>Ga0172367_10004541_pt1 | contig 17237 bp, 16 predicted proteins | sample Lak10m_FD_114542 | JGI IMG/M metagenome (GOLD analysis project Ga0172367, IMG submission 114542) | Freshwater microbial communities from Kabuno Bay, South-Kivu, Congo - kab_022012_10m | ecosystem: Environmental > Aquatic > Freshwater > Lake | place: Democratic Republic of the Congo: South-Kivu...
ATTTCATCTAAACACCAAAAACGACATGTTTCCAAAAATTCTTTCAAATCATCAATACTTTTGATCTCTTTATTAAATAACTTGTCATTGGGAATTGTTATATAATTATTTTCATCATTTTTATCTTTAATATCAACATCTTCAATCAAGTCCAAATAAAATTTAGACTTAATCAAATAATCAGGAACAGAATTCAGTGTAATTAGCATTGTCATTATTGTGATTATATAAATATATATAGGTTTTCAAATATTTTATTTTTCAATTTTTTGAAAAAGTTGAAAAATAAAATTATTGAAAGATTGGTGATATACATATACATACACATATATAAATAAAAAAAATGGGTGGTTCAACTTTTGATAAAACAAATATACTAAACCAAGAAGAATATAACAATTTAATAAATTATGTTAAACAATCAGAATTGACTGAAAATGTTGATTATATATGTCCTTTCAGACTTGGTAATAAAAATATTTATGGAGATGTTGATTTTATTTTATCAAACACAGATAAATTTATCCAATTATTTGTTTCAAATAAAAGAGATGATACAAATAAATATAAAATAATTGAAACTAAAAAAATTCCATTATTTGAAGAAAGATTTGGTTTGTATTCACAACATCTACTCACATCACAATTATATCAAATAGATTTGCTTAAATGTTGGAATCAAGAATCAATGGAAATCACAAGAGCATTTTTTTCATATTCTTTTGCAAATATATTTCTAAAACGCTTAATGGATTTAGTTGACAGAAATTTAAAATTTTCTTATCTTGGTGTATTTTGTTCTTCAAATAAATTTATTATACCTCCAAATGTTAAATTTATTCAAATTGATGATAAAACGAGATTAATTATTGACTGTGAGTATATATTTAATTTGATGGATTTAAATTATTCTAGATATATTGAAGGATTTGGGGATGAAATTGAACTATTGAAATATTTACAAACATCAAAATATTTTACTCAAGTCAAATTTAAATTCAATTCTAAATTTAAACACGATTATGCAAGATTAAAACCTTTTGCTAATTTGGTTGATTTATGTTTGATTTTAGTTGAAAATTTTTCAAAAAATTGATTTTTATTTACTATATATATAAATCATACAAATACAATAATGGCTGAAAATACAAGATTAATAGATGGAGTTAAATACTTACAATTACATAATTTGATAGAATTTAAAAAAATATCTCTTGAAGATAATGTATATTTTACTTTAAGAGATATTTTTCTTAATTATGGATATATTGATGATGTTTTAAGAGCAAATGATTTTAATGGTAAATTGACAAATAATATTAGTTATGAGGAAAGAACAGAAAATTTTGAATATGCTGATTTATTGATGGATGAAAATTTTTTATCATCTTTGATTGAATGGATAAAACGAATTCATATCTCAGAATTTGAATTTGAAACTCCAGAACAATATTTAGCAGATTGTGATACAAGTTCAAAAAAATATTTGGATGAATTGGATTGGTATTACAATGTGGATATGAGTGAATATATTGCGCTTGATGATTGGATAAATAATTTAAATAAATTAATTTTGGAATTAGAAATACAATTAGAAAAAGTTAAATTGATGAAACAAGAAGATTTAGATAGAGATATAGAAAGATTGGAAGAATTAAAAACTAATAATAAATAAATAATTTATTTAAAAAAAATTGATTTATCATTATGATTATAAAAAAACATCCTTCAATGCTGAAGTTTATTATACTTTAATGGATATTTGTAATAATATTATAAATGACGATATTTTTCATTTTGTGTGGAAATATTTACATTTAGTTCAATGTTGGAAAGTGAATATTATATTAAAAATACATTGAGAATTTTTAATTGGATAAAGCAAGACAAATTTAAATTTAAAGAAATACCATACTTGAATAATATAAATGTGAATGATTATATTAAATTTGATGATTGGTGGGAGGATTTTGTAAAATTAAAAGATATATTGAAACGAAAACTTGATGATATGATGAATGACAAATAACAAATAATATTACTTATATCTAATAAAAATTGATTTTTATATTAAAATATAAATAAGTACATACCGAAATTAATATATAATATGAGTAAATTACTAATAGTAGAATCACCTGGTAAAATTAAAAAAATCCAAGAATATTTGGGTCCGGATTATATAGTAATGGCTTCAGTAGGTCATATTATTGATTTGGATGCCAAAACTATGTCTATTGATATGGATACATTTGAACCTCAATATCATCAATATCCTGATAAAGTTGATGTCATACGAAAATTGCGTTCTGCTTGTATTAAAGTGGGAAAACAAAATGTATATTTGGCAGCCGATGAAGATAGAGAAGGTGAAATGATAGCTTGGTCTTGTGAACGAGAACTTGAAATATATAATGGAAAGCGTATTGTTTTTAATTCTATTACACAAAAAGAATTAACAAATGCAGTAGCAAATCCAAAAAAAGTGGATATAAATATGGTCTATGCCCAACAAGCAAGAAGAATTTTAGATAGATTAGCAGGATATATGATTAGTCCTTTATTATATAAAAATGGTTTTAATGGAGCACAGTCAGCAGGTAGAGTTCAATCTGTGGTTGTAAAAATAATTGTTGATAAAGAAAAAGAAATTGAAGAATTTTACAAACAACAAAAATCAACATATTTTTACATTCAATGTGGAGTAAAATTAGGTGTCCATGATGTAATGACTAAATTAACTAAAGCTGATGCTAATATTGAATTATCAGAACAAGATGAGAATGTGGATGGAAATGAAGATAATGAAAATGGTAAAGATGGTGAAGATAGTGAAGATGATGAAAACAAAGATAAAGGAAAAACTAAAGGAAGAACAAGAAAAACAAAATCCAAAGTAGATACAACAAATAATGTTTCATCAAAATCTTATCTTACATTTGATAAATCAGAAGAAGAGCTTGTTATAAAGATAATTAAAGCTATGTGTAAAGGAGAATATTCAGTTTTAAATATTACTGATAAAACAAAAAAAACCAATGCTCCAGCACCATTTACTACTTCAACTCTTCAACAATTTGCATCACAAAGGTTGGGTATGGATGCTAAACGTACTATGAGTGTAGCACAAAAATTATATGAAGGAGGTCATATTACATATATGAGAACTGATTCAACATCAATTTCTGATGAAGCAGTTAAAGCAATAAAAGATGTAATTAAGAATAAATATAAAGAATCATATTTTGAACATCATAAATTTGTTAATAAAAAAGCCAATACACAAGAAGCACACGAATGTGTAAGACCAACAAAACCAACATATGATGAAATTGATGGAACAGCTGATGAAAAAAGATTATATTCAGCTATATGGAAACGAACTATACAATCACAAATGAAAGCAGCAGAATATCAAAGTTTGATGGTAGAAATTAAGATTACAGATAAAAAATCTATTCTAGTTCCATATAAGTTGGTTGGAACATTAGAAAATCTTATTTATGAAGGATTTCTCATAGTTGATGGTAAAAAAGGTAATACTAAACTAGAACTAAAATCATTAAAAAATTTAGAATGGGTTGAAATCAATGGTATAGAAGATACATCTAAACCACCAACCAGATATAATGATGCTAGTTTAATTAATAAGATGGACCCAAAAAATTTGAATATTGGAAGACCAAGTACATATGCAAGTTTTATAACAAAAATTATTGAACGGGGATATGTGAATATTCAAGATATGGAAGGAACTAAAATTGATACAACTAAATACACAGTAAAGGCAACAAATCCTAAATCTATTAATGTAGAACAAAAAACAATTGTAATTGGGAAGGAAAAGAAAAAATTAGTTCCAACAGCTCTTGGTAGAAATATTACTGAATTTTTGGAGTTGAACTTTCCTCTTATTATGGATTATAAATTCACAGCAAATATGGAAAAAGAATTGGATGATGTTGCTGAAGGAACATTGAAAAAAATAAAAATTATTAAAGATTTTTATGCTTATTTGGAAAAACAAATTAAAAATATTAAACCCATTGAAAAAAAAATGATGGAAGGAGTTGTTATGGGAAAAACAAAATCTGGTATAGAAATTATACTTAAAAATGGAAAATTTGGAAAATATTTAGTTTGTGGAGACAGAAATTTAAATCTTAAATATTTAATTCCTAAAGATTCTAAAATAACAGAGACAAATGTGGAAACCAAATCCAAAGAAATTATTGCTTTGGTTGAAAAAAAATTATCTGAACCTGAAATCAATACAGATGAGAAAAAAATTCAAATAGAACCAGCAAAAATTTATAAAGAATGGGTAAAAGGGAAAACTAAATATAATCTTAAATCAGGACAATATGGATATTATTTAGAAGAGATTGGAGGAAAAGGTAAAAAAACAAATTGGTCAATGGGCTATATAATTAAAAAAATAGCTAGAGATAATTTAATTGATGATATTGATGAAAATATCACAAAAATAACTGATAAAATTAGTATTGAAGATATTCAATCCAACATAGAATATCTTAAAAATATGAAAAAAAATAAATTTGCTAAAAAAGGTTAATGAATATTAGTTCAATTAATTTTCATAAAATTTTTTTATTTCAAGTCTGCAAAACATTTTCTCCATGAGGCTGAATAATATTGAGAAACTAATTCTTCATCTTTTTTTATATCCTTTAGAGCAACAACAACCATAGTATCAGCTTGAAGATCACCAATTTTTTTCATATTTGGTTCTCCTGATGTATGATTATAATATGGGAGACAACCTGAACCTGAAGCCCATACTTGTCTATCATCACTCCAAGTAAATAAATGAGGATTTTCATTTCCATCAGTATTAATGAGACGAACCATTAATCCTGTTTCTATAATTTCACCAGATTTAATGGGATTGTGAGCAAATACTCCTAATCCATATTGTGATTTGGCTACATAAATTTTGGAACAATTAACTAAACCCATTGCTTCTCTTTCTTCTTGTGAATATAAAGGACTATTCATAATCTTTATTATTAGTTATTAGTTATTATTTATTATTTATCATTTATTATTTAAATATTTTTTATTATTTCACAATATTCAAAAAAATTTAATAATGAAATTTATTAAATTTTACATAGAAAAAAAATGTTCTGGAATTTGTAATTCTGATACTTTCCATCTTTCACTTTTAGAATTTGGTATTGGTCTTTCAATTATTAAAGGTATAACACTTTCTTTAATTTCCAATTTAGCAATTTCTTTAGAACTTAATTCTTGAGTATTTTTTAACATATGTTTTGCTCCTTGTGCCAATTGTTTAGTTCTATCAGTTAATAATCTAACAAATTCATATTTTGTTAATACAGGTTTAGAAACTCTTATATTTTTATCAAGTAAAATTGGTTCATCTCCAAACATTTCATCTAAATCCAAGTCATCACAATCAACTTTCGCATATTTGGAATAACATTTTGTTTTCAATGCTTCTTCATCATCAATATAATTTTTTTCATCATCACCAACTTCATCATCACCAGCATTTGATTCTTTTTCTGATTTTTCTGAATAATTATCATCATCATTTTCAGCATTGTCATTATCATCATTATCATCATCTTCAGCATTGTTATTGTCATCATTGGCATTATTATCAAATTCATTTTCATCTTCTTCATCTTCTTCATCTTCTTCATCTTCTTCATCTTCTTCAAGATCAGAATTATCGGAACCAAATTCAGAATCATCATAATCATCTTTATGTTTCTTATTTGTTTTTTTAATATTTTTAACGTTATTCTTTCCACCACCAGTTTGGTTATTATTAATTAATCCTGTTATATCAACATTCTTTTTACCACTATACACAGAGTTATTTTTAGATATTCTTGACATCTATAATAATTATTGTTTATATAATAATTATTTTATTAAATAAATTTCAATTTTTTATATATTTGTATGTATTATAAATTTACATATTATTTATTTTTTGATTTATCAGCCGAATAAGTATCCCAGAATTTATTACAAACTTTGCAGATATATCTAATATTATATGAACCAGGATGTCTATAAAATATGGCTAATTTTGTTTCTGGATTTTTATGTGTGGAACAATTTTGATTTATACAATTATAATTTTTTGTTCTCGGTATAGTATAATCATTAATTAAATTTATGAAATTATAATTATATGTTTCATTTTTATTTTCATTTCCTCTTGAAAAGATAAATTTTTGATTTGGTATTTTTTCATTATATCCGCAAGATTTGCAGTAAAAATATGATTCTTTTGTTGAATTATTAATTGATTTATTGGATTTTTGTTTAGGATTTTTTTCTAAAATTCTATTAATCACAAGAGTTTTTTGTTCATTTGATAATTTATTGAATGATGGATTTTTATTTAATTCATTAATGTTGAAATTTTTTGATACATTTATATCTGTATCAAATCCACCTAAAATTGATGATATATTATCTTCACTAATAGTTTCAGACATTGATACATCATAATCTGATGATTCTATTTGAATTTCAGATGAATTATTTATTACATCACCACCTTCTTGTGTTTCGATACTATTAGATATATTATTTGTTATATCCATAAAATTATCACAATTTTTACAAAATGAACTTTCTAATATTGAATATGACATCTATAATAGTTGTTATATATAATATTATATTTATATTTATATTATTGTAAATTCATTTTTTTTTTAATTCATACTATATCAAGTTTATTTAAGTCCATACATCATCAATAAATTATATATTATTATGTAATTCAATATAAAAAAAATGATTTTAAAAAAATTGATTTAAAAAATATAAATAATAATATATAATATTATTAATTAAATATGAGTAATAATAGTTATTATAGAGACGAATATGAACTTAAATCTAATAAAATATATAATTCTAATGAACAGAAAGATATATTATCCATAAGCAAAATAACTCTTAATAATTATATTAAAACCAATAAAACACCTATTGGGGATAAAACTTTAACTCATCAATGGTGGGACAATGAAACAAATACAAATTTTAAAATTACAGATGATAATTATGATGATTTTTTAAAAATATATATAAAGGAACTAAAAAATAGTAAAGATGGTGTATTACATGTGATGGAACAACCTATGGAAATTGGACCATTATGTTTAGATTTTGATCTTAAACAAATGACACCTGAAAGAACATTATGTATTGATAATATTATGCACATTATTGGAATTATAAATAATATTGTAGTAAAATATTTTGGTATTTCTAGTAATGACATATTAGAATCATATGTTATGATGAAATCAGAGCCATTTTTTATTAAAAAAAAATTAGTTTATTCTGATGGATTTCATCTACAATATCCGAATTTAATCTTATCTTCAGTTGATAGATTTTTAATTTATCACGAGTCAAGAAAAGAAATTATAAAACAAGATTTATTTTCAGAAGTATATTCTGTACTTGAACAGGTTAATAGTTATAAAAAACAAACTGATTCAGATACTTCAGATGATAGTTTAAATGATTATGAAACTGAAGAATCTGAAAATAATTATTATACATTGACAGAAAAAGAAAAAGAAAAAATTAATGATGAAATTTTTGATCCTTGTGTTATTGTTAAAAATAAATGGTTCTTATATGGAAGTGGAAAAAAAATTGATGGAGATATTAATATTTATCAATTAGCATATATTTTTGATCTTAATGTTGATGAAATTGAAGATATACCATCTGTTAAAGAATTAATTAAAATATTATCTATTAGAAAACCTTCCAATATATCAAATCAAATAAAATCTAAAGATTCTGAAGAATATAATGAAATCATCAATCAAGTTAAAGCAAAATATATAAAAAAACAATCTGATAAATCATTTGATATTAACAAATTTTTCAAACCATCGACTGATAATCAAGAAAATATCGAAGCCAATACAAATAAAAAAATTATTGATTATACCAAAGGTAATTATAATAAAAATTTAACTGATACAGAAAATATTACTTATGCTAAAGAATTAGTAAAATTATTAAGTAAAGAAAGAGCTGGTCCATATGAAGATTGGATTAGTGTTGGTTGGTGTTTATTCAATATATCACCTACTTTATATCCTGAATTTATAGAATTTTCAAAACTGGGAGGAAAGAAATTTGATAAATCTGGATGTGAAAAAGTTTGGGAAGAATGTGCTAGACGGGATAATAGTTATGGATATTCTATTACATCATTAATAAAATGGGCAAAAGAAGACAGACCTGATAAATTTAAAGAATTATTAAGAAAAAAACTTAATAAGACCTTGGATGGAAGAGATTTAAGAACTGATTTTGATGTTGCCCATATCGTACATGAATATTATAAATATGATTATGTTTGTAGTGGTATTGATAAACGTGTTTGGTGGGAATTTGTTAAAAACAAATGGGAAAGAATGGAATCAGCTTATTCTCTATCTGTCAGATTAAGTACTGAATTAGCTCTTGAATTTGCACAACTTAATGCTGATATTGTTAAAATGGCTGTAATGGAACAAGGACAACAAGCTGATTTATTACATAAAAAATCAAAAACCATCAATGATTTAATTTTTAACTTGAAAAAATCAGCATTTAAAGATAGAATTATTAAAGAAGCTGCAGGATTATATATTCAAAAAGATTTTGAATCTAAATTAGATCAAAATATTTATTTGGTTGGTTTCTCCAATGGTGTATATGATTTAAAAAATAGTGTATTTAGAAAAGGTGAACCTGATGATTTAATTAGAAAAAATGTTGGATATGATTATAAAGAATTTAAGCGTGATGATGCTGTAATTAAAGAAATTGAAGCTTTTTTAGAAAGTATTCAACCAGAAGAAGATATGAGAACTTATTTAGGAGCTTATGTTGCTTCTTTCCTTGAAGGTTCCAATAAAGACCAAAAATTTATGATATGGACAGGAAATGGGCAAAATGGAAAAGGCAGTCTTATTGACTTAATTGATAATACATTTAATGGAACAGATGAGGGATATTTTGCAACACTTCCACCAACAGTTCTAACACAAAAAAGAGGTTCAAGTTCTGCAGCAACTCCTGAATTAGCAACTAAATTTGGTAAAAGAGTTATTGTATTACAAGAACCTGAAGGTGATGATAAAATTAATGTTGGTTTTATGAAAAATATTACAGGTCAAGATAAAATTGAAGCTAGACCACTTTATGGAGACCCATTTCAATATACACCATTATTCAAATTATTATTGGCTTGTAATCATCTTCCAGCAATTCCATCTGATGATGGAGGTACTTGGAGACGTATTAGAGTTATTGACTTTATGATTAAATTCACTTCTAATCCACAAGGACCTAATGAGAGAAAATCAGATTCTAAATTAAGAGAAAAAATGAAAAAATGGAGACAAGCATTTATGTGGTTATTAATTAATGTTTATTATCCTATTTATGTTAAAAATGATGGATTAGATAAATTAGAACCTGAAAGTGTTAAAAATGCTACTAATAAATATAAAACAGATTCAAATGTTATCTTAGAATATATTAATGAAAATTTAGAAAAAAATGAAAGTTCTGATGTTAATTTTAATGATACATATGATATTTTTAAAGAATGGTATAAACAAGCTTATAATGAAAAAAAACCATTACCACGTAAAAAATTTAAAGAATTTTTTGATAATAATGGTTTTAAAGTATCCAATAGTGTTGGTAAGGGTATTGTTATTAAAGGTTATAAAATGAAAAATCCTAATGTAGTTGAAGTTAATGAATTTAATGAATTAGATGTTTAATGATATTATATAATACATATATAACAAAAAAAATTGAAAAAAAAAATATTTGAATAACTATAATTTTATATATATATACATATATAAACATAAATACAAAAATAAATCCATATAAATAAACACAACAAAAATGTTATTTAACAATGATAAATTTGATGAATATGATGTATTTTTTAATGGAATTATTAATGATATAAAATCAAATAAACCATATTCACAAAAAAAATATTTACAAAAATTTGATAAAATGTGTCAGGATAAAACTATACATTATAATAATAATAATATTCATAGTTCAAATTATCACCAAAATTATTATGGTTCAAATAATATTCAAATAATAGGAGAATGTGCTGAAACAGGATTAGTATGTGGTTTTTTTTGATTAAAATAAATAGAAATAAATTTCTATTAACAATAATTTCTACATTTTGGATTAATATTGAGGAAATTTTTAATTAAACTAATTATATCTAATAAATTTGGAGTTATAGAAGATGAAATATCATTATCATCGATATTAATGTTATTTTTTTCAAAATCATTAATCCAAATATTGTTATTAATTTTTTTAAAATAATTTAAACAATTATTTTTGTTTATAAAATATTTTTTTCTTTTTGATTTATAAATCGATTTTAATAATTCTATTTTTTGTTCTGGTTCTATTTTTTCTATCATCATTCTAACATTTATCAAATCTACATCATATTTATTTATCAACAAATCTTTACAAGTGTAAAATAATATTTTACCTGTAGCTAATTCATAAATACTACAACCTAAAGACCACAAATCTATTTTTTCATTGAATTTATGTCCCAATATTATTTCTGGTGCACGATAATATCTTGTTTGTATTGTTCCATTTGTTTCACCAAATTTTATCATTGTTCCAAAATCTGTTAATTTAACTATTGGGTTTGAAAAATATGTTTCTAATAAATATTTTTGTTTTAATTCTTGTTCTTTATTTTTTTCTTCTATTTGTTTTGATATTTTTTGTTGTTTATTGGTTTTATTATTTTTATCTGAATCTTTTTTAAATAAAATTTTTATTAATTTATCAGTATGAAAATTATCAATTGTTCGATCATACTCTTCATCTCTTGAATCATATGATGATACTGTTTCATAATCTTCTTCTTTAGATTCATCTGACATCATTGAATAAAATGAATGCGTTGATTGAATTGATAAGTTATCAAACATATCAATATTATTATTATCTTCATCATCTAATTCATCTGTAAGTATATTACCCTTTAAACCAAAATTTTTTGATACTAATTTTAAAAATTTATTTAATTGGTCTACCACCATCTTGTCATTTTCTAAATCAGAATATTTAATTTTTTTTAAATTACCAATTTTTTTCAATTTATCACCCAAATTATACTCTAATGAATATTCAACTATTTCTTTTTGTAATTTATCTAAGCCCATTAATAAATAATTTTCTGGTTTAATATCTGTATGAATAAATTTACATTTATGTATAAATTCAATTGACTTTATAAGCTGTGGAATAATTGCATTAACAAATTCTATTGGTAATTGTTTATTAAAAAGTTTCAACACATCATATAAAGAACCAATTGCTACATCATAAACAACAATAAAATATGTTTCAACATAAACAAAACTACTCAATGGATAATTTATATAAGGTGATTTTTTTTTTAAATTATCTAAAATATATTTGTTAATTTCCATTTCTGTTTCACCTTGTTCATAACATTCTTCATTGTGAATTTTTAATGCTCTGGGATTTATTTTTAGTTGTTTTTTATTTTTTATTTTTGAATGAAAATTTTCAAATTCCAAACTATACCATACATTTGAATATGAACCTGAACCTAATTTATATATTAGAATATAAAATGTATCTGTTGTATCATTGTATAAATAATTGTTATATGAACTCATATTGTTTATTGTAATGTAAAGCAATATAAATTTAAATTAGTTTTTTCAAATTATTTTAATTTTTTTAATTATTTTGATTTTGATTTTATTTTTTTAATTGTTTCTTGAAGTTCAATAATTGTATTATCTTTTTCTTCTATTTTTGTTTTATATTTTTTTATTTTTTCGTGTAATTCATCTATAATTCCATCATATTCTTCTTTTATTTCTTTCAAAGACATTTTTTTATAAAATGTTGTATCTTTAACTTGGACCGTCCATTCTGTTCCTAGAGCATTTACTAACACAATAAATTTTGGTAAATCCAAATTTCGTTTTAAATTTCCACCCATTCTAAATAATTTAGTTCCATTTTTCATTACAAAATATCTTAAATGGGTTCCAAGAGGAATTTTTGTAATATCATCAACTAATTTGTAATCTTGTAATTTTTCTTCTATTTCATCTTTTGTTAAGTTTCCTGTAAAAGTTTTTTTTTCTTCTTCATCATCTTCTACATTTCCTCCATTTCCTCCATTTCCTCCATATTGATTTGTTTTAGATTGATTTGTTTTTTTAACAACTTTTTTTATTTCATTATCATTTTTATCATTTACAAAATTATTAATTAATTTCTTTTTAACAGGATTTTTACTTTTTTTACCAATATTACATAATATTTCATTAATCATCTTTTCATCCGTTATAGTAGTTAAAGTAGTTAAAGTAGTATCTTTTTTTGAAACTGTTGATTTGTTTTTTTTATTAATTGACATTTACTTATATATACTTCCATAATATTATTATTTTTTAATATTTATTAAATTATTAAATTATTCAATTATTTTGTTATTTGATAAAAATTGAAAAAATAATAATATATATTTAAATATTTATATATAAGATAATATATAAATGGAATTAGACTGGTGTTCTGACGAAAATTTATCTAGTTTTGAAAAATTTAATGAAAATTCAGTTATCAATAAAGATAAGAAAAAAAATAATGTTAATTCTTTAAATGATAATGATTTTAATGACAATTTAAAATTAGATAACTGTTTTTTATTAGATTTAAATAATACTGATGATAAAAATATTTTAATGATTATTAATTATCTTTCATTTATATCAAATCATTTAAGAACATTAATAAGAAATAAGTCTTCTAAATATGGTGATGTTAAGGAAATTGATTTTGATGAATATAAACAAATTATTAAATATATTGATTGGTTAATTTCAGCATCTAATGCTGTTAAAATTTATTTTGCTGTTCCTGTAAGAAGAGACAATAGTTATGATCCATTAAATATCAAATTATTTAAAACATCCAGTTATAAATTTTGCAATTTTAAAGAATCTTGTTCTATCCATAAAAATAAACAATCCAAATGTGAAAAAAATCACTTTGTTTTTGATATGATTATTAATGATATTTTTAAATTAAAAGAATCTATCGAAATTATTGGATTTGATAATATTAATTGGCTATTAAATAATAAATTGATTATATGTACTTATGATTCTGTAACAAAAAAATATTATGTGAATAATATAAGTATTTATAATGGTAATGAATTAGAAGAAAATCAATTTATTATTGATAAAACACTTATTTTCAAATCTTTTGATGTTATATCTTATGTTTTAAATAAAATGTATGAAGAAGCATTGCATTTTTTAAATAATAATATTCAAACACTTTTAATCAATATAAATTAAAAATTTTTTTATTAAATTATTAAATTTTATTCTATCTTGTTTGATGAAACTACATTTGAACCTAATTTATTTGTTGAATTCATATTCATTTCGTGTTCTAAATAACTCCATTCGTGATCGTCAAAATGATAATGAAGTTCTTTTGATAATTTCATATATTTATTGCAAAATTGAACTATGTTATTATTGGGTAATGAAACATCCGAATATAAATCATTTAAATTTAATTGATTTATTTCATCTAATAATTTTCCAATTGATTCATTTTTTTGAATATTTTCCATATAATTAAATTTTGATAAAAATAATATTGGGACTTTATCAATTGATACTATTTCATTTGTTTTTTCTAATTCATTTATTGGTTTTAATACATCTGTATCATCATTCTCATCCTTAATACTATATTTAATTTTTTTCCATGTTCTATATTCGCTTTGTGTTCTTATTATGTCATTGATAATATTATCCATTTTTGTTCTTTCTAATTTTTTTAATTTAGCATCAAAAGTCTTTAAATTTAATTGAAGTTTTCTAATTTTTGATAATTCTTTTTGATATAATTCATTTACTTCTTCTATCATTTTTATCATTTCTTCTTTTTTATCATCTTTTATTTCATTTTTTATTTCTTTTTTATTATTTATATTATTATTGATAATATTATTTGTAATTGGTGATTTTTCTTGTATTGAAATTTGTTCTGAGTTTTGTTCTTTTGCAATATTATCGTTTATAAATCTAACATTTGAATTTTTCTTTTCATTAATTATTATATTCATATTCATATCTGGTTTTATATTTGTATCAAAAGTTAATTCTTGTTCTCTTATAGTTTGATAATATTCTGTTCCCATGTAAGTTATTTTTTTATTTGTATAAATTATTTTTTTTTCATTTGTTTTTGTCAATTTAGAAAAATAAATATTAGTACCATCTGAAGTATAAATGACATTTTCTTTTCCTTTTTCTATCATATAAATATTTTTAGAATATTCTAATAATCTTGATACTGTTTCTTGTTGTAATCCTTCTAGTGCTACTTCTAAAGAGTTATAAGTAGTTATTATTGGAACTAAAAAATTTGTATTAACTAATTGAAACATTATGCTAATGATTTATAATAAAATATAAATTAATATTAATTTAAATATCTTTAATATTATTTTTAATATTATTTTTAATCTTGTTGATTAATTATTTTATTAAACTAATTATATAAAATATAAATAATTAATATGATTGAAAATATATTTGTAAAGATATTATTTATAATATTTATTGGTGTTGTAATTTATACGATTTATTATTTTTTTAATCAACTATATTTAAAAGAACATCTCAAATGTAATTTAAATAATTATGATATTGATGATCTAGTTATAATTAAAAGAACACCTGAATATTCTAAACTTATTGATGGATTAATTGATAATAAAAGTTTTATTTTTTCAGATAAACAGTTAAATGTTCTTAAAAATCCTCAACAAATTTTTGATGTTAAAAAAAATTCTAATTTGTCAAATGATAATGTAAATGACCTTAATATTTCAAATATTTCAAACACTGTTTATATTGATTGTAAAAATCAATTAAATAATAATACTTTTGATTTTGATAATTATAATGAAAATGAAAATGAAAATGAAAATGAAAATGAAAATGAAAATGATCATAATATGGAAAAATTTAATAATTTAATTAATGTTTCCAGTAAAGAATATAATGATATTAAAAATATGTTAAAAAATGATATTAAGCAATTAATTGGTCCAAATTGTTTTAATACTGGTGTTCTTAAACAAAATATGCCATTGATTAAAAATTATCTTAAAAATTATTATCAAGATTTATATGGAAATAAAATTGATGCTGATTTATCAGATTATTTTATTGCTTATTATACTTTAATTAATAATGACGATAATTTTGGTTTGCCTGTTAATACTCTTATAGGAAATTCAAATTTTATTATACCAGACCAATATAATTATGATTCTCATTTAACAAATGCTTATAATATTGATTGGAATAGAATAATAAATCCTATTGGATATTCGCAATAATTATATATATGTATTTATGTATAAATTAAAATAAAAAAATTGAAAAAAAAAAATAAATAAATATATTCAAAAATTATAATTATTATAGTAATTTAAAATGATTAAAACTACTAATCTTAATGTTGCTGAATTTAATGAATACATATCTAAACCAGAATTATCCAATGATGATTTTATTAAAATTTTTGAAGAATTAAATGATGTATATATAAAAATATCATATGAATTATTTAATAAAAATAATGACAGAAATGAAATCATTGATAAAATGAAAAAAGCAGAAAAAAATTATAAAAAAAAACTTAAAAAAAAAAAACTTGAAATAAATAATGATTATGATGATTTTATAAATAATTTTGAAGAATTATCAAGTATGTATGTGGAAATATTAAAAGAAATAATAAATAAAAATAATGATAGAACTGTAATCCTTGATAAAATTAGAATAGTACAAAAAATTTATAAAAAAAACTTGAAATAAATAATGATAATATGAATTTTGTTGATAATAAAAATAATAACAGCAATGATAATGATAATGATAATGGTAATGATAATAATAATGCTTTATAATATTGATTATAATAGAATAATAAATCCCATTGGATATTCACAATAATTACATATATATATATATATATATTGAATAAAAAAGTTGAATAAATAAAAAAGTTGAAAAAATAAATAAATACATTTAAAAATTATAATTATTCATATTAATATAAAATGGTTAAAACTGCAAATCTTAATGTTGGTGAATTTAATAAATACATATCTAAACCAGAATTATCCAATGATGATTTTAAAAAAATTTTTGAAGAATTAAATGATGAGTATTTAGAATTATCAAAAGAAGTATTAGATAAAAATAATAGCAGAAATGAAATTCTTGATAAAATTAGAATAGCGCAAAAAATTTATAAAAAAAATCTTGGAATGAATAATGATAATGTGAATTTTGTTGACAATCAAAATAATAACGGCAATGAAAATGTAAATGGTAATGATGATGATGATAATAGTAATGATGATGATGATTCTGATAATGAAGTTTCAAAAGTTAAAACAAAAAAAGATTTAACTAAAACAACAAAAACTTCCAAAACAACAATAACAACTAAAGCAAAAACATCAAAAAAAAATGATGTTGATGAAGAATTAGAATCTGACAATGAAATAATTGATAATTTGGAAAAAAAAATAGAAAATGAAGTTCAAAAAAAAACACCTGTATCAAAAACAAAAACAAAAACAAAAACAACTAAATCTGAACCTGAAATAAATGAAAATATTGATGTCATGGAGAAGACTAAAGTTAAAACTAAAACAAATAAAACATCAAAAAAAAAATCAGAACCTAAACAAGAAACAGATTCTGAACCTGAATCTGAACCTGAAATAAATGAAAATATTAATGTCATGGAGAAGACCAAAGTTAAAACTAAAATAAATAAAACATCAAAAAAAAAATCAGAACCTAAACAAGAAACAGATTCTGAACCTGAATCTGAACCTGAAATTGAAACAAAACCAGAACCGGTTCCAGTTTCTGAAACAAAATCTAAAGCATCTAAGACCAAAACTAATAAATCAAATAAAAAATAAATATCTATAAAAAATAAATATCTATAAAAAATAAATATCTATAAAAAATAAATATCTATAAAAAATAAATATCTATAAAAAATAAATATCTATAAAAAATAAATATCTATAA
>Ga0172367_10004542_pt1 | contig 17236 bp, 11 predicted proteins | sample Lak10m_FD_114542 | JGI IMG/M metagenome (GOLD analysis project Ga0172367, IMG submission 114542) | Freshwater microbial communities from Kabuno Bay, South-Kivu, Congo - kab_022012_10m | ecosystem: Environmental > Aquatic > Freshwater > Lake | place: Democratic Republic of the Congo: South-Kivu...
AGGCTCAGCGTGATCATGCCGGCATCGAGCCGGCGCTTGCGAAGCACCTTGGCCAGGCGGTCGCACTGCTTCAGCGCCTCGATCAGTTCAGGCGGCCATACCGGCTCGGTCTTCGCGTGGCGCGCCGCCTCGTCGAGGTCACCATCGATCACCGCCTGGGCCTCGAGGTACGTCATGCGCTTTCGGCTGCGGATGACGCTTGCTGCAAGACGCGTTCCCGTGATGCGGCCCTTGGTGTCCAGGTTCACGATCGCACTGCGCGTGAGCCGGGCCACGCCTTCCTGCAGCGAGCAGACTCCGTTGGAGAGCGCTTCCGGCAGCATGGGCAGGACGCGCCGGGGCAGGTACGTGCTGTTGCCGCGCGCGGCCGCCTCCTGATCGAGCGGCGAGCCTGCATGCACGAAATGCGCGACGTCGGCGATGTGCACGCCGAGCGCCCACTCCTGGCGCTCCTCGTCCCAGGCGATCGAGATGGCATCGTCGTAGTCGCGTGCATCCGGCGGGTCGATCGTGAAGGTCAGTTCGTTGGTGAGATCGAGCCGATCGGGCCATGAGCCGGCTTCCTGCTCGGTCGCGAACTCGCGCGCGAGCTGGGCCGCCTGCGCGCTCACGTCATCGGGGAACGCCTCGCGCAGTCCGTACGACATGATGACGCTGCGCGTCTCGGCATCGGGCTGGCCGGCCTCGCCGAGCACCTCGACGATCGCGCCTTCGGCCCAGCGATGCTCGGTGGGAAAGCGAATCAGGTCGAAGACGACCTTCACGCCCGGCTTGCCGCCCTTGCTGTCGGCATCGCGCACGATGACCGGACCATCGAGCTTGCGGCCATCGGGTCGCACGATCCACTGGCGCCCGTCCTTCTCGAGCGTGCCGGCGAAGCGCGTCTGCGCGCGCTCGAGCACTTCGACCACGCGGCCGCTGGGGCGGTCGGACTGCGACGGTCGGTCATAGTGATCCGTCTTCCGCGAGACGCGCACGCGCACCCGGTCGCCGCTGATGGCATCCATGGCGGCGCCGCCGGGCACGAAGAGATCGCCCTCGCGCGTGGGGCGCTCGGGAGTGACGAAGCCGTCGCCGCGCATGGTGATGCGGATGCGGCCAGTGATCTCGTCGCCCATGCGGGGCAGGCGGACGGTGTCATCACCAGCAATCTCGATGGCGCCTTCGTCCTGCAAGCCGAGCATGGACTCGCGGAACGAGGTCGACTCCGCATCGGGCACGCGGATCATGCGCTCGAGTTCACGAAGCCGGGTCGGGCGATAGGCGGCGTGCGCCAGGTGTTCAAGGATGCGCGCGCGCCAATTGAAGGCCATGGGGTGAGGCTACCTGAAGCGGGATGGATGGCCGGGCGAGGCTCAGTGCTGCGTACGCGCCAAGCTCCGAGGTGGCGTCAGCGTCCCTTGCACTCGAGGCTTCATCGCTGGCTCAGCGCCCCTTGCGCTTGGCGGCCTTGCTCGCGGAGGCGCGGCCGGGCTTGGATGCGGGCTTCGCTGCGCTCGCCTTCGCGCGACCGAGCTGCAGCACGTTGCCGACGCCGCGACCCTCGCGCGCATGGTTCTTGCGGCTGCCCGAGGCGCCGCCGGTCGAGGTGCCACGCTCGTTGGGAGCGCCGCTTGACGAGGCAGTCGATCCACCCCCCGCACCACCGCTCGCACCACCACGCGCACCACCACGCGCACCACCGCTCGCAGCGGATCCGCCGCCTGCAGCGCCATCGGTCGTGGCAGGCTTGGCGGCGCTCTCGGACGTGGCGCCATCACGCGAACCCTTCGCGCTCGGCTCGGCGCTCGAGGTCTTGCCGTGCTCCTTCGCGCCGCTGGCTGCAGCGTCGGTACCCGCGCCCGCAGCCGGCGCCGCATCGGCCTTCTTTGCCTGTTCGTAGTCAGCGCTGCGGTAGTCGGTCTCGTAGAAGCCGCCGCCTCGGAAGATCACTGCACCGCCGATGCCGATCTTGCGCTCGACCTTGCGCTTGCCGCAGCGCGGGCACGTGCGGATCGGATCGGCCTTGATCGACTGGAACTCCTCGAATTCATGCCCGCAGGCGGCGCAGGCATACTCGTAGGTCGGCATGGTTCACTCCGAGGGACTGACCACGACCTTCGCGCTGCGCAGGATGTGGTCGCCGAGGCGGTAGCCCGACTGGAAGCACTGCACGACGCAGCCAGGCGCGACCCCATCGGCGGGTTGCTGCATGACCGCCTGGTGGCAGTGCGGGTCGAAGGCATCGCCGCGGGCAGGATCGATGCGCACGATGCCGTGCTTCTCGATCGCCTTCAGGAGTTCGCTGCGCAGCATGGTCACGGCAGCGGCCAGCTTGGCCGGCTCCATCGTGGTCAGGTCCTGCGCAAGCGCCAGGTCCATGTTCTCGAGCACCGGCACGAGCGAGTTGGCGACCTGCACGATGCCGGAGTGGCGCGCGCGGGCTTCGTTCTCGATCGATCGGCGCTGGATGTTCTGCGATTCGGCGAGCGCACGCAGGTACGCATCGTGCTTGCGTGCCAGCTCATCCTGCAGCGACTCGATGGTGGGTGCCGCGGGTTCGCCGTTGGCGGCATCGGGCTTTGGTTCGGTGGTGTCCATGCTCATGATCCCGTGAAGGTGTCCTTGATCTTGGCCCAGACGCTGCGCGAACCCTCATGCACGGGGTCGCCCTCGATCGAGGCGAGTTCGGTGTAGAGCTCGCGTTGTCGCGCCGTGAGTTCCTCCGGCACGCGGATGGTGAAGCCAACCACGAGATCGCCCCGGCGTGGGGAGCGCAGCGACGGCAGGCCGCGGTCAGGCACGCGCACGAGTTCGCCGTGCTGCGTGCCCGCGGGCACCTCGACCTCGACGGGGCCATCGAGCGATTGGATCTCGAGGGTGGCGCCGAGTGCCGCCTGCGCAGGCGAGAGTTCACGCGCCATGATGAGTTCGTTGGCGTGGCGGGTGAAGGTCTCGTGCTCGTTGACCCGGACGACCACATGCAGGTCGCCGCGTTCGCCCTGGCCCATGGGGCTTGCCTCCGGCGGCGGAGGTTCGCCCTCGCCCGTCACGCGGATGACCTGGCCATCATCGATGCCAGCTGGGATCTTCACGCGAAGGCTTCGTCGCTTGCTGATGCGGCCTTGCCCGCGGCAGTCGTCGCATCGATCGGTGATGACCGTGCCGCGGCCGCGGCAGGCTGGGCAGGTGTTGACCATGCGGAAGAGCCCGCCGAGACCGATCTGCTCGACTTGGCCGCGCCCGCCGCAGCTGGTGCACTGCTTGGGCTTGGTGCCGGGCTTGGCGCCGCCGCCGCCGCAGGTGGTGCAGACGTCAAGTCGGGAGAAGGCGACGTCCACCTCCTTGCCCGTGAGCACGTCAGCCAGTTCGATCTCGACCTGCTCTTCAAGGTCGTACCCGCGTGCAGGCCCGCGGCGTGCGCGTTGACGGCCGCCGCCGAAGAGCTCGGCGAACATGTCCATGATGTCGTCCGGACGCATCCGGTTGAAGTCATGGCCCGGCGTGCCGCGGAGCCCCGCGTGGCCGTGCTGGTCATAGCGCGTGCGACGCTCAGGATCACCAAGGACCTCGTACGCCTCGGCGCAGGCCTTGAATTCAGTCTCGGCCTGGGCGTCGCCCGGGTTGCGGTCGGGGTGCCACTTCATGGCGAGCCGACGGTACGAACGCTTGATCTCGTCGCCGTTGGCGGTGCGCTCGACGCCGAGGACTTCGTAGTAGCAGCGTTCGACGGCCATGGTGGCTCCGCTTCAGCCGCCGACGGCGGCGGTGATGGAACTGAAACGGGGGGCCGGGGCCACGCGGACCCAGGCCCCCCGAGACGCACACGTGATCAGTTGACGCCGCCCTCGACTGGGGTGGCTTCGTCCTTGAGCTCCGTGATCAGCACATCGGTCGTCAGCATCAGGCCGGCCACGCTGGCTGCGTTGAGCAGCGCCGTGGTGGCGACCAGCGACGGATCGATGATGCCGTTCTTCACGAGGTCGGTGAACTCGCCCGTGCCGGCGTTGTAGCCGTAGCCACCCTGGCCGGTGAGCACCTTCTCGATGGTGACGTCGCCGTCCTGGCCGGCGTTGGTCGCGATCTGCCAGCTCGGCGCGCGCAGCGCCTCGGCCACGATGTCGAAGCCGAAGGCCTCGTCGCCGTCGGCCTTCTTGCGGCTGGCCTTGACGGCGGTGATCGCGCGCAGGAACGCCACGCCGCCGCCGGGCACGTAGCCCTCCTTGGCGGCTGCACGGGTCGCGTGCAGGGCGTCGTCGACGCGGTCCTTCTTCTCCTTCATGGCGATCTCGGTGGGAGCGCCGACGGAGATGATGGCCACGCCGCCGGTGAGCTTGGCCTTGCGTTCCTGCAGCTTCTCGCGGTCGTAGTCGCTGGTGCTCGCCTCGAAGAGCGCATCGATCTGCGCGACGCGGGCCTCGAGTTCCTTCTTCTTGCCGGCGCCCTCGACGACGGTGGTGTCATCCTTGGTCACCACGATGCGACGCGCCTTGCCGAGCTCGGACAGCGTGATGTCGGCCAGGTTGCGACCGAGGTCCTCGCTGATGAACTGGCCACCGGTCAGCACGGCGATGTCGCCGAGCATGGCCTTGCGGCGGTCACCGAAGCCGGGGGCCTTGACGGCGCAGACTTGGAGCACGCCGCGCAGGCGGTTGACGACGAGCGCCGCGAGGGCCTCGTTCTCGACTTCCTCGGCGATGATCAGCAGGGGCTTGCCATCGGTCGCGATCTTGTTGAGCAGTGGAAGCAGGTCGGGCAGGTTCGAGATCTTCTTCTCGTAGACCAGCACGTAGGCGTTCTCGAGCACGCACTCGGCCTTCTTCGGATCGGTCATGAAGTAGGGCGAGAGGTAGCCCTTGTCGAACGCCATGCCCTCGACGTAGTCGAGCGTGGTGCTGGCCGACTTGCCTTCCTCGACCTCGACCACGCCCTCGGCGCCGACCTTGTCGATCGCCTCGGCGATCAGCGCGCCGATCTCGGTGTCGTGGTTGGCGCTGACGGTGGCGACCTTCTGCAGGTCAGCCTTGCCGCGCACCTTCTGGGCGGAGCCGGTGATCGCCTCGGCGGCGGCACGGGCGGCGGCGTTGATGCCGCGCTGCACGGCCACGGCGTTGGCGCCGCTGGCGATGAACTTGAGGCCGCCGTTGAAGATCGCGGCGGTCAGCACGGTGGCGGCGGTGGTGCCGTCACCCGCGACGTCGGCGGTCTTCTTGGCGACCTGCTGCACGAGCTTGGCGCCCATGTTCTGGAAGGGGCCGGGCAGGTCGACTTCCTTGGCCACGCTCACGCCGTCCTTGGTGACGTGCGGGTTGCCGAAGGACTTCTGGATGACGACGTTGCGGCCGGTCGGGCCCATGGTGACGGCGACGGCCTGCGCGATCGCATCGACGCCCTGCTTGAGCTCGGCGTGCGCGGCCGAGGAGAACTTCATCTGCTTCTGTGCCATGTTCTGGGTTCCTTTGGGTTGTGGCTGGTTCAGCCTTCGATCACGCCGAGCAGTTCGCTCTCGCGGATGATCAGGTGCTTGACGTTCTTGATCTCGACCTCGGTGCCGGCGTACTTGCCGAAGAGGACGGTGTCGCCCTTCTTGACGCCCGGCTGCATGCGCTCGCCGGAGTCGAGCAGCTTGCCCGGGCCGATCGAGACGACCTTGCCCTTCATGGGGCGCTCCTTGGCGCTCTCAGGAAGGAAGAGGCCGCTGGTGGTCTTGGTTTCGGCATCGAGAGGCTTGACGACGAGTCGGTCTTCGAGCGGACGGACGGTGGACATGATGGTGTGCTCCTTGCGGTGGTGTCGTGAGGTGTTCTGGTGATGGATGGTGACGGTGCCCGGGCTCAGAAGCCCATGCCGCCGCCGTGGTCGTGGTCATGGCCGTGATCGTGGCCGGCGCCTTCGTCCTTGGGCTTGGGGGCCTCGACGATGATGCAGTCGGTGACCAGGAGCAGGCTGGCGACGCTCGCTGCGTTCTGCAGCGCGGTGCGATCGACCTTGGCCGGCGTGAGCACGCCGTCCTTGAGCAGGCAGCCGTAGGTGCGGGTGAGGGCGTTGAAGCCTTCGGTGCCCTTCATCTCGGTGACCTTGGCGACGACGACGGAGCCCTTCTCGCCGGCGTTGTCGGCGATGGTGCGCAGCGGCACCACGAGCGCTTCGCGCACGGCATCGACGCCGAACGCCTCGTCGCCTTCGAGCGAGTCGCGCAGCTTCTTCAGGGTGGGGACGGCACGCACGAAGCTCGTGCCGCCACCGGCCACGACGCCCTCGGCCACGGCGGCGCGGGTGGCGTGCAGCGCATCCTCGATGCGGCTCTTCTTCTCCTTGAGCTCGGTCTCGCTGTGCGCGCCGACCTTGATCTGGGCGACGCCGCCGGCGAGCTTGGCCAGGCGCTCCTGGAGCTTCTCACGGTCGTAATCGCTGTCGGTGCGCTCGATCTCGGCGCGGATCTGCGTGCAGCGGCCCTCGATGGCCTTGGTGCTGCCGGCGCCTTCGACGATGGTCGTGTTCTCGCTGGTGATCTCGAGCTTCTTGGCCTGGCCGAGCTGCTTGATCTCGATCTTGTCGAGCTCGATGCCAAGGTCCTTCATGATCGCGGTGCCGCCGGTGAGGATCGCGATGTCCTCGAGCATGGCCTTGCGGCGATCGCCGTAGCCGGGCGCCTTGACGGCGCAGACGTTCAGGACGCCGCGCATCTTGTTGATGACCAGCGCGCTCAGCGCTTCACCCGTGACGTCCTCGGCGATGATGAGCAGGGGACGCTTGGCGGCGACGACCTTCTCGAGGAAGGGAACGAGCTTGGTGATCGAGTCGATCTTGTCCTCGTAGACCAGCACGAGCGCCTTGTCGAGCGTGGCGGTCATCTTCTCGACGTTGGTGACGAAGTTCGGGCTGAGGTAGCCGCGGTCGAACTGCATGCCTTCGACGACGTCGACGTAGGTCTCGAGACCCTTGCCTTCCTCGACGGTGATCACGCCATCCTTGCCGACCTTCTCGAAGGCATCGGCCATGATGGAGCCGACCTCTTCGTCGTTGTTCGCGCTGATGGCGGCGACGGCTGCGATGCCGCCCTTGATCGAGCTGACCGGCTTGGCCATGTCGCGGATCGTCTCGGTGACGCTGCTGACGGCCTTGCGCATGCCGCGCGCGACGGAGTTGGCATCGGCTCCGGCAGCCACGTAGCGCAGGCCGCTGCGGAAGAGCGCCTCGGCGAGGACGGTGGCGGTGGTGGTGCCGTCGCCCGCGTCATCGCTGGTCTTGCTGGCGGCTTCCTTCACGAGCTTGGCGCCCATGTTCTCGACCTTGCAGCGGAGCTCGATTTCCTCGGCCACGCTCACGCCATCCTTGGTGACGGTCGGGCCGCCCCAGCTCTTGTCGAGGACCGCGTTGCGGCCACGGGGGCCAAGGGTGCTCTTGACGGCCGAGGCGAGTTTCTCGACGCCGGCGAGAAGGCTCTTGCGGGCGTCGACGTCAAAGGTCAGTTCTTTCGCTGCCATGATGCAAAGTCTCCAGTTGGGTGGTCTGTGCGCGGGCTCGCCCGCGACGTGGCGGGACAGGCAATCTGCGTGCCAATTGGCACGAATTCGGATTGGTCGATTGGGCTAGGTCGACAAAAATGGCTTCTGAGAACCATTATTATTGGCCGCGTCAAAGGAAGGGCCCCCGTCCCCGCTCCGCTGCCAAGTCGGCAGCGGTCACTCGGACTGCGGATCCTCGGCCAGGACTTCATGCAGGGGCAGCTGCAGGGCCATCAGGCTGCGGGCCACCCAGATCGAATTGGCGGCCAGGTACAGCATGCCCAAGGTCAGCAGTCCGCCGACGACCAGCATCATGACCCGCACCATCTCCACCCAGTCGAAGTGCTGCCGGTGGATGAAGACCGCCTCGGCGGTGGCCAGGGCCAGGAGCACCAGGCCTGCCAAGCCAAGCAGGTCAAGGTCTTGGCGCGCCAAGTGTGCTTCGCGATAGGTCCGGCTGCGCCGGCCGAGCACGGCAAAGGCGCGGCGCAGGCCCAGTGCGACCATGCACGCCAGGCCCGCCTCGGCGGCGAGGCACGCGATCGACCACCCGCGGCCGACCAAGGGCGGCGTGACGATCGACAGTTCGCCGGCGATGCGCAGGGCATCGATCGCCAGCCACGCGGGGAGGCACCAGAGCGCACGGGGCACGACCGCTCCATACTCGCGCGCCAGCACATCGTCGCGCCGGGCGGACATGAGCCATGCACCGATGCATGCCACGAACAGTCCCACGACACCCGTGATCGAGGCCACGAGCGTGGCCATGCGCGGCGTTTGCGGTGCGCCCTCGGCGACAAAGGTGAGGGCGCGCGCGGCACCCGCGGGCCCGCTGAGGCAGGTCCACCAGAGCGTGAGCGCCACGCAGCAGAGCGCCAGTCCGATCGCCAACGACCATGGATGGCGCAGCCGCAGCAAGCCGCGTACGCCCGCATCCGTGCACTCGACCAGCGTGGTCATGATCGGCGTGCCGCACTCGGGGCATCGTTCCCAGGCTGCGACGCCCTTCAGGTCATGACGGCATGATCGACAGGGCAGGTGGATCCCGATGCGCACGGACATGGAAGAAGCCTAGCGCAGCTACACTCGCCACAGCATGGCACCCGTGCAGAAGCTGCGCGACACGATCGGCACGGCCTACTTGGGCAATCGCCAGGCCGTGGATCGCCTGGTGACCTGCCTGCTCGCGCGCGGGCACGCCCTGATCGAGGATGTCCCCGGCGTGGGCAAGACCACGCTCGCCAGTGCGCTCGCGCGCAGCCTGCAGTGTTCGTTCGGGCGCGTCCAGTGCACGCCCGACCTCTTGCCGAGCGACGTCACCGGCGCGAGCGTCTTCCTGCGCGATCGCGGCCATTTCGAGTTCCGGCCGGGCCCGGTCTTCGCCAACATCGTGCTCGCCGACGAGGTCAACCGCGCCACGCCGCGCACGCAGAGCGCCCTGCTCGAGGCGATGGGCGAAGGTTCGGTCACCGTCGAGGGGATCACGCACCGGCTGCCGCAGCCCTTCATGGTGGTGGCGACGCAGAATCCCTATGAATTCGAAGGCACCTACACGTTGCCCGAGAACCAGCTCGATCGCTTCCTCATGCGCGTGACGCTGGGCTACCCAAGCCCCGACGACGAGAGCCGCGTGATCCTGCAGCAACCCGGGCGCACGGCCCTGCCGTCGATCGAGCCGGTCATGGATGCGGCCGGCGTGCTGGCGATGCAGGACGCGGTCGATCGCATCAGGCTCGCGCAGCCGCTGGTTGACTACATCATCGCGCTCGCATCGGCCACGCGCGAGCACGAGGAACTGCAGCTTGGCGTGAGCCCGCGCGGTGCGCTCGCGCTCGCGCAAGTCGCACGTGCCACGGCCTACATGGACGACCGCGACTTCGTCACGCCCGAGGACATCGTCGGCAACGCCGCGGCGGTGTTCGTGCATCGCATCATGCCGCGCGGCTCGATGGAGTTCGGCGATGCGCAGGCGGCACGCCGCATCGTGCAGCACGTGCTCGAGACGGTGCCGAGCCCGGCATGACGCGCCCGGCTGGACACCGCGATGGAGCGGGCGTGCCTCGCCGTGCCGTCGTCCTCCTCTCGGGTGGGCTCGACAGTGCCGTGACGGCAGCGTGGCTTCAGCGTGAGGGTTTCGACGTGCATGCATTGAGCTTCGACTACGGGCAGCGCCACAGCGTCGAACTGCAGGCGGCGGAGCGCGTGGCGAAGCAGGTCGGCGTGATCGAGCATGTGGTGCAGCGCATCGATCTGCGGGCGTTCGGCGGCAGCGCGCTCACGTCGGACCTTGCGGTGCCGAAAGATCGCTCGCCGGACCAGATGGCCGCCTCGATCCCGGTCACCTACGTGCCGGCGCGCAACACGATCTTCCTCGCGTTCGCGCTCGCGTTCGCCGAGGTGCGGGGCGCATTCGACCTTGGCATCGGCGTGAACGCCATCGACTACTCGGGGTATCCCGACTGCCGGCCCGAGTTCATCGCCGCGTTCGAGCGCGTGGCGAACCTGGCCACGCGCGCGGGCGTGGAGTCGGGGCACATCCGGCTGCACACGCCGTTGCAGCAGCTGAGCAAGGCGCAGATCGTGCGGCTCGGCCGCGAGCTCGGCGTGGACCTGTCGCTCACGATCTCGTGCTACGACCCCTCGGCCGACGGCGTGCCCTGCGGTCGATGCGATGCCTGCGAGCTGCGCGCCCGCGGGTTCGCCGAGGCGGGGTGAGCCCCGCCCCGGCGGTTCGCGATCATCCGTTCCAGCTGCCGAGCAGGATGGCCAGGTCCCTGCCATCGACGATGCCGTCATCGTTCACGTCGGCGCCCGGCGCGTTCGAACCCCATGCGGCGAGCAGCACGGCAAGGTCCTGGGCGTTCACCACGCCATCGCCATTGAGATCTGATGGGTTTCCGCCGGCCCCGCCATCGGTCGGCACGGTGAGCTGGATCTTCTTGAAGCAGCAGGGATGGAAGGCGAGCGTGTGCACGCCGACCACCAGCGAGAGCTGGGTTCCTGCAGGCGCGTTGGTGACCACGGAAATGGCACCGCCGGCCGCCTCGGCATCCACGTCGATCGTGCCGCCGAGTCCGACGGCCGGCGCGACGTCGATCAGGTCAGGCGTCACGTCGGCAGAGAATCCCGCCGGGATCGATGCAGGGTCGATCGCCAGCGTGACCCATTCGGCATTCCATGACTCGAGGTTCACGATGTCGAGGTTGAGGCCGAACGTGCCCGCACCTGGAAGATCCACGAGATCGAGCTTCTGCACCTCGAAGCACTCGCAGTCAGGCAGCGTGATGCACACGTCGACTGTGCAGCACGGGTCGGGCGATCCCAGCCGGACGAGCGTTGCGGTGAAGCAGAGCTCGGTGCCGGGCGCTCCCTGGATCGGCAGCTGCAGCTGCAGGATGCCGTTGGGTGGGAGCGGCTGCGGCAGGAAGAACACGTTGTTTGGCGCGAAGGCAGGATCCGACAGGATGAGCATGTCGGCCTGCTGGCCCGATCCATTCACGATCGTGAAGTCCCACAGGTACGAGAAGGTTCCGTCCGAGTTGGGGACGCACGAAAGATCGTCGGTCTCGATCGAGCAGGGCTCCTCGGTGGCCCAGCAGGTGATGTCGAGGGAGCCTTGCTCCGTCTTCGAGAGGAAGAGGTCCACGCCGGGGCCATCGAGAATGTCCGGTGCACCGGGCGTCTGGTTGACCAGCGGCATGCCGGCAATCCCGTAGAAGAAGCTGGGCGAGAACGCTCCGGTGGGGTTGAAGTCTCCGGTGACCCACGACTGCTCGCCGAGGGCGCCATCGATGTAATCGATGCCGCCTGCGCAGTTCTGCCAATCCACCGACTGTTGGGGCGCGCCCAGGTCGTACTGGTCGACGGACCACGCGGCGGCTGCGTCATCGAAGCATGCTCGGAAGGCACGAGACTGATGCGCGACGCTCGTCGTCGGGTTGGTCAGGCTTCGCTCAGCAAGCAGCATGCAGCAATGCTTGTCGAAACTCAGGTCGACCACCACCTGGCCCGGCGTCCCGGACAGCGGAAGCGTGAGCTCGAGGCGACGCGTGCCCGCAACGAACACGCCGATGGGGTCGACTTGGACGGACCAGACGGTCTGGCCTGTGGTCGAGGGGTTCTCCCACACCGAGTAGTAGAGACGATCACCGGCCATCTTCACGGCGTACGGTGCATTGCCGAAGCCGACGAACCCGGCAGGTTCGCTCGACGCACCGCCGGGGTTCGGACCTTCGGCGATCGCGTTGCCGTTGCCTGTGGATGATTCGGCCTCGATCGCGTCCGACTGGTGGTCGTACGCGCTGATCGCTCCGGTGGTCGCGTTGATCGAGTAGATGCGTCCATCCTCGAGGTTGGTCGCGAAGAGGCAATCGCGCTCGCAGTCGAAGTCGAGGTTTCCCAGTCCGACGGCGGCACCGGAGCCGGCGGCCTGCGGAAGCGTGCGCCACAGCGTCGGGGCCCCCGTCGTGCCATCGATGCGGTAGATGGCACCGCGACCGTCACCCGCGGGGGAGCCCCCGAGCGACCCGACGAGGTCGTTGTTGTAGACGACCGAGTGTGCAACGAAGATGTTGCCCTGTCCATCGAACGTGACGCCGAAGATGCTGCCGAGCGAGGCAAGGTCCCACTGCGGATCGGCGTAGGTCTGGGTGTTCCAGAGCGAGCCCGAACCGACCGTGGGTGCAAGAGATTGGTCGCCGGTGTCCACCAACCGAAGCACGCCGATGTTGCCTGCCGGTCCATCCTGTCGACCGAACGTGACGGCCGTGACCTGGCCGGGCGCGAAGGGCTGGGGCAACCCGTCCACGAGCGGCGGGCGTGCACCGCAGCATTCGCGGCACTCCGGTGCGGAGAGGCCTGTGTCCTTCGGGCAGGGCGCGCCCGTGCAGGTGAACGACACCTGACCGTTGCCGAGCGGCTCGTTGGTACGAATCATGATGCGGATCATGTAGGTCCGGTCGCACGACATCTCGCAGCGGACCAGGGACTGCTTGCCGCAGCTGTCGTCGTTGCAGCAGCGGATGGGCAACTGCGAATCAGGGCATGCGCATGCGCTGGGCTCGTAGACGGCGATGATGGTGTTCAGCGTGGTGAGGCCGCAGGAACTGATCTCGACGATCCCGTTGCATTCCGAGCGGTAGCAGACCCAGAGGTCGCGGACGGCGTCGACGGGCTGCGTCACGCAGGGCGCGCCGAGCACGCCGCCAGTCACCTGCGATCCAGCGAAGTCGAAGTTCACGATCGAGTCACCCGATGCCTGGAATGGCACTGAGCAATCGTCGGTGGCTTGAGGAGCGGCATGGACAGTGGCGTTGAGCAGGCTCAGCGCCGCAACGACGATTGCGCGGATCTTCATGGTGTCGGTCTCCGTGGCACGTTCAGGACAGGGGATCGCTGCGCCACACCACCCGACGGCAGGTGCCTCACTTTGTCACACGTTCGCGTGGATGCTCTGGCGAGCGCGGCGATTGCTGCTGATTTTGCCGGGCTTGAAGGATCGATGCCCGCCCGCCGAAGCGGGGCTTCGATCTAAGCCACGTTCTGACAGGCAGATGAGGAGCGGGCCATCACGACCCGAAGTTCGACAGCAGCACGCTGAGATCGGCGCCATCCACCGTGCCATCATCGTTGAGATCGGCCGCGCAACCGGCGCAGTCGCCCCAAGTGGCCAGCATGATGCCCAGGTCCGCGCCATCGACATCGCCGTCGCGATCGACATCGCCGATCGGCCTCTCGCACGCATCAGGAATGAGGTTGCCGTTCAGGTCGGTGGCGCTCGGTGGAGCGATCACGATCGCGCTCGGTCGCGGTGCGTCTGCGGGATAGATGCGATAGGTGCGCTCGGTGTACCCATTCACGAGCGCGAAGCCGTTGACCGTCGAACTGCTGTTGGGAGCGGCCGCGAGGATCGCGCGGCCGTCACCGGCTGCACACAGCGCCACCACGCCATCGAGCAAGAGTCCGTTGTCCACGTCCCATTCGCCCAGATCGGTGCCGTCGGCGCCAAGCCTGATGATGCGATCGAGCGCCGTCGCTGCGAGCAGGATCGACCCATCGTTCATCGCGAAAGCCCCGCCAAGGTCCGGCACCTGCGCCGACAGGTCAGCGAGCACGCGGTCCGTTCCCCGTGGCCATGCGAACGCCATGACGATGCCGTTGCTGCGGGTGGCGATGGCCTCATGGCTGCCGTCGGCAAGGGTGCGAAAGACAAGGTCGCGCGCATCCTGGTCGGCGAAGGCGGGAAGCCAGCTGGCCGAGAGCGAGCCATCCGGTTCGTGGAGCGTGGTCCGCCCGTTGCGCTGCATCACGGCAATCCGTCCATCGGGCGCCACCGCAATCGACCGCAACTGGTTCGCGAAGGCCGGTCCCCAGCGCACGGGTTGGTTGGCTGGCGAGGATCGATCGAGCGCCCACGCGTTCAGGCCTTCGATCGCAAGCAGCCGGCCGTCGGGTGCGATGACGAGGTCCTCGACCGACGCCGTGCCCAGCGCGACGGTGCGTCGCAGCACGCCCGAGCGCGGATCGAGCTCGCGCAGGAGGGCATCGCTCCGTGAGCCGACCCAGCGCGACATCGAGCCCTGGAGCTCGACGAAGTCGACCGTCCCGTCGCCGTCGCAGTCTTCGCAGGCATCGGGCACGCCGTCACGCGATCGATCGAGGGTCATGTCCGCCAGCACCGCGTCGCTGTCGGCGACGCCATCGCCGTTGCAGTCGGGCTCGCAGGACTGCAGCACGAAGTCGCCGTTGGAATCCTTGGCAGGATCGAGCATGGCATCGATCGTGTCGGCGACGCCGTTGCCGTCGCAGTCGGGCTCGCACGAGTCCGGGCGGCCGTTGGCGTTGGCATCCACGAGCGTGCCGGCCGCGATCTCCACGGGATCCGGCGTTGCATTGCCGTTGCAATCCTGGCACGCATCGAGCAGGCCATCGCCGTTCGTGTCGAGCAGGGGATCGGCCGCGATTTCGTCGGCGTCATCGAACCCGTCGTCGTCGCAGTCGCGGGCCAGGCATGGCGCTGCCGCGACGAAGGCCTTGATGGGGTCGACGGTCCCGGCGTGGAACCGAAGATCGATGTTGGAGCTCGCGCCCGACACGACGTGGCAGTAGCTCATGATCGTGCCGCGCTGCACCGTGCCCGATGCGCAGGCGTCGATCGAATAGTCGTGGGTGTGCAGCGTGCCGAGGTTGTGGCCGAATTCATGCGCGGTGACGTTGATGTCCCAGTTGCCGGGGTTGGTGGCGAAGGCATCCACGAAGCGGCCGTTGAGGTAACCGTTGACGGAATAGCCGAAGTCGGTGCACGCGGCGTTGAGCCACGCCACGCCCCCGTACGGCAGGTCGCGTCGGCCCGTCAGCAGCGTGAAGAGATCACGATCGACGTCGGCGCCGTTCTCGTTCCACCAGGTCCGGAACGGCCCGAGCGGATCAGGTTGGTTGAAGAGGTCATTCGCGTCGGGCTGCAGCCGGACGTACGCGAGCGAGATGGTCGTGTCGCAATCGCGGCGGTAGATCGCCGAGACGGCACCGACGAGCGTGGCGATGTACTCGGTGGCAGCGATTCGGTCGCCGCCGAAGATGCGCAGGAACTCGAAGTCGCTGTCGACGGCGAGCTCGACCACAGGCCGCGCGCCGGGCACGATCACGCCCGTTCCGGCAAGGCTGCCGTCGCCACCGTGATGGCCGGTGCACTCGGCGCCGCACGCAGGGACCTCGGGCGCGCTGGTGCCTGCCGTGCGCACAAACTCGACCGGGCCCGCACACAGCCCGGGTGCATCGCTACCCGAGCGTCGCAGGGTCCACGTTCCCTGGCCTGCGCCAAGGTCGATCGTCGCGGCGATGCCGGTCGAACCGATGCCGACGTAGACGCTCGAGTGCGGATGGCCGATGACGGTGCCCTGCAGGTGCACGGTGTCGAGCAGCGCGCCGGTCAGTGCGTGGTCACGCATGCGTTCCACCGCGCCGACCTCGACGAAGGCATCGCGGGCGATCGCCGGCATCGGCCTCAGGTCAAGGGCGAGCGTGCCGAGCGAGCCGACCGGAACATCGATCTGGAGTTCGAGGGCGCCGAGCGCTCGCTTCGTGATGGCACGGTCCGAGCGCAGGTGCTGCAGCACGGCTTGATGCAGGTCAGGCGCAGGAGCAAGCTGCCCATGGTCATCTGCAACGAGCCAGTGGGTGGGTGCGGCGGCGGGGCCGGCCTGGCAGACCGCCACGGCGGCAAGAAGCGCACTCAGGAGCGACATGGCCGAACGCTACGCCGGATGCGGGGCTGAGCAACGTCCGAGGCGCCAAGAAGCGTGATGTGTGCGGCAAAAACCCGCGAACGGACCGGTGACATGGGCGCATTCCGGCATGCGCCACGCCGCCGTTCGCCGCACGCATCACAGTCGCCGCGCGAGCGATCGCGGCCTCCGCCGCGCGCACCGATTCAGACGTCGAGGTTCTTGACCTCGAGCGCGTGCTTTTCGATGTACGCCCGGCGTTGCTCGACATCCTCGCCCATCAGCACGTGGAAGAGGCGGTCGCACTCGGCGGCGGCCTCCATGCTCACGCGCAGGAGCGTGCGGCGCGCGGGGTCCATGGCGGTTTCCCAGAGCTGCACGGCTTCCATTTCGCCCAGCCCCTTGAAGCGCTGGACCTCGATGCCGCGGCGACCGACATCGTGCAGCGTGTGCAGGATGCCGGGGATGTTCGCGACCTCGACGAGCTCGTCCTTCGAGGGATCGGACTTGGTGTTCGCACGACCGCCACCGACGGCTTGCTTGGGCTCGCCATCGCCATCCTCGTCGGCGTCTGCGGCAGGCGCGGCGTCGTCGGCCTTGGACTTGGCGCCCTTCTCGGCGCGGAGCAGCCAGCCGTATCGCGTGGACAGCTTCTCGCCAGTCACGCTCTCTTCCTGCACGAGGCCGAAGTCGGCGATGTCGAGGCCCGACTGCGCGAGCTGGCCGAAGAGGCGCTCGAGTTCGGAGTTCTCGTGAAGTTCGCGCATGCTGTCGGCAGGCAGGCTGCGTTCCGCCGCCACGCGAGCGGCATCGGCCTCGGTCCAGCAGAGTGCCTCGCCGCCGCCCCAGCTCACGAGGTACCGCGGCAGGTGGCCCTGGCCCGTCGGGTCGTTGGCGCGCTCGGCCAGCAGCCGCGTGAAGACGATGCCGCGGCGCTTGCTCACCGTGACGAGCTCGTCGAGGCGGTGCAGCTGGCGCAGCACGCGCTGCAGCGCATCGCCGTCGATGGTGCGCTCGATCGAACCATCGGCGCCGCGCACGACGAGCACCGCACGCTTGAGCGCAAGGCCCGCGAGCGTGTCGCTCATCTGCTTGTCGTTGAGCACGTACTGCCCGGTCTTGCCGCGGCTGACGCGGTAGAGCGGCGGCTGCGCGATGTAGATGCGGCCCTGGCGGACGAGTTCCTGCATCTGGCGGAAGAAGAACGTGAGCAGCAGTGTGCGGATGTGGCTGCCGTCGACGTCGGCGTCGGTCATGATGATGATGCGGCCGTAGCGGAGCTTGGCCGGGTCGAGTTCATCGGCGATGCCGCACTGCAGCGCCTGGATGAGGGTCTGGATCTCCTCGAAGGCGAGCACCTTGTCGAGGCGGCAGCGTTCGACGTTGAGCAGCTTGCCCCGCAACGGCAGGATCGCCTGGTGGACGTGGTCGCGGCCGCCCTTGGCGCTGCCGCCTGCGCTGTCGCCTTCGACGATGAAGATCTCGGTGCGCTCGACGTCGTTGCTCGAGCAATCGGCGAGCTTCTGC
>Ga0172367_10004543_pt1 | contig 17229 bp, 14 predicted proteins | sample Lak10m_FD_114542 | JGI IMG/M metagenome (GOLD analysis project Ga0172367, IMG submission 114542) | Freshwater microbial communities from Kabuno Bay, South-Kivu, Congo - kab_022012_10m | ecosystem: Environmental > Aquatic > Freshwater > Lake | place: Democratic Republic of the Congo: South-Kivu...
CAGGTGCGCCTCGAGGTCGCGCGAGCTGATGCCGTCGATGCGCGCCTGCACCAGCATGATCTTGGCGTCGAGGATCGTCGCCGGGCTGACCTTGCGCAGGCCCATGGCGAACATCTCGAACAAGCCGATGCCGGCGTTGGTCGTCACCGAGCGCACGTACAGGTTGGCGTAGCGCAGGAAGATGCCGAGGAACACCAGCAGGAACAGCGCCAGCACGACGACGCCGACGACCATCAGGAGGCTCGGGCCGGAATCTTCGGCGACTTGGCGCGTGCCTTGGAATAGGAGCAGGGACGACATGGGGACTGGGCTTTCTTGTGGGTTGGCGGTGTTGCTTGAGATGCGTCGCGCGAGCGCCCCTGCCGAGGCGCGGCCCGCGCGTGGTTGGATGCGCGGTGGATTCAGGTGCCGTGGCGCGCCACCACGACGCGGTTGCCTTCGATCTCGACCACGACGAGCGGCGTGCCGGGCTCGAGGTACTCGCCGCGCGTGACGACATCGACGCGCCGCTCGCCGATGCGCGCCGCGCCACCGGGGCGCAGCATGCTCTCGGCGACACCGGTCTTGCCAGCGAGTGTTTCGTTGAGCGGGTCGACGGCCGCGCGCTTGTCGAAGCTCGAGCCCTTGTTGACCAGCAACCGCCCCACCGGCGAGTGCGGCAGGAGGCGGAAGCCCAGCCACAGCGCGGAGGGCACGCCCACGGCCGTGGCGGCGAGGAAGATCCACCCGGCCATCGCGCCGGCGGCGAAGGCGCTGACGCAGGCGACGCCGATGCAGATGGCGGCGGCGATGCCCAGCGCGCCGAAGCTCGGGAAGCACACCTCGGCCACGATCAGCGCGAGGCCCACGACCAAGAGGATCACTGCCAACGTCACGATGCCACCTCGCGCACGACCAAGCGTCCCATGTCGTTCGACACGACCACGACGCGCGCACCGCCCTTGACCAGCGGTCCTTCCGAACGCGCCTCGTGCTCGTCTTGCGCGCCAAAGCGCACCTTGCCCACCGGCCGCAGGTCGGTCAGGGCCGTGCCGACGGCCCCGGGTCCGACGCGACTCTCGCCCACGGCTTCTCCCGGCACGGCGGCGGCGGCGTGCGCCAAGACGACGCGGCGCACGCCCGGTGTCTTCGGCAACAGGCGCGACACGACCATGGCGACGACCAAGGCGGCCGCCGCCGCCGCGAGGACTTGGAAGGTGCTCGACAACAGATGGTCGCGCGCGAAGGGCTCGGTCAAGGCCAGTTCGGCGTCGCCACCCGACAAGGCGAGGCCGCCGACGATCAACAACAAGCCCCCGACGCCGAACCAGATGGTGCCCGGCAGCACGAAGAGCTCCACGATCAGCAGCACGACGCCCGCGCCCACGGCGACCAGGTGCGGCACCTCGGCGAGTCCCGCGAAGTACTTGCCCACCAGGATCAACACGAAGCACGCGATCGACAACACGCCCGGCACGCCGAAGCCCGGCGTCTTCAACTCGAGCCAACCGAGCACGAGCCCCGCCATCAACAAGAGCGGCGTCAAGCGCGCCAGCCAGGCGATGAACTCCTCGCTGCGGCTCTTCTCGAGGATCGACAAGCGCGCGTCGGCCGCCAGTCCCGCGCGCTCGAAGAGTGCGCCTTCGTCGTCGGCGAGTCCATCGGCCATGCGCAGCTCCACTGCGCGCTTGGCGGTCAAGTTCACCAGCTTCCCGCTGGCGGCGAGCGACTCGACGAGCGCGAAGTCCACGCCCTTCTCGCGCAGCGCGTCATACTCGGCGCCCGAGACCACGCGCGTCTCGCCGTCGACCTTGACGAGGCGCGCCTCGGCGTCGGGATCGACCATCGCCGCCGCGAGCGCCGCGCTGCGGCCGTGCTTCTCGGCCGCGGAGGCGAACTGCGAACGCAGGAAGCTGATCTCCTTCTCGCGCACGGCTTCGTCCGGGATGGGCGCGAGGCCCTCGGGCCCCACGACCACCGGCAGGGCCGAGCCGATCGTGCCCGCGGAGTGCATGTAGATGCGCTAGCAATCGAGCGTCACCAAGGCGCCTGCGCTCGTGGCGTGGCGGTTGACCCACGCCACCGTCTCGACGCCGGCGGACTCCGCCTCGTAGAGCTGCTTCTGCAGGACCCACAGCACATCCAACGCTCCACCCGGCGTGTCGATCTCGACGACCAGCGTGCGCGCCTCTTCGCGCCTCGCCTGCGCCACCGCACGCTCGAGCAGCGCTTGGCTGCCCACATCCAGTTCGCCCTCCAAGCGCACATGCAGCCATGTCGGCCCGCTGGGCGCGACCGCCTCGCGCTCGGCCTCGCCGCAGGCCGCGCACAGGATGAGGGCCGCGAGCGAGACGAGGCGCGCCAGGCGCAGGAGCCATCCCGCGTCGGCTGGCTGGACGGGTCGCGCGGAGCGGCTCTCGCCCAAGGCAATGGAAGGGAACATCGGTCCCTCCCATTATGCAGAGCCGAACAGGGCGACTCCACCTCCGAACCAGTGCGAGCCGATCAGGGAAGCGGGGATTCGCGCCGCCCCCCCCGGCGGCACGCCCCCAGGCCCCCACCCCCTGCTACGCGGTTCGTACAGGCCGTCGAAGGCCGTGGCCGCATCCGACTTGCGCGTCAGCAAGGCCCGCCCTACCCTTTCGGGCAGGGGCAGGATCCTTGCCCCGCACCCCAGCATGAAGAAGTACACCGTCGCCACGCTGCTCGCCGCCGTCGCCGGCTTCGCCGTCCTGACGCAAGCCACCCCCGAGTTCAGCTACAAGCACCGCGACCCCAAGGCGGTCGTGTCGCAGGGCACGGGCGTGTCCGATCCGGATCCGGCCGACTGCCCGTTCTGCGGCGGCGACCCCGCGCTCCACATCCGCCGCATGGTCGAGGTGCAAATCGACTCCATGCGTCGACTCGCTGCTTCGCTGCTCTGAGCCGGGTCGCGCGCCGCATCCAAGCCACGGCCCAGCAGTCCAAGACTGCCTTGATCACGACCGCCTCGCGTCCCGCCGGACGCGGGGCGGTCGCTTTGCAGCGGCGCAGCGGGAGGCCCTCGACCAGGGAGCGCCGCTAGACGAGATCGCTGTCGAGCAAGGTCGTCCACAACTGCGCGCGCAAGTCCCGCTCGAACAAGCGCGGTTCGAACGAGCGCGCGCACAAGACGCGTCCCGAGTCATGCGGTCGCAGCCCAGCCAACTGCAAGGTCGCGAAGGCGCGACTGCGCGTAGGCACGATGGCGAGCAACAAGGCCACGCCGCTCGCCCGCGCGCGCGCCTTGGCGGCCTCGATCAGGATGCGCGCGACATCGTCATCCCCCTCCGGCACCAGCCAGTCGACCACGGCGAGGGAGGAGGGATGCAACGACTCGCCGGAACCGAGCACCAGCATCCCGGCCAACTCGCCTGCGCCGTTCGAGACTCCCAAGCACTCGTAGCTCCTCGAGGGATGGTCGCCAACACGCCAAGCGAGGAACGCCGCGTCGTGGTCCACGCACGACGGCCGTTCCGCGGCGAGGCGCGCCCACAGGCGATCGTGACGCGCGTCGAACCCCGCCAGCGCTTGAACCTCCGCAGGCGGACTCCCGCCCCCGGCGCCGACCTCGGCGTACAGCACGACCTCGCGGCGCAAGGGCAGGTAGCCGAGATGCCGCTCGCCCACGCGCAACGCCGCACCCACCGGCCATCCGTAGTGCACCGCCGTCGAGTCGGCGCCACCGTGTCGACGGAAGTGCTCGACACCGCACTCGACCAGGAGCCGCGCGCCCGACAGCCCCGCGCGCCGCGCCGGCGACACGAAGCTGTCGACGACCTGGCCGAGGCGCGCGGCGCGGCCCGCCACGCGCCCGCGCAGGGACAACGAACCAAAGCAAGCCTGCACCACGCCGTCCCGCGTCGCACCCACGCCCTCGAGCCGCGCCGCGCCACCGTCGCCGAACGCGTGGCGCCACTCGCGCTCGTCGCGGCGGCGCGGCGCGAAAGCTCGGTCCCAAGCCTCGCGCAAGGCGCGCGGATCCAGTTCGGAAAGCGACGCGAGCTGGTCCATCAAGCGAGGTCCGTGTCAAGCAGTGTCAAGTGGACTTGACGAGCCAGCGCGCGTGCCTCGTCGGGCCTGCCAGCGACGAAGCACGCGTGCGTATTCTCGAGCGCCACGAGCACCAAGCCCAGTCGCGCCCAGCGCGCCCCGTGCGGGTCGAGGTGCGAGGCGAGCAGCGCCACGCGCGTCGCTGCCGACCGACGGCCGAACACGGCGAGGTGCGCGAGGAGCGCCGCCGCCGCTTCGTCGTCGTGCTTCGCCACGATCCAATCGAGCAGACACAGGTGCGGCTCGCCGAGCAGCATGGACTCGCGCGCCGCCGCGAAGCCGCGCAGCGTCCCGCTCGCGTCGCGCACCTCGCAGGCCACGCCATCGTCGGGCAAGCGCCACACCAGATGCGCGCGGCTGCGCACGATGCGGCCAAGGCCCGCGTGCACCTCGAGATCGAGCCGGTCGATCCCCTCGTCGATGCTCGCCGGCCGTGCTTCCAACCCACTCGCCCGCGCCAGGCGTTCGAACGACTCGAGCGGCCCCGTCCAGAGGCGCACCTCGTCGTCGAACTCGTACGACAACAAGCGCCGCCCCAACTCCCACGCGCGCGCCACCGGGAAACCGTGCGCCCACTCGCCGCCCTCCTTCGTCATCGACGCGGCGATGAACGCGCGACAACAACGCGCGAGGAGGCCGTCGCGCGCCAAGCCTTGCCGAGCCTCGAGCCGCGCGAAGCTGTCGACCACGAGGTAGGCGGGCCGCTCCCCGTCCGCCAGGCGCATGCGCATCGGCAAGCCACCAAAATGCGCCAAGCAAGTCCCATCCGCGGCGAAGGCCGCCTGCGCGTGCAGCCCGTGCGGCGCTCCCAGCCACATGCGTCGCCACGCCGCGCTCGTGCGCCGCGCCTGAGGATCGAGGCGCGCGAAGGCCGCGTGCCAAGCTTCGAGCACGGCGGCTTCATCGTCCCGGCGCACCGGGCGGATCTCGATCGTGTCGTGGTTCAAGGCGCGGAAGGAGGCTGATGACGGTGGCGGAGAATGCCGACCGAGCGCGCATGGTGGCGGGAGCGCATGGGAATCGAACCCACCGGGGCCGCTGTCCACGACCCCCGACCGGCTTTGAAGGCCGGGCGGCACACCAGCACCGATCCGCTCCCGCTCGTGATGGCACAGGGTAGCAAGCGCGGCACACGGATGCGCTGGCGACCAGGCCAGCAAGGCCGCCAACACCTCGCGAGATGCTCGCGCGCGGTCCGCCCCGAGACCGCCGGCTCGCCCTCGCGTCCAAGAGTCGCCGCCGGCCCCATGCGCGCGCCGCCACTGCTCGCAGACCACTAAGTGGTATTTCAAATACCACTTTTTTGCTTGGTCATATCGCTCACCCGCGCGCCGCGACGAACAGTCGGCCGGGCGCGCCGGAGTCGGGTTCGGCGAGCAGGCCGCCGCAGAAGCGGCGCACGAGGCGTTCGCCGCGGCGGTGGCTGGCGTAGCCGCAGGAGAAGGCGGGCGGACGGAGCAAGGCGTCGGGGGGCAGGGGCAGGCGCACGGCGCGGCCGCCTTGGACGACGCGTTCGCCCAGGCGCAGGATGGCGAGCGGGTCGGGAGCGCCGCCGGCGTCCTCGATGCGCGCGTGCACATGGCCTTGGAAGAGGCGCAGCACCATGCTGGCGGGGCGCTCGCGCGGGCCTTCGCGCACCAGTTCGACGCGCAGCGGTGTCGCGTCGAGATGGACGCTGCGCACGCGCTCGAGCGGCGTGTCGCACACCAGACGCAGCTCCTCCCCCTGCGCGTCGCGCGCGACGAGGAGCAGCGCCAGCAGCGGATCGCCGCCGATCCGCCACGAGCCGCCGCGCAGCTTCCACGAGGACGCGAGCGCCTCGCCGGGGCCGAGCGAGCTCGACCAGCCGTCGGGTTCCAACTCGAACGCGCCGCGACGCACCTGCACGAAGGCGCGCGCCTCGAGCGGTCGGTCGAGTGGGTTGCGCACGCGCACTTGCACGACGTGCTCGGCGCTCCACGCCGGGCCCAAGCGTGGCAGCACGAGCGGCATCGAAAGCGGATCGACCACCACCGGCCAACCGGACTCGCGCGGCGCCAAGCGGGCCCAGGCGCGCGCGAAGGCGGCGCGCGGCCCCTCGCTGGTCAAGATGCCGAAGGCGCCGCCATGCACGGCGTCGAGCAGGTCCTCGGGCGCGTCGCAGCCGATCCACCAACGCTCGGCGCGCCAGTCGATGCGCGGCGCCGCGCGCCACGCCGCCGGATGCGCCCCCACCGCCTCGAAGCGCTCGTCGTGCACCACCTGCGACAAGCGCTCGTCGGGCGCGTCGAGGATCCACAGGACGGCGGCGCCCGCGTCGCGCGCGGCGCGGCAAACCGAGATGGAGCGCGAAGCGATGCGCACCGACGCGCGCGCGGCGTCGCGCCGCGCCAGTTCCACCGCGCGTTCCGCCACGCGCTCATCCTCGACCAGCAACACGAACATGGGCGCGGCTTCCGCGGCGACGCCCGCGGGGTGGCGCAGGGCGAGCACCTCGTGCGGCAGCGGGATGCGCTCGCCGGCGCGCTCGGCCGCCTGCCAGCCGCCGGCGTCGAGCCGCGCGAGATCGACGAGGCTGGTCTCGGCGACGAGCCCCGCGCCGTTGGTGGTGCGCTCCAACGCGCCATCGGCGAACACGACCAGCTCGCCGTGCGCGCACTCCCGCAGTTCGAAGGCGAGGCCGTCTAGTCCGAGCGCCAAGGCGCGCCGGAACGAGACCAACGTGTTCTCCGGCTCGTCGAGCGGAGCGCCACGCCAACCGAGGATCCACGGCGGTCCGTCGGCCAGCGCGCGCGCGGGCGGAGGCGCCCATGGACCGCGGGCGCCGCCGCCCGGGATGGCGCCGAAGCGCGTCAAGATAACTCGACGAAGCGCCCCGTGGAGGCGACGACTTCGCCGACCCTGCGCACGGGTTCGCCGCGCGCGGCCAGTTCGCGCTCGAGGATGGCGGCGCGCTCCGCGGGGACGGCGATCAGCAAGCCGCCGGAAGTCTCCGCGTCGAACACCAGCGAAACGAGCGCCGGATCGAGGCCCTCGGCGAGTCCCACCACTTCCGCCAGCGCGGCCTTCGACCTGCCGCTGCCGCCGGAGCAGAAGCCCTCGCGCGCGAGCTCGAGCACGCCCGGGAACAACGGCAGCAGCGCCGACTCGATGCGCAGCGTGACGCCGCTGGCCTTGGCGATGTTGCGGCCGTGGCCGGCGAGCCCGAAGCCCGTGATGTCGGTGCAGGCGTGCGCGCCGGCCAGGTTCATCGCCTCGGCCGCGAGGTCGTTGAGCTTCGCCATCTGGCGCGCGGCGGGTTCCAGCTCGCTCCAGCCGATCTTGCGCTTCTTGGCCGCGGTGGTCATGGTGCCCATGCCCAAGGGCTTCGTCAGGTACAACGCGTCGCCGTGCTTCGCGCCCGAGTTGGCCGCGATGCGCTCCTTGGAGACGATGCCCGTCACGGCGAAGCCGAAGTGCGCCTCGGCCGATTGAACCGTGTGCCCACCGACCACGATCGCGCCGCTCTTCGCCACCGTCTCGAAGCCGCCCCGGAAGATCTCGCGCGTCCACTCCGGATCGAAGTCCTTGGGGATGCCCGCGATGTTGAGCGCCGTGAACGGACGGCCGCCCATGGCGTACACGTCGGAGAGCGAGTTGGCTGCGGCGATCGCGCCGTACCAGTACGGATCGTCGACCACCGGCGGAAAGTAGTCGACCGTCTGGACGAGGCAGGTGCGGCTGTCGTCGGGCAAGTCTCCGACGCCGGCGAGGGCGACAATGCCCGCGTCGTCGAAGGTCTCGGGACCTACCAGCACTCGCGTGTCGGTCGTGACGATGTCGCGCAACACGTGCGCGAGCTGCCCGATGGGCATCTTCGCCGCTCAACCCGCGCAGTTGGCGTAGTCGGTGAGTCGCTTTTGCTGCTGTTCGTTCATGGTCGTGGGCACGATGGATCGTGGAGCGATCGAAGGTGGTCCCGCCGCGGCAGCACTCTAGCCTCCACGCGCGCAGGTTGCGACTCGCGGAAGACGCGACGCGCGCCTAGCCGTCGGCGCGACCGGCGCTGCGCAAGGCGCCGCGCGTGTCCAGAGTCGCGCGGGAATGCGCGCGCACGAGGTCCCAGTCGATGCAGCCGTGGTCGGTCAACACCACGACTAGGTCCGCGCGGGAAAGCGCTTCGGCCTCGAGCCGCTCGAGCCGCGGCAAGGCCCGGCCCGCGTGATCCGCGACGACGCGGTCGGCGGAGAGCAGCGGATCGTGCCAGCCCACCTCGGCGCCCGCTCGAGCAAGCTCGCGCGCCACGACCAAGGCCGGGGCGTGCGTGGTCACGTCCACATCGCGCTTGTACGCCACGCCTAGCAGCAGCACGCGCGCGCCCGCCAGCGGCCGCGCGAGCTTGGCGGCGCACTCCGCCACGACCTCCAGCGGTCGACGCTCGTGGATGCGGGCCGCCAGCTCCAGCAGCTCGGCCGAAGCACCCGCCGCGCGCGCCGCGTTGGCGAGGAGCCGCGCGTCCTTGGGGATGCAATGTCCGCCCATGCCGGGACCGGGCTCGAAGCGCTGGAAGCCGAACGGCTTGGTGGCGGCGGCGTCCAGCACCGCGCGCGCGTCGAGTCCCATGGCCGAGCAGGCGGCGGCGAACTCGTTGGCGAGCGCGATGTTCACGCTGCGGTAGGCGTTCTCGTACAGCTTGGCGGCCTCGGCGACCTCGAGCGACTCCGTGGGCACGACGGAGTCGAAGACGCACTCGTGCAGGCTGCGCGCGGCGCGCAGCGAGCGCTCGTCGCGACCCGCGACGAGCTTGGGCACGGCGCGCAAGGAACGGCCGGTCCCGGGATCCTCGCGCTCGGGCGAATGCGCCACGAGTAGATCCGCACGGCCCTGCGCAGCCAGGGCGCCGGCGACCAGCGTGCGCGTGCCTCCGGGCGGCAAGGTCGACTCGATCACCACGAGCGCCCCGCGCGGCAGGACGCCGGCGAGCGCCGCCACGGCCGTGGACAGCGGGCCTTCGTCAAGCAAACCTGACGCGGCGAGCGGCGTGGGCACGCACACAAAGGCCGCCGCGCAGTGCGACAAGCGTTCCGGATCGGCGGTGGCGACGAAGCGTCCAGATTCCAACAGGCCTGCGGCGAGCGCTTGGTGGCGCAGCACGTCGCGGCCGGCGGCGAGTTCGCGCACGCGCTGCGCGTCGCGGTCCAAGCCCACGACCCGAAAGCCCGCGTCGACATAGGCGGCCGCCAAGGGCAGTCCCACCCCGCCCAACCCCACCACGCCCATGACGAGCTCCCGGCGCCGGCAGGCCGCCGCGAAGTCCTCCGGGCTCGTCGCCGGCACGGGCGTGGGATGCGACGCAGGTTGGTTCACGCGCGTGGTTGGACGAGATCGCCTTCGATGTCTTCCCGGAGGGACGCGCGCGCGATCATGAGGCGCGCGCCACGACGGCGCAGGCGGAGAGCAGGAGTTCGTCGTCTCCCGGAAGCAGCGTGCGCGGATCGAGCAGCAGCGCGTCGTCGGCGACGCGCGCGAAGACCGGCGGCTCGGCCTCGCGCAAGGCGCGCGCCAAGGCGGAAGCGGAGCCGCGCGGCGCCAGACGCACGACGAAGGTGTCGAGCAGCACGCCGGGCGCCGCGCCCGAGCCGGGTTGCGACTGGCCCGCGACCACGCGCGCGTCGAAGCCCAGCGCGACAAGGCGCGCGGCCAGCGCCGCGGCGCGCGGGCGCAGATCGTCGGCTCCGACCGCCAGCATGGCGCGCGCAGGCATCTCCCGCGCGCGGCCCGCGAGCAGGAGCCGCATGGTCGCCTCGAGCCCGGCGATGGCCACCTTGTCGAGGCGCAGCGCGCGGTACAGCGGATTCCTGCGCAATTCGCGGATCTTGTCGCGTCGGCCGACGATCAAGCCCGCCTGCGGGCCGCCAAACAGCTTGTCGCCCGAGTACATCACGAGATCTACGCCGCTCGCCACCGCATCGCGCACCATCGGCTCGTCGCCGAGCAGCGGCGCGAGCTCGACCTCGTCGTCGAAGTCGAACAAGCCCGAGCCCAGGTCGAAGGCCGTGGTGACGCCGCGTTCCCGTCCTAGTCGGCCCAACTCGGCCGCGGAGGTCTCCTCGACGAAGCCGACCATCTTGAAGTTGCTGCTGTGGACCTTGACCAGCAGCCCCGTCGCTGCGCCCACGGCGCGCTCGTAGTCGGCGATGCGCGTGCGGTTGGTGGTGCCCACCTCGACCAGCTTGGCGCCGGCGCGCGCCATGACGTCGGGCACGCGGAAGCTGCCGCCGATCTCGACCAGTTCGCCGCGCGACACGATCGCCTCGCGTCCGCCGGCGAAGGTCTGGAAGGCCAAGTAGACGGCCGCCGCGCAGTTGTTGACGCCGATGCCCGCTTCGGCGCCCGTCAAGCGCGCCAACAGCTCGCTCAAGCGATCGTCGCGCTGGTTGCGCTCGTTCGTGGAGCGGTCGACCTCGAGCACGCAGTAGCTGCGCGCCGCCTCGGCCATCGCCTCGGCCACTTCCGGATGCACGGGAGCGCGACCAAGCCCGGTGTTGAGCACCACGCCGGTGGCGTTGACGCAGCGCACCACTCCCTTGCGCAGCTCGTGCCGCGCCGCGTGCTCGAGGCTCCGCCACGGCTCGCCGGCCTCGAGCAGGGCCGCGAGGCGCGCGGCGTCGAGTTCGCCGGCCTTGATGGCGTCGCGCCAGCGCTCGAAGAGCCGCGCGGAGAAGGCGGCGGCGAGTTCGCGGCCGACCAGCTCGACGACGCGGGCGCAACGCGCATCGGCCAGCACCGCGTCCATGGCGGGCAGGAGTCGGTAGGCGGAAGCTGCTTCGCGCGTGTCCACGTCCTCCATATTCGCGCTCCATGGAGGCCGAGCGCAAGTCGTAGGCGCCAAGTCGCATGCGCAAGGCTAGGCTGTGCGGATCGACGCCCGCGCGCAGCCCGGCGGGCGCCCACGCACCATGCCTTCCAACGCCCCGATCCGCTGGCGCTTGCGCCGCTCCGACCCGACGATCGTGGCCGAGCTGGCGCGCCGCGCGGGAGTCTCGCACATCGCCGCCACGGTGCTCGCCAACCGCGGCTGCACCTCCAGCGAGGAGGTCAAGCGCCTCCTCATGCCGTCGTTGCACCAGTTGCACGACCCGCTGCTCCTGCCGGACATGCCGGCGGCGGTGGCGCGCGTGCTAGCCGCGGTGCGCGCCAAGGAGACGATCCTCGTGCACGGCGACTACGACGTCGATGGCGTCACGGGCACGACGATCCTCGTCAAGGTGCTCGAGCACATGGGCGCCAAGGTGCGCTGGCACATCCCCGACCGCCACAAGGACGGCTACGCCTTCGGACCGCATTCGCTGGAGAAGGCGAAGGAGACCGGCGCGACGCTCGTCGTCAGCGTCGACTCGGGCACGAGCGCGCACGAGTGGATCGAGAAGCTCGGCGCCATGGGCGTCGACGTGGTCGTGACCGACCACCACGAGGCCAAGCCCGGTCCCTTGCCGCGCTGCGTGGCGGTGGTCAACGCCAAGCGTGCCGATTCGACCTACCCCTTCCGCGAGTTGTGCGGCGGCGGCGTGGCCTTCAAGCTCGCGTGGGCCTTGGCGCAGGCGCGCGCGGACGGCGGCAAGGTCGACGAGGCTTGGCGCTCGCTGCTGGTCGAGTGCATCGGCTACGCCGCCATCGCCACCGTGTGCGACGTGGTGCCGATGCGCGACGAGAACAGGTTGATCGCGCACTACGGCTTGAGGGAGATCCAGGCGGGTCGCACGCCGGGCATGCGCGCGCTGGTCGACGCCTGCAATCTGCCGCAAGGCCGCGTGTCGAGCACGACCATCGGCTACCAGATCGGACCGCGCATCAACGCGGCCGGCCGCCTCGCCAACGCGCGGATCGCCGTCGAGCTGTTCCTGTCGAAGGACATGGACGAAGCGCGGCGGCTGGCGGCGCAAGTCGATGCGTTGAACACGGCGCGCAAGGACAAGGAGCGCGTCGTCGTGGATGAGGCGGTCGCCATGGCGGCGCGCTGGATCGACGCGCGCCATCATCCGGTGCTCGTGCTCGCCTCCGAGGCATGGGATCCAGGCGTAGTCGGCATCGTGGCCGGACGCATCGTGGGCCGCATGGGCCGACCGGCCGTGGTGCTCGGCGTGAAGGACGGCGTCGCCAAGGGCAGCGCGCGCACCATCGCGGGCCTGTCGCTGATGGATGTCATGTCGGCCGGCGACGGCTTGTACGAGACCTGGGGCGGACACCACCAGGCGGCCGGCTGCACGATCAAGGCCGAGCGCCTCGATGCGTTGCGCGAGCGACTCGTGGCGCGCGCGCGGGAGCTCTTGCGAGGCGAGCCGCCGCCGCCGCGCGTGCACGAAGCCGACTGCGAATTGCCGCTCTCGGCCTACGGCGAGCTGCTGCTCGACGAACTCGAACGCTTCGAGCCGTGGGGCCAGGACTTCCAAGGTCCGGTGTTCGCCACGCGCGACCTGCGCCTCGCGGAGCAACCGACGATCATGGGCAAGGATCGCAAGCATTTCTCCGTGCGCCTGCGCAGCGGGGACGCGGTGTTCAAGGCCAAGGCCTTCGGCTTGGCCGAGCGCATGGGCGAACTCACGCCGGGCACGCCGATCCACGTGCTGTGGCGACCGGACCGCAACACCTTCCGCGGCACGACCACGATCGAGATGACGATCGAGGACTTCGCCGTGGGCGTGGATCCATTGGCCTAGACTGCACTGGGCTGAACTGCACTGGGCTGAACTGCACTGGGCTGAACTGCAACGGGCTGCAGGTTCACGCGGCGCGACTGGCGCGCCGCGCGGAGCTGAGCGCGAAGTAGAGCGCCGCGGCGCCTGCGATGGCCAGCAAGGCCCAGGCCCGGTGCTCGACTGCAAGAAGGCGCGCGGGGTCGGACTCCAGTCCCTCCGCGCCAAAGGCGAGCGAGAGCAGCACCGCCAACACCAGCATGCCGCCCAACATGCCCAGCGAACGCGACTGGGCCGAGAGCGCGGAGGCGATCGAGTACTGGGAAGGAGGCAACGCGGACATGACGACCATCATGTTGGGAGTCGAGAACAGCGCGAAGCCCAATCCGTGCAGCAGCAGCACGACGACCACGGGCCACGCGCCTTGCTCGGCCTCCAAGTTGGCCGCGTAGCAGGCGAGGACGAGGATGACGGCCACGCCCGCGGCGACCATGCGCCGCGGCCCGAGGCGATCGGCGAGCCAACCCGAGCACGGCGCGAGCAGCGCCATGAACGCGGCGCCGCTGGCGAGGATCAACCCGGCTTCCGCGGCGGGCCGTTGCAGCACGATCTGCAAGTGCAGGCTGAGCAGCACGATGTTGGCGTAGGCGTTCATGTACAAGAGCGCCTGCACGAGCAGCGCCGACTCCAAGGGCGCATTGCCACGCAACTGCCGCAAGTCGACCAACGGACGCGCGAGGCGCGACTGCCAAGCGACGAAGGTCGCGCCGAGCGCCAGCGCCAGCAGCACCCCCGCGATGCCGAGCCACCCCTCGCGCCACGAGGCGGTGCCGAGCACGGCGCATTGCACCGCCGCGGCGAAGAGCAGGCTGCTGGGCCAGTGCACCGCGCCCTTCTCGGCCTTCCTCCAGCGGCAGACGAGCAACGCCACCACGGGTGCGGCGAAGGCGAGGAGCAACGCTGCGCCACCGAGGAAGACGAAGCGCCAGCCGCCCAGATCGACCAACCAACCGGCGCACAGCGGACCGACGGACAAGCCCGCGTAGGTCGCGCCGATGGCCGCTCCGAAGACCCGACCGCGCCGTTCGGCGGGTGCCAGCTGCGCGAGGAGCGCACCGCCGGTCGTGGTCACGACGGCGGCGGAGGCGCCTTGGAGGAAGCGCAGGATCAGCAACGCCTCGACCCGCGGAGCCAGGGCGAGCAAGCCCGTCAGCAAGGCGAAGCACAGGAGTCCGGCCCTATAGAGCGTGCGCGCGTCCGTGGCGTCGGCCCAGCGCCCGATAGGCAGCAGGAACGAGGCCGAGCCGGCGAGGAAGAGGGTCTCGACCAGTCCCACCTGCCGCGCGCTCGCGCCCAGATCCACCGCCAGCGAGGGCAACGCCACCGCCACCCCTGAGAACATGAAGGCCGGCGCGAACTGCGAGGCGATGATCGCTCCCAGCAGCAAACCCTGCCGTCCAGCGCTCGCGGAGGGCGTGTGCATGCTCGATCCAGCGCTCAGAAGCGGAAGGTCCAGCCGACCTTGGCCGCCACGGCGGCGTCCAACGTGTCGAGTCCATCGTCCTCGCGCCGCAGGTTCTGCGTCCAGACGAGGTACACGTCGCTGCCGGGCGCGGCGATCCAGCGCAGGCGGCTGTTGATGCCACCCACGTCCGACTCGTTGTCGAACTGCAGGAAGTTCGCCCACGACAAGTCCGGCGTGAACGAGACGAGCGTGCGCAGGCGCCCGACGTGCACGACCTCCTCGCCCGAGTCGAGGTCGAGTGCGGCGCGCGTCCAGCTGGCCGAGCCTTGGAACCAGCGGTTGGGGCGCCAACCCAGCTCGATCTCGGTCTCGAAGCTCGTGCCGCCGTAGTACTCGCCGCCCTCGATCCGGCCCGACAAGTCGAGCGGACGCTTGTTCGTGGTCTCGTACTCGAGACGCGCACGCAGGAAGTCGTAGGTGCCTGGAGGCACGCTCAAGCCCGCCGGTTCGAAGTCCGTCGTGTCGACGACATCGCGCTCCTGCACGAGCTCCAGGCGCAACGCGTCGCCGGAATCGAACACGATGCCCACTGGCTGGACTTCGACCATCGCGGTCTGCAACTCGTCGTCGAGTCCGGTCACGAGCGAGCCCTCGATGGAATGCTCGCTGCGACGCAACAAGCCCTCGTGCCGCGGCTCGAAGACGAACCCGCCGGAGTACTGGCGCACGCCGTTGCGCGGCACGAAGCCCAACGCGGGATCGAATTCCTCCTGCACTTCCCGCGCCGAGGCGCGCCATTCCCACACGTCGTTGGGATAGGAGATCGAAGCGCCAAAGGCGGCGCCATCGTCGACTCCACCGTCCTGCGAGTTGACGAGCGCCCAGATCGAGCCTTGCAGGTTCTTGCCGTCGAGGAAGTCGTCGGTGCGCAAGTTCAGGTCGAACCCGACGAGCGCGTCGTCGCGCGCCCCCAGCGGATCGCCGGCGGTCGCCACCACGCCGAAGCTCGATTGGGCGCCGAAGTTGCGCGCCACGCGCGCGACGAAGAGGTTGGCCGAGTCCAGCGCCTCGTCCGGCTCGTCGCCTCCGTCGAGGGTGGCGGACTCGGTCTGCACGTCGAGCACCCCCACGCTCCATTCGTCCGTGCGTCCGGTGATCTTGGCTCCGGCGAGGATGGGCACCTCGGCCCCGGCGACGAGGCCGATGCGGCGCGAGAAGAACGGCACGAGGCTCCGATCCAGATCGGCGAATTCGAAGATGCCGGCGTCCTGCAGGAAGAAGTCGCGCTTTTCCGGGAAGAACAGCGGGAAGCGCGTCAAATTCACTTGACGGTCGTCCACCTCGACCTCGGCGAAGTCGGTGTTGACCGTCAGGGCGGTCGACCAGCCGGGAAACGGCCGCCAGAACAGGTCGAAGCCGGGCTGCAGGTCGTCCTCGGGCGAGGCGCCGTCCTTGTCGACGCGTTCGGCGGCGAGGAAGGGCACGAAGTCGAGGCCCAAGCCATGCTCGGCTCCAGCCATGCCGGCGAGATCGGCTCCGGAGGAGAGCGTGAAGGGCCGGTCCTCGGCGCGCAGGCAGCCGTAGCGGCAGTACTCGAGCTTGCGCTGGATGACGCGGTTGATGTTGAAGCCCCAGGCGTCGGTGCCGAGATCGAAGCCCATGGTGTCGAACGGGATGGCGATCTCCGCCGTCCAGCCCAGCTCGTCGATGGTGGTGCGCGCCTCCCAGATGCCGTCCCACGGCTTGTTGAAGCCGTTTCCGCCGCGCGAGAGCAGCGCGTCGCCCAGCGATCCGGCCGCCGAGACCTGGAAGTAGTACGCGTTGCGCCGGTCGCGGAAGGTGTCGAACCACATCTCCAGCCGATCGTCTGGCGACAGTTCGGCGTCGCGCTGCATCTGCGTGGCGACGATCTTCTCCGGCTCGGAATCGAAGCAGCGCACGCCGAGGTAGAGGATGCGCCCGTCGTGGGCGATGCGCACCTCGGTGCGCTCGCTCGGTTCGGCGAACAGGCGCGGCGTCATCTGCACGAGCTCGCCGATCGGCTCGACCTCGGCCCAGCACGCGTCGTCCAGTCGTCCGTCGATGCGTGGCGCGACTTCGATGCGCGCGGCGCGCGCGACAGGTCGACGGAAGGCACCCGACTCGGGGACGACTTCGCCAGCGCGCGCCGGGCCGTCCAAGCCCGCCAACGCGGCGTGGAGCGCGAGCACGAGGGCGTTCACGCGACCAACCTCATGATTGGCGGAAGTCCACCCACACCGGCGCGTGGTCGGAGAGCCCGGCCTTCTTGTCGATGCGCGCACCGTCCACCAGGCGGGCGAAGGCCTCGTTGCACAGCACGTGGTCGATGCGCCAACCGATGTCCTTCTCGCGCGCCTGCCCGCGGTTCGACCACCACGACCAAAGAGCGGGATCGTCGGGGTTGGCCCGACGCACCACGTCGGTCCAGCCACGGCGGCCCAAGCGCTCGAACCACGCGCGCTCCTCGGGGAGGAAGCCGGAGTTCTTCTCATTCTGGCGTGGACGCGCGAGATCCATGGCGGTCGGCGCGATGTTGTAGTCGCCGCACACGGCGATCGGCCGCCCTTCGCCCGCCATGGCGTCGAACCACGGGTCGAGCTCGTCGAGGAAGCGGAACTTGGCCGCTTGGCGCACTTCGCCCGAGGATCCGCTGGGCGCGTACAAGGACACCACGCTGAAGCCCTCGAAATCGGCCCGCAGCGCGCGACCCTCGTCGGCGAGGTGGTCGAAGGGCAGCCCACGCGTCAAGCGTTCCGGACAACGTCGCGCGTAGACGCCCACGCCGCTGTAGCCCTTCTTGGCGGCCGGGTGGAAGGCGGCGCTCCAGCCTTCGGGTTGGAGCAGGTGCTCCTCCAGGTCGGACTCTTGCGCCCGCAGTTCCTGCACGCACAGGTAGTCGGGCTTATGCTTCTTCAGCCAACGACTGAAACCGCGGCGCTCGGCGGAGCGGATCCCGTTGAGATTCAGGGTGCACAGCTGCGGCATTACGGCGGGACATAGTGGGACCCGGACTCGCCGCGGTCGAGGAGAGCGGCGCGCGCA
>Ga0172367_10004544_pt1 | contig 17227 bp, 11 predicted proteins | sample Lak10m_FD_114542 | JGI IMG/M metagenome (GOLD analysis project Ga0172367, IMG submission 114542) | Freshwater microbial communities from Kabuno Bay, South-Kivu, Congo - kab_022012_10m | ecosystem: Environmental > Aquatic > Freshwater > Lake | place: Democratic Republic of the Congo: South-Kivu...
ATATCGGCATTTCTACTATCCCAGATTCCCGTTTACAAGCAGAAGGCGAAGTACTCAAGTTTGATGGGTTTCTAAAAGTTTATCTGGAATCCAACGACGATGATGAGGAAGAGGAAACCAAAGGGATGCTCCCGCCGCTAAAAGTGGAACAAATACTTCCACTACAGGAAATGACCGCTACCGAGCGCTTCACGAGAGCACCAGCTCGCTTTACCGAAGCAGGACTCGTGAAAAAACTGGAAGAACTGGGTATCGGAAGGCCATCTACCTACGCCCCAACCATTAGCAAAATAATGGAGGACGGCAGAGGATATGTCGTGAAAGAAAGCCGAGAAGGCGTACCGCGTTCCTATCAGCTACTTAGCCTGAAAAACAGCACCATCGCTGCCCAAACCGAGTCCGAGCTGACCGGAGCGGTCCAAAACAGATTATTCCCCACCGACATAGGTATCACCGTGAGTGATTTTCTCGATACGCATTTCGATAAAATCATGAACTACAAGTTTACCGCCGAAATAGAAAAACTATTTGACGATATCGCGGCAGGAGGTATGGAATGGACGCAAATGCTGGAAAATTTCTACTGGCCGTTCCATCAGACCGTCGAAGCAACCCTGGAATCCGCCGATCGCCCTACCCGTGAGCGCCTTTTGGGCAAAGATCCGGATACCGGACATACCATGCTTACCCGAATGACCCGCCTGGGACCGGTTGTTCAGATTGGACTTCCGGAAGAGCTGCCCGAATCTGCCAAACCTAAATATGCTAACCTACGCAACGGCCAATCCATCGAAACGATTACCTTCGAGGAGGCCGTCAAACTGTTCGAATTACCCAAATCACTGGGCACCATAGATGGACAGGAAGTGATCGTAGGGGTAGGCCGCTATGGGCCCTATGTACGCCATGGCGAAAAATTCATCTCGCTGAGCCGCGGTGAAGACCCCCTTACGGTTACCGTGGAAAGAGCCCATGAGCTGATTCGGGAGAAAGAAATAGCCGATGCGCCGGTGGCCGTATTCAAAGGCTTGGCCGTTACCAAAGGGAAAGGCAGATTTGGCCCCTTCATCAAATGGGGGGATTTATATGTAAATGTGCCGGCACGCATTAACTTTGATAAAATCAGCGAAGCCCAGGTGCAAGAGCTCATCCAAGCCAAACTGGATAAAGAAGCAAACCGCTTCATCCAGCAATGGCCAGAAGAGGGAATCGCCATCGAAAATGGACGCTGGGGACCCTTTATTCGCTTCAAAAAAGAAAACGTAAACCTCCCCAGGGTGGACAACCAGAAGATGACCGCCGAACAAGCGGCACTGCTCAGCCTCGAAGAGGTCCGAGCCATGATAGAAGCCGCTTTGCCCGACGCCTTCAAAAAGAAAGCACCGGCCAAAAAAGTGGCCCCGACAAAGAAGAGCGCCTCCAATTCATCCAAAGCCAAAAAGAAATAGACCATGGAAGATTCAAAAAATCAAAATCCTAATCAAATCAATATTGAACTTCCCGAGGAAGTGGCAGAGGGAACCTATTCCAACCTGGCCATCATCAGCCACTCCCACAGTGAGTTTGTACTCGACTTTGTGCGCCTGGTGCCCAACGTGCCCAAAGCGAAAGTAAAATCGAGGATAATCCTCACGCCGGAGCATGCCAAACGCCTGATACAAGCCCTCGCCGACAACGTACGCAGATACGAAGCTCAATATGGGGTCATTCAATCGCGGGAAGAACCACCCACCCCTCCGATGAGCTTTAATACTCCGATTGCACAGGCTTAAACCATACAGATATGACCCCTGATTTTTTGATTATCCTGGATGCCGGCCACGGAGGCCTTGACCCATCCGGAAAATACACCACCGCACCTGCCAAACAACACCACCACACCAAGGGAGCCTTCCATGGTGGAGGCTGGTTTTATGAAGGGGTATGGAATAGAACCCTGGTACAAGCCGTTGCGGATAAGCTCCAGATGCTGCAAATCCCCTTCCTCACCTTGCACCATCCCTATCTGGATCTAAGCCTCAGTTACCGCGTCGAAAAAGCGAACTACTACTCCCGCTTTTACCCGCGCTGCGCCTTGGTGTCCTCTCACGCCAACGCCTCCCCCGGACATGACGCGCGCGGATTCGAAGTGTACACCACTCCAGGTAATACCCGCAGCGATATTTTCGCAGAAATGTACTGGAATCAAGTGGCTACCCTGCTCGGAGACGACATCCAGATGCGATCCGAACTCAGCGATACCGACCACGATAAAGAAAGTAATTTCCAGATTTTACGCAGCTCCCGAATGCCGGCCATCCTGATCGAACACCTCTTTTTCGACCATCCAGACGACGCCGCCCTGCTCCTCCAAGCGGATATTGTCGAGCGTTTTGCAGAAGCTCAGGTGCGTGCCATTCTGGAGTTTTTTAGTGGATATACCAATGGATAATGCTCAGATAGCCCGGTATTTTCAGGAGCTAGGCGAATTGATGGAACTCCACGGTGAAAACAGTTTCAAAATTCGATCCTACCAAACGGCATACCTCAACCTGCGCAAACTAGGCGACCCGCTGACGGAGATGCCTGCCGCCGCGCTGGAGGCACTCCCCGGTATAGGTAAAGCCATCGCAGCGAAAATCCAGGAAATCGGCCAGACCGGAAAAATGCGACTGCTGGAAGAATTTCGCTCGAAAACACCGGAAGGGGTACAGGAAATGTTAGGCATCAAAGGGTTGGGCCCTAAAAAACTCCGCGTCATCTGGCAGGAGCTCGGCGTGGAAAGCGTGGGAGAATTACAATATGCCCTGCTCGAAAACAGATTGCTCGAATTGAAAGGGTTTGGACCCAAAACACAGGAAGAGCTTTCCAGGCAGTTGGCTTTCTATATTTCCAATACACACCGCTTCCTATTTGCCCGCGCTGAGAAGGAAGCACTCGATATACTCCACGCCCTTCGCCTTCATTTTCCAGGCCATCCGGTAGAATGGACAGGAGCCTTGCGCCGACTTGACCCCATTCTCGAGAAACTCAGTTTTCTCATCGGAACCATCCCGATGAAAGCCGCTGAATTATCTGCTTTACTCCAGGATTTCAAGGAAACCGAGGAATCCATAACGGGCAATAGCCCAGCCGGATTTCCGGTTGAAATATTTTTTGCCAAACCCGCTGATTTCTTCCGGCAGCAATTCCTGCGGACTGCTGGCAATGACTTCCTTCCATGGTTCCAGGAAAAGGCACCCGAGGCCTTGTCCACCCCCGCTCCGGACGAGGAATCCATTTTTATGCGTGCAGGTTTCCCTTACCTGGCTCCCGAACTGCGCGACGACCATCGGTTCTTAGACTCAACCCAACAAAATCTACTTTCGGACCTCATTGAGGCAACATCCATTCAGGGGGTCATTCACACCCATACCACCTTTAGCGATGGCTTGCATTCTATTGAAGAGATGGCTTCCGAATGTCAGCGATTGGGATATGGCTACCTCGTAATAAGCGACCACAGCCGTTCGGCCGTGTATGCCAATGGGCTGAGTATAGACCGTTTGGAGGAACAATGGCGCGCGATCGATGTGCTAAATAGCCAATACCCGGCGTTTCGCCTGTTCAAAGGCATTGAATGCGATATTCTGTCCGATGGGCGATTGGATTATCCGGATGAAGTACTAGGAAGGTTCGATGTCGTGATTGCCTCTATCCACAGCCAGCTCAAAATGGACGAAGAAAAAGCCACCCAGCGGCTGATAAAAGCCATTGAACATCCTGCCACGCGAATTTTAGGGCACCCCACCGGACGACTGCTTCTCTCCCGACCTGGCTATCCCATACATCATCAAAAAATTATCGACGCGTGTGCCCGGAATGGCGTAGCTATTGAGTTGAACGCCAATCCCCATCGATTGGATCTCGATTACGCCTGGATTCATTATGCGGTGCAGCAAGAAGTGCTGATATCCATCAACCCCGATGCCCATTCCAAATCCGGTATCAGCGATATCCGGCACGGAATAATCGCCGCCCGCAAAGGAGGCTTACCATCCAGTCACTGCCTCAACACCAAGGATACCGCCGCCTTTTTAGCCTGGTTACAACAGAAAGGAACCCCGTCTCACCTATGATTAACAGGTCATTAACAGGGACTTTTATTTTTTCGCCGTCAATTTGAACCCCGTTATCTACCTTTGTGTTCCAACTAAAAATATTTCCAACTATGCCAACGACTTTCAAAACCGGAGTTTCCATCTTCCTGGCGGTCTTTGCCTTGAGTGCATGCAATAACTCAAATGATGTGCGCGATTCGGCCCGTCAGAGCATTGAAAACCCAAATGGTGCCGTTCAGCCCAATGTCGCTGACCCCATTGGTTCCCAAGCGCAGATGCCTACAGCACCTACTGGACCAACGACCACCATTGAATTCGCCGATGAGCGCTACAACTATGGCACCATCAAGGCCGGTGAAAAAGTAAGACACACTTTCAAATTCAAGAATACGGGCAATGAACCCCTCGTGCTGAGCGATGCACGCAGTACCTGCGGCTGTACGGTCCCCACTTGGCCAAGAGAACCAATCGCACCGGGCAAAAGCGGAGAAATCACCGTCGTGTTCGACTCTTCCGGAAAAGGCGGCCCACAAAGCAAGCGCGTGACGTTGGTGGCCAATACCAACCCACCAGAAACCTTTATCTATATGGAAGGGGAGGTTTCGGAAGGTGCCGGCGCAGCAGAAGGACACTAATATTCTACCCGCTGTTCGCATGAAAACCGGAAAGGGATGACCTAACCGGAAGGAAAGCGATGGAAAAACCGAACGGTCCATTCCATCGCTTTTCTTTTTGTTTTTTTCATTTGCTTTCCCAACTTACACCCCACCTAGCATCGCAGCCATATTTAAGGACGCAAAAGAACCGAATAGCTCATGAAGCAATACTTTTCGCTAATCAAATTTAGCCATACCGTTTTCGCCATGCCATTTGCCATTCTCGGGTTTTTCCTGGCTTGGCTCCGCACCGGTACCCCATTTAGCTGGCGTCTGCTCGGACTTGTGATCCTGTCCATGGTTTTTGCCCGAAGTGCGGCTATGGCATTCAACCGCTTCCTCGACAGGGATATTGATGGTTTGAATCCACGGACCCAAAACCGGGAAATTCCCGCCGGTATCATAAAGCCAGCACACGCTTTGGTGTTTACGCTGCTGAATGTGGCTTTATTCATCCTGACCACCTGGTTTATAAACCGCCTGTGCTTCTTTCTTTCCCCCGTGGCGTTGGCGGTCATCCTGGGATACAGTTTCACCAAGCGATTTACGGCGCTCTGCCATTTCGTACTGGGTCTAGGCCTGGCTCTTGCGCCCTTGGGGGCCTATCTTGCCGGTGGCGGCTCCTTCGAGCAAATACCTATTTTGTATTCCCTGGCAGTGCTGACCTGGACGGCTGGCTTTGATATCATCTATGCCCTTCAGGATGATACATTTGACCGCTCGATGAACCTCAACTCCATCCCTGTACTGTTGGGAAGAAATGGAGCACTCCTTCTATCCAGGGTGCTCCATGTGGCCAGCTCCGTTTTTATGCTGGTCGCCGGCTATTTACTGCAACAGAAATACCAGGAATTTGGCGTGATACACCACCTGGCCGCTGCGCTGTATATGCTGCTGCTTTTCTATCAGCACCGTCTGGTCAGGCCCAATGACCTGAGCAAGGTGAATCTGGCATTTTTCACCATGAACGGTTTGGCCAGCGTACTTTTTTGCAGCCTCCTGGTCGCCGATATTTACTTATAGAACACCTGAACCTCGTCGCCTACCCCCACCCTGCCCCTTCCGGTATCCCGCCAGCAAGCGTTCATGCCGAATAAGACCTTGTGTCCGAATTTTCGGAAAGTGGAAAGGGCTTGAAGGAGTTCCTTTCCTTGCGCTCCGGATTGGGGATCTACGTTTACCATCCCACAGCGCGCACATGGTTTGGGCGTTAGAAACTCTTGCGCACCTATTCGCACGGCGCTCCATTGGTCTTCTTCCCAGGCGCTCCCTCCGGAAATGACCAGATTTGGTCTAAATCGGAGCATGTCAACAGACTCCCCGCACCGGGTGCTTAAATCCGCTATAGAGGTCTCATTGGCAAGTAGGTAGGGGAATCCATCAGCAAAGCTGACGAGTTCACCTGCCTTTGCATAAACCGGATCTACCGGGCGCCGGCTTGGGTCGGGCATGTACACCAACTCAACCGCGTGCCCTAGCCGCGTACGCAGCCAATCGTTCAATCCGGGTGCCTCAATCTGAACGGCAGCTACCTGGTCATCCCAAATCTGGACAATACATTCCCTTCCTGTTCGGGCCTGGACCCCGTCCAGTATCCACTCCGCACCGGATCGGTCTCTGATACCCAACCCATCCGATGGGAGGAAGGCCTGCAGTTGGCTCATGGATGGGAGCGCGCGTTGCGATAAAAAATGACCGGAACCATCAACCAACATCCAGCGCCGATCATCCACGAGGCCCCGACCACTCAAGGACCAGGAATCCGCCGAAAAGCCAGCCAATGATTTGACGGGATAAACCCAAATTTGCGATAACCTCATGGTTTGTCCTTATAATTTCACCCGCAAGAGATGCCTGCGCTCATGATAAAGCTTGATAATTAGTTCGCCGAAAAGCGTATTGGCCCAGGCAAACCACTTGCGCGTAAAGTCGGCCGGATCATCCATGTCAAATGCCTCGTGCATGAAGCCTGTACCAGCGTGCGTCGATTTGAGCATTCGAAGGCACTGCAGAATCTCCGCGTCCTCTGTACTCGTCATAGCCCGTAGGATGATTCCCATCGGCCAGATTCTGCGCCGACCACTATGTGGACTAGCCTGTCCTTCTGCCGCTTTACCCTTAAAAAAGTAGGGATTATTTTCACTCAGCAAAAAGCGGCGCGTCCGCTTATATATTGGATCATCCGGCTTGTGTACGCCCAGATAAGCCAGAGACATCAAACTGGGCACATTCGCGTCATCCTGGAAAAGCCGGTTGCCGAATCCGTCCACCTCATAGGCATAAATTTCGCCAAAATTCAGATGATTAACCACCGCGTATTCGCGGATTGCCCCCTCGACCTCATCCGCAAATTGGTTACATTCCTGTGCAAAAGAGAGGTCTTTTTTCACGATGCGATAAATAGACTCCAACTCCCGCAAGGCCTGAACGGCAAATAAATTGGAAGGAATCAGGAAAGGGAAAACCGTTGAATCGTCGGAAGGCCGAAACATAGAAGCAATCAACCCAACGGGTTTGATCAAATGGCCTTTTCCTGAGAAAGGGGGCGCATCGATAGTCCAGGTGGTCATGCGCGTGAAATAGTAGGGGCTGTCGCCATTCTTGCGCTGTTCGGTGCGGAAAGTCTCCACGATTTGACGCATCGCTCTATCCCAGTCGGCATCAAACACGGAGGTGTCGCCGCTTTGCTTCCAATAGCCATGTGCAAGCCGCACGACATAGCAAAGGGAATCAATCTCCCATTTTCGCTCATGAACCCCCGGGAGCAACTTCGGCCGATCGCCCTCCCACTCCGAGATACGAGAACCATCCTTATAAAAAGCATTGGCGTAGGGATCGAGTAAGACGCACTGTACCTGTCGATTAATAAGTCCCTGCACGAGCGTTTGAAGCGGCTTATCCGAAGAAATCAATGGCAAGTAGGGCCAAACCTGCGCACAGGAATCACGCAGCCACATCGCATCAATATCGCCGGTAATGACAAAAGTATCTGGCTTACCTTGCCACTCCCCCAGCTCTACCGTCGTATCCAGCGTATTTGGGTAACAATTTTCGAACATCCAGCCCAATTCCTGATCTGCCATGGCACCTTTTACCCTAGCAATTTGTTCTTCAACAGCGGCACTTTGAAACCGTCTACTTTTAGGAGCAGGCCGTTGGGAAACAAATTCACCCGTTTCCGCTCCAAATAAACGAACCGGCTGAAAGGCACTACCCGCTAAGGCAGTGCCAGCCAGGTAAACAAATTTTCGTCTTTTCATATATTGTTACTTAATTAGTCAGGCACCCAAACAACCCGTTGGGTGACCCAGTTTCCAAAAAAACCGGATTCCGCAACCAGCCCGTTGTAGCAAACCGATACGCGTTGTTCGTACCATAACCAGTTAATAAAAATGACTTAATACTGCTGTCATCAGCCAAGAACAAGCCACCCCATCCCGACCCGAACCCGTCGCAGCTAAGTACCCGTCCGATCTGGAGGCGGACAGCACCGGGCACCCGCTACCTGATAAACTTTCAGCGGACAACATAAAAAGAGCATCCGGTATGGCGAACAAGATAAATGTTAATCCGATTTTTGGCGGCAGTTTTTGTGGATTAGGAATATTTCCAGTACAGGACACCACTAACAGCGTAAAACATACGAAGTATGGTAAATAAAGACTATGGCCCCTATTTCTTCAATGAGTTGGAAAAGCTCTTTGACCGATACGATACCCCCATCCGACAAACGGAGGGCTGCTACCAGTTGCTCAGCCTCGTGTATTTAGCCGCAACCAGAGGCGAAAAACTCCGCTTCAGCTCCTTGTTTTCCAGAATAGCCTTTGCAGGGCAACATTTCAAATTACCGAGGCCCCTGCTTTTTTACCTACACGCCTTTCGAAAGCAAGCCGCTGAACTGATGCACGAAGAAGCGCTGCCAGCCAACCGAGACTATTTGCCCAGATTGGGCAAACGAGTGCTCGCCGAATCCATCTACCGGCTATTCGAAACGCCATATCCCTCTTTTTTGCACGAAACCCTGGACCAGGACTGGCCTTTCCCCCAACGGCCTGCGGAAATCAAGGAATTTATTCCCTTTGCCCGGGTACTGGCTATACAGGATTTTCCGCACAGCAAACAAATCCAAATCGTGGCGGAGGATGCCCCCGACGATATCCGCTATTTTCAATACGATATCGCTGAGGAAAATGACCCTTTCCATCCAACAATCGAACTGATTCGAGCCCATTATGGGTTTCCTGTTTCCCTGGAGCTCGTAGATGTTGAGGTGGACAAAGAAGGGCGCTATCGACCGAAGGCCATCATCATTGACCCCGACTACCTGGTCGATGTAACCGCCATTGCCGAATGTTTTAAAAAAGATGGGCCGGTACCGGAAGCCAGCATTCTCCGAAAATTTCTTCCAGCTTCCAATATCCCGCTCTGCTGTTGGGTAATATCGCCAACCTCTTTTTGGATGAGCTGGTGTACAAACCCGATGCTGATTTTAAATCTACCTTCACTAAGGCATTCCGAATCAACCCATTACAATTTGCTGGGATGGACGACAACGAGTTGAAATCCCTTCAGCTGCAGGCACAAAAGCACTTTCAAAACTTAAAACGGGTTCTCGCCATCGAATTTCCCGCGCTGGGTATCCGTGCGCGCGATTGCTTTTTGGAGCCTTCCTTTTATTCGAAAGAATACGGGTTGCAAGGACGGCTCGATTTATTCTTTCACGAAAAAACGAAGGCCGCCATTGTGGAGTTGAAAAGCGGAAAACCTTTTTTCCCCAATAAACATGGCCTGGCAATTAACCATTATATCCAAACCCTTTTATACGACCTGATAATAAAGACCGTTTTTGGCAAATCCATCGATCCAAGCAATTATATTCTTTACTCGACCGAACCCCAGCATAATCTCCGCTATGCCCCTGTAGCCCGCAATCTTCAGTATGAAGCACTGCAAGTTCGCAATCTGCTTCTAAGCTATGAGCATCGCTTGGCTTCCCTGGGCGACAATGACGTGTTAGGTCGCCAGGATCTGCGGATGCGCGGGGAGCGGATTTGGCGTGCCATTGGGCAGAAATCCATTCAGGATCACTTTTTTAATACCGATATAAACCGCGTGCAGGGTGTACTGGCAAAAGCGGAAGACACTGCGCTGAGGTATTTTTTCGCCTATTCCGGATTCATAGCCCGGGAGCTGCGCCTGGCTAAAGTCGGCATTGAAGGCAACGAACAGGTGAATGGACAAGCTGCGTTATGGCGGAACACGCCAGGAGAGAAGGAAGCAGCCTTTGAACTACTCTTCAATCTGGAGCTTACGGAGAATAAATCAAAAGAGGACCCACCTACCCTAACCTTCAAACGAACCGGTGCGTCGGACGGCCTGGTCAATTTCAGGAACGGCGATATAGGCTTGCTGTATCCCACCCCAGATTCCAGCGGATCCCCCCTTTCCAACCAGCTTTTCAAATGCACGATCAAAGAAATATCGCCCGATCAAATCCAGGTCGAACTGCGTGCGCGCCAGACCAACGACCAGCTATTCCGGCAGGTCCGTTTCTGGAACCTGGAACCCGACCTGATGGATACCGGTTTCACCAATATGTTCCGCAGCCTGTTTGAATTTCTGGAAGCCCCTGCCGCCAAGCGCCCCTTGTGGCTGGGGCAACAACCACCCCGACAACCCATGGCCTCCGACATCACTTATCGCCCAGACGGTATGACGCCGGAGCAAATCACCATTTTCAATGCCATCCTCCAATCCAGGGATTATTTTCTCCTCTGGGGTCCACCCGGAACCGGGAAGACAAATATTATGCTCCGGGAGCTGTGTGGCCATTTATTTACCCACACCAACGAACATATCCTCGTACTCGCCTATACCAACCGCGCAGTGGATGAAATATGCAGTTCCATTGAAAAATATTCAGAGGCGATTCAATCGGAGTATCTGCGGATTGGATCTCGATTTGCCACGGCGCCAGAATTCCAGGAACGCCTGCTCAGTGTACAAACTGATAAAATTACAACGCGGAAAGCCCTCCGGGAGCTTATTGACAAACACCGGATTATCGTAAGCACGGTAGCGACGTTGAGTGGCCGAACAGAAATATTCAAGCTCAAAAAGTTTGATCGCGTCATCATCGATGAAGCCTCTCAAATTCCGGAACCTATGTTGATAGGATTCCTGGGTCGATTCCAACATGTCACCCTAATTGGCGACCACAAGCAATTGCCTGCTGTTATTACCCAGGATGAACAAACCTCCTCCGTGCAAGATCCCGCGCTGCAGGCGATTGGACTCACCAACCTGCGCAACTCACTCTTTGAGCGCTTGTTTAAACTGTCGCTCGAACGCCAGTGGACATGGGCGTATGCCCAACTTTCCGCCCAGGGTCGGATGCATGCAGATATCATGGCATTTCCGAATACATATTTTTATGGAAACACCTTACAAACACTCCCAGAGGGCGGACAGGAATCCATCCGCCAACATAAGCGCCCATTATTTGACCATGGATTAGCCGTAACGACCTTCGAACAGACGCTGTCTGAAAAGCGGCTGGTCTTTATCTCCACCAAAGCGGAAAGTCAGTCCCCTCGTCAGAAAACAAATACACAAGAAGCTACCACCGCTGCGCGCGCTGCCAGCCGTATCCTGGCACTCCACGAGAAGTCGGGCAAGCTATGCAGCAAAGGAACCCTGGGAATTATCACCCCCTATCGCGCGCAGATTGCATTGATAAAACAAGCACTTCAACAGGCTCAAATCCCCGAGTCGCTCATTACTGTAGATACGGTCGAACGCTTTCAGGGTGGAGCGAGGGATTATATCATATTGTCGTTGGTGACCAACTCGGAAAGGCAGCTCGAATCCATGACTTCGTTGTCTGAAGAAGGAGTTGACCGCAAACTGAATGTGGCGCTTACCCGGGCACGTGAGGCCGTGCTAATCATTGGCAACGCAGAAATCTTACATTCCGATGTAAATTACCGTGCACTAATACACAGTGCAACTGAAATTTTATCAATCGATTGATTGGGGATTTGTTTGAACAAAACAGACACATTTTATACCAAAAGATTTTTTTTTCAGCAAAAAGCAAATACTTTAGCCTTAAAGAAGTAGCCCTATATGGTACACCTGCAAACCAAATTTATTCCTCTCCCTTCCACTTTCAGTTTATTGCCTTTCCGGTACGCACCACCTCCGAAAGGGATCTATAAAACATATTTTCATCCTTAATCGAGGTATCGCTGAAGGCATCGATCCACATGGATTCTAACGTCAGTCCAACGTACAGGAACTGTTATCCTACCGCGCGTATGCATGGGTGAGGATGGCTTCTATTTCAACACTGCAATTCATTCACTAAATTTGAGCTTGCCTATGAATGCTTTTCTAATTAATCCAACTTTGCTAAGGGGCAAAAAGTGGGGGCTAACGCTTACTTTTTTCCTTTTCTTAGGGCTCCAGGCAGCCCTTGCCCAATTCCAGGTCAAGGGGATGGTCAAGGATGCAGACGGAGCGGCCCTTCCGGGCGCTACCATCCTTGAAAAAGGAACCCAAAATGGAACCTCTTCCGACATCGATGGGGCTTATTCCCTGCAAGTAAGCGGACGTAATGCCGTTTTGCAGGTGTCCTTCATCGGTTACAGCGCCCAGGAAATCGCTGTCAACGGTCGTGCTGAGATCGACATCGTCCTGGAGGAAGATGCTGGTCAGCTCACCGAGGTCGTTGTAACGGCACTTGGTGTCGAGAAGAAGCAACGTTCGCTCGGCTACGCCGTTTCGGAGGTACAGGGTAAAGCCTTTACGGAGGTGCGCGAAAACAACTTCGGCAACGCCCTGGCCGGTACGGTAGCTGGTTTGAATGTATCCAAACCTGCCTCTGGCCCTGCCGGCTCCAGCCGGGTGGTCATCCGGGGTATCAACGGCCTGAGCGGCGACAACCAGCCTCTCTTCGTCGTGGATGGTTTCCCGATCGACAACTCCAACCTCGGCTCTGCCGGTATGTGGGGTGGTTTTGACTTGGGCGACGGTCTGTCCAGTATCAACCCAGACGACATCGAAAAGGTGTCTGTCCTGAAAGGTAGTGCAGCGACCGCCCTTTATGGCAACCGCGGCCGGAACGGGGTTATCCTCGTGACGACCAAAAAAGCGTCTAAGAACAAGGCGTTGGGCGTAGAAGTGAACAGCAACTCTACCTTCGACGACATCCTTGTTTTGTTTGACGATTATCAGTGGGAGTATGGTGCAGGCAACAACGGCCAGCGCCCTAAATCCGTCCTGGAAGCACAGGATTACGGCAACTCCAACTGGGGTGAAAAACTGGATGGACGTCCAGCAATGAACCCGGATGGCGTGGAGCGTCCCTACACCGCGCACAAAGACAACATGCAGAATTTCTACCAGCTCGGCAAAACGTTCACCAATACGGCGACGATTACTACTGGTACCGACAATTCTACCGTGCTGTTCTCTATGTCCAACCTGCTCAACAGCGGTATCATTCCAAATTCTGGCTACGATCGTACGTCTTTCAACCTGCGTGGAACGACCAAACTCGGAAAGGCTTTTGAACTCGATGCCAAAATCAACTACGTGAAAGAGCACGGCGAGAACAGACCACGTCTTTCCGACTCTCCGGGTAACGTAAACGCCGGCGTAGCGCGGGTGGCTACCAACATCGATGTACGCGATATGGCAGGTCCAAACGGCGACGGTTCGCTGGCAACAGATCCGTTTACCGAAGCCCGCTGGCAAGGTAACGTGTACCAGCAGAACCCATACTGGGCTGCTTACCGCTTCCGCAACGAAGACTGGAAAGACCGGATTATCGGATTTACTTCCTTGAAATTCAACATTACCGAGAAGTTGAACCTGGTTGCACGCGGTGGTACCGATTGGTACACTATGCGTCAGACTAACATCAACGAACCCTACGGTACCGCGTATTACTCACCAGGTAAAATGTCGGAAAACGAGTGGCGGGTACAAGAGCGCAACCTCGACCTGCTCCTCAACTACAACAACACCTTCGGTGATATCAGCCTGACTGCATTTGCCGGTGCGAATCGCCGCGACAACCAGACGGAATTCCTCGGTCTGAACGGCGACCAGTTCCAAGTGCCTTCCCTCGAAACCGTTTCGAATACGAAGAGCCAAACGGTCAGCTATGGCTTCAACCAGCGCCGCACCAACTCGGTATTTGGAAGCGCGGATCTTGGCTACAAGGATTTCCTCTTCCTGACGGTAACGGCTCGTAATGACTGGTTCTCTACCCTGCCGCTCAACAACAACAACAAGCTGTATCCTTCCGCCAGCCTCGGTTTTGTACTTTCTGACGTAATTGACCTTCCAGAAGCTATTTCTTACCTGAAACTGCGTGGTTCCTGGGCACAGGTTGCGTATGATGCAGATCCATACAGCACCCTGCTGACCTACTCGCTCCAAGGCGCACATCAGGGAAATGCCTTCGGAACGATTGCACAGGGTACTATCCCAAATCAGACCCTCGAGCCAACGACCAAGGAAGAAACTGAATTTGGTTTCGAAGCCCGTTTCTGGGGTGGCAGAATGAGCCTGGATGCTGCGGTGTACAACAACCGTACGTTCAATCAAATCCTGTCGGCCGATGTATCCAATGCATCCGGCTTCTGGAGCCGCGTCATCAACTCCGGTGAAATTGCCAACAAGGGCGTTGAATTGGAAATCCGTGCTATTCCGGTTGAAACCAGCGACCTTACCTGGTCTGTTAACCTCAACTGGTCAAGAAACCGCAACGAAGTTGTTTCTCTCAAAGAAGGTCAAACCAGCATCCAGCTCGACGAAAGCCGCGTGCGTACGGCGTACATCTTCGCAGAAGTTGGACAGCCTTATGGGGTTATCAAAGGATTCAAGTACCTCCGCGATGCGGCTGGTAACATCGTACACAACTCCACTTCCGGTTTGCCTATGCGCGAATCCAGTGCTTCGATTCTTGGCAACTCCAATGCCGACTGGATTTCTGGCTTAACCAACACGGTTCGTTACAAGAAGATGACCATCAGTGCATTGATCGATACCCGCTGGGGAGGTCAGTTGTTCTCCGGTACCAACGCATTTGCGTACTGGTCAGGCAACCACATCAACACACTGCCAGGTCGTGAAAACTACAGCAACTTTGTAGGAGCTGGTGTCAACCAAAATGGCGAGCGCAACACCAAAGCAGCTACCGTAAAAGATTACTACAGCCAAATTGGTCTGAATATCGCGGAGCCATTTATCTACGACGCAACCTACATCAAACTTCGTTCTTTCAGCATCGGCTTCGAACTGCCCAAGCAACTGGTAAGCAAAGCGGGTATCCGCCAGGCTACCCTGTCGCTGGTAGGTCGTAACCTCGCTATTCTGTACAAGAAAGTGCCCAACGTAGATCCTGAATCTGCCATCAACAATGGCAACGCACAAGGTCTCGAATTGTACGGTGCACCCCAAACCCGCAACGTTGGTTTCAACCTCAACTTGAAATTCTAACCAAACGGGACAGGTTAATTTTTTATCAAAAAAAAGAATGAAGCATGATGAATACATTTCATTTGAAAAAAACCTTTAAAGTACTCGCCTTATCTACGCTGGCTCTGTCTTTCAGCGCTTGTGAGAAGGATTTCGAGGAAATCAACACCAATCCGACGCAGGCGAGCAACCTGGGGTATGGTTTTGAATTCACCTACGCCCAGCTCTATACTGCCGGCGATGTCCACGAAAACTGGCGTAACCACATCGGCTATTCCGGAACCTGGATCCAACACCTGGCATCTACCGCCTGGACAGCGGAGAAGTACTTCTATACCGACAACTTCAGCGCCGCGCTCTGGGAACGGACTTATCAGGAAGAACTCCGCGCCATTACGGACATCATCAACCGCGCTACCGCGGAAAATGACCCCAACAACGCGAACCGTATCGCTGCGGCTCGTACCTGGAGGGCGTTCATCGTACATTGGCTGACGGATATCTATGGCGATATCCCCTACTCTGAAGCAGTGAAGGGATACACCGACAATATTCCATTGCCTAAGTACGACACGCAGGAAAGCATCTACAAAGATTTGCTGAAGGAATTGGACGAAGCGGCCACGCAGTTCGATGCCAGCAAGCCAACGTATGGAAATGCAGACCTTATTTTTGGAGGCAATGTTGCTAAGTGGAAAAAATTCACCTATTCCATGATGCTCCGCCTCGGTATGCGCCTCACTAAAGTAGATGCCGCACTGGCACAAACGTATGTCAAAAAAGCCATCGCCGGCGGTGTAATGACCAGCAACGACGACTCCGCTATTCTGCAACATACGGATGGCCCCGCAGGGGTAAACCGCAATGGCGATGGCGCTGTACTGGGTATCAACGACAAGGATGCTTTCAAAATCAGCAAAACGCTGATGGACCGACTGCTTTCTACCAATGACCCTCGCGCTACCGTTTATTGTATGAACACTGGTGGAAGCACGGATAAGAGCACCTTCCTCGGATTGCCTAATGGTCTGGATGCTACCACTTTGCAATCGTATGGTGGCAACAAGGATATCAACGCGTACTCCCGCGTGAATACTAAAACCATGGCAGCCGTAACGACGGCACGGGTGTTCCAGCAATACGCTGAAGTTCAGCTGTTGCTCGCTGAAGCAGCAGTTCGTGGTTGGCATAGCGCAGATCCGGCTACCCTCTACCAAAATGCAGTTCGTGCGCACATGAAGCAGTTGAATGACCGCTTCGGAGGCAGCATCAGCGACGCCGACGTAACGGCCTACCTGACGGCTAATCCTTACAACGCATCAAAAGCGCTGGAAGTAATCCACACAGAGTATTGGGTATCGCACTTCATGCAGTTCTATGAGGCTTATTCCAACTGGCGCCGCACTGGAATCCCCGCATTGACTCCGGTCAACTACCCGGGCAACAATTCCAATGGCACCATCCCTCGTCGCCACCAATATCCGCTTCGCGAAACCGTGGTGAACAACGCCAACCTGCAGGCAGCAGCTTCCCGAATGGGAGGTGATACCTTCACCTCACGTATGTGGTGGGATAAATAAGCCAACCTTCCAGGAAAATTCCTGCTAAGCTTGTCTTAATATATCTGAACCGCGCATCGGTACCGTTTCCGCAGAAACGCCGGTGCGCGGTTCGCATTTTAAGCCCGCCCAAGCAAAAGTCATACCTGGACATCTACCTTTTCTAATCACTATCCCCTACCTTGTAACGGCTATTTTTAGAACGTATGAAAAAGTTACTTCCCTTCCTGCTATTCGTCGCCACGCTTCCTAGCCTGGCACAATCCCCGCTGTTTAGACTGCACAAGGCCCCCGAAACCGGTGTGCAGTTTGTCAACCGAATCGTAGAGAAACCAGGGTCAAATGTCCTGGAATACGAATATTTTTACAACGGAGGGGGGGTAGCCGCCGGGGATCTCAACAACGACGGCCTGAATGACCTCATATTTTCAGCCAACGAAGG
>Ga0172367_10004545_pt1 | contig 17222 bp, 10 predicted proteins | sample Lak10m_FD_114542 | JGI IMG/M metagenome (GOLD analysis project Ga0172367, IMG submission 114542) | Freshwater microbial communities from Kabuno Bay, South-Kivu, Congo - kab_022012_10m | ecosystem: Environmental > Aquatic > Freshwater > Lake | place: Democratic Republic of the Congo: South-Kivu...
CAGGACCGATGCCGTCACCGGGGAGTAAACAGATTTTGTACATGGTTTTACAAATGCAGAAGCCGGAATGCGGAATGCAGAATTCTGCATTCTTCATTTTGCATTCTGCATTAGCTCCTCAATATCGTGCTGTTTCAAGAATCTCACAATGCCGCCTGCATCTGCGATCTTCAAAACAAAATCTGGCAAGGCTTGCGCTTGAAAATGATTTCCGGTTGTGCGGTTGAATATCTCGCCAGTTGCAAGGTTGACATCGATGTCATCCCCTTCCGTGATATCAGCCACAGCTTCGGGGCATTCCAAGATCGGCAGACCGATATTGATGGCATTCCGAAAGAAGATGCGCGCAAACGACGGAGCAATGATGCACTTGGCTTGCGAACCTTTGATGGCAATTGGCGCATGTTCACGCGACGAACCGCATCCGAAATTTTGCCCGCCGACGATGATGTCGCCGGGGGTTACGTTCGTTGCATATTCAGGCTTGACTTCACAAAAGACATTCTTTGCAAGTTCAAGCGGATCAATGGTGATGTTATACCGACCGGGAATGATCTCGTCGGTGTTCATGTTCTCTCCGAACGTCCAGGCTTTAGACATAGTTTGTTACTCCTTGTTTATGTATGAGGCGGGTGGTAAATAGTAATTGGTGATTAGTAATTACTATTTACCAATTACCAATATTTCTCTTGGGTCAGTGATTTTTCCAGTCAGTGCGGTTGCGGCGGCTGTGGCTGGGCTGGCGAGATACACTTCAGAAAGCGGGCTGCCCATGCGCCCAATGAAATTACGATTCATCGTGGTCAAAGCACGCTCGCCCGCCGCAAGGATGCCGCCATGACGCCCAATACATGCACCGCAGCCTGAGCCCGTGACCGTACATCCCGCATTTAGTAAAATCTCGATCAAACCATTCTGCATGGCTTTCTTATAAATGCGGTCGCTCGCCGGGGTGACAATGACACGCGTAAATTCGTTGACGCGTTTGCCCTCCAACATGCGCGCCACGATCTCAATATCTTCATAGCGTGCGTTGGTGCATGTGCCAATATAAACCTCGTGTACTTCCAAGCCTTCCACCTGTTCGAGCGGTTTGGCGTTATCCACATCTGGGTGACAAGCTACATGCGGTGAAAGCGCAGCGACATCGATTTCGATGACGCGTTCATAACGTGGATTGACAGGACGAATCTTTTCAAACGGACCCTTCGCGGGTGTCTGGTTTTCGAGATAATCAAGAGTCACATCATCTGCTGCGATCAGACCGCACTTCGCACCGATCTCAGTGGACATGTTCGGGAAAACGATCCGCTCGTGCATCGGCAGGTTGTCAATATAGTCACCGCCAAATTCAACCGACCGATACGTACCGCCATCCATGCCCAGCAAGCCTGCAATGTAGATCATCACATCTTTGGCATACACACCAGGTTGCGCCGTGCCAGTCAACTCGATACGGATCGTCTCGGGCACTTTGAACCAGCATTTGCCCGTCACCCACGCCACGCCAATCTCAGTTGACCCAAGACCTGCCCCGAATGCACCCATCGCACCATAGGTATTCGAGTGCGAGTCCGCACCGATGACGATGGCGCCAGGCGTAATAAAACCTTCTTCAAGCATCACTTGATGACAAACGCCTTGATGAAAAAAGTGCGGCAATCCCTGCTCACGGACAAACTCGATGATCTTCTTGTGATTCTCCGCTGCTAATACATTCGGGGCGGGATAAGCATGGTCAAGATGCAGAACTATCTTGTTCTTGTCGAAGATCGGCTTGCCAATGTCTCGAAACGCCTTGATGGCTAATGGCGTGGTGTTATCGTGGCTCATAATGTAATCCACATCCAACAACAGGATCTCACCTGCGTGGACTTGTCTGCCCGCTTTGCGGGAAAAGATTTCTTCAATTAGGGTGCCCATAAAATTCTCCTTTTTACGCAGGGGCGACTCGCGAGTCGCCCTTACTTATTGTTTCCGTTATATTTTTTCAACACCATGCGGGTTTCTGTCCGCTTTACGCCTGGGACGGTGCGGATCTCTTCGATGAGGTTGTTCAACGCCATCATGTTCTCGGCATTTGCAAAGGCGCTGATGTCGTAGTCGCCGGTCACTTCGTAGATATTCGAAACGCTGGAAAAACTTCGCAAGCGCCGAACTACCGAAGAGGTATACACATGCGACTCGACCTCAAGCATGAGCATGGCGTTGATGTCATGCGGAATCACGTCCATTTCGCGCCCGGTCACTTGTTCGGCGATCTCTAAAATGTCAGCATCGAAAAGCTGCTTGCGTTGGTCACCGATGTTCTTGATGCGCGTCACGATGACTTCCAACTCAGCGGCGCTGACCTCGATGCCATATTCATCCAACCGAGCCGCGACTGCCGATTTGCCCGTGTATTTGTCGATGACGATCTTGCGTTCACGTCCCAGCATGGACGGGTCGAATGGCTCGTACGTCTTGGGATTTTTAAGAATGCCATTGGTGTGGACTCCGCTTTTGTGGCTGAAGGCATTCTGCCCGGTGATGGGTTTATTCGGCGCAAGCAAAAAGCCAGAGACTTTCTCAAGATAGCTTGATAACTCTACTAATGGGCGCAGGTCATATTTCTGAGCGCCTTCAAGGTTGTGAAAAGCGAGGATGGTTTCCGCCAAGTCTGGAATACCGACCCTTTCCCCCAACCCATTAACCGTGGTATGGACACAATTGGCGCCAGCGCGAATCCCTGCCATGGCATTGGCGAGCGCCAGCCCATAGTCGTTGTGACAATGCAGGTCGATCTTGCAAGGAAGCAGGCGCGACCGCAGCGTTTGAATCCGCTCGAAGAGGACGTGTGGCTGCATGATGCCCAACGTATCGGCAAAGCTGATGCGGTCCGCACCGGCTTGGATGGCGGTGTTGCATACTTGCACGAGAAATTCAAAGTCGGTGCGAGTCGCATCCTCAGGCGTGTAGCGGACTTTGAGCCCCAAGCTTTTGGCATAACTCACATGCTCGCGGATAATCTCCAAGGCTTCGCTCTCGGTTTTATGCAACTTCGAGTCGAGATGGATCTTTGAAGTGGCATAAAAGATCGCCACGCGATGCGCGCCGCAGGCTTTGGCACGGTCAATGCCTGAGCGTGTGGCAGTGCTATGGGCGACCACTTCCGCTCGAAGGTGGAGAGAGGCGATGCGTTCTATCGCCTTGGCAACATTTGGAGATACCGATGGGTCCCCAGCTTCGATCATGTCCACACCGACAGCATCCAAACGCTTGGCGATCTCTATCTTTTCATCGACTGTAAAATTGACAAAAGGTGTTTGTTCACCTTCACGCAATGTTGTATCTAAAATTTCAAGCATAGATTCTCCTCTTCCGTCATTGCGAGGAGCGTTCTTGCTCTTCGCGACGAAGCAATCTCCCGCATCATCTGGGATTGCTTCGGGCTGACGCCCTCGCAATGACGAGAAATAAAAATTAAACAAAAAAACGCCACCCGGTACCGGATGGCGTTTGGATACGTAAACAGGGATAAGCGACTATGACAGCGCTATGCGTTGATTCTTTTCATTTTCCTGTTCGACCAAAAACAGCCCAAACCCGGCAACGGCAGTTGCGGAGTTGGGCTTGCGCTTAGCTTTAGCCTCCATGAGGATGCTTGCGTGGTCTCTAAACATATTGGGCGCTATTCTACTCGTTGTGGAAAATATGTCAATGATTTTGAGGGTGATCTTTTGAAATTCATGGGCTGATCAAAATAATAAATTTAAGGAATGACCGCCGACGGCGGACTGCGGTCTGTGGTCGGCGGTCATTTTTTTAGATGCAGCCATTGACCCTCGACTCATAAAATTCATTCTCCATCTTGAAATTGCAAAAACCTTCACGCAGATTCAAAAGCTTTCAAATCATAGTAAATCAATGGGTAATCTTTTCGAATAGTACCCAAATGGGTAGTAGTAATCCACCTCAAGACTCTTAACATGGACTGAATCAAGAATCCCAAACCAACGAGGTGAGCAATGGATAAGGAGCCTTTTCAGCAAAGGTCATTCAACTGGTTAACATCGCAAGATGTAAAGAGTTGGCTCGACGAACGTGATGCCTGTGCCTTGGTCGCTGCAGTTCGTAAAGATGGCGTAGCAACTCACGGTAACCTCAAACGCGCATTGGCAGCCTTGAGCATTATGGGACATCGCGCCGGGGAAGTGAACGGCGAAGGCGATGGTGTGGGGGTCATGACGGATATTCCAAGTATCTTGTGGTCTCACGCATTGGAACAGGAAGGCAAACCCGGCTGGTTGGCAGAAGACCGACGTTTCTTTGTCGGGCATTTGATGATCCCCAATACCGAAGCCGATCTCGCTGCCGCAAAAGAAAAAGTATTATCGCTCTTCAAAGCCAAAGGCATCGACCTGCTACTCGAACGCCCCATGCTCACCCGCCCACAGGCGTTGGGCAAAATGGCAAGGCAGCAAGTTCCATATTTATGGCAAGTGGCAGGTGTGGTCAGCAACGGTCCGCTGGAAAATGTAGAACGGACTCTTTTCAGCCTTGCATTAGAAATCGAAAAAAGCACAGACGTTTCCATCGCATCTCTTTCGAGCAATGTCGTCGTTTATAAAGTTCGCGGCTCCAGTGAAACGCTTTATCAGTATTATCCCGACCTTCGCAACCCAGCCTTCACCACCGCCATCACGATCGGACATGCGCGCTACTCCACCAACACCGCCACCAGTTTTGAACGTGTGCAACCGTTCAGCTTGCTGGGGCATAACGGCGAGATCAACACCATTGCCCGTCTGCGCGAACAATCGCAAATGCTCGGCGTGGATTTACCCGTAGGCGGCAGCGACTCGCAAGACCTCGACCGTCTGCTCGCCACGCTCATTCATCACTATCACTTCTCGCTCACCGAAGCGATGGAGCTCGCTTTCCCGCCCATCCTCACCGAGGTGGAAAAACTCCCGCCAGAACTGCAAACCATTTACAAATATTATCGTCAGGCGCTCGGTCCATTCGCGCAAGGTCCGGCGGGTATCATCTCGCGCTTCGGCGATGAGTGTGTGTTCAGTGTCGATGCGCTCGGTCTGCGTCCGCTTTGGTTCGGCGACACCGAGAAGGAATATTTCTTCTCCAGCGAAAAGGGCGTCTATCATCTCGACACCATGCAAACCGACCCGATCCCACTTTCGCCCGGCGAAAAGATGCGCCTGCGCATTCACCGCGAACGCAACGTTGAAGTTTTTGATTATCCCGCCATTCAGCAACGCATGTTGAAATTGACGACGCGCCGATTCGGCTCGCTTGAAACGCTGAACAAAAGACTCACGCACATTGCAAACGAAATCACTGCGCCTCTTTCCCCGCCGACAACTGTTCCTACAAAAGAAGCTATGCTTCCGCCGCCGAGGACGGCGGCGGGGACGCCGCCTAGAGCAACCTATGCTCTCGACAATCGACTCTCCGCCTTTGGCTGGGGGCGCGAAGACCGCGAATGGGTACAGGAACTCGCGACCAACGGCAGTGACCCCATCGGCTCGCTCGGCTATGACGGTCCGCTTGCGCCATTATCTGCCGAGCGCCAAAACGTCGCGGATTATTTCAAAGAAGCCGTTGCGGTCGTCACCAATCCCGCCATCGACCGCGAACGCGAAGCCGAACATTTCTCCACACAGGTGGTCATCGGCTCACGCCCGCCTCTGCTGCCCAATCAACTCGACGATAATGTGACCTTCACCCTCGAATCGCCCATCGTGCTTGACTATCCAAATACCGATGAAACTTTGCTCACAGAAATCGCATCTGCACAAGATAGTATCTCCCTCGGTAACTTATTATCTCGTTTCTCGCCTTCAAAAATCGCCCGTCTGCAAACGGTCACCCACCCAGGCGAATCGACTCCGCAAGCCTTGGATCGCCTCGCCCAATCTGCAGTGGACGCGGCTCGCGGTGGCGCGCAACTCATCCTTCTCGAAGATACCTATGCATTCGAAGATGGAAACGGCTGGCTCGACCCCATCCTCGCTGTCGGCATCGTCGATAAAGCCCTGCGCAAGAGTTTCGCCGCCTACGAACCGCACGACCCGCAACCGACTCCACTTTCACGCGACGACAAAGGCAAGATCGATTTCGGCTTGGTCTCCATCGCAGACTCGGTCAATCTGCGAAGGTGTGCCGCTCTCGTCATTCGCAGCGGTGCGATCCGTCATTTGCATGACGTTATCCTCACCCTCGGCATGGGCGCGGATGCAATCGTGCCGTATCTGCTTTTCGAGGCGGCATTCAAAGAGAAAGCTGAAACTGCAGACGAGCTCAAATTCAAATTGAAGAACACGCTCAAAGCTTTGCGCTCCGGCATCGAGAAGAGCACCAGCACCATGGGCATCCACGAAGCGCGCGGCTACGGACGTTTGTTTGCCAGCATCGGTCTCGGTGCGGAAGTTGCATCCGCGTTGGGCACGCCCAATCATGGCGGCTCGGCGAATGGCGGCTTGCAATGGGCAGACATTGATGCCGAGATCGAAAAACGTGCCCAGTCGTATCACAGCGTTGGGCGCGGCGACCTCTCGCGCGTCAATCACTTTTACCCGAAAGTGTGGAAGGCGGCAGGAAAGCTCGGGAAGGGCGAATCAGGCTCGGGCGAGTATGAGGCGCATGTCGAAATCACAGCAAAAGCCAATCCGGTATCGCTCCGTCATGTGTTGGATTTCCGCCCGAGTGAGTCAAACATCCAAAAAGAAAATGTAGATACAGGCATCACATCGCACAGCTTGCCATTCCTCATCGCTTCGATGTCCTTCGGCTCACAAGGTGAGATCGCCTATCGTGCCTATGCCGAAGCGGCGTTTCGTTTGAACATGCTTTCGGTGAACGGCGAAGGCGGCGAGATCCGTGACCTGCTTGGCAAGTATCCCTTCCATCGCGGCATTCAAATTGCATCGGGTCGTTTCGGCATCACGGCAGAGACCATCAATTCATCCAATCTCATTGAGATCAAAGTTGGGCAAGGCGCGAAACCCGGTGAAGGCGGTCACCTACCCGCGCGCAAAGTGACCGACAAAGTGGCGGCGGCTCGCCATGCCCGCAAAGGCGTGGACTTGATCTCGCCTTCGAACAATCACGATATTTATTCCATCGAAGACCTCGCGCAATTCATCGAAGAGTTGAAGACCATCAACCCGAAGGCGCGTGTGGCGGTGAAAGTTCCGGTGGTGCCGGGCATCGGCATCATCGCAGTCGGCATCGCCAAAGCCGGAGCCGATATTATTTACCTGACCGGCTTCGACGGCGGAACCGGCGCGGCGCGGCAACACTCACTGAAACATGTCGGCTTGCCCGCTGAGATCGGGATCGTCGAAGCGCATCTCACCTTAACTGAGGCTGGGTTGCGCAACGACGTCGAGATCTGGGCTGACGGCGGGGTGCGCACGGCGGCAGACACGGTGAAGTTGATGTGCCTCGGCGCAAACCGCATCGGCTTTGCGACACTGGCAATGGTTGCAATTGGTTGTACGATCTGCCGTGACTGTCAGAGCGGGACGTGTCACACGGGCATCACTACTCAAATTGAATCCAAAGAACAAGCCACAGGTTTGGGCATCAAGCACTTTGTTCCGCGTGACCTTGAACAAGCCACTCAATCTCTCGTAAATGTCTTTACTGAGCTGGGCGAAAACATGCGTGAGATCGTGGCGAGACTTGGATTTGAGTCGGCGCAAGAGATCGTCGGGCGTTCTGACTTACTCGTGCAAGCCTCACACCACAAGCAGATCGACCTGAGCGAAATGCTCGTCTCCGCCGAAGAATATCTCGCCAAACCGATTCCCGTTTCCATCCCCCAGCAAGAAGCGTTGACCATTGACCGCGGTCCGCTGCACCGTCCGCGCAATCATCTCACCACCGTCATCTCGAATTTGGTGATGGAAAGCTTTACGACTCACAAACAAGATGCGATCCTTTTTGAAGATGACAAGGTTACCCCTGTAGACCGCGCTCTTGGTACACACCTCACCGGAGCCATGACCCGCTTCCGCAACAACTGGAGCTGGTCACCCGGTCACGGCGGCATGGGCGGCAACCGTGAGACCTGGCGTTTGCCTATGCAAGATGTCGAGTCCGACGCAGTACCGCGCACAAATTTGCATTTCACCAGCAGTTCCGTCCCCGGCAATGGACTCGGTGCCTACAATGCCGACCCGGTTCATATCCTCGTCGAAGGCGGCGCGCAAGATGGCGTGGCAAAAGGCATCTCCGGCGGACGTGTGGTCATTATGAAAGGCTACAACCACAACGGTATCCTGATCGACGGCTCGGTTGGGAAGAGTCTCGCTTACGGCGGCACCGGCGGCGTGGTCGTTGTGCAAGGCAACGCGGACTCGCGTGCCTGTGTGCGTCTCTCCGGTGCCGATGTCATCATCGGCGGCGAGATCAACAAACCGCTCAATGACAGCCTCGGTTTCATCGGGGCGCGTGCCAACGTCAAAGGCTTCTTGTGCGAATACATGACCGCCGGACGTGTGCTCGTACTCGGTGACCCGGGTCCGTGGATGTGTGCGGGCATGACCGGCGGCGTGTTGTACCTGCGCTTGCAGCCGCATTTACACTTTGACTATCCCGCCATTCAACGTCGCCTCGCCAAGGGCGCGAAGGTCTCTGTCCAAGCCGTGGACGATGCCGACTTCCAAAACTTGCAACATCTGCTTACGATCTACGCAGAAGAGTTGCGCCAAAATCATCAAGCCGACGAAGCAGATAACGCATTGGGTCTGTTGATCGATTGGAAGAATTCATTTATCCGCATCGTGCCGGAAGGTTTGCAAGAAGACCAGAGATTCGCAACAGAGTAAATAAGATTCTTTTATTGAACCTCTTGCAAAAGTCAATCGTAGGTCAGGCTTTTAGCCTGACGCTATCTGGAATTTTATTGAATGGCGGGTTGAAAACCCGCCCTACACAAACTATCTGGAATTTTAATGAATGCTCCATTTGGGTAATGCCTTCGGTTTCAAGATACCCCATGCGGGGAATGGCGAATCAACCAGACATCCATACAATTGAGCGAAATCTGATTTATCTTCAAGAGGAGAAGAGCTATGAAATCATTTACACTTCGTTCGCTCAAATGGACTCGCTGGGTGTTGATCCCTGCCATCGTTTCGGTCGCACTGCTATCTGCCACACCGGCATATGCACAGGAACCGGGTCCCATTGAAGAATTAACCCGCGGCTTGAACACGCTTTGGATCATCATCACGGCATCACTGGTATTTTGGATGCAGGCAGGGTTTGCACTGGTGGAGTCAGGTCTCACCCGTTCCAAGAACACCACCAACATCCTTTTCAAGAACCTGGTCGACTTTCTCTTCGCCACCATTGCCTTCTGGGCATTTGGGTACGCCTTCATGTACGGCGCCAGTGCAGGTGGATGGATCGGCACAAGCAATTTCTTTGTGGATGGCTCCATGGGAGATGTGGTGGGAGTGCCCGGGCTGGCATTCTGGTTCTTCCAACTGGTCTTTGCCGGAACCGCCGCCACCATCGTTTCTGGCGCCATGTCAGAACGCACCAAGTTCTCGGCATATCTCGTATATAGCTTTTTCATCTCCGCAATCATCTACCCCATTGCCGGGCATTGGGTTTGGGGCTCCGGCTGGTTATGGACACTCCCCTTTGGCGCTGGTTTCCGAGACTTTGCCGGTTCCACGGTCGTTCATAGCGTTGGCGGATGGCTCGCTTTGATCGGCGCCGTTCTACTTGGACCCCGTTACGGACGCTTCACAAAAGACGGAGGAGTGGTTGCCATCCCAGGGCATTCGATTTCGCTGGTAGTGTTGGGCGTCTTTATTCTCTGGCTCGGTTGGTTCGGGTTCAACCCCGGCAGTCAACTTGCCATTCACGGCGGCAATGCAGATGCGGTTGCGCTGGTCACGGTCAATACCAATCTGGCTGCCGCTGCCGGTGGGCTTGTCGCCATGATCCTAAACTGGCTGTTCGTCACCAAGAAACCCGAGCTTGGTAGCTCACTAAATGGCGTTTTGGCAGGACTGGTCGCCATTACAGCTCCTTGCGCCTATGTGACCCCCGGGTATTCGATCTTGATCGGTGCAATCGGCGGTGCGATCGTAGTGTACGGCGCGATCCTGCTCGAAAAACTAAAGATCGATGACCCAGTTTCTGCAGTCCCTGTCCACTTGATGAATGGAGTTTGGGGCACCCTCGCTGTTGGCATCTTCGCCACAGAGAACGGTGTGACCGGTTTGGTAGCTGGCAACACAACCCAGATCGTTGCTCAACTTGTTGGTGTGCTTGCTATTGGTGTATGGTGCCTTCTGACGGGCAGCGCTCTGTTCTACGGGATCAAGGCAACCATCGGTCTGCGTGTCTCCCACGAAAATGAGCTCAAAGGGCTGGATGTGGAAGAACACGGCACAAAAGCCTACCCAAAAGATGTTATTGGTTCCATCGGAGCCGCCGACTAAATCTACTTATTCTCCCCTCCTTGGTGTAGTCCCTTCGGGGACAAACAGGGCAAGCGCTCAAGCGTTTGCCCTGTTTTTTTATGTTTAAGTGTACCCGTTTGGGTAATAGACCCGCCCCGCCCGCATCCATATAATCCCGTTATTCATAAATCTTTGTAGGTCAGGCTTTTAGCCTGACATGGTTTTCTAAAACTAGTGCATGGCAGGTTGGAAACCTGCCCTACAAAACCTCAAAACAAACGTAGGAGAAAAAAAGAATGGCTAAATCAGTCAAAGAAGTTTTGGAAATGGCAAAAAACGTGCAAGTCGTAGATTTGCGCTTCACCGACCTGCCCGGCACCTGGCAGCACTTCACCATCCCTGTTCAACGCCTCACCGAAGATTTCTTCAAAAGCGGCATCCCTTTTGATGGTTCTTCCATTCGCGGCTTCCAGGAAATTCACGAATCAGATATGCTGCTCAAGCTCGATGCAGATACCGCCTTCATTGACCCAACCTCTGAAACCCCCACGTTGGTAGTTTCCTGCAATGTTTTCGACCCCTTCACCGAAGAACCCTATTCACGCGATCCGCGTTATGTGGCGCAAAAGGCTGAGGCGTACGCCAAAAGCTCGGGTCTTGCCGATACGGTCTACTTCGCGCCTGAGGCGGAGTTCTTCGTCTTCGATGGCATTCGTTACACATCCACCCCGCATGAATCTGCTTTCTCCATCGAATCAGAAGAAGGCTGGTGGAGCAGCAACCGCGAAGGCAGCAAGGGCGGTCAGATCCAGCCGAAGCGCGGCTACTTCCCCACATCACCCACAGATACTTTGCAGGAACTGCGCAACAAGTTCATGCTTGCCATGCAGGAAGCCGGTATCGTCATGGACTTGCACCACCACGAAGTTGCCACCGCCGGTCAGAGTGAAATGTCGATGGAATTCACCACGCTCACCCGCATGGCAGACAACCTGCTGCTTTACAAGTACGTCATCAAGAATGTAGCTCGCCAGAACGGCAAGACCGTCACCTTCATGCCCAAGCCCATCTTCGGTGATAACGGCTCCGGTATGCACGTTCACTCTTCCATGTGGAAAGACGGCAAAAACGTATTCTTCGATGAGAAGGGCTATGCGGGTCTTTCACAGACCGCCAAGTATTACATCGGTGGTTTGCTCAAGCACGCGCCCGCGCTCCTTGCCCTTACCTCCCCATCCACCAATTCCTACCGCCGCCTTGTACCCGGGTACGAAGCACCTGTGAACATCGCCTACTCACAGCGCAACCGCTCTGCAATTTGCCGTATTCCTGCCACAAAGAACTGGAAAGCCAAACGCGTTGAGTTCCGCGCACCCGATGCCACCGCCAACCCCTACCTCGCGTTCTCTGCCATTCTTATGGCTGGCATCGACGGTATCTTGAACAAGATCGACCCGGGCGACCCGCGCGATGTTGATCTTTACGAACTGCCCGCCGCCGAAAAGGCGCTTGTCAAGCAGGTTCCTTCCAGCCTCGACGCCGTGCTCGACGCACTCGAAGCCGACCACGACTTCCTCCTTCAGGGCGGCGTATTCACCCCAGACTTGATCGAAGAGTACATCAAGTACAAACGCGTGAACGAGGTGGATGCGGTTCGCCTGCGCCCGACCCCGCACGAATATGTAATGTATTTCGACATCTAATAAATCGCTTCATTCCCCGCCGACAGTTGGCTGCTTGAACTAGGGCTTGCATCCACTGTCGGCAGTTCTCTGAAATAGCAGGGACGTTCCAAACTAAAGACCTCCTTAGCCATCCTTCGCGGAACGTCCCTGCAGAAAACCAAAAAATGAACAACCTCGCCCCTCTTTTCATTTCATCTTTTATTCTCGCAATTGCCTTCTGCGCCCCTCCTGGGATAATCACCGCCGAAACCATCCGGCGCGGCGCGGCGCGTGGGTTTTTCCCTGCGCTTTCGGTGCAGTTTGGTTCTCTTGTAGGAGATACAACCTGGGCAGCCATTGCAATGACGGGGTTGGCATTTGTTATTCAAAACAATATTGCAAAAATTATTCTTAGCCTGGTCGGCATTACACTCATGATCAAACTGGCATGGGATGCAATTAAAGATGCCCACGCCGGACGCGAACCCAGCGCCGGTTCCGACCTTGCTTCGGCTCGCGGCGATTTTGCCAGCGGCGCTTTCCTTTCATTGGGCAATCCGATGAACATCGTCTTTTGGACGGGTTTGGGCACGACCGTTTTTGCTTCCATTGCGGGCGCGCCGCAGCCCATTCACTTTGCCACCTTCTTTTCCGGCTTTCTAAGCGGCGCCATTTTTTGGTGTTTCGTAATGGCAGGGCTGGTGGCATGGGGTCGCCAGTGGATGACAGGCGGTTTTTACCGCGTTCTTAATGCTGTATGCGGCGTCACCCTGATTTACTTTGCCTTCCAACTTGGAATGCAAACGCTGCAAATTATTATTTAGCCAGCGCGGGTTCACCCGCCCTTGCCATGAAGTACAATCATGAAAACGCAACAAGTGAAGTTACACTCCATGGCAATTCCCACCTCTTCCCCTTTATCTGACGACATGAATCCGCGCCTGCTGGAGGCGCTTGAAAGCCTTAACCAGATCAGTACATCCATTAACCAGATCGGCATCAGCGAAGACCAAAGCTCCAGCCTGCAACTGATTGTGGAAAGCGCCATTCGAGTAGTACCCGGCTTTTCAGCTTCCATTTATATTTACGATCCAGTTTCAGAAAAGCTCAATGCCGAAACTCGCGTTGTTGCATACGCAGAGGGATATGGTTCTTCCAAAGACATCAACCAGAGCGAAGATATACCGCGTGGAAACGGCTTTGGCATCCGCTCGATTCAGCGTAAACGCCGCACACTTTCTTACGAAGAAGCGGATATGCATATTCACCCCTACCAGCAAAAGCTTGGGGTTAAAGCTGTTGCCGCCTTCCCCCTCATGGTTGCCGATGACGTATTGGGCGTGCTTTACATTTATCTCTATGAAGAACGCCACCTTTCTCAGTTTGAAGAATTGATGCTGCACAACTTCGTTAATCAGGCGGCGATGGCAATTCACCACGCCCGCAATATGGCAGGCATTAAGCAAAACCTAACGCAAAAAGAAAATGAACTCACCCGCCTGCGCCGTGCAGGGATGTTGATCTCCTCGCGTCAGAAACTTGAAGAAACGCTCGAAGCCATCCTCAACCTTGCCCTCGAATTGACCAACGCCCAATACGGTATCTTTCGCCTGCTTGATAAATCGGGTGAATTTCTTGTTACGCGCGCAGTCAGCTCGCTGCAACTGGAACGCCCATTGGTTGAAAAACTACCCGTCAATGGCAAGAGCGTCATGGCACATGTAGCCCGAACCCGACAACCCATTCTTATTCGCGACCTGCATGAAAAACAATGGAACGACCTGTACTACCCGCTCGATTCGAAGCTTGAAATGCGTTCCGAACTATGCGTCCCCCTCATCAACGCCAGCGGAAGGCTCGAAGGCGTACTCAACCTTGAAAGCCCCAAGATCGGCGGTTTCAGCGAAGACGATAGTCACATGCTGCAATCGCTGGCAACCTACGCCGTGACCGCCATTCAAGAAGTCCGCTTGTTGGATGCCCTGCAAGAAGCGGCGCAGCTACTCATTGCCCAACCTTTTCAAACCGTGCTAAGCCAACTCTGCGCAATGGCAAACGACCTGCTCAACACTTCAGCCAGCGCAATATGGCTGGAGAATGAAAAAGGCATAATGGAATTAATCTCTGCCAACGGAGAGACTGTTCCAGAGATGGCACAAAACGAGAAATTGGAAAACTCCCTGACACTTCCGCTCATGAGCGCAGATAAACCCTCGGCGTTGGGAATGTTTGGGGCGTTCTACCCAGGCACGGGCGGAGTCCGAAGCGACACTTCCGAATGGGACAAAAAAGTATTGGCGTGCCTCGCCAACTATGCCGTGCTCGCCATCCAAAACGAATCGAGACAACAAGCCTTGCGCAGTTCGCAGGAACAACATCTCATTGCCGAGACCTTTGCCGCGGTTGGTGATATTTCTGCCAACCTGCTGCATAATATGAACAACAAGGTCGGGGCAATCCCTGTGCGGGTTCAAGGCATTCAAGATAAATACGAAAAACTTTTGGAGGAGGATAATTATCTTTCCAAAAGCCTGAGCGAGATCGAACGCAGCGCTGCGGCGGCAATGCAGATCGTGCAGGAAAACCTCTCGTACCTGCGCCCCATTCGTTTGGAGCGGGTACAAATTGCGCCATGCGTGATGGATGCCATCCGCGTTGTAAACGCACCGGCAGATATTCATATTGAAGTTGGCGGGTTGGAAGACCTGCCCACCGTTAGCGCCAGTGGACAAAGCCTTGTTTTTCTATTTCGCAACCTTATCGAAAATGCAATTGACGCAATGGGAAGCAGCGGTGAAATAAAAATTTGCGGCAAGCAAAATGCAAACTGGGTTGAAGTATTGGTAAAAGATACCGGGCGGGGCATCTCGCCCGAACTACACGAACAGATATTTGAACTTGCCTATTCAAGCCGCACCCACCCGGGCAAAATGGGCTTTGGTTTGTGGTGGGTCAAAACATTAATGACCCGCCTCGGCGGCACCGTCACCATTGAAAGCGACGGGGTACATGGCACAACCTTCAACCTGCGCCTGCCAACAACGGAGAAAATATCATGAACATGCGCGCACTTGTTGTTGATGATGACAGCTCCTGGCAGGGCATCATCAGCGAATTACTAAGCGATAACGGATTTGAAGTAAACAGCGCCAGCACCGTGGAAGAAGCAGTTGCCGCACTCAAAGCCAACCCGCACCGCCTCGCCGTCGTTGATCTTTCGCTCTCGGTCAGCGACCACCACAACCAGGATGGTCTGCGAGTTCTCGATGCAGTACGTCTGCTTGACCCCGATTGCCGCGCCGTCCTACTCACCGGCTTTGCCAATGTTGAAGTTGCCGTAAAAGCCTTAACAGAATACAACGCCTTCACTTTTTTACGCAAGGAAAGTTTCAAGCGCGTCGAATTTAAAGAAGTGCTTCAAAGGATTTTGATCAGCGCGCCCTCACCAAGCGCCGCCCCCGCCTCTTCTCTGGATACCAAGCCTGAATCAGTTTCTCCAACCGCATCCACACCGAAAGCTCTTATCGTGGACGATGATGCCGGTTGGCGAAGTATTCTTGAAGACCTGCTTATTGACGCAGAATTTCAGCCCGTAGCGTGCGCCAGTTTTGGCGAAGCGTTGGGCATTTTGCGAAAAGAAAAGTTTTCGCTCGCCATTGTAGACCTTTCACTGCGCGGCACGCATAACCTGGATGGTTTGCAGTTATTAAAGATCACACAGGGGCATCACATCCCCACCATGGTTGTCAGCGGGCTTTCGGAGCCTGACGAAATTCAACGCATTTATGCCGAGCATTCCATATCCACCTACATTGAGAAGCAATCGTTCGACCGGACAGCTTTCAAACGCGTTCTTGCTGAAGCTCAAAAGCAGAACAACTCCACGAATGAGCTAAGCGTTCTCACAGATAGAGAACGTGAAGTGCTAGACCTGCTCGCCCAAGGTATGACAAATAAAGAGATCGCAGACGGGCTGGTAATCACCACAAACACGGTCAAACGGCACTTAAAAGCCGTATTTGAAAAGTTGGATGTTCACACCAGGGCGGCGGCAGTGGCAATTGCCGCAAAGAATAAATAAAGTAGCAGGTAAAATCAGGCTATCATGCCTCATGTATTCATCCTAAGCAAAGACTCGGAAGAGTATCGTCCTTTTCTAGAGCAAGCCCACCTCCCCAACCTCATTATTGAACGTGAATTGACAGAATCTTGCGAGATTCTCTTTGGTGCGCCATCTTCGATTCGTGATGTGGTGGGGAAACTTCCCAACCTGCGCTGGGTGCAGTCGATGTGGGCAGGCGTGGAACCGCTGTTAGACCCGTCACTTCGCAGAGATTACATGCTGACCAATGCCCGAGGCGTGTTTGGCGGATTGATGTCGGAATATGTTATTGGATACCTGCTTGCCCATGAAAGGAAAATCTTTCAGCGGGTTGAATCGCAAAAAAATATGATGTGGGATCACAGCCTTACCGGCTCGCTAAAAGGCAAAACCATTGGCTTGCTTGGTGTTGGCTCCATTGGCGCAGAAGTTGCCAAAGCAGCCAGATTTTTCGGGATGAAGGTGCATGGGTACACAAGAGAAAGTGAACACTGCAAAGATGTGGATATTTACTTCCATAGCGATCCGGCTGAATTCGCCAGCAGGCTCGATTATCTGGTGAGCATCCTGCCAAATACCCGATCAACCCAAAAAATCATTGATGAAAAATTATTAAACGCATTGCCTTCACATGCTTTATTAATAAATGTGGGGCGGGGTTCGGCGGTTGATGAATTTGCGTTGCTGGAGGCGTTGAACAATCATCAGATCGCCGGGGTGGTTTTGGACGTGTTTGAAGAAGAACCTTTGCCCAAAGAGCATCCTTTCTGGGAGACGCCGAATTTGACGATGACCTTCCACACGTCCGCGCCGAGTTTGCCGGAGGATATTGCGAAGGTGTTTACTGAGAATTATCGGCTTTATATTGAGGGCAAGCCATTGAAGTATGTGGTGGATTTCAATAAAGGATATTAGAGAATAGAGAATAGAGATTGGAGATTGGAGATTGGTTATGAGTGTTTCCATAAAAGATATTCATCAAGCGGCACAGCGGATTAAGCCTTATATCCACCGCACACCGGTGATGAC
>Ga0172367_10004546_pt1 | contig 17217 bp, 13 predicted proteins | sample Lak10m_FD_114542 | JGI IMG/M metagenome (GOLD analysis project Ga0172367, IMG submission 114542) | Freshwater microbial communities from Kabuno Bay, South-Kivu, Congo - kab_022012_10m | ecosystem: Environmental > Aquatic > Freshwater > Lake | place: Democratic Republic of the Congo: South-Kivu...
ATGGAAAAGCTCCGGGCTTTCCACCTGGAATAAATCCACCTGGCGCGCCGCCGCCAGTTCGTTGCGGCGGTCTTGGTCCCCGCGGGGCACCACCGGTCTGCGGTCTACCGCCAGCACGATCAGGTCTTTGCCCAGCGGGTCTTGGTCTCGACATTCCCTGAGCAGATGAGAAGGGATTGTTGCCAGGTCTTGCCATTGGTCTTGGAATTCCCATTCCCTGATTTGATGAAAATGGATTGTTTCCTGGTCGCGGAATTCCGGTAAGTGGAGCAGGTGCTGGCTTTTCAATCTTTGGTTCGGGCTTCTTTGGCTCTTCGACAACCGCAGCTTCTTTAGGAGCTTCTTCTTTAGCTTTGGCCTTTGCCTTTACAGGAGCTTTCTTAGGAGCAGGCTTCTCAGCGTTTGGGAAAGCAGCGCGCAGCTTGGCGGCTACCGGCGGGGCAATGGTGGAGGAACCACCTTTTACATACTCGCCGAGCTCCTCAAGCTTTGCCAGAGCAACCTTGGTATCAATACCAAGTTCCTTGGCTAGGTCATATACGCGTGGAAGCGCCAATTACTTTCTCCTGTCCGGGGCCTTCCCCAAACAGGGCAGGCCTTATTGCTGAGCGGGGCTCATTTCGAGCTACTCATTTGTTGTGTCACTCATGGTTTCTGCCTGCGTCGTTAGCGATTTGCCTTTGAGGGCGAAGCTAAGTCTAGGACTAGGAGAGAAAAAAGGCTATTCCTCGAGTGAGCTATCGGGCTGAATGTCGATTTTGGCGCCCGTGAGCTTGGCCGCCAGTCGAGCATTCTGGCCCTCTTTGCCAATGGCTAAGGACAGCTGAAAGTCTGGGACCAATACTCGAACAGCCTTGAGAACTGGGTCAATGACAAAGGCCGATGAAACCTTGGCGGGTGATAGCGCGTGAGCGACATAGTCGGCCAGATCTTCCGAGAAATCCACGACGTCAATCTTTTCTTCGTTGAGCTCAGCACTCACCGCTCTGACTCTTTGCCCAAGCTCGCCAATGCAGGCTCCCTTGGCATTGATGGCTGGGTCCTTCGAGCGAACAGATATCTTGGTTCGATGGCCAGCTTCTCTGGCAACCGATGCAATCTCCACTAGTCCCGACGCCACTTCGGGAACTTCCAGTGCGAATAGCTTGCGCACCAAACTCGGATGAGTTCTAGAGACAGTGATCATCGGCCCGCGCAGTCCGCGCTGAACATTGGTCACATAGACGCGAATGCGCTTGCCGTGGGAGTAGTCCTCACCGGGAACCTGCTCCTCCGGTGGCATCAGAGCTTCGATGCTTCCTAGATTCACGTAAACCATGTAGGGCTTAGACCCCTGCTGAATCTGACCGGCAACGATGTCGCCCTCTTTGCCTTTAAATTCTCCGAGTAATCCTTCGTCGGAAATCTCTCTCATCCGCTGCGCGATTACCTGCTTTGCTGCATAGGCAGCAACACGGCCGAAGCCTTCGGGAGTGACTTCCTCTTCGCCTACCTTTTCACCGTCTTCGCCCAGAACTGGTGCATAGACACTGACGTGGCCAGTTTTTCTATCTAGCTCGGCCCGTGGTCCCTTAGTGTTATCGCCGATGTGCTTGAAGTAGGCGGCCAGAATTGCCTGCTCGATAATCAGAACTAGCTCATCAAATGGGATTTCTTTTTCGCGCTCTAGCAGGCGAAGGACATTTAGATCGATATCCATGCCTGCCTCTATTCAATTCCCGAGCTTTATTGAAGCTAAAGCAGATTCTAGCTTCACGTTTCCTCGCTGTCCCGTGGCTCTTTCCCAAAGCTCGACCTCGCCCTGCTCCAGTCCTCGGCCACAGACAATCACCCAGGGCATGCCAAGCAGCTCGGCGTCCGCGAACTTGACCCCGGGCGAGACTTTCCTGTCGTCCAAAATCACGCTCAGACCTTTTGCCTCAGCCTGCGCGGCAAGTTTCTCAGCGGCCTCGAAGACGGAGTCTTCTTTGCCAGCAGCAACGATGTGGAGCTCGGCCGGTGCTACCGAGGCTGGCCAAATCAATCCCTTGTCATCGTGCGACTGCTCAGCGATTACCGCAACCAGTCGAGTGACGCCAACGCCATAGCTACCCATCGTTACCGTCACCAACTTGCCGTTCTCGTCGAGGACCTTCAGGTCCAAGGCTTCGGCATACTTTCGTCCCAACTGGAAAACGTGGCCAATCTCAATACCCCTGGCAAGCTCTAATGGGCCCGATCCATCTGGAGCAGGGTCGCCTTCCCTTACCTCAGCAATATCGGCAATGCCGTCGCTATTGAAATCTCGACCGTGGGTGAGGTGCCAAACGTGCTTTTCGTTTTCGTTAGCACCGGTAATCCAGGAAGATCCCTTAGCAACCCTCGGATCTAGGAAATAGGGAATCTTTGACTCCGCCTTCTCACCCAGGAACTGCTTACCATTCTTTACGGGACCGATGTATCCCTTGACTAGCTGCGGATGCTTGGCAAAGTCTGCCTCCGTTGCCTGCTCAACATCACTTGGTGCAAACCAAGTTTCAGCTCGCTTGGCATCCACCTCGCGATCGCCTGGAATTCCAACCACGACCAAACTTCTTTTGCCCTCGGGCGAAGTTAGCGCAAGGACAACATTCTTGAGTGTGTCAGCACTTGTCCAAGCATTTTCTCTCCTGGGATGCTTGGAGTTTGAAAAATCAACGAGCGTCTGAATGGTCGGTGTGTTCGGAGAATCGTTGACAACTGCCGCTGGAACGTCTTTGGAATCAACATCAGGCGCAGGAGCAAACTTAATTGCCTCCACGTTGGCGGCGAAGCCACCGGCTGAGCGAACGAAGGTGTCCTCGCCAATGGCTGAAGGACACAAAAACTCTTCCGACTTAGATCCGCCCATCGCGCCAGCATCCGCCTTGACAATTACATACTCAAGACCGAGTCGCTGGAAGATGCGCTCATACGCATCACGCTGGGCCTGATAGCTTTTGCCAAGACCTGCGTCATCGACGTCGAAGCTGTAGGCATCCTTCATGACGAATTCACGGCCTCGCAATAGCCCCGCTCGAGGCCTGGCTTCGTCGCGATACTTGATTTGAATCTGATAAATCGAAAGTGGGAGATCCTTATAAGAGGTGTAAAGGTCCTTCACCATTAGCGTGAAGACTTCCTCGTGAGTAGGAGCTAAAAGGTAGTCGGCATCTTTTCTGTCCTTGAGACGGAAGATATTGTCGCCGTATTCTTCCCATCTTCCAGTCGCCTCGTAGGGCTCCTTTGGCAAAAGCGCTGGGAAGTGCACTTCCTGCGATCCTGCGGCCGCCATTTCTTCGCGGACGATTTTCTCAATCTTGTTTTTTACCATCAGACCAAGAGGAAGCCAGGAGAAGATTCCGGGACCACTGCGACGGATATAGCCGGCTCGAACCAGCAGCTTGTGACTATCGACCTCGGCGTCGGCGGGGTCTTCCCGCAAAGTCCGAAGGAACAGTGTGCTCAGGCGATAAGGCATGGGCACAATGTTAGCTACTTGCCGACGCTTACCTGTGCTGTTCCCAGTTCAGAGGGGTCCATTTCAGAGGCAATCCGGTTGGCTTCCTCGATCAGGGTCTTCACGATTTCGCTCTCCGGCACTGTCTTGACGACCTCGCCCTTGACGAATATCTGACCCTTGCCATTGCCAGAGGCAACGCCCAGGTCCGCCTCGCGAGCCTCACCCGGTCCATTAACAACGCAGCCCATAACGGCAACGCGAATTGGAACTGTCAGGTGTTGCAGCCCTTCGGTCACCTGGTTGGCGAGGGTGTAGACATCAACCTGAGCCCTTCCACAACTTGGGCAGGAAACAATCTCGAGCTTTCTAGGTCTTAGGTTCAAGCTTTCGAGAATCTGCGAACCAACCTTTACTTCCTCCACCGGTGGTGCAGAGAGTGAAACTCGGATGGTGTCACCGATTCCCTTTGACAAAAGCGCTCCGAAGGCTACCGAGGACTTTATGGTTCCTTGGAATGCAGGTCCCGCTTCGGTGACTCCAAGGTGCAAAGGCCAGTCTCCCTTTTCAGAAAGCAGCTCGTAGGCACGAACCATGACAACCGGGTCATTGTGCTTTACGGAGATCTTGAAGTCGTGAAAGTCGTGCTCTTCAAAAAGCGAAGCTTCCCAGACGGCTGACTCCACCAGAGCCTCGGGAGTTGCCTTGCCGTATTTCTCAAGAAGTCTTGGATCCAGCGATCCAGCGTTAACACCAATACGCAGTGATACCCCGGCGTCCTTGGCCGCCTTTGCTATGTCTTTGACTTGATCATCAAACTTCTTTATGTTTCCAGGATTTACGCGCACCGCTCCGCAGCCAGCCTCAATCGCCTGAAATACGTAGCGGGGCTGAAAGTGAATATCTGCGACCACTGGAATCTGCGAGCGCTTGGCAATAATTCTCAAAACATCAGCATCATCTTGCGAAGGAACTGCCACGCGAACTATGTCGCAACCACTGGCCGTGAGCTCCGCAATTTGCTGAAGCGTTGCGTTGATGTCGGTAGTTGGTGTGGTGGTCATGGACTGCACAGAGATAGGTGCATCGCCACCCACTGCCACCTTGCCAACCATGATCTGCCGAGTCTTTCGTCTCGGAGCAAGTGTTGGTGGTGGGGACTTTGGTAAGCCGAGGTTTACTGCCGGCACATTTTTCCCTTCGCTACTGCTAAAGATTTAACCATTGGCCCCGCCGTTTAGTTCCGATTAGCCAATTATTGGGTTTATCAAATCCGCCAAAATCAGCAATATTCCAGTGAAAATCAGGACTACCCAGACGAAGTAGGCCAGCGGTAGGGCCCTGGCCGTATCGATTGGACCTGGGTCTTCTCCCCGGAACTGCTTCACAATTCTGCGCTTGGCCGATTCGTAGACCGCTCCAATCACATGGCCGCCATCAAGAGGCAGCAGCGGAACAAGATTGAAGACAAACAGCACAAGGTTCAAAGATCCAAGAAGTAAAAGTAAAGATGAGAGTTTGGCATCAATTCCAATTTCCGCAGAGGTAAGCTCTCCGGCTAGCTGACCAACTCCGACGATGGAAACTGCTCCATACGGATCTCTCTCGGTTAGCCCAACCGTGCTCAGTGTTACTTCATATATCTGCTGCGGTAGCTCAACTATGAAAGCCGCCATTGAAACAAGAGAGGCTCCTGCGTAGGAAAGCGATTGATCGAGTCCAACTGGTTTGGTAACTCCCAGCAGCCTGATTCCCAGCACTGGTGAAAGTTTCGTTACAGGATTGCCTTGCGCGTCCAGTTGAAGATTCCCAAGGGAATCATATACAGCACGCTCCATAAACACCGGGGTTATGGTGACGCTGACTTCTTCTGAACTGCGCAAAATCGTAAGTGTGCTGGATGAATTGTTCTCTAGTAGTGCAGTGACCTCCTGCCAGCTCGTGACAGCCTGACCATTCACCGCTCGCACCTGATCTCCGCTTTGGAGTCCTGCTTCTTTTGCCGGTGTCGCGACCGAACCAGCTGGACACTCGGATTCAACTGCAGACTCCATACACGGGTAGACCTGATCAACGATCAAAGAGTTTTGCAAGGTGCCGATGCCAGAAAGTGAGGCAATAATCAGCAGAGTTCCGAGGATTAGGTTCATCACTGGACCACCGAGCATGATGGTGATTTTCTTTGGGCCCGAAAGTCGGTAGAACTTTCTGGCCTCTGCGACGTTTTCCTGGGACTCGACTTCATGCCTTGCCTCAGTTATCCAATTGGCAAAGATTCCTCGATACGGCTTTTTGGCTGGTGGATACATCCCGCTCATCAGAATGTAGCCGCCAAGGGGAAACGCCTTGACACCGAATTCTGTTTCTCCCCTTCTCCGTGAGAAAAGGGTGGGACCAAAACCAATCATGAATTGCCGGACTTCGACGCCAAATTTTTTGGCTGGAAGGTAGTGGCCGAGTTCGTGAAGACCAACAGACAGGGCGATTCCTATGAGAAATATGAGGATTCCCAAAAGGTAAAGAATTGTGTCCAGCACGCCTCTAGGCTACCTTCCCGAACCTGCAAGGTTGCTAGGAGCAGCTCTTTGGCTATCGCGTAGCCGCAGGATTGGAACCTAGACTTAGTGCATGACCTTAGAACAAAAACGCCAGATCGTCACAGCCATTCCCGGACCCAAGTCGCTCGCCATGCAGGAGCGACGAAGCCAGGTGATTGCCGGTGGTGTTGGCACCATGCTTGCTGCCTTCATCGATGAAGCACACGGTGCAATCCTCAAAGACGTTGATGGCAATCAACTGATTGATCTGGGTGCCGGTATCGGTGTGGTCACAATTGGACACACCAACCCTGGAGTGGTTGAAGCTGTCTCGAAGCAGGTCGCTAAGCTCACGCACACACTTTTCACCGTTACCCCTTACGAGCCTTACGTCAGAGCAGGTGAGCTAGTCACGGCTCATGCTCCGGGTAAGTTCAAAAAGAAAGCAGCCTTCTTTAATTCCGGCGCAGAGGCAGTCGAGAACGCGGTAAAGATTGCACGCAAGGCAACTGGCCGCACCGAAATTGCCGTATTCGACCACGCCTATCACGGTCGCACCAATCTGACCATGTCAATGAACTTCAAGATCCACCCATACGGAACAGGTTTTGGTCCGCTGGCAGGCAGCGTTCACCACGCCCCAATGAGCTATCCGTTCAGGGATCCTGCCGGAATGAGTGGTGCAGAAGCCGCCACTAGGGCAATCACCTATCTTGAGAAAAGAGTTGGTGCTTCTCAACTTGCTGCACTTTTCATTGAACCAATCCAGGGCGAGGGTGGCTTCGTTGTTCCAGCTCCGGGTTTCCTCAAGACCCTGCAGGAATGGACCAGAGCAAATGGAATCGTCCTCGTCGCCGATGAAGTTCAATCTGGTATGGCGAGGACCGGTAAGTGGTTTGCCAGCGAATGGGAAGAAGGATTTGAACCAGATCTCATCACGGTTGCCAAGGGAATTGCCGGTGGTATGCCGCTGTCCGGCGTAGTGGGACGAGCAGAAATTATGGACGCTGCTCACGCCGGTGGCCTAGGTGGGACATTTGGTGGTTCACCGATTGCGGTGGCAGCAGGAGTTGCCGTCATGGAGCAATACGCCTCAGGAAACTGGATGCAGCGCGCATTAGAAATCGGGGAAATCCTCACCGGAAGACTTAGCGCCATGAAGAACAATCACGCACTCATTGGCGATCTTCGAGGGCGCGGAGCTATGCAGGCAATCGAACTGGTAGAGCCGGGCACTAAGAATCCAAACTCTGCCGCTACCGATGCCCTATTGAAGCACTGCCACCAGAACGGAGTTGTAGTTCTCAATGCCGGAACCTACAACAACGTGATTAGATTCTTGCCCCCTCTAGCCATTAGCGACGAGCTGTTGCATGATGCGCTAGATGTCCTGGAATCAGGACTGGCGAAGCTCTAACTAGTTCTTCTTGGCAAGTTTTCGCTGCTTTAGCGAAGACCTAATCTGCACCGTCACAACAATCGCAATTGCGATGATGAATACCATCGAGCCAATTACATTTGCCTCTGCTGGGATACCCCTGGCCGCTGCGGTGTAGACAAACTTCGGGAAAGTGTCAACGGCACCAGAGTTGAACTGGGTGATGATGAAGTCATCAAAGCTCAGAGCAAAAGCAAGCATGGCGGCCGCAAGAATGCCCGGCAGTAGCAGAGGAAAGGTAATCCTGCGGAATACCTGTGCGGGGTTCGCGTAAAGATCCCTACCCGCCTCTTCGAGTGCTGGATCGAGAGTCGCAACACGGGCCTTGACTGTTACCACCACGAAGCTGAGCGTGAAGATGGTGTGAGCGATGATTACCGTTGCCATACCCTTCTGCCAACCCAGGTCTAGGAACTGAGCTGCCAAACCTGCACCCATTACAACTTCCGGAGTAGCCAAAGGCAGGAACAGCAGCAGGTTGGTGGCAGAGCGGAATTTGAACCGATACCTAACCAGCGCAATGGCAATCATGGTGCCCAGGACTGTAGCCAAAAGAGTCGAGGCAACCGCAATGATCAGCGAGTTACCAAACGCATCACAAACTTCCTGCTGCCTGCAGACATAAAGCCAGTTATCGAGAGTAAAACCCCGCCAGATGATGTTCGACTTAATTGAATCGTTGAAAGAGAAAATGAAGGTGTAAACGATTGGAATAGAAAGGAACAGGAAGGTAAGCACGACATAAGTCGGCAACAGATATTTCCCAAGAGAGAGCTTCATAGCAAATCGTCCGTTCCGCTTCTTCGAACATAAACGGAAACCAAGACCACGATGGCTGCCATTAGGAGAACCGACAGGGCGGAAGCGGTTGGGTAATCCTGAATTCTCAGGAAGTTAGCCTCGACCACGTTACCGAGCATCGCCGTATCCGGTCCGCCCAAGAAGTCTCGGCTAGCAACCACATAATCACCGCTAATCGGAATGAAGGTCAGAAGGGTTCCTGAAATTACTCCTGGAAGCGAAAGCGGGAAGGTGATTTTCCTGAAGGTTGTAACAGGGTTCGCATAAAGATCCCCGCTTGCCTCCAGCAGTCTCAAATCCAGTCGATCAAGGTTTGAAAAAATCGGCAAGGTCATAAATGGAATGAAGTTATAGACCAGTCCAAATATCACGGCGAAGTCAGTGCCAATGATGTAGCTATCAACACCAAAAAGTCCGAAGTCCTTCAAGGTGTTCACAATCCAGGAGTCATTAGAAAATATCTGCTTCCAGGCAAAGGTCCTAAGGAGCATGGAAATAAAGAAGGGTGCAATCACCATGGTGAGAAGCAGTCCCTTTAGTAGCGGCTTGTTTCTTGCCTTGACCGCTATGAAGTATGCAAGCGGATAGCTAATCGTCAGGGCAATAACCGTTGCAACAAGAGCAAATACGAACGAGCGAATAATCTGCGGCATGTACTGATCTATTGCATAGAGATAGTTACCTATCTCAAAACCAACGTCGTATCTTCCGATCTCGCCAGTGGCATCTGGAACCTTAAGAGAGGTAAGTATGAGCGAGAAGAAAGGAGTCAGAAAGAAAAGTCCGAGATATGCCATGCCCGGCAGAAGTAGCAGAAGAGCAACTCTTCCGGTCTTCTTAGGTGCCTGCTGCTTCGCTGGTGCCTGCTGCCCACCCAGAGCTATAAATGCCATTAGGCGTCTTCTTTGCCAGTCGGAAGATCAGCTAGACCAAAGCCATGTTCGACCTTCCAGCTGACCCAAACCTGCGCTCCAAGTGCAATAACGGGTGACTTGCCAACGTTTTGAGCGAAGACAACGATTTCTCCGATTTCCGGAATCTCAATCAGGTACTGGTTGGAAACCCCGGTGAACCTGATGTCGGTTATCTCCCCCGGACCCAAAATGTTTACGCCAGCATCGGCGTCAGGCTTAGTTTCGTGGAAGCGAGTCTTCTCCGGCCTCACTCCCATGGCAATCTTGCCGGTGGATTTCTCAACCCTGGCTGCTGGGGCACTGAGCTTGTTTCCCTTGAAATTAATGGAAACAGTCTCTGCTCCAGCTTCGGCAACCTCGCCTACAAAAATGTTGGACTGACCGAGGAACTTTGCAACAAAGGCTGTCTTTGGTCTGTCATAGAGCTGCTCTGGTGGACCCATTTGCTCAATGCGTCCCTGGTTCATAACGGCAACGATGTCCGCCATGTCCATGGCTTCTTCTTGGTCGTGTGTGACGTGCAGGAAGGTAAGACCAACATCCATCTGAATGTATTTCAGCTCGATTTGCATCTGTCGGCGCAGCTTTAGATCAAGAGCTCCAAGCGGCTCGTCCAATAGCAGTAGCGCTGGTCGATTTACTAAAGCTCTAGCAAGGGCCACTCGCTGCTGCTGACCACCTGAAAGCTGAGCAGGTCTTCGCTCAGACATATGCCCGAGCTCTACCATGTCTAGTGCAGCTTGGGCCTTGACCAGTGGATCTGCAATTTTTCTTTGGCGAAGACCGAATGCAACGTTCTCCAAAACAGTCATGTGAGGAAAAAGTGCGTAGTTCTGAAAGACGGTGTTCACCGGACGCTCGTGAGGCTTGAGCTCGGTAACGTCCTTACCACCAATAAGAATCTTTCCCCTGGTGGGGGTTTCTAATCCGGCAATCATTCGAAGCGTAGTTGTTTTGCCGCAGCCCGATGGACCAAGCAGGGCAAAGAATTGTCCCGCAGGTATTTTCAGATCTAAGTCATCAACCGCAACAAAACCGGGGAATTCCTTCCGCAGTCCTACCAGCTCGAGGTCTTGTCCCCCGGCTTTAGAGTCAGTTGACACTAAGCGCCGAGCAGCAGGTTCTGCCATGCAGAAGAAAAGCGCTGCTCCTCTTGTCCAGACAGTGCTCGGAATGCCTGGCTCTTGGCAAGAGTGTCGGCATTAGGGAAGATCAACTGGTTCTCAGCGAGCGCCGGATCAATGCTTGCTGCAACATCCTGAGAACCAACCACCGGAGTGATGTAGTTCACCCAAAGGGCTAGCTCGGCAGCATTTACCGGGTCGTAGTAGTAGTTGATTAGCGCCTCGACGTTCTTCTTGTGGGTTGCGCCCATCGGAGTGACAAACCAGTCTGCCCAAAGCGTTACACCGGAGTCTGGGAAGATGAAGCCGTACGGCTCTGGGTTATCTTCCGTTCCCTGCTCCGCGTTGATAACGGTGATGTCACCGCTCCATGCGGTAGCGGCAATGATGTTGCCGGTTGCGAGATCGTCAAGGTAGCTGTTTCCGCGAACGTTGTAGATCTGGCCGCCATCAATCTGCTGCTTCACGAAGTCAATCGCAGCCAGGAAAGCATCTTCGTTGAGGCTCTCGGCAGAGGTGATGTCGATGCCCTGGCTCATTAGAACCAGTCCAACGCTGTCGCGCATTTCAGATAGAAGTCCAACTCTTCCCTTTAGCTCGGCAGCCCAGAGGTCTGCCATGGAGCCAGGAGCGTCCTTACCTGTTGCATCTTTGTAAGCCTGCTTGTTGTAACCAATGCCTGCAAAACCTGCTTGCCAAGGAATGTTGTAGGTGCGATCTGGATCTTCTGGAGCACCGAGGTAGCTGGGTGCTAGGTTCGCAACCTTGTTTGGCATGTTGGCATCGTCATACTTTTGAAGATAACCAAGATTAAGTAGTCGCTGAGCCATCCAACCGGTTGGGCAGGCAACGTCGGCACCAATGTCTTGACCAAGTTCAAGTTGATCCTTGACCTTTGCATACCAGGTGTCGTTGTCATCAATTTCAATCTTGTAGTCAACGGTGATGCCGGACTGTTCCTGGAAGCGGTTAAGTGTTGGGTAGTTACCCTCGTCATCCTCATCCATGTATGCGGGCCAGTTGTGCCAAACCAAAACAGGTTCAGAATCAGAAACGTCAACAGCGGGAGCCAAACTCTCTTCTGCGGTTGAGCAAGAAGCAAGAGTAAGAGCTGCTGCAGTTCCACCAACACCGGCAAGTGCCGCACGGCGGGAAATCTGTGTTTTGCGAGCTAGGTCAATTAGCTCTCTGAGCATTGGGTCGTTTGGTAGCTCACGCTTCATAAGTGTTTATCTCCTTGTCCCCTAGGGTGCCCTGGCACCAAAGTAGGAAAAGTTTGACACACTCAAGGCCCCTAGGGCGACCTTGAGGGAAAAGTTTTTTCCTAGTCTCCGATGTAGTGCATCACGTGCTTGATGCGGGTGTAGTCGTCAAAGCCGTAGGCCGAGAGGTCCTTGCCATATCCCGAGTGCTTGAACCCGCCGTGGGGCATCTCGGCAGCCAGCGGGATGTGGGTGTTGATCCAGACAGCCCCGAAGTCCAGGAACTTGGCAAAGCGCATGGCCCGCTTGTGGTTATTGGTCCAGACCGAGGAGGCTAGTCCGTACTTCACGTCATTGGCCCACTGCAGAGCCTGGTCATCGCCAGTGAAGCGCTGGACCGTTAGGACAGGACCAAAGATCTCATCCTGGATGTGCTCGTCCTGCTGCTTGAGGCCCGAGATAACGGTTGGCTCGAGGAAGTATCCCTTGCCGCTGAGCTGGTTACCACCGGTCTCAATCTTGGCGTGTGAGGGGACCCTGTCGATGAAGCCCTTGATGCGTGCAAGCTGGTTCGAGTTGTTAACTGGGCCAAAGAGAATGTCTGCATCCGATGGCTTTCCGACCTTGGCCGAAGCTTTAACTTCTGCGAGCAGAGCCGCCATGAACTGGTCATAGCCTTTGTCCTCAACCAGGAGTCGGGTGGCTGCGGTGCAGTCCTGACCTGCATTGAAGAATCCAGCGGCAACTATTCCAGCTGCAGCCTTATCCATATCCGCATCTGCGAAGACAATTACCGGAGCTTTGCCACCGAGTTCAAGGTGAACTCTCTTCAGATCAAGTGCGGCAGTCTTGGCAACTTCCATACCTGCGCGAACTGAACCTGTTATCGAAACCATCTGCGGGATTCTGTTTTCAACCATCATGCGTCCGGTGTCGCGGTCACCAGTAATGACGTTCATAACTCCAGGTGGCAAAAACTTATTGGCAATCTCGGCCAGTAGCAGCGTTGAAACAGGTGTGGTGTCCGATGGCTTGAGAACAATTGTGTTTCCAGCAGCAATGGCAGGGGCAAACTTCCAGACAGCCATGTTCAGCGGGTAGTTCCATGGTGTCACCTGACCGATAACACCGATCGGCTCGCGACGAATTGAAGAGGTGTGGTCTTTGGCGTACTCGGCGGTCGCACGACCTTCGAGATTGCGCGCAGCACCAGCGAAGAATCTGATCTGATCGACGGAAGGAACCATCTCGAAGTCCACCAGAGTTGCGCGTGGCTTTCCTGTGTTTTCACTCTCCAGGTCTGCAGCTTCACCGGCGCGCTTTTCGAGCTCATCAGCAATTCGGAAAAGTGCTAGCTGACGCTCGCTAGGAGTTGTTTGGCTCCACTCTTTGAACGCCTCGTGAGCAACTTGAAATGCATTCTGAACATCCTCCGCTCCAGAAATTGGGGCGTGAGCATAGACCTCTTCGGTCGAAGGGTTAATGACATCGCTGTATTTGTCAGATGCTGGCGAAACTAGCTTTCCGCCCACGAAATTTTGCAGCTTCTTGGCCACGATTACTCCTCGTTGAGATTTCAGGGAAATGCTACCCCCATCGATTATCTCGAAAGAAAAAATGCAAATAATTGTCGATTTCGTAACTTATTTGTAAAAAAACTACTAATTTCCTGCTACCAGGCAGCTTTTCCTGTGATACTCGGGACATGTCCAGAATGAGTAGAACCCGCCAGTCTCACCTCGATGAGGTTTCCAAGCTGATTATCGAGCAGCTGCAAAAAGATGGTCGAAAGTCATACGCCGAAATCGGCAAGGTCGTGGGGCTATCAGAAGCCGCGGTCAGGCAGCGGGTTCAAAAGCTCACCGAGTCAGGTGTCATGCAGATTGTTGCCGTCACCGACCCTCTGAAGCTGGGCTTTTCTCGGCAGGCCATGATCGGCGTGAAGTGCGTGGGGGACGTTACCCAGGTGGCAGAGTCTCTGGCTCGCATCCCTTCTGTCGATTATGTGGTTCTCACAGCTGGTAGTTTTGACGTGATGGCTGAAATCGTCTGTGAGGACGATGACCAATTGATTGCGCTGTTGAATGAAAAGGTGAGGGCTCTCCCGGGAATTGTTAGCTCAGAGACCTTTGTCTATCTTCGATTGCACAAGCAGTTTTACAACTGGGGAACCAGGTAGAAGGTAGTGATAATCGATGGCGATATCTCAAGATAGTAACAAGACGAGCATTCTCAGCAAGCTGCTCAGTCCCCTCAAGAAGAAGAGCGCTTCCGATCTTGAGCTGCTTGGAGCAATGGACGCTGGGACGCCAATCGGTGACAAAGAGTGGCAGAAATCTGGCAAAGAGCACTCCTGGTTGCACTTCACCCGCCACTCCCCCTTCACTAGCTCAGACATGCGAATCATTGTTCGTGGAGAAGGACACTTCTTATATGACTCGAAGGGCAATCGCCTGATTGATGCTCTGTCTGGGCTCTACACCTGCAATGCAGGTCACGCACGAAAAGAGCTGGCAGACGCTGCGCAAAAGCAGATGATGGAGCTTGACTTCATGCCACTTTGGTCGTTCAACCACCCCAGGGCAATTGAACTAACTGAGAAACTTTTATCAATCGGTCCTGCCGGGATGACTCGTATCTTTTTCACCACCGGTGGTACCGAGGGAGTAGAAACAGCCTGGAAGCTGGCCAAGCAGTACTACAAACTTATGGGCAAGCCGATGAAGCACAAGGTGATCTCGAGGATGACCTCCTATCACGGCACCAGTCACGGTGCACTTTCTATAACCGGTCTTCCTAACTTCAAGCAGGTTTTCGAACCCTTAGTTCCATCCGCTTTCCGAGTTCCTAGCAACAACTACTACCGAGCACCGGAGCAGTTCAAGAGCGAGGAAGAGTTTGGTATCTGGTGTGCCAATCGACTTGAGGAAGCAATCCTTTTTGAAGGCCCAGACACAGTGGCAGCCTTCTTTATCGAACCAATCCAGAACGCCGGTGGTTGCTTCACCGCTCCACCGAGCTACTACAAGCGCGTGAGGGAAATCTGCACCAAGTACGACGTCGTGCTGGTAGCTGATGAAACCATCACCGGCTATGGCCGCTCGGGTGAGTGGTTTGGATCAATTCGCTATGACATCCAGCCAGACATGATGATCACCGCCAAAGCAATCACCTCCGGCGCTCAGCCCCTAGGCGCACTGTTTTTGAAAGAGAAATTCTTCGAGCCATTCAGTCAGGGAATGACTACCTTCTCCCACGGCTACACCTTCGCAGGACACCCCGTGGCGTGCGCCGTTGCATTGGCGAATCTTCAGATTTTTGAGCGTGAGGGACTGGTGGACAACGTCAGAACTAATTCTCCAATCTTTAGAAAGACTCTGGAGAAGCTCTACGATCTTCCAATCGTCGGAGATGTTCGAGGCGATGGATACTTCTTTGCCATTGAACTCGTGAAGGATCAGAAGACCAAGCAGCAGCTGACCAGGGATGAGTCAGAGAAGCTGCTCAGAGGCTTTTTGAATAATGCTCTTTTGGATGCCGGGCTTTACTGCCGAGCAGATGACCGCGGTGACTCAGTGGTGCAGCTAGCTCCGCCACTAACTGCGGGCCCCAAGGAGTTTGATGAAATCGAGGCGATCCTGCGCAAGGTTCTGACCGAGGCATGGAAGAAACTGAACTCCTAGATTCTTCCTATCGCTCGCTGAGTTTTTGGCACGATTCGCTCAAGGAATCACTATCCCCTAGGCCCGCCAGTGACGCTCGCAACTTTGATGTCCTCATACTTGGAGCTGGCTACACCGGGCTATGGACAGCGCTATATCTCCTTAGACAAAAACCCGAGTTCAAAGTCGCCATCCTCGAAAAAGAAATTGCTGGCTTCGGAGCTTCCGGCAGGAACGGGGGCTGGTGTTCAGCCTTGTTCCCCTGGTCGGCTGAGCTCATTGCCAAGAAATATGGCAAAGACCAAGCTGTTGCTATTCGCAGGGCAATGGTTCAAACGGTGGATGAGATTGGTGCAATTACCAGTGAGCTTGGAATTGACTGCGACTGGCAAAAATCGGGAACCATAAATTTTGTAAGAACCAGCGCTCAGCTCAGGCGTGCGAAGAATGAGATTGAGCAGGCGGCTGTCTACGGAGTGGATCATATTGGATTTGTGGATGCAGCTCGACTGCCAAGAGCAAGTGCGACCCTAACTGCGGTTTTCGATCCTGCTTGCGCAAGCCTTCAGCCCGCCAAACTCGTCCGCGGTCTTGCGCGAAAGGTTGAGCAACTGGGGGGAACAATCTTTGAAAAAACTGCGGTGACTGACTTTTCGAAAGGCATAGTCAAGACGACACGGGGAGACTTTCACGGTGAATACATTATTGATGCCCTGGAGGGTTATCGACCTTTACTTCCAAGAAGAAAACGAGACTTTCTTCCCCTTTACTCACTGATGATTGTGACCGAACCAATTGACCCACAGGTTTTTGAGGAGATTGGTTTAGAACAGGGAATTACCTTTGCCGACTTTAGGAACCTGATCATCTATGGTCAAAGAACTAAGGACAACCGAATTGCGTTTGGGGGTAGGGGTGCCCCGTACCACTTTGGGTCATCAATCAAACCCGCCTACGACTCAGTGGAAAAAATTCACGAATTTCTAGAACGCGAACTCAAGGAACTCTTCCCGCAACTGAGCGATGTGAAGATCACCCACAAGTGGGGCGGAGCACTGGGGGTATCAAGAGATTGGATGGCATCAGTCAAGCTCGATCCGGTGACCAAGATTGGCCAGGCGGGTGGATATGTCGGAGACGGGGTCGGCACCTCTAACCTCGCTGGAAGAACCATGGCCGACTTGATCCTTGGAAAGACCTCCGACCTCACCTCGCTCGCGTTTGTTAATCACCACTCTCCCCGCTGGGAGGTTGAACCGTTTCGGTTTATTGCCGCTCGCGGTGCGATGCTGGCTGCTCGCTTTGCCGACGTTACCGAGCGCTTGACTGGAAGGCAATCCTTCATAACTTCGATAATTCGTTTGCTCACCGGTAAGCGCTGAATCAGCAAAATAAAACTCTAGATTTGAGCCACTGATAATTCCAGTCACCCTATAAACATCATTGCGCTGCTCCACATCCAGTGCTGCCTCGGATCTACTCCGACCCAAAAAGAGGATCCGATAATTTTCTTCAACGTCTTTGAATAATTTGGCCAGCTCCTCCTTTGCCAGGGCAGCCTGAAGGTCAGTAACCAATAGATTCAGGGCTAGTGGAATATCGGCTCGGCTCTTGAACTGTTTTGCGAAAGTGACAAGAAGCTGCGAGTCAGCATCCGGTGAGATTTGCTGCATAAAGCCAGCCTGAGAGTGACTCCCAACCAGCCAAAATTCCTCCTGGCAAGCCTGCAGAAAAGAACAGAGGAATTTTTCGCTATCAAGCCCATTGAGGTTCATTGCGATTAGCTGCGATTTTGGACTGGCAGGTAATTGGTACTCGGCTCCCTCCTTCGTAACCAGCTGGCCGAGCGGTGGCCTTGGCCAAGGTGAAGATTCCGAAATCGGCTTTAGTTCGGCCGCCCTCGATTCAATCAATCTGGGCAAAATCCAAACCAGCACCGAGGTCATCGAAATCACCAGTAGGAGAAAGTCGCCGGCAGTAGCCAGGGCAAAGCCATAAGCCAGAGGAGGTAAGAAAAAGAGCAGCTGCACCCACTAATCCTCGGGGTAACCACCATGTACCTTCTTCAGTCTTACCAACCTG
>Ga0172367_10004548_pt1 | contig 17211 bp, 7 predicted proteins | sample Lak10m_FD_114542 | JGI IMG/M metagenome (GOLD analysis project Ga0172367, IMG submission 114542) | Freshwater microbial communities from Kabuno Bay, South-Kivu, Congo - kab_022012_10m | ecosystem: Environmental > Aquatic > Freshwater > Lake | place: Democratic Republic of the Congo: South-Kivu...
AAAAGCATCTCGCACCATGCCGCGTGGAAATTCCATAGCTCCGCATCAGAATTCTCCAAGGCAATGGCCCTTTCCATCTCTTCGACAGCGGCCTGCAAAGCCAGTCTTTCCTCGGGTGGGAACATCTCGCAAAGCATTTCGCGTGTCTGCGCGGCTAGGCGGTCGAGTTGTCGCAGACAAGTGGCGCGGACTTTGCGTACCCCCAACTCTTCTTCGGCTCGAAAAGCGCTACAGTTAGTTAGCGCCACTTCAAAGCCCGCTGCCATAACACCCGGTCTGTCGGCTCTTTCTTCCATCGGTATTAGATTTAGGATGTCTACGAGAAACCCGTGGTAATCGGCCCCAGCTTGCTTTGCCTCGGCGAAAGCCGCAATCCTCTCCCTTAATCCTACGTCACTCGGTCGAATTTCCAACGCTATGGCTGTCCATATATCATGGTCCTCATAGCTCCGTGCGAGTGTGGCGACGTTGCACGCAGCAAGTCCGCGAACTTCTTCGCCCGGATTGGCGGCATGGAACGCTTTCTCAAAGTCGTCTCTTGCCTTTAATCCAGCACCGAGGAAACCGCGCTGGAGCATTCCTCTTGTGTAAAGCACGTTGGCGTCATTGGGAAACTCCTCCAGCAAATCGCCGATCCGCAGCAACGCGAGCCCAATCCGTCCCTGTTCCGCATCGCTGTAGCAGCGGTTGATGCTGTCATTCTTGTCGTCTTGGTCGCGCGGGTAGTATTTTGTGAGTAGCATATTTACCCTTTTGTCGTGCGTTGTATCTGGTTGGTATCACGGACCCTTAAACAAAGGATGTCTCCAGATTGAAAGCCGATCGCGATCTTGTCCTGTCGCACGCTAACGCAGGATGGCGCGCTGGGCAGTTCCATTACATTCGCCAAAGGTAGACCGGGGGTGAGTCGCCGCAGCTCAAGCCAGGGCTCATCTCTTTGTGCCAAGAGTAAGTATCTGTCGTCCAATAGAAGGTGCATGGCACAAACCGATTGATCAGCCTCGCCAACAAAGACGAGAGTCATCTTGCTGCCCTCGAGCGTGAAGACTCTCAATGCAGATGAATCTTTCAACGCACGATCATAAATGACTACATGTTCTCCGTCTCGCGATGCCGCCACCAAGAGAGCGACAGCCGATTTGTAGAGATCCGTTTCCTTCTTTTGGCCTGTTCCCAAGGAGACAACTTCGCCAACACCCTCATATTCCCCTCGTCGCACGGTGATGTAAGCACCTCCTGCGCGTGGAAGCAGGTGTCGCTGTAGGTGTCCGGACGTGTGCGAGAAAAGCCATTCGACCCGATCTTCCACAACATCCACCCGCTCGATGAGACCTTGAGAGGAAGATGCAATGGCCACGCCGGGGCGGTCCGACACGATGTTCACCACCGGGTGGTCGAATAACCTGAAGACATCCTTGCTCTCAGGCGCTTGGGCGGCAGGAAAACGGTAAACCCAGCCGTTGTCGGTTCCGAGAAACACACAGTCGTCGTTTCCATCCGCCGCCACGACACGAGGTGACGCGACTGGAAAGCTGCGCAGAGGGGCCAAGCCGTCAAAACGCCACCACTTGAGCGCGCGATCCTCCCTGCAAACCGAGGCAACCAGCTCCGACTCCGTGATGGTGCAGTCAGCCACCGCTGCCGAATGGGGGACGGATGACCGGCTACCGTCCGTCGAGAAGAAAGCCGCCCGACTAGCGGTAGAAAGGAAGATTCTGCTTCCTTCCGGCACGATCTCTAGCAGGTGCACGGCATCGCCTTCTTGCAGGCCTTTGTAATTCCCGCACCCCGTGAAACGATCCAGCTTCCAGTCCCAGGTCCAGACTTGTCCTTTGTCGGTGGTGACCACGGCGGTTTCGACCTCCCGCCCCCTACCAAGCGCACAAGCGGTTATGGCACCCCACGCCACCACGTCGCTTCTCTGTTCATATTGTGTGGACGCCAAGATTGCCCCATTAGCAACTTCTACGATGCTCATCCCACGTCCACTGTCTATCAGGAGCGCTCTCGTTCCGTCGGGGTTGAGACATCCATACTTTACAGGTTTTCCGTTCCATGTGAGTTTGTCGGTCCTCCAGCCACGGGCGCTCTTGGACACGACCCCCAGTGTTTGAGCCGAAGGACGGTCGCCGGCGACGAAGAGAATTCGCGATCCGTCGGGATTGGCCCGCAGCACCACTAATGGAAAAGGAATCCCCGCAGCGAGCAGTGTGGTTTTTCCCACCTGGGGATTCCACGCCACGAGATCACCCTCGCGACTCACCGCGATCACCGCGTCATCACGCGGATACGCCACCTCAGTTTCGCGTTCTCTACCCGGGAGCATGTTTTGGCTGGACTCAGCCCTAATGTCACCATTCCGATCAAGCCACGCGGCGAAGAATTGGGCTGGCTCTACAGCAAGCGCAGTCAATGTTCGGCTTGGCAGGGTTCGCTTCGCCAAAAGCTCTCCCCGTCCAATGCTTCGAATTTCTAGACATCCGCTTCCGTCCACAGTAGCGAATGTCTTCCGTTCCGTGATGAACGCTTGGCCAGAACTGCCATCCAAAGGAATACTCTCGACTGCGTGTAGCGGGGAAGCTGCTTGCAGCCATGAGCCCGAAGCGTCTAATGCTGCGGCCGCACGCGCCGCAGCTTGAGCGATCAATCCATTCGGCTCAGCCCACAACAATCGATTGCAAAGGATCGAAAGGCAGAACTCCGGATGCTGGGTGATAGTACGTAGTGAAGAAGCCACGGCCTTGCGCATGAGTTGCACAGATATTGACTGCAATCGGCTCAGCCCATCATCAACGTCGCGCAAGAATTCGAACACCAAGCCGGCTCGACATGTACCTTCCACGAACAGTGGGTCGGATACTGTGCGTTCCCAGCGCGGCACATTGGCATCTTGAGCAAGATGATATGGCAATTCTTCCAAAGCACGTGTTGATGCAGTCTTCCATGTTGAGTCTTGCGCTGGATCTGCCTTTCTATCGAAATAGTCCACCAAACGCTCATGCGGGCGCCAATTCATCCGGACCGATTTCAAGTCGCTTGCGCGGACCCATTCTCCGAATTGCCGGTGATAGAACGTCAGCACATTGGCACCGGGTGCGGACCGCTCGGTGAGGTAAGGGGCAAGGTCAAACCGGAGCCGTGACCACAGCGCAATCGGAATCCGCTTGGCATTGGGCGGCAGCTCATGCCGGGTCTGTTCGGTGGCCTCGTTGAGCTTGGCCCGGTACTCGGGGTCAGCAAACAGGATCTCCAGAATCTCGTTTTCCGCCAATCCGTGCCGGGATGCGGACAGATACCCCAGAACGCGATTCACTAGTAGCCTGCCATGGTTTTCGCGACGTCTGAGACGGACGAAGAATCTTGCGAGCATCCTGGGCACGTCCCCGCCAAGGCTACGTGCTTTGTCATAAGACCGCCAGAGCCGGACTTCCTCAAACAACAACTTGAGAAAGATCGGCTGGCGGCAGGCCGGCGAGGCAAGGCGTTGCTCGATGCACGCCCGCTGACCAGCACTGACCTGGCGGCCCGCCTTGGCGAGCCACCGGTCGAAAAGCAACAGGCGAGCTTCGGTCTCCGATAGCACGTCCAGGTTGATGAAGTTCTCGGCCGGGATTGGTCGGCGCTGGAGTTCGGTGTACGGTTGGCCGGCGGGATCACCCGTGGCCCGGTCGGACAAGCAGGAGACCACGAGTTTCACGTGGGGCGGCAAGGAGCCAGGCGGCAGCCCGGTGGCTTGCTGGATGTTCGGAGTTCCGGCTTTAGCCGGCCCGGGACCGCCTGAAGGCGGGACTCCAAACCTGTCCTGCGTTAACGGTAGCCAGCTCAGCAGCCGGCCATTGTCGGCATCGGAAAGTTGGTCGAGGGCGTCCAGAAACAGGATGAGTGGTTGCTCCGGCGTGGCAGCCTGCAAATGCTGGGAGAATTCGTCCCTTAACTCCTTGATCTCGATGGGAAGAGGCTCGGCGCGCGGGTTCCGCTGCCGCAGTTCCTGGCAGAGGCTGCCGAGCAGGGAACGGAGGTCGGATGAATGCGGGGTGGTTCCGATCAAGCGGATGATCGGCATCCGAGTCACCGGGATATCTTCATAAGCTCGCCATAGCAACGCCGTCTTGCCGCAGCCGGATGATCCATGCACCGCCAAGGGCCATCCATTGTCGCCATTCAGGTAGGCCTGAATCGCTTCGAGTTCAGCGTTGCGACCGACAAACGAAGCCTTGCCGCCACGCTCACGACCGAAACGGGTGTGTTCCTCCTGTTCGATCTTCAGTTCTCGCGTCGCGCGTGCCGGGGTGTCTTTCGCGCTATTGTCCCAATACTCCTTGATCTGCCGTTCGATGATCGGACGGAATCGCTCGAATACGGCATTACAAAATGCCGTGGTGTCGGCTTCCGCAGCGTCCAGGAGCACGTTGCCCTGCTTGCGCTTCAGCTTCGAGAAGGGGATAGGCAATTGCAAGTTCTCACCCAGCCGCTGCTCGATCGCCGTTTTTAAATCGGCCTGCCTTCTTGCCGAAGTCGCGTCGAAACCACTCTCGGACACGTCGAAGAACTCCTTTGCCTCAGCGGCGGTAAAGTCATCCCGGTTCGTGATTTGCCGGAAGCAGGCGATCACATGCCGCTCCGCATGCGCCGCCGACAGGGCGCCGCACCAGATTTCCTGCTCGGTGGCCGAGGCCTGGAATCGCGCGAGCTGAGGAATCGCGGGCTTGGGATGTACCGGGTCGTTCACAACAGCCACGTGCCGGGGCCAATCGATGCAATCGAGCCACCGCCCGGTGGCGGGAAACGCGGCATTGACGAGACGCCACAAGACTCCTTGGATCTCCAGCCAATCCTGCGTGTCCTTTGTGGGATCGTCGGTCCGCCGCGTGTAGTCGCGCCCATCACGGAGGTTCTGAGTCCGAGGCTGGAGGATGTAGTTCAGTGGTCCACGGTCAGGATCGGCCTCCGATGGACCTTGCGGCACAATGTTCTTGTCACAGCGATACCAGTCTTCCAGTACCTGAACGGCCGTCTTGCCGTGCGCCCCCGGGAGCGGTGTGTGCTGGTCGCCACCGGTTCTGGCGGCAGTGGCGAGTTCCTCGAATTCAGCGTGTGAAATCGCTTCCGGCAGGGGCCGCCAGCCATAACGGTCACCGAGCAGGATCAGGAAATTGGGCTCCGGCGAGATTTCCTGCGCCCGGCGCAGTTCGTCAAAACAGATCCGCATCGTCCGGTGGTCCAGCCCCGCCTCGGTCGAGACGCCCCAGCGGAGATCAATAGCTTCAAACTGAAAGCCATGGGTCAGACACAAGTGCTCCAGTTTCGGAAAAACTTCGGCCTGCAGTGCATTGCGCTCATGCTTCATGTCACTGAACGTCGAACTGACGAACACCCGGATGACGGGGCGAAAACGGGGGATGGAAGTTTGCAGAGGCATATTTCACTCCGTATTGCTCGGTTGGGCCGCCTCGTCTTGCCCGCCTAGTCTTTCGAGCAAGGTGACGAGGTTGAGTCGTGAGCTGATTCTTTCATGATGGATTCGGAATTCCCACCTTGAGGGCGCTTGCCGGCTGAAGCCGGAACTCCGAACTTGGGCATTGAGCGTACTTGTGGTGACCTGGCTCCGGCACGGTACGCCCAGCGCTTGATCCGCCTCGCTTCGTCATACGCTAACCCACGAAATCAATCGAGCGGCAATGGTGTGGCGGCGCGCCATTCCGGGAATTCGTCGAGCTTGACGAGTTGCGCCGGGTCGCTTAGGGCGGCGACCAGGGCCGTCAACAGTGCCTGGGCTTCCGGGCTCAGGTTCGGTTGCAGGTGGGTCAACACCGGGTCCATGGTCCATACCATGTGGGCGTTCTCGGCTTGCAGGGCGGTCTTCAACCGGCCAAGGACTGGGGCGGGCGAAGCACCGTCCAGCAACACGAAGGCGACCTGGAACCACAAGATGCGGGGGACAACGTAGCCGGGAGCTTCAGCGCGGTGGGCCCAGGCTTGGTTGCTGGCTGCAAGAGCTTCAGCCTCGCGTCCCCCCATGACCAGTGCGCGGGCCAGGTGACAATTCGTGCCGGGGACTTCGAAACCTTTCGCCAGCACCTGCCGCAGTAGCACTTCGGTGCACACGTAGTCGCCTTGGTTAAAACATTCCAATGCTAGTTGTCGCAGCGTCAACGGGGTGGCATTTGGATTAGACGCCACGCGGTCGATAAAGACCGCGCGCAAGGGCTCGGCATCATCAGTTCGGCCTGCCTTTTCCAGCAGGCTAATCAGGCTTTGCAGCGTCGAACACGTATCCGGATGCGTCAGCCCGAGCGCCCGCTCCCGGCCCGCCAGCGCTCGGCGGTAGAGGTGCTCCGCTAACTGCAGGTCTCCATAATTAGCGAGGTTGACAGCCCGCATGTTCACAGCCTCGGCGGTGTCCTTATGGTCTGGACCGAGCGTTCGCTCACGAGTTTCCATAACTTTCCGCAGCATTTCCTCAGCCTTCTCAAACGCACTGAGGCGAGAATAGTGTCGCGCAAGCATAATCATATTCTCGATTGTTTCAGGGTGATCTGCTCCCAAGACTAATATACGGTTTGCCAAGGCGCTCTCAAGAAGATTCTCCGCCTCTTCGTGCCTTCCCATCTGATCAAGTGTCATCCCAAGATTGCAGGCTGAGACCTGTGTATCCGGCTGGGTCTCCCCCAGTTCCTGCTTCATCCCTTCGAACACGCGCCTGTAGAGATACTCGGCATCGGCAGCGTTTCCCTTCCATCCCTCAATGACGGCAACATTGTTAAGGATCGCAAGGGTGTGGTGGTGCGTGAGGCCGAGAGTTGCCTCAAGGCCTGAGCGGGCTCGGCGGATAAACGGCTCTGCATCAGCGTAGTTGTTGCGAAGCATGAGCAACCAACCCATATTGTTTTCACTGAGCCAAGTCTCGTGACTCCCTGGACCGAGAATGCGATGGCGAGTTTCAAGAGATTGACGAATCAGAGGCTCTGCCTCATCGAGGGATCCAAGTCGCCCCAATAACTCTCCGAGAAAATACTGAAGGCGGCAGATTTCTGGAGTGCAATCCGGTGAATTCTTTTGAGCTTCCCGCAACGCATTGCGCAAGAGACCGGTCGATTCAATGTCCAGAGAGAGACGGACGAGTGGAAAACCCAAATTGGCAACAAGGCTGGAACCGCGAGGATTCCCTTGGCCAATTAGCTGCTCCGCGAATTTCGCTAAACAAAGAATTTCCCAGCGGCGATTTACGGCATCCCATCCATACCCCAATCCGGAAGCGATGCGATCGCAATGCTCCGACAATTTCTGCAGGAGTGTGACATGGTTCAGGGTAATTTCGGTGTTAGGTTGGGAAGTAGCCACCACTGCGCTCACTATCCGGTGCATACGGACGAGTCGTGGGGTACGACCGTCTTCGGCGAGATCGACGGTCTGCAACAGGCGCAACCCAAGGAGGTGGTTGACGAGGCTGAGCCAAGGGTCGTCATAGCCGGCTTCGGCGTCGCGGCCGAGCTCTGGCAACTCCTTCGCCGCAAGTGCGCGCAGCCAGGGAAGCGGGATGCTGTCGGGTGGCAGCAGCGCGGCGTAGCTGAGCACCAGGCGCTCCTGCTCCGAGAGGAGGCCGAGCGTGGGCTGCAGGGTGGCGCCGACAAGTTTCTCGCCGTGTTTGATACCGCCCTTAGTTGCCATCGCCGCACTGTCCAAACCGGCGAGGCCTTCTTTCTTCATCCGTTGGAGGAACGCGGCGCAGTTCACGCGGCCGGCGCGTTCGCCGAGATGCACCGCTACGACCTCAACAGCGAGGGTGAAGCCGCCGAGAAGTTTCACCAGTTCGAGCGCGGCGTCGCGTTCTTGCGGGACGGGGAAACGTCGCCCGGGTTGGTAGCTTTCGATGAGCCGGAGGGCGTCGTCTTCGGGAAGTTCGTCAATCGAGAGTACCGTCAGGCGCTCCGGGTCGTTGCCGAAGTCGTCCGCCCCGCTGCGCGTGGTGGCGACGACGTGGAGCCATTGCCTGCCGGTCAGCAGATCGGACTGCGGGGGCTGGAGCACCGCCGGCTGGTCCACGTTGTCGAGCAATAGGAGCGACATCGGTCGGGGCGGGCCCTTTTCACCAGAGCAGGCCTTGGTGCTCTCGTTGGTGCGGCGTTCCAGTTCGGCGAGCACGCGGCGGGCGGCTAGGGTGTCGTCGCGTTTCTCGGCGTCGCTGAGCGTGAGGCCAAGGTCGAGATCGAGCTGGCGCACGGCAGCGGCAAGGCTAGTTTCACCTGCGCAGCTGACAAGCCAGCGGCCGCCGGAGTAGAAGTCGGCATAGGCGTAGGCGTACTGGATGGCGAGGGCGGTCTTTCCCACGCCGCCCATGCCCTGCACCGCAGTGAGCACGCCGAAGCGGCCGAGTCCGGCGGCTTCGTGCAGGCGTTGCATCTCCGCCTCGCGGCCGACGAAGCGGGAGTTGTGGGCGGGGAGATTGCCCGGAGCCTCGCGCAGACGTCGGAGCCGGGAGAGCCTGGTGTGGAGCGAGCGCTCCAGGTCGTCGAGCCGAGCGCGGACATCGGCCTGCTTCAGGGCCTCAACGCCCTCGTGATACCAGGGCCGGAGGTCCACCTGGTTGCGGCGGCGCACTCGCGCGAGCCAGGCGGCAGCCCGCTGCTCGAAGCTCGGCTCGTCCAGTCCGGGAATCTCCACGAAATAGACCGGCGTCACGCCTTGGCCGCCGACCGAACGGGAGTGTTCGTATTTAAGGAACTCAACGATCTCCCACTCGCAATACGGACTGTCGAGGTAGGCCGGGGAAAGGACGAGCAGCAGGAGATTCGAGTCGCGCAGCCCCTCCAGGATGCGGTGCCTCCAGTCGTCCATACTGGCGATGGCCTCAGTGTCGAAGAAACAGCGGAGGTCTTCCTGGGCGAAGTCGCGGTAGTCGGCCGCGATCTGTTCCTTTAGTGCGCGGACCTGGCCCTGCTGGTCATCGCGGCGGGAGTAGGAGATGAAAAGGTCGTAAGGCATGGCGAAAGGTTAATGTTCGGGCAAGGTCACGTTCGGAGTTCCGCCTTCAGGCGGTAAACCTGCACGGGGCGCTTGCCGGCTGAAGCCGGGACTCCGAGCCCGGGGACTCCGGGCTTGGGTGTGTGGATAGTCATCGGTGGCCGGTACGATGCAACCTGTGGTAAACCAGCGAGGGGCGCTTGCCGGCTGAAGCCGGGACTCCGAACCTGGGATCTCCGAGCTCGGGGACTCCGAGCCTGGGAACGCCAAGCCCGGGAACTCCCAACCTGGGCCGGGCGTCAGGCTTGAGGGCTGTCATCTGGCTTCGGGGCGATACGCCCACCGCTTCACCCGCCCGGCCTGGTCATACGCGAGCGCCAACGCGGAAGTCCCGCCCATGCTGACCTCGGTGAGGCGGCTGGATTTGTCGTAGTCGTAATCCAGCGTCAGGCCATTCGGGGCGGTGATTTGACGGAGTTGGGCGCGGTCGCCATTCGATTTGCCGTAGGTGAAGCGGGTCTCGCCGCCGTCGAACTGGCGGATGGCCGTCAGGCGGCCGGCGCTCCATTCGGCCCAGGCCCGCGGGTCGTCGTCCTTCTCGCCGCGTTTCACGTCGATGCGCCGCAGCGCCCCGTCGGCTTCATAGGTGAAGCGCTGTTCATCCCAGGATGACTTGACGGCCTGAATGCGCCCGGCGGCGTCGCGGTCGAGGGTGAAGCCGAGATTCTGGCCGTCGTGGGGGGTGAGCACGGATTGCAGTTGCCCGTCGGCGTCATAACCCAGATGGATGCTGAGGCCCCGGTTATCGGTAATGGCCAGCGGCCGGCCGGCGGGGTCGAGCCGGGTTTCACGCCAGGGCTGACCCTTGCCGGGTCCGCCGGGCGGCGAGAGGACCAAACGGGAGACGAGCCCGTCTTCGTCATAGTCGACGTGCAGGGCGGCCGCCGCAGTGCTGGCGCTGCTCAGCCGGCCGCTGCCGTCGGGCAGCCAGTCCTGGCGCAGCAGGGTCTGGCCGTTGGCCTTCAGGGAGGTCAGGCGGCCGGCGCTGTCATAGTCCCCGGCCAGGGTATGGCCGGGCGCCAGTTCCAGGGTGCGCTGGCGGCGATCCGGCGTTTCGGCGTAGGTGATGGCCGCGCCGTCCGGCGAACTCAGGGTCAGCCGGCTGCCGCCCTGGCCGGGATAGGTCCATGCGGCCTTGATGCCGTCGGCCGAGGTCGCCTCGACGGGCCGGAAAGCGGCGTCGTAGCGGATGGCGTCCGGCGCGCCCAGCGGCTTGCTGGCCGGGTCCGTGGCCACCATGCGGAGGGTGCGCCCCGTGGCGTCGGCGGCGGTCTGGTATTCGGTGCGCGCGCCGTCGGCGGCGGTGACCGCCAGCAGTTGTCCACGGGGGGTGTAGTCGAAGCGGCGGAGGGTCGTTTCCCGACTGTCCGGGGCCGGTCCCTGGAAGGTGACCGCCGTCACCAGCGCGCCGGCATAGCGGTAGCCGGTCCGGCCCTCATCGCCGCGCACGGCGGTCAGCCGGCCGGCGTCGTCATAGTCGTAATTGACCGTGACCGGCGGGGCGGGGCGCTGTCCGTCCATGGTCTCCCGTTGCGCGGTGGCGGCGGCCAGGCGCCCGGCGGCATCGTACTCGCACCGGATCGACGCCACCCATTCACGACCTCGTAATCCCGCCAGCCGGACGATGCGCCCTTGCCCATCCCGCTCATACACGGTGCGGAAGCCGCCGCGTTCCGTCGCGACCAGCGCGCCGTCCGGCGTGAAGTGCCAGCGTTCGCCATTGCGGAGGATGAGCATCTGCGTGCGGAGGCCCGCGTCGCTCGTTGGAGGGTGGCCGTGGCCGGCGTCGGCCGGTGCGGTCGTCAGATAATCCGGCTGTCCTTCGGCCAGACCCAGGAAGGCGCCCGGCCGGTCGGGGACGAGGAGCCGGCTATTGCGCAGCTCCGGCACCGGGGCGACACGGTCGAAGCGGGCGTGGGCGCTGTTGAGCGGGGTGACGAGTTCATGGCTGAGCCGATAGCGTACCGCGCCCCGGTCCTCCCGTTGCTCGGGAATCCTGACGGTTTCCAGGCGGGGCAAGTCCCAGGCCCAGCCCGTGCCCCAGGGCCCCCGAGGCTGGAAGAAGGAATGGAAGCTCCGGGTCAAGGACAGGCTGCCGCCGCCCTCGATGGGTACGACCAGATCGGTTTCCTGAAGGAGGTTTGGCGCGAGCGCGCGGGTTTCAGCGCCGGGCAGGGTCAGCAGTTGGGCCGGGGTTCCGGAGGTGGCGAGGGTTCTGACCGTGAGCGGCGCGGCGTCGGCGGCGGCCTTCAGCACCTCGGGCGCGAGGGCGGCGGCGCGGGCCAGTTGCGCCTGTGCGGCGGGTTGCTCGGACTTGGGCAGCTTCGCCAGGGTGGCCGGGCCGGTCACGGTCTGTACGCTGGCGGTGGATGGGGAGAGACTCACGCCGCCAAAGACATGCACCTCTTGCCGGTCATTGCGGCGGGTGATCTCCAGCGCCGGGGCGGTGGTTTCGAACGGCACGGGTTTTACCGGGTAGTCGCGCATCCAGAACGGCAGGGCCACGCCTTGGTCACGAAGCTTCTCGGCGATGGCGGACAGCAGCGCGATCCGGCGCAGTTCGGTGAACACCGGCACTGGCGCGGTGAGGCCGGAGGCGGCCGGCGGGGTCAGATATTGCTCCTGGGCGATGCCGTCGTAGTGGCCGGTGAACCACTCGGTAAAGGCCTTGGCGCCGGGGGAGGGCGGCCGTTTCGGGTCGTCGACCAGTTGGCCCCCCTCCCACTTCATCGGCTGGGTGCGCACCTTCAGGGGTACGTCGAACAAGGTCAGCGCATCGGGCGCGGACGCGAAACGCCGGGCCGCCGCCGGGACGATCCAGAACCGCTCCCAACTGCCGCCCGCCTGCGCCGTGCCGTGCTGGCCGCCGAAATAGAGGGTGTCCAGCAGCTTGGCATAGCCCGGCACGGCGCTGGTGACGGCCTGTTCGGTCAGGTTGTCCTCGCCGAGGGTGTAGCCCTTCATGAGCCGGTCGGCTTGGTACAGCACCCAGCCGACATAGGTGCCATCGGTGGCCGGGCCATGGCGGATAAGCATGGCCGAGCCGGTCGGATTCTCGGGGTTCGGGTCGATGGTGACGCTCGGGCTTTCCCCGTGCAGGTACACCGAGCGGAATACCGTGACGACATCGTCCAGCCGCAGCGGCGGGAGCTTGATGTCCTGACCGCCTTGCGCCAGCAGGATGAGGTTGCCGTTGGCATCCGTAGCGACGCCGTCCAGCAGCCCCACACCTTCCAGGGTCTGTGCGGCGCCGCCCAGGTAGACGCCGCCGACGGGGGAAGGACCGCCGCCGGGGCCATCGGAGCGACGCATGGGCATCAGGCCGCCGGGCGGGCGCTCGGGATCGGGACCGATGATGTTCCAGAGAAAATTGCTGCGGCCAGGGGGCGGGAGGGGAGGGGAGTGAATGCTATTGGGGGATTCGCTTTCGATTCGATCAGGCGGATTGGGGCTTTGGAACGGGAGTGTTGGTGGCTTTTGCCAAGATACCGCGAGACCTCCTCGTATGCTAGCCGATTTGGCTCGCATGCTGCTAAGGGCATCTTCTACAGCTTGGTTCCACCACCTACGGGTGTCCCTCGTTACTGGCAACCAGCGATTATCGCCTGAAATCGGTAAAGCGTTAGGAGGGATTCCAATCGGCTCAAAAGCAGCGTGGATGGCGTCCCAGGCTGGCATCCAAACATTTTTTATCACGAGTGCAGCGATTTTGCCTTTCGGCAGTGAAACTAACCCCTGCCCCGTTTCCACCCACTGCCGAGCATATGCGTAGTTCTCGGCCGACTTCCATTCCTGGTCAGTCAGTGAATATCGAAAATTTATCGGCCGAGTTTGTGGTTTCTCGCGCCATCCTTTAACCTTCAGCCACGTTAGTTGGATGTCTTGCGCGGTTTGGGTTCCAGCCTCGCCCAATACTTGGTGGATGACAGTATCCCTCACATATGGATCCGTATTAACGGTAAGTGGCGCACGTTCTCCGAATATTCTGTCAAGCTGAAGGGTTGCATAAATTGGTCCTAGGTATTCGTAAGCATATGCACGCCGAAAAGAATCCCACCAGAGATCGTGAGGATCAAATGAAACAGGCTCGTGGGCTGATGCACCATTAGTATCAATTAAGTTCATAGGATTGTTCTCACCATATGCATATATGCAAAAAAAATGAGTTGAACTATCCGAACCTTTAAGCTCCGGATCAATCTGCAAAAACCTCCCCAAATCCGGCCTATACGCTCGCGCCAGTGTCAAATAAGCCCCCGCCTCCGCATCCCAGAACAGCCCGGCATAGCGCGGGGCGAATTCCTCGGTAGCACTCGGGCTCTCGATCCGCCCGAACGGGTCATAGTCGAATCGCTGGGTGATGACGCCCTTGGCGTCCGCCACCAGCCGCACCGATCCCAAGTGGTCGTGCAGCAGGTACTCGGGCTGGCCGTTCCGGATTTGCAGCAGCGGCGTGGCGCCGTCCCAGACGATCAGCGTGCGGCCGCCGTCCTTCGCGTCCATCACCAGCGGCTGCCAGTAGGGCGATAGCGGATCGGGGATGAAGCGGGTTTCCGCCCCGCCCGCCGTGCGGGCGATCAGCCGGCCCTCACCGTCATAGCGGTAACTCACCTGGTCGTCGCCGACGCCGGCCAGTTGGTTGTCGGCGGTGTAGCGGTAAGTCTGCGCGGCGCCGTTCAGGGTCAGTGCGGTCAGGTTGCCGGCGGCGTCGTGGGTGACGGGGGTTCCGTTCAGGCTCAGGAGCCGGCCGGCCCAGTCGTGGGCGCCGGTCTGCGGCGGTTGACGGGCGGAAGTCGCCTGCAAGCGGTTGCCGAAGGTGTCATAGGCGTAGGTATGGCGCTGTCCATCGGAACGCTCCGCGCCGGTCAGGCGGCCGACGGTGTCATAGGCGTAAGTCTTCGTGAACTCCCCGGCGCCCGAGCGTTCGTCGATTCCGGCGATGAGTCCATCGGGACGGTAGTGATAGCGGTACTCGGCCAGCACCTCGTAGCGGGTGTCGTTCGGCTGGCGAAACCGGCCATGGGTGATCTCGCGCAGTTCGCCGTTCGGCTCGTAGCGGAGCATCGTCTTGACGCCGTTCGGCACCGTGCGGATCACCGTTCCCTGCCCGGTCGCGTAGTCATAGCCGATGCGGCCGGCCGGGGTATCCAGCGCGGCCAGCCGGCCGAGAAAGTCATAGGTGTAGTTCAGGGTGAAGAAATCACCGACCTGCCGGCGGATGACGCGGCCCTGCGCGTCGTAGGTGTACGTGATCGCGGGCGCGCCCTCGCGCTGGATGGTTTGCAGCCGACTCCGGTCGTCATAGCCATAGGTGACGCTGCCGAGACTGTCGGTCATGCGCGCCAGACGCTCTTCGCTATCGAACTCATGGGTCACCTGGCCGCCATCGGCCGTGGTGCGCACCCGTTTCCGCAAGCGCTGGTTAGCCGGGTCGAAATCATAACCGATACGCGTATCCCGCCCCGCCGGGTCGGTCACCCGGGTGACCCGGCCGCCCGGGTCATACTCGAAGGCCCAGGCCAGTTCATTCAGGGTGGCGGTACTCCCTCTGGCGGTGGACACGGGCAGGGCGATGCACCCGGCGGCCAGGGTCGTCAAGGCAAACAGGTTGATGGCGATGGTTTTCATGAGAACACTCTGGTGAGTTGGTCATGGTTTCAGTGCCGAGCGGGCCTTGTGGGTAACAATGGCGTTGCCCACTTTAGCCGGTAGTGGGCTGGCCGGCGCGGAGTCACCGCCGCTGATTATAGGCCTGACCCTCATGGCTAGGGCGGAACGCGCCGCCGGCGAGACCGGGGCTTTGGGGAGTGCCTCGCCCCCGCATTATGTTGTCGGGATGGCTTGGCAGGACCCGCTGCCTTTGCTACAAATCGCGATACCCATTCACGCTCTTCAGCCACCTGGCGGCACTCATGGAAACCAAAGTCATTTTCTTGCTGAGAACCCTGATATCCGTTGTCGTGATCTATCTTTTTGCCGAATGGGTCAACTACAACCCACGCATCATCCCTTCCCTGGTATTTCTGCTCATTACGCCAGCCTTGTTCCACTGGCGCTTATACCGCAACGGCTGGGTCGTCCTCGCGGTATTCGCCGGGTATCTTGGCTTGTATCTGGTCCCCTTTGATATCACCTTCAAGGATGTCCCCGGCCCCCCAAGGGTGGTCCGGTATGTGGTGGGCTTGCCATCGGGTGAAGCCCTGGCGTTGGCAAGAAGTGGCGACGTGGTCTTGCATGGGTGTGTGCGTAAGGGGCTTGAACCCCGCTGGGTATGGGTGTGGTGAGGACATTGCCCCAGAAAACCTGGATGCTATTCAGTGGTGACGGCATGGCAAGCACGAGCATTCGTGGGCTGGACGACCAGACACTGTCCTGACTTAAACACCAAGCCGAGGAGGAGGGCCGCGGCTTGAACAGCCTGGTGCTGCGTCTGTTGCAAGACCGCGGCACAGACAACCCGGAGGGCGGACCTTGGCGATTAACAGCGCGTGGGCCGCGCTCGCTCACGTTCGTTCGGAGTTCCGCCTTCAGGCGGTGGGGCCTGTGGCCGCCGCGCACGCCGGACCGCGTAAACGCGGAACTCCGAACGGGGATGGCGCAGCGGAACCGTTGCAGGGGTACAAGTGAGCGGCAAGGGTGGGGCGGCGCGCCATTCGGGGCGAGGTCGGACACGGGCGGTTCACCGCGCGGGTCGCGCTCGGAGTCTTCCGTTCGGAGTTCCGCCTTCAGGCGGTGGGGCCTGAAGTCGGCGCGCGCGCCGGACCGCGTCAACGCGGAACTCCGAACGGGGGCGGCGCAGCGGAACCATTGCAGGGGTTCCAGCGAGGGGCCACGGGCGGCGGCGCGCCCATTCGGGGCCGGACCCGGGCGGCTCACCGCGCGGGTCGTGCTCGGAGTCTTCCGTTCGGAGTTCCGCCTTCAGGCGGTTGGGCCTGGGGTCGGCGCGTGGCGAACCGCGTAAACGCGGAACTCCGAACGGGGACGCAGCACTGGAACCGTTGCAGGGGTTCCAGCGAGCAGCAAGGGTGTGGCGGCGCGCCATTCGGGGCGGGGGTCGGACCCGGGCGGCTCACCGCGCGGGTCGTATTTGGAGCCCCCCGTTCGGAGTTCCGCCTTCAGGCGGTGGGACCTGGAGTCGGCGCGCACGCCGGACCGCGTAAACGCGGAACTCCGAACGGGGATGGCGCACTGGAACCGCTGCAGGGGTACAAGCGAGGGGCAAGGGTGTGGCGGCGCGCCACTCGGGGCGGGGGTCGGACCCGGGCGGCCCACCGCGCGGGTCGCGTTCGGAGTTCCGCCTTCAGGCGGTTGGGCCTGTGGTCGGCGCGCGCGCCGGACCGCGTCAACGCGGAACTCCGAACGGGGACCGCGCAGCGGAACCCATCGCGAGCTACGCAGCACGGCCTAAGGACTTGCCTCGTTACCGTGCGCCGCGGCAAGGTCAACCTTCCGGATCGTGGATAAAGGCAGAAACAACCTCAAACTGCCGTCCTGGAAGGGCTGAAATCCGAAGTGCGCATAAAAAGCCGCAGCCTCCGCGTGTTTCGCGTCGACGACCACGGCATACAGTCCGACCTGGCACGCCAGGCCAACGGAAATTTGAAGCGCATGGCGCAGCAACATCCGGCCAACGCCTTGGCCGTGCCACCGCCGATCGACCGCCAGCCGGCCGATCCGGGCGACCGGTACGGGATACCTTGGCAGACGGAGCCCTGTTGGCCAATGTTCGAACTCGACCGCTCCGGCACTCAGTGCGTAAAACCCCAGGATTTGGGAACCTTCAGCTTCGGCGGCCACATAGGTACGGTTGAAGCCCCGTTCCGCCTGCTGGCGGGCCAGACGGCGCAAGAAATCGTTCAGTGCCGGTTCGCCGCAGTCGAAATCGGTCCGGTCGTGCCGAGCGGCGAGAACTGTGATATGGATCATCACCCACCGGTCAGCAGACGCCTGAGCGCCTCATTGGGTTCGGGCGGATGATCCAGTGCAGAGAGGAACGCATCACGGTCCCGATCCGAAAGGGTCACGGATTCCCAATCGGCGACCAGCCGCTGAGCCGCTTCGTAGGCGTTCTGGATCATGAACGCGGAAACCGTGGTGCCCATCAGCGCCGCCGCGCGTTCAATCATGGCTTTGGCTTCCAGGGTCGTGCGAATATTGATGCGGGCGGGATCGGTGGTGGACATCGGTGAG
>Ga0172367_10004549_pt1 | contig 17210 bp, 14 predicted proteins | sample Lak10m_FD_114542 | JGI IMG/M metagenome (GOLD analysis project Ga0172367, IMG submission 114542) | Freshwater microbial communities from Kabuno Bay, South-Kivu, Congo - kab_022012_10m | ecosystem: Environmental > Aquatic > Freshwater > Lake | place: Democratic Republic of the Congo: South-Kivu...
CCAGCGTAAGAACCGGATATGAATTTCCTTCCAGATCAAGCACTTCATGGTTGTTGAAAAAGTATTCCGGAATTTGCTTCCCACGCAAAGGAAGAATTTCTGAAAGTGTTCTGCCACGCAAATCGGCCATAACCACGGGAAGAAATTTATCGCCCATGCGCAAAACCGGCCGCGTTGAACGGCGTTCGTATTCGAATGGATTAATCTGCGCAAACAGTGGTGCTTTTATCGGTTTGTGCCCTCTGTATGTTTCAATGTGGTTAATCAGTTTTCGGGCAACAGCAATTTCATTTTCAGGAGCTTCTGTCAACGAAACGCGAATGGTATCGCCAATTCCGTCGGCTAAAAGAGCACCGATGCCAACCGCAGATTTTATACGGCCATCTTCTCCTTCACCGGCTTCAGTTACTCCCAGATGAAGCGGATAACTCATTTCTTCCAGCCTCATTTTATAATTGAGCAACCTGACGGTATAAACCATTGTGCGTGTGTTGCTTGATTTTATTGAGATGACTACGTTGTTGAAATCCTGCTTTTTACAGATGCGCAAAAATTCCATCACCGATTCTACGATTCCGGCAGGTGTGTCTCCGTAGCGACTCATAATGCGGTCAGATAAAGAGCCTTGGTTGGCCCCAATCCGGAGAGCAGTATTGGTGTCTTTCAGGAATTTAAGGAAAGGAACAAATTGCTCTTCAATTTTATGCAGTTCCGATTTGTATTCCTCGTCGGTATAAAGATGCTGCTCGAATTTAGCCCGTTTGTCGTAAAAATTTCCGGGGTTAATCCTGATTTTGGAAACATATTGAGCCGCAATTTCGCCGAGATGCGGGTTGAAATGAATATCGGCCACCAACGGGTTTTCGTATCCACGGGCAACTAATTCACGTTTGATGTTTTTCAGATTTTCGGCGTCGGCAACTCCTCTTACTGTAACCCGGACTAGATCGGCCCCGGCTTTTATAATCCGGATGATTTGCTCAACAGTTGCTTCAGTATCACTGGTATCGGTGTCAGTCATCGACTGAATCCGAATGGGGTTATTGTCCCCAATGGAGATGCCAAGAATTTTAACCAGCGAAGTTTTCTGCCGCTGATATTTCGTCAAATCTTCTATGTAGTTAAAGTTCTGATCCTTCATTTACCCCACTGTTTTGATGGCCGACAAAGTTAATTTAAAGTTAATAAAAACGAAAGCCCCATGACGATATAACCTATCGGAAAGTCAAAAAAACAAAAACTTATTCATGTATTTTTTATCAGTGACAAAAAAACTACCGGAACAATGAAAATTTGGACTAAAACGTTCTGTTGGTGCGAAGTACTCTAATGTAGAGGAAATCCCTACATTTGTGCTTCAAAAGCGGAATAAATGACGATCAGAATTAACCAGATAAGCAAATCATACGGGGCTCAAAAGGCGCTCGATCAGGTTTCGTTCGAAATTGGTACTGGAGAGTTAGTTGGATTTTTGGGACCCAACGGAGCAGGAAAATCAACCCTGATGAAAATTATAACTGGTTATTTGGCTGCCGACGCGGGCAGCGTTGAAATAAATGGTGAATTGGTAGAAACCCGCAACATCTCAATTCGCTCTCAAATAGGGTATCTTCCTGAAAATAACCCGCTCTATCCTGATTTGTATGTACGCGAATACCTCGAAATGGTGGCCGGATTTTATCAGCTTCAGAACAAAAAGGAACAGGTAGCGAAAATGGTTGAACTTACAGGTTTGACGAACGAACAGCACAAAAAAATAGGGCAACTTTCGAAAGGTTACCGGCAAAGGGTGGGGTTGGCACAAGCTCTGATTCACGATCCTTCGGTTCTGGTTTTAGATGAACCTACCACCGGATTGGATCCTAACCAGCTCGAAGAAATAAGGCAGCTAATCCGAACGATAAGTCAGAATAAAACAGTTATGCTTTCCACCCATATAATGCAGGAAGTGGAAGCAGTTTGCAGTCGGGTGGTGATTGTTAACAAGGGCAGATTGGTGGCCGATGGAACAATTGACCAATTAAAAGCCGGACAGTTTGCCCGAAAACAAACAGTTTTTGTAGAATTTGATAAAGTTGTCGATCCTGAAAAACTGAGGAAAATTGAAGGGCTTGCTTCGTTTGAAACAATTAGTTCAACAACCTTTATGATTGAATCAGAAAAGTCGGATCTTCGCCCGGTTCTGTTTCAGTTTGCAGTTCAGAATCAGTTGGTTTTGCTGACCATGAAAGAACAGCAGCGTAGTCTGGAAAATGTATTTCAGGATTTGACGAGGTAAAGACACTCCCTTCGATACGCTTCGCTACTCAGGGAGCGGGACTTCCTTCTTCGGACTTCCAACTTTTTCAGATAAAGACTACTTTGTCTTAAAAAAGTTTCTACATTTGTGCCGTTATATGTGGATAAATTTGTGCTGATTGCAACCACGAAAAAAAATGCTAAAACGTTATCGCTTTTTCAATTTGCTTTTCGATCAATTATTCCACAATTTTTTATTTGTTTCATCTTGCCTTGAGATAATTTCTGGTTTAGGAATTTTCAGGCGCTTAAAAAATTGATCAGTTATGAGTTATTATTTCACAAGCGAATCAGTATCTGAAGGTCATCCCGATAAAGTTGCCGACCAGATTTCGGATGCCCTTCTCGACGAGTTTCTGGCACACGATCTTAATTCAAAGGTTGCCATCGAAACACTCGTTACCACCGGCCAGGTTGTTTTGGCTGGTGAAGTTAAATCAAACACCTATGTTGATGTGCAGGAAACTGCCCGCAGGGTAATTAACCAAATTGGTTACACCAAGGCCGAATATCGTTTCGATGGCGATTCGTGTGGCGTTTTCAGTGCTATTCATGAGCAAAGTCCCGACATTAACCGTGGGGTGGATAAGGCTGACAAAATGGATCAGGGAGCGGGTGACCAGGGAATGATGTTTGGTTATGCATGCACCGATACCGATGATTACATGCCTCTTCCGCTGGAATTGTCGCACCGAATCTTGATTGAACTGGCAGTCGTTCGTCGCGAACAAAAGGTGATGACTTATCTTCGTCCCGACTCGAAATCGCAGGTGACCATCGAATACAACGATGATCATTCACCCAAACGGATTCACACCATCGTTGTTTCGACTCAGCACGACGAATTTGATGCCGACGAACCAATGCTGGCCAAAATTAAAAAAGATGTGATTGAAATCCTGATTCCTCGTGTGAAAGCTCAATTGCCGCAACGAGTTCAGGAATTATTTAACGACGATATTATTTATCACGTGAATCCAACCGGCAAATTTGTGATTGGTGGTCCTCACGGGGATACTGGTTTGACCGGCCGGAAAATTATCGTAGATACCTACGGGGGCCGCGGTGCACATGGCGGTGGCGCTTTCTCCGGAAAAGACCCGTCAAAAGTTGACCGTTCGGCTGCCTATGCTGCTCGTCACATTGCAAAAAACATGGTGGCTGCTGGTGTTGCTCAGGAAATGCTTGTGCAGTTATCGTATGCCATCGGGGTGGCTAAACCGGTTGGAGTTTTTGTAGAAACCAAAGGAACCGCAACAGCAGGATGGAACGATTCGCAAATTGCCGAAAAAATTCAGGATATTTTTGACCTTCGTCCAGCGGCCATTGAACAGCGGTTGAAGCTTCGCAATCCGATTTACCGCGAAACTGCCGCCTACGGACACATGGGGCGCACACCTAAAACAGTGAGCAAAGTATTCGAATCGCCCTACAACGGACGCATCGAATGCGAGGTTGAGCTTTTCACCTGGGAAAAACTCGATTACGTTGATCAGATTAAAAAAGCTTTCGGAATTTAATCTCCAATTCATAGCAGAAATCCGGATCAGTTTTGGTCCGGATTTTTTATTCTTAAAAACTTAACAAACAGCGCTTTGTCTTGTCTGTGTGTTGAATCGAAATTTTTCAGTAAAAAAACCGGCACCCAATAAGTGGGCAAACTGAGCCTGAAAATATTAAAGTGATCAAGCCTCATAAAATCGATTAATTTTGTACCCGTTGAAACGATTCTGATTTATGAAGACATATTCCGCCAAACGCCTGTCGCTTTACATCACAGTTTTATTGCTGATTTCCAATTTTGGATTTTTCCTGATTTCATCAAAGAAAGATTTCGGAACGTTGTATTCGATCTTATTTGTTATTCTGTTCGGAGCAGGTTCGTACTTTCTGGTTTTATTTATCCTGAATACCTACATCAACGAAAAGATTAAGCCCATTTACAAAACGATTCGTGATGTTCCGATCAGCGGAAAAAAGAACAGACTTTTCGAAAAAATCAGTACCACCAACATTACCGACGTACAGAAAGAAGTGGAAGAATGGGCTAAAAACCAAACTCAGGAAATAGCCCGGTTAAAAGATCTGGAAAAGTACCGGAAGGAATTTGTCGGAAACGTTTCGCACGAATTGAAAACACCGATTTTCAATATTCAGGGTTATGTTTTAACCCTTTTGGAAGGAGGCATCGATGATCCTAAAATCAACAAACTATACCTTCAGCGAACCGAAAAAAGTATTGACCGAATGATTTCGATTGTCGAGGATCTTGAATCGATTACCAAACTTGAATCGGGCGAATTGAAATTGAATATGGTCACTTTTGATTTGGTCAAGCTTACTGAAGATGTGTTCGAACTGGCTCAAATGTTGGCCAACGAGCGCAATATTTCGCTTCAGTTTGCTACAAAAACAGATAAACCAGTGATGGTGAATGCCGATAAAAAACGCATTATGGAGGTAATGAATAACCTCGTTGGAAATGGGATTAAATACGGGAAGAAACGTGGCTTTGTCAAGGTTGGCTTTTACGATCTGCACGAAACCATCCTTATCGAAGTTAGCGATAATGGAATAGGGATGGATAAAAGCGATTTGCCACGTGTTTTCGAACGTTTTTACCGGGTTGACAAATCGCGTTCGCGCGAAATGGGAGGCACGGGCTTGGGCCTTTCCATAGTGAAACATATCATCGAAGCGCATGATCAGACCATCAATGTGAAAAGCGTTGTTGACAAAGGAACGACTTTCACTTTTACACTCGAAAAAACCAAGTAGGCAGACTTTTCGAATACGGGAGAAAAGGGGGGTGTGCAAAATAAAATACCAGGAAATAAGTATGTTTCAAATGAAATTGCTAATTTTCATCTGTTTTTAAAGCAAACATAACAGCGGTTTCAAAAGTAATCCCTACTTTTAATTTCAAAATCAAAATTATTATGAGCGAAAGTCAATCAAAAATTCTGTTGGTCGATGACGAGGTGGATATCCTTGAATTTATCAGCTACAATTTAGAGAAAGAAGGATACAAGGTTTACACCGCACAAAATGGCGCCGAAGCAATTAAAGTGGCTGAAAAAACACTTCCGGATTTAATTATTTTGGATGTGATGATGCCTGAAATGGACGGGATTGCTGCCTGCGAGGAAATTCGCCGTATCCCATCGCTTCAGCACTCGATGATTGCCTTTTTGACAGCCCGTGGGGAGGATTATTCGCAGATTGCTGGTTTTGAGGCCGGAGCCGATGATTACATCACCAAACCAATTCGTCCCAAAGTATTGGTAAGTCGGGTTAAAGCTCTTTTGAAGCGAAATGTTACTCCGGGCACGCAACCTGCGACGGTTATCGAAAGTGCTCACACGGTAACTATCGGAAGTTTGATTATCGACAAAGAAAGATACCTGATCGTTCAGAATGGCAATGAAATGATTCTGCCACGCAAAGAATTTGAGTTACTGTCGTTGTTGGTTTCGAAACCCGGGAAAGTGTTTACCCGCGAAGAAATTTACTATTCGGTTTGGGGCGACAATGTGGTGGTAGGCGATCGTACCATCGATGTTCACATCCGCAAACTCCGCGAAAAAATAGGAAACGACCACATCAAAACCCTGAAAGGTATTGGGTACAAGTTTGTAGAATAAGTTTAAGAATAAGATATTCCATTGTCCATTTCAGGATAATTGGTCGAAATCAAAAGCCAGTCTGGTAAATCTATCGATTACCGAACTGGCTTTTTCGTTTCTTCAAAGGAAGGCCCTGAATATTAATTTATTATTGCAATTTGTTGCAAATGATTTGCGGACGGAACTTTTTAAGTTCAAAACCCAATTTTTTCTATATTTGTACCTTTTTAAAAAATAAGGCTATAACTGAGTTTCTGATGAGTAATAAATTTCAGGTTTACAAGCAATTAGACTTATCCCAGATCAATAAGGACGTATTGAAAAGATGGGAAGATGATGATACATTTCACAAAAGTATAACAACCCGTGAAGGCCATCCAACGTTCGTGTTTTACGAAGGACCGCCTTCGGCCAACGGGATGCCCGGAATTCACCATGTGATGGCTCGTGCCATAAAAGATACTTTCTGTCGCTACAAAACGATGAAGGGTTTTCGCGTACACCGCAAAGCCGGATGGGACACTCATGGATTGCCTGTTGAGCTGGGTGTTGAAAAATCGCTTGGAATTACGAAAGACGATATTGGGAAAAAGATAAGTGTGGCAGAATACAATGCTGCCTGCCGCACCGAGGTGATGAAATATACCCGCGAGTGGGAAGAACTGACCCGCCGCATGGGCTATTGGGTGAACATGGACGATCCGTACATCACTTACGATAATCGGTACATTGAAACAATTTGGTGGTTGCTGAAACAACTGTTCGAGAAAAATCTGCTCTACAAAGGATACACTATTCAACCATTTTCACCTGCTGCCGGAACCGGTTTGAGTTCGCACGAGTTGAATCAGCCTGGTTGCTACCGTGATGTGAAAGACACTACTGCTGTTGCCCAGTTTAAGGCCATCCGGAATGAAAAGTCGGAATTCCTGTACGCCGATGTTGAAACCGATTTATATTTCCTGGCCTGGACAACCACTCCCTGGACATTGCCGTCGAATACTGCATTGTGTGTGGGCCCAAAAATTACCTATGTAAAGGTTCGCACGTTCAATCCCTATACTGGTGAACCGGTAACGCTAATTCTGGCCAAAAATCTTCTGTCAGCACATTTTGACTCGAAAGGAGAAGAATTAGCTCTTGAAGATTATAAACCTGGAGACAAAAAAATACCCTATCGGATTTTAGCAGAATATACCGGTGCTCAACTTGAAGGAGTTGACTACGAACAACTGATCAATTGGGTGAAGCCAAAAGGTGATGCATTCCGTGTGATTACCGGAGACTTTGTTACTACTGAAGATGGTACCGGAATCGTACACATTGCTCCAACATTTGGTGCTGATGACGACCGCGTGGCCAAACAGCACGGCATTTCTCCGTTGATTGTTGACGATAAGGATGGCAAACGTCAGCCACTGGTCGACCGTAATGGCCGTTTCTTCCTGGTTGAATTGATGGATCCGGCATTTGTAGCCGAATATGTGAATTTGGAAACTTATCCTGAATTTGCAGGTCGTTTCGTCAAGAATGCCTACAACGAAAAATTGGGCGACGACGATGCTACAGTAGATATCGACATCTGCGTGATGCTGAAGAAAGAGAACAAAGCTTTCAAGGTTGAAAAACATGTACACAATTATCCGCACTGCTGGAGAACCGATAAACCAATCTTGTATTATCCGCTCGATTCATGGTTTATCCGCACTACTGCCGTAAAAGATAAAATGATTACCCTCAACAATACCATCAACTGGAAACCAGCCTCCACCGGAACCGGGCGTTTCGGCAACTGGCTTGAAAATCTGGTTGACTGGAACCTGAGCCGCTCTCGTTTTTGGGGAACTCCACTTCCAATTTGGAGAACTGAAGACGGATCGGAAACAAAATGTATTGGATCTACCGAAGAACTGATGAAGGAAATCAAAGCCGCTGTGGCTGCTGGTTTCATGGAGAAAAATATTTTCGAAGGATTCGAAGTTGGAAACAACTCGAAAGATAATTACGAAAAGATCGACCTTCACCGCCCGTTTGTTGATGACATTTTTCTCGTTTCTGCTTCAGGAAAGAAAATGTTCCGCGAGCCCGACCTGATTGATGTTTGGTTCGATTCGGGTGCCATGCCTTACGCGCAGCGCCACTATCCGTTTGAATACAAGGATAAATTCAACGAGGTATTTCCGGCTGATTTCATCGCCGAAGGGGTTGACCAAACCCGCGGCTGGTTCTTCACGCTGCATGCCATTGCCACGATGATCGACGAATCGGTTTCGTTTAAAAATATCATCTCCAATGGTTTGGTGCTCGACAAAAATGGGAACAAAATGTCGAAACGTCTGGGGAACGCCATTGAACCTTTTGCCGCCATCGAAGATAACGGTTCCGACCCGTTGCGTTGGTACATGCTCACCAACTCACAACCCTGGGATAACCTTAAATTTGACATGGCAGGTGTTGACGAAGTAAAACGCAAATTCTTCGGAACACTTTACAATACCTACAATTTCTTCGCGATGTATGCCAATATCGATGGTTTTACTTTTGCTGAAGAGGAAGTGCCTGTTGCTGAGCGTCCGGAACTGGATCGATGGATTATTTCGCTACTAAATTCGCTGGTAAAAGAAGTGGCCGACAGCTACGAAAATTATGAGCCAACCCGTGCAGGACGCGCTATTTCAGAATTTGTATCTGAAAATCTGAGTAACTGGTTCGTGCGCCTTAGCAGAAAACGTTATTGGGGAGGAGAATATGAAAAAGATAAAATTTCGGCCTATCAGACTTTATACACTTGTTTGAACACGATTGCCAAACTGATGGCTCCAATTGCTCCGTTTTATGCCGATTTGCTTTTCTCCGACCTTAATAAAACAACCGGTAAGGAAACCGATCAGAGTGTTCATTTGGCTGACTTTCCCGGATATTACGAATCATTGATCAACAGCGATCTGGAACAAAAAATGGATTTGGCACAAAAAGCCTCCTCTATGATTTTGGCCTTGCGCCGGAAAGAAAAGCTAAAAGTTCGCCAGCCATTGGCTAAAATTATGGTACCGGTTCTGAGCAAAGATTTTCAGGAACAATTTGATGCCGTAAAAGCTATTATTCTTTCTGAAGTCAACGTGAAAGAAGTTGAATATCTGACCGATGCCGCTGGAATTATCAGTAAAAAAATCAAGGCTAATTTCAAAACTCTTGGGCCAAAGTATGGGAAACTGATGAAACAGATTTCAGGAGAAATTGCCGGATTTACTCAGGAGAATATAAGTCAACTGGAAAAGTCGGGTGTTTACGAACTGAATATTGGCGGAGAATTGGTTTTGTTGAGTTTGGAAGATGTTGAAATTCAGACTGAAGATATTCCGGGATGGACGGTAGCAAGCGAAGGCGGATTGACCATTGCGCTCGATATCAACCTGACGGAAGAATTGAAACAGGAGGGAATTGCCCGCGAGTTCATCAACAAGATTCAGAATATCCGAAAAGACAGTGATTTTGAGGTGACCGACCGGATTATTTTGAAAATTCAGAAGCACGATTTTTACAATTTGGCTGTTGAGAACTTTAAAGATTATATTTGCAACCAAACACTGGCTTCTGAATTACTTTTGGTCGATCAGCTTGATACAGAAAACTCGAATTTAGCTGAAATTGATACTGAAATTGAAGCGAGGATTCAGGTCGTCCGGAATTCTTAGTTTAAAAGATTTTGAATGCCGGAAAGCCTGTATGAAATCGAAATATTTTTATACTTTTAGAGTCTGAGGTAAGTCTTTTGAACTTATTCGGGCACGAAACTAAAGCTTAATGTTATGAGTGAAAAGAACAGATATTCGGACGAGGAATTGCAGGAATTCAAAGCGATAATTCTTGATAAACTCGAAAAAGCGCAGAAAGACTACGAAATGTACAAAAGCTCCATAACCCAGAGCGATGGCAATGACACGCAGGACACCTCTCCGACCTTTAAAGTACTGGAAGAAGGAGCTGCAACACTTTCGAAAGAAGAAGCCGGAAAACTGGCACAGCGTCAGCAGAAATTTATTCAGTATCTGCAAGCTGCTCTCGTTCGGATAGAAAATAAAACGTATGGAATTTGCCGCGAAACCGGCAAGTTAATTTCCAAGGAACGTTTGCGTGCGGTTCCTCATGCAACGTTGAGCATTGATGCAAAAAACAGTCAAAAGTAAAAAACTGATGAAATAGCTTACAGAAATGATTGGAGGAGCGATTCTTCCAATCATTTTTTTATAAACACCAATCATGTCAAAATTACAAAAATCAATACTGATCGTTTTTTTAGTACTTTTTGTTGATCAGGTTCTTAAAATCTGGATTAAAACATCTATGATGATTGGAGAAGAATTTCCGGTCATTGGAGAGTGGTTTCTCATCCATTTTGTGGAGAATAACGGGATGGCATTCGGATTTGAATTTGGAGGCGAATACGGCAAAATGTTTTTGAGTTTATTTCGTGTAATAGCTGTTTTCGGAATTGGATGGTACAACACTCGTTTGGTCAAAAAAGACCTTCCAATGGGTTTTATCGCCTGTGTTTCGCTGATTTTTGCCGGGGCCATCGGGAATATTATCGACAGCGCATTTTATGGGTTAATTTTTAACGACAGCTACGGGCAGGTCGCCACCTTGTTTCCTGAAGGTGGCGGATATGCTACATTCCTGCATGGACGGGTGGTTGATATGTTTTATTTCCCGTTAATTTCAGGAGTTTATCCTGAATGGATTCCATTTGCAGGAGGAAGTGATTTTCAGTTTTTTCGACCGGTGTTTAATGTTGCCGACTCTTCAATCTCAATTGGGATCTTTTCCATTATTATTTTTTATCGGAAACAGTTTAATAATCTGGATGTAAAGGAAAAGTCTCCGGAAGAAGAAGTTGTTGCTGAAACAGAAGAACCTGTTGCTGAAAATACGGAAGATGACCGCAAGGAAATTTAGGATTTTTGTTTGTGAAATACGCCTGAAATCTGTAAACTTGCACTCCGAAAAAAATGAGTTCTATTTCTGAAACTGGATATAAATCAGCGGAAGAAAAATAAAAATATTTTAGGGCCTATAGCTCAGTCGGTTAGAGCACCTGACTCATAATCAGGGAGTCACTGGTTCAAGCCCAGTTGGGCCCACTCTTTTGATAAGTAAAATTGACAAAAACGCTTGAAATCATTGATTTCAGGCGTTTTTTGTCATTATGCTACCCTGAAATTTACGGTATTCCTCGATATTTAGGGGTCCTATTCGAGACCATTTTTAGAAATTACAAAATAGGTCTCTCCCAACCCCGTAACTGCCACATTAATTGCATTCTAATGCACTCATTTGCACTTCTATTTTCTCTTGATTTTGGTTAAATTATTATAACGATCTAAAGTAAATAGAATGAATTACGATTTAAGTGTTTTATTCACGCTGAAAAAAAGCAAGGAAGATAAAGGTGGTGGAGTTCCGATTTATCTCAGAATAACGGTAAACGGGAAACGAGCAGAAGTCTCAACAAACAGAAAAATCGAGGTTACAAAATGGGACTCGGCAATGCAACGACTAAAGGGCCGTTCAGAATCTGCAAGGATATTGAATGACCATCTGGATAATTTGGAGAATCACATTAAACGAGATTTTAATACTTTGCTTGAAAAAGAAGAATTTATTACCGCAGAGAAATTAAAGGATATGCTCATCGGTAAATACCAGAAGCATTATTATTTGGTCGATATTTTTGAAAAGAATAATAAGCTAGTCGAGTTGGGTATAGGCTCAAAATACACCAGAGATACGTTTGTCCGTTATGAAATTTCGCTGGAAAGACTTAAAAAATTTCTTTTAAAAGAATTCAATGTGAAAGATATCAAGCTTGAAGATCTGAATCATGGGTTCATTAATCGATATGATGCTTTTATTCGGACCGAATATTCATGTGACCATAATACCTCCATGAAGTACTTAAAACATCTAAAAAAAGTTATTCATTTTGCAATGAAGATGGACTACATTGAGAAGGATCCATTTTTCCAATATCAAACTGCTTATAAAGATGTTATCCGTGGTTATTTGACCGCAGATGAAATGAGTCGAATTGAATCTAAAAAGTTTCGAGCACACCGACTAGAGAAAGTAAAGGATGTCTTTATTTTTGTTTGTTATACAGGAATTTCGTATTCAGACCTAGTTGAATTAACACCTGAAAGTGTAACAAAGGGAATCGATGGTAAAAGCTGGATCGTTTATGAACGTAACAAGACGGGAGTTAGAGCAAGTATCCCTTTACTACCGGTGGCTCAAGCTATCGTAGACAAGTACAAAAATGACCCTGAATGTTCAGTTAAGAATCAACTCCTTCCTGTTATAAGCAACCAGAAGCTCAATGCTTATCTTGTAGAAATAGCCGATCTGTGCGAAATAAACAAGCACATTACAATGCATGTTGGACGTCATACATTTGCAACTACAGTAACGCTAACCAATGGAGTACCGATTGAAACAGTATCAAAAATGCTTGGACACACCTCACTGAAAACAACTCAAATTTACAGCAAGGTAATTGACACCAAGATTTCAAAAGATATGGAACAATTGGAAATTGCATTAAAAGACAAGAAACAGATTAATAATGAGTTAAGAAATTTGAAGACATCATGAATTGTAAATCAAAAATAAATCATAAACATTTTGTTACTTCTTTCTCTGTTTGTGATATGTAAATTAACAGCTAATTGAGGTTTCGCTATTTGAAATGACAAAATTTTTCACTATTATATTCATAATGTAATACTTAAGTCAATTCCTTTATGAATAAGAATCCGCTGAGAAAAGATGAAGAGCCAATTAAATGGTTACGAAGTAGTGATGTTAGAAAGATGTTAGGCATCTCGGACAGTACATTGCAAACAATGAGAATCAACAAAACAATTCCAGCTTACAAATTAGGCCCTACCTGGTTTTATCGGGAGGATGAAATCATTGAAACATTATTTGCTGGTAGGAATATTAAAACAATCGGAGCTTAATATGAATACTGACCCTAATTATTTTCAGAAAGAGCTTTTAGCTGAAATCCAGTTTCTAAAAGCCGCATTGGTTGAAATCAAGAAAAGCAGAGACGATAATGATATGTGGGACAATTCCGATATAGTCAGGAACTGGAAAGTATCACTTAGAACATTGGCTGATTGGAGAGCAGAGGGAAAAATTGGATATGTACAAGTTGGAAGCAAAATTTGGTATCCAAAACACGAGAGAGAATTGTTTTTAAAAGCAAATCTGGTTAAAGCTGTAAACTGATCTAAAATGAACAGATGCACTAGTTACAAATTATTCTAACAATAAGTGATTTAACCGTAACTAGTGCATTCTACGTTCGCGTGAGGGCACTACTCTTTGCACAATAAATTTTTCAAATGGGGAAACACTCCCCCGGGTTCTCACTCTGTAAACGAATAGCTCTTTCGAAAAAAACAGGGATACATTAAGCCTAAAAGGTATTGAAATCAATGTCTTAGGTTGAAATTAATCATTAGACTATAATTTAATAATTTACATTACTCATTAAAACAAGAATTTATGCAAAAATCAGATTTTAACGACGAAGAAAGAACATTTAGTTTTAAAGAAATTGCTGACCAATTAGGCGTTTCGGAGGAAGAGATAATTTCTTTTGCCCAACAAGAAGGGTTACTTGACCCAAACGGTATGCCAACAGAATTTGCAATTCAAGAAGGACTTCTAGTGGATGAACGAAACATCGATTTGAACTAAATAAAGGAATTCTTTTTTAGATTTATAAACCTGTCATCGGCTAGTTGCTCTTGGCAGGTTTTTTTATCTGAAATTTTATCTGAAACTTTATCAACAGTAAAGAATATTTATGGCTGTCTATAATGGATAGAGTTATAGATTCAGAAAAACTTAACTTTTAAGACATTGATTCAATCCGCTCTATAATTGATTTGATTATTAATCAGCATAATCTAGCAAGTTAAAGCAAAATCTGGCGGGAAAACGTCGGGTAGCCGTTAGAGAATTGCTTGATCAGTCGGAAGAAAACGACCTGATCATGATTGCTGAACTACATCGTTACCTCGGTGGTTTTGATAGTTTCCTTATAATTCTCAATGACTTGCCCGACAAACACTTCAGAGGTTTAAAATACATGTTCACTGAAGAATGCGAAAAGAGAACAAAAAGGTTTTTTTATCCAAAGGCATTAGGAGAATTGGCTTTGACTCAATCTCACAGAAAGTAGTCAAAACCTATTTATAGCATGAATTCTTCACGGACATCCGGGCACTATCCACCTTTTGATAAATTTTTCAAACGGGAAAATACTCCTCCCCTAGTGGTTTTCATAGTAAAATATTGACCTTCTTGTCTCTGAAAAATCAGCGATACGGTGATGAAAAGTGCCATTTAATTCGATTGATATTCTATTTAGTGTTTACAATGGATGATGGTACGTAAACTGACACCCTAAAACAAAGGTTTTGGCAATTCGCTCAATTTATTTCTGAGCTTTTATATCCATTGAGTAAATCGGAATGAATCGCTGGCAGTATGCGGTTGAGCAAATGTGGGACCAGCCAAATCGGCAACTTACCCCTTATATGCGAGATCGTAACAGTTTTCGATGAAAGTAATCTACACGGAATATTCAGATTTGTCGTTTCAATATGCATGTTAAAGCATAATATACGAAAGTACTGATAATCAGTTATTTAAATTTGTATTGCGTTTTTGTTTTTTGTAATTTTAATGCACTATAAAAATTACAACCATGTTAGAACAGGCAGATCACATAACAGTCCTTGATGAAACACATTTAAGAAAACTAATGGTTTCATTAATTAATAATGGGCATACGAATTGGCAGATTGCTGATAAAATCAGGTGGAGCTTGAGTTCTTTAAATAGGTTTATGAAAAAACACTCGATTTACAATTCAAATCTGCCCAGATATAATTACAAGATTCATCGATTCGAAATTACAGATGAGATTTCTGCATACATTGCAGGGTTGTACTGGTCAGATGGGCATTTGGCTAAAGGCAGTCTGACCATAACATTTTGGAAAAATGATAAAATACTAATCACAAAAATTATCAACGACTATTTCTTTGAAGACTTCCAAGCATATAAGTATAGCAAAGACAAAAGATTCATTTCCTTGAAGATCCACAATAAACAAATTAGAAATGATTTTCTTCAATTAGGGCTGGTAAACAATGATGCCGGGCGCACAGTCCCTGATTTTCCAAAACATTTATTCAGACATTTTCTACGGGGAATGATTGACGGTGATGGCCATATCAGTCAGAAGTATAAAACCTGTAATCTAGCCGGAAGATTACATTTATTGAATGATGTTGGAAAAATGTTGGATCAGTTGGGGTTCGAGAAATCGTATGACATAAATGAATCACCTAAATCTAAAAAAACCAGAACAGTCAATAAATATGGAGTTCTAACTTTTAGAAGATTCTTTTTGTTTAATGTTTTCCAATTTCTTTACAAAAATGCTTCTTTCTTTTTACCAAGGAAGTTAGATGAGTTGAATCAACTATTTTCTGAATCTGGACCTGATATCGAGTATCTGCGGAGAAAATACTCCAACAACCATATCAGAAAGAACCGAGAAATATTTGTTAAACATTATGACGATAAAATTCGATATGCATTTCCCCGCTTATTCCAAAAAAATCCAGATGTCGAGAGAGATCTTGAAGCGGAATGGACAGCTGTCAAGCAGAAGCTAGTGGAAGACAAATGGAGCATAACCAGAACAATAAAATACTTAAGAAAAAAGGGAATCGAAGTTTCTGATTCTTCATTAAGGAGATTTATCGACAAAAAAGGCATCTCGCCAAATTCCATAACCGAACGAAATATAATACAGGAACATCTAGCACAGATAAATGATGATATAGCTAAAGGGGAAAATAGAAGAACCATTTCAAATAAGCTGGGTATTTCCTATCGCAGAGTAAGGCGAAAAACTACTGGCATAAAATGTGATTCACAGGTTGAAATGGTAAATCCGGACTATTTTGACACCATTGATTCTCCGCTAAAAGCTTTCTTCATTGGATTTCTAATTCTGCGAAATTCGATCAATGATAAATATTTATCTTTAAAATTTAAGGATGCAAAATATGAAGCTATTATCGTTCATCTTGCTCATAGTTTGTATGGAAAAAATATCCCGAATAAAATAAAGGCCGACGGAGGACATAAATATTCCTTTGGCTCAAAGAAATTAATCTCTTCGTTGCGAAATGTTCGCCTTCCTGAAAAATCTTCAAGGGTAATTGACTTTATTACTCCCAGATTTTGGCAACCATTTATCTTGGGAATGTTTTATTCAGGTATGAAGATTCAAAAAATAAAAACGGGCTATTGCAGCCGAATCTCGGGCAATCCTGATGTTATGAAACGGCTTCAATACTTTCTTAAAGATCAAGGAATTAATGTCCGTTTTGAATTTAATAATGAAAGAAGGTTGGTTTTTCTGCAAAAGGATTACGAACAAATTATTCAAAAATATGGTAATGCCCTGCATTTGTTTTTAACTCAGGGACTTTATAACATTAATCCAACAGGAGGTTGAATCTAATCTGAAATTGTTTTTGGTCTAAGTAGTCTTAATCTTCAGTTCCACAACTCTATCGTCAAGTGAAAGCCAGATAATAATTTGCCTGTCATTTTTAGAGTTTCCGCAGTGGCAATACAGCAGATAATTGTCCTCAAACAGAAACTTTGATTTCTCAAGTTTGGCGAGTTCCCGTATAGCTATATAGCTCAGACATATCACTTCCAGTTTATCCAGGTTTTGTAGGTAGCCAAAGTTTTGTAGTCGTTCCTGCTTCTCAATCTCCCGGCGAACTTTCTTCAATCGTCGCTCATCAAAATACTTAAAGTCGATAATTGCGATTTTGGGACCAAATCTTTTTGCAAACCGCTGGACTGTTCTGTCAAAAGCCGCCATTTTCAGATCATCGGCTTCCAGAAATCCATCTAAGCGTTTCAGGAAGTATCTTATGCTTTTCTTATCTGCCCGGCTATAGGTCATTTTTCGCAATTTTCAATTTCTGCAAAACTAGTTTTGACCTATGCCATAAAGTGGCGTAGGTGTCAGCTATTTTTGTTTTCGGGAACCTTTTCTCAGCGAAAAACTTCGGAAATTATCAATTAACAATAAGGATTAATTGAGTCGGAAGTCTTAACTTGCACATCAAAAATCAAAAGAACGCGATCCAAAATTATGCAGGGGAAACAATTACG
>Ga0172367_10004550_pt1 | contig 17209 bp, 17 predicted proteins | sample Lak10m_FD_114542 | JGI IMG/M metagenome (GOLD analysis project Ga0172367, IMG submission 114542) | Freshwater microbial communities from Kabuno Bay, South-Kivu, Congo - kab_022012_10m | ecosystem: Environmental > Aquatic > Freshwater > Lake | place: Democratic Republic of the Congo: South-Kivu...
CTGTGTTCGACTCACAGAGGGGCCACCAAAAACAAACCTCAGCTAGAAATGGCTGAGGTTTGTTATTTTTAGCGACAAAACAAATGCGACTTTATTTGTAGAGCACGTCAGCCCTATCATTAATTTCCTTGTATTTTCTAGCTTTAATCATTTTTATTGTTGCGATTGTTTTTTTTTTTAAAATAGAATCAGTCAGGATTTAATTTACAACTCCTTATAAACACGAACACGATAAAAGGAATGCAAGGATGAATAGACAGATTAAGCAACAAGGTTTTACGCTTATTGAATTGTTGGTGGTGATTGCTATTATTGGTATTCTTTCTGCAGTGGGCATCCCTGCTTATCAAGGGTATCAAGCTAAAGCGCGCTATAATGCGGCAAAAGAAAACTTCACTTCTGCGCGCAATTGGATTATGGCTGAGGTCATTAAATGTAATGGTCAAGCCACACCACTTAGTTTTACAAGCAAAGCTGGTGCAGCAAGTACGTTAGCATGCCCAGTTAGTGACGCAGCAGCTGCAGCCACTTATTTTTCTGCTTACATTGGTGATAAGTATAGCAATCCTTATGTGACCTCCAAGTCGTCAACCGCTTACGCTCCTTCAACCGCTGCACCATCATCAACTGCTGATGGTGTTGGATATATGAAGGTAGCAGCTTCTGGCACCACTGCGATTACACTTCAAGGTAGTTTTGGTAGCACTACTGGTGCAACACCATACGATGCTGTAGTTACAGAAACACTATCAATCTCTGAGTAAAATGAGAGCTTATCAACCCCCTATGTCTTCATATAGGGGGTTTACACTTATCGAACTGATTGTTGTTGTGGCAATCATTGGCATTTTGTCATCGGTTGGCATTCCAGCCTATCAGGGCTATTTGTCGGCTGCCAGGGATAAGGATGCGCAGACGGGAGCGAGAACCGTAGCCGCCGCGCAAGAAACTTATAAGCTTTTAAATGGCAGTTATTTTTATTCTGCTGGATCAAGTGCCTCGAAGTGTGACGCTAATGCCATTAGTTCCAGCAGCATTAATGCCAGCCTATTAAAGGGGGTGGTATTAAACACAAATTATTTCTATTACTGTGTTTACGGTGATCCCACTTTAGCTTCCCCAACGTTTACTGCAATGGCAGTCCATATCGCTACGGGTAAAAAATTCGCTGTTAATCAGAATGGAGACGCCTCCGCCTGCTCGCCTTCTTCGACTTCGGCTTGCGACGCGACCAACAGGACTGGATCATTCTGAACCTAACTTAAGCTTAGTTTCAAGCAAATCATTTCTGTATATTTAGGGTGCAATTATGTGGGATCTTATTCTTAATTTGGCTCAGACAACCAAGCTATCTGATATTCATATTCACGCAGGTGCTCCTATTGCCTACAGGGAACACGGCGATATTGTTCAAATGGATCAGGTGATTAGTCAAGAAGATTTGCGAGGTTTCTTGCAGGACGAGTTATCTGACGCAGAGTTCATGCAATTCATCGAGTCTAAGGATCATGACTTCGCGATTGAAAAAAATGGTTTCCGATTTCGGGTTAATGCGTTTCAAGAGTCAGACAAGATTGCCCTTGTGCTAAGACGAATTGAGTCAAAAATCCCCGATTTTGATGCACTCAATTTGCCAGCTTACGCGAGAACCGTACCAAGTTTGGGGACTGGGCTTGTGCTTGTAACAGGACCAACTGGCTCTGGTAAAAGTACAACCTTAGCTTCAATTCTAGATGTGATTAATGCAAGCCAGAAAGGCCATATCATCACCATTGAAGATCCTATTGAATTTAGACATAGCTCTAAATCCTCTGTGGTGAGTCAACGCGAAGTTGGTCGAGACACTAAAAGTTTTTTAAGCGCATTAAGAGCCTCTCTTCGTGAGGATCCTGATGTGATTCTAGTGGGCGAATTGCGTGACTTGGAAACAATTCAGTTAGCGCTTACAGCCGCAGAAACAGGGCATTTGGTCTTTGGCACTTTGCATACCAACAGCGCTCCTTCAACAATTACTCGTATCATCGACGTTTTTCCGCCATCTCAGCAAGAGCAAATTAGGTCACAGCTTGCATCGACGCTGCGCTGTGTGCTCACCCAGAATTTGCTTAAGAGGGTAGATCAGCCAGGTCGTGTAGCCGCCTTTGAGCTGATGATCTGCAACACAGCTATCAGGAATTTAATCCGAGAGAACAAAATTTTCCAAATCCCTAACATTATGCAGACAGCAAGGGCTGAGGGAATGATCACGATGGAAAACTCACTAAAGACGCTTGCGCTAGAAAATAAAATCTCAGCTTCTGCAGCTTAGGATCAATCTTGAAAACACAATCAGGATTTAGTTTTCTTGAGCTGATTGTTGTGGTTGGTATTATTGGCGTAGTGGCTACGTTTTCAATTTCAACCTCTGATGAGGCGGCTTCTGCCCAAAAAATTGTCAGCCAGGCTCAGGAAGCTTCAGTTCGACTTTCTGGGTTGGCTGCTAGCGCAAGATCATCCCAAACTTCTATTAAATTAACCTGCGATAGCAAAAGTCTAAAGGCATATTATTATCGGTTAAAACCAAGCAATATGCTTTCGGGCTCCGTAGGGGTGAGTGCTCAAGCTCAGACCTCGGGCACAGAAACGCGCTCTGAGACGCTTGTGAGTTATTTGTTAAGCAATACATCAATATCGTGCCCAGCAAGCACCAGCTACGTGACGTCTGACGGAAATATATTCACGCAAGCTTCTGGAAATTTTGATCTAATCATCTACTCTGACAAAAAAACCAACATACAGTCTCGCGTGCTCTTATCTAAGACTGGATATCCCAGAGTTTATGCTAGGGACGTGAATGTTTCCTCGACCTGGAATGAGATTAGGTAGTAGCGATGAATAAGATGCGTGGATTTACCCTGGTTGAAGTGATGGTGAGCATGGTGCTCATTTCTTTTGCAGCCATTTTTTCGATGATAGTGATTAAGGTGGTTTCCCAGCGTCAGGCTGAAATTCGTAATATGACGCAATATACGATAGTCACGAAATCACTAAAGTCGGGGTTTAATGAGTACGTTAACTCAGTCGACCCGGCAACGATTCCTAATGGTGAAACCTTGGTGTGCGCTGACTTTGGCCCTGCTGCGACGGGCAAGGCCAAAATGACTACGTTGATTTGTAGTATGGAATCACAGCTACTTCAGTCAAACCCAAGCTCCAAAAAGACGATTGACTTGACGACCAATGTGACGGTAGTGAATAGCGTTTACTACTTTTCTGGACGCATTCGCATTCTGCATTCTTCTTGTCCTGCCAGTGTTTGTTTGGATCGCATCTTGGTGAATCAGAAATGAATAAGAAAATACAAAGCCAAGGTTTCACGCTTATCGAACTGGTGGTATCGGTTTTTATTGCATCGTTAATGATTGCTTCGATTGCCATCTTGGTAAAGAGCTACAAAAATATGTCAAATGATGTAAAGGTGGATGTGGTGGCGGAGGGTGATGCCGTAAATTTCATTGACATATTTTCTGAGGACATTGCCTCATCTGGGCATCAGCCAATTGATTCGCAAATGGCTTCTATATATCTGTCTGGACCTGTCATCGACACAACGGTGGTGGGCGTGATAAAGATTACAACAGACTTAACCCCAACGCTTAGGCAAGTTATTACTTATAAGATGCTTAGCTTTCCTAGGTTTGCGGAAAATCCTAATGAAAAGGCAATCTTTAAAAGTAAGCAGCTGACAAATGGCAATGTTATCGATCTTGTATATAGTGACGAGTTAGTCTTAGCGAATGTATCAAGTTTTAATTGTACAAATTCAATTAACCCGACCCCAGTGAATGCGAATGCAAGCATTCGTGGCTTAAATTGCACTTTGGTGGTCACAGGCCCAAGGTCTATTTTGAAGACTTATAATTTCTATGCAAAAGCAGAAAATCAGTTTTAAGCATCAGTCAGGAATGGCTTTGGTTTTTTGCTTGGTCGCCATTTTGATACTGTCTTTTGTTGCTGCAACTTTATTGAAGACGCAAACCTTTGTGGCAAAGGTTCAGAATTTATTTGTGACAGCGGAGGTCGCCACTGACTCAACAGACTTTTGTTTGCAGGCAGGGTTCGATTATCTGAAATTGAATGTCAATAATCTTGATGTAGATCCATTTAATAACACATCAAAAACCATTTCTCTGAGTACTGCCTCAAAAATTAGCGCCGCTTTTACTCCGCTGTCTCGTTTTTCGAGTGCAAGGAGCCTGTTATCTGGAGATGCTTGCACAATCACCTTCGTTAAAGCTGAGACTGCGTCAGGGGTTGGGGGGGGTGAGATTTCCAACTCTGGAAGCTATGGCGCTATAAATGGCGTAATGGTGAGGTATTACCGACTGAGAGCCGTTCGTGACAACGGCTCTGAGGTGGTCGAATATCAGACAATACTCGCAATTTAACGAGCGTTTTTGTTATTCTTAATAATCCGGTATATCATTACTTTTATGAAAATCATTTTAGGCCTATTTTTGATTGAAAAATGCTTGCGAAAAGCTACCCTTGCGCTTTTTCTCGGCCTTTCACTTCTATCCTCAGAGGTTAGCGCTAATAACTCGCTAGATGTTGGGTGTTTACCAGCTTATCGCAGCTGGCTAAAGCCTGTTGAGACGCTTGAAGTGTCTGCCTTGCCTGCTCCGATAAAAATTAAATTGGCAGGTGTGAAGAGTTTTGTTGGAGAGGTGCCTCAAGGTTGTGGAGGGCATATTCCGCCGGGCGCGCAACTTAGAATTTTTACATTAAATGATCAGCTCTACTCTTTGGAGCTGACAATCAAGACGAGTAAGCCATATTTCAGTCACTATATACAGGCAAAAGAAATTTCTAGAATGGAAGCTTCCTTCAGGCGAAATAGCTATGCCTTTTCAAGCTTCTCAACCAACATTGATAGGTCGCTCAGCCTTACATATCAAATTGAACTTGTATCAGGTGGTTTTTTTGAGCGTTTAAGTTACAAGTCTTCAGAATCAGCCAAATATGAATAAATTTCTACTTTATTCCCAACTGTTGTTGTTGCTTGTTTCTTTGCCGATCGAGGCGAAACAGCCACCTGCAATGACGACTGGCGGCGCGCAGTTGAATATTATTTTTGCGGTTGATACATCTGGCAGTATGTCGGCAAATAACAATTACATGAAAGTGCAGGACGCGCTTAAAAAATTAATTACAAATAAATCACTTGCCGCGGCCGCAAATTTTTCATTACTCACATGGAGTTCGAATTCATGTGTATGGAGTGGTGCACAAGCAAACTGCGGGTCTGCCTACAGACAGCCTATTTATCAAACTGTCAAAACATGTTCGCAACAGCCAGTTTATGGCTATTCATATCAGCCCTATTACTATTATGTTCAAGGTAAGAGATACACAAGTTATCGATATGTATACACGGTCATATCCACAAGAACGGTTTGTACTAATTCACAGCAGATTGTAGGCTATACATACTCTTCACAGTATGTATGGGTGCCCTTAAGCACCAATAAGTTGCAGAATTACAACGATATGATGGCGGGTATCGCAAAGGTTGGAGCGTCTGGCGGGACTAGCTTAGGTCCACCAATGCAATTTATTGAGGGGTACTTAAATAGCACAGTATTTAACAATACATTTAATAATTGTGGGACCACCTTGGTTATTGTACTGAGTGATGGGGCTTGGAGTCCAGGTACGGCTTATCAAATCGCTTCAAGGCTTAATGCAAAAACACCTTCAGTTAAAACCTTCTCAATTGCTTTTGGCTATGGGGCATCTGGCTCAATTCCTAGTACATTTAGAGATTTGGCAGTTGCAGGCGGAACTGTTTCTCCGCTAAGCAGTTCAGCATCCTCTGAGGAATTGGCTGCCAAGTTTATGCAAGCGATTCAGTCAGTGATGTTAGACACTTACACGGCTGTTGCCCCGACGATTATGCCTAAAACTACTTCTGGCGATTTGATTCTTGCTCCAGAATTTGAATACTCCTCCACCACGCAGTGGAAAGGCTATCTAACGGCTAAGAGAATCAATGCGGATGGCTCAATAGGAGCCACCCTTTGGGAACTAGGTGCAAATCTTAATGCAGTTCATCCAGATAGTAGAAGAGTATGGACTGCAATACCAGGACTTATTCCTCCAGATGCATTAAATAAAGTTACCCCAAACAATTTTACATCTGATGCAGATACGATTACTTCTCTTGCCGCCGCTATGGATGTTGATGGCGTTTTGAGCGGTAAAACCCCGAACGAAGATGCGGTTAACTTAGTTAGATACATCCGAGGCTTTGACGTTTGGGATGAGGACAAAAATGTAAACACCGCATTTCGTTGGAAACTCAATGACATTTATAACTCCAAACCCTTGTTTGTAGGTCAGCCACTTCAGACGATTCCCTCGGATAGTAATTATGTGGGGGGTATTCAATATTTTAGAAATAAAGACCCGCAAGCATACGATAATTTTAAATCCACACCGAGAGTCGCTATGGTTTATGTGGGCTCTAATGGTGGTCTTTTGCATGCAGTAGAGGCGACGACAGGAAGGGAGTTGTGGTCTTTTGCGCCTCCTCAATTAATGGATAAGTATAAAAATATTATCAGCTCACTGCCAAACTCTACGATGTCAATTTATGGGGTTGACGGCGCTGTTGTAGCCCAAGATGTTTATGTGGATGGTGCCTGGAGAACATATTTGACGGTTGCGATGGGATCCGGTGCAAGAGGTTTTTCAGTACTAGATGTGACGAACCCTAATCTACCAACACATGTAGTTTCAATTGAGAACTACGAAGATGACTCAGGGGCAAAGGTGACAAGAAAATGGTTAGATAACGGTTCTAGAGTTGATGGTGTCGGATATGAGAGGTTAGGATTTACAACATCTGCACCTGTTTTTTCCTATACAAAAGATAATGGGACTTATGAGCCTGTGCTTTTAATTGGAGGTGGAAACTCAAATTCTGGGCTATCTGCAAATGTTGGCTCAGTTGTCTATGTCGTTAGTTTGAAGCCAGATACTGTTGGCAATATCGTTGCGATGAAAGATGTGAGTTCCGAGCTAAACCAATCTTCCAGTGCAATAACGCTTACAGCTACTGCAAGTTCTAATTCGTCTACTTTAGACTTGTCGAATACTTATTCTATTGATATTGGGTCTGGCGTTTCAGGTTTGGGTATACCAGTTGATACGGTTGTGGAATCTGTTGATAGTGGAACCAGGGTCACACTCAATAATATTATTAGCGTTACATCTGGCGCATCCATCACTTTTACCAGAAGAGTTTTGAACGAAGTTGCTACTCAGGTTGGCGTGCTTGAAAGTGGAAGTACACCATACATGAAGGGCAAGTATGGCTATCGAATGTTGGTTCCCAATAGCAATGGTTATATTAGTAGTTTTGATGACGCTAACTCTGATCCGGCAAATATAAGAAACTCCTCTACGTTGATTGATGTGATGAATTCAGTAACGACTTTTACCAATGATCGCTTAATCAATCAGCCACTTTCGGTAACCGCTGATACAGCTGATCCTACTGATGAGTTGAACATCGTTTATGGTACTGGTGATATGGATATTTTGTCTCTTATTGGCAAAACTCCAGATAACTTAGTGGTATCTATACAGGACCAAGAAAAAAATATTTTTGCAACTTCAGCCGCAAGGAGCTTAAGTCAATTTTTAAATGCCAATAGTACGAGTGCTCCGACTTGTGTAAGTACAGTTCAACAGGGCTGGTATGTCAATATCAACAACTCCAGAGCCTGGGATAATGCTGGGGCAAGTTACAATTGTACTAACGGAAAATTAGCATCCAAAATTGAGTCCTATGGTGGAATCAGTACAGTTCCAATTTATGTGCCCCCAGTTTTGGCAGGCTCTAATTATTGTAGTAGTGGGGACTCCGCGGTCTTATTTAAGAATACCAAGTGTGGTTACGATATGAGCCAAGGTATTTATCTTAAAAATATGACCATTGGAGGTGTTACAGCTTATAAGGACAATATTTACATTTCAGTGTCGGCTAAAAAAGGAACGGTGAAAGTCGATACTGGTGGAAAGTTTACAAAAACCGATAATATCATTACTGGCAAACCTGGCTTTAATGTTAGTACGAGTGCCGGTAAGGTAATGATTAAATCCAGAATGAGAGTGCATTAAAATTGTTGAAAAAATTTTTAGATAAATTAAGGGTTCAATTGCATTCTTCCGATCCAATTGAGCAAGAAATTGTGGGGATTGATCTATCTCACGACTATGTTCGAGTGGTTCAACTCAATAAAAAACAAAATTTATGGACACTCTCTAAGCTAGCATCCAAAGCTGTTTCAACCAACATTGGCGAGGACACTAAAGATCAGGAAATTGTTCGTTTGTTAAAAACGATTCGCCTGGAGCAGAAATTTACAACTGAAAATGCAGCCATCTCATTGCCAATTAGCTCGGCTATTGTGCAAGTGATTCAGATTCCCTATCTGGAAGATGCGGAGCTTAATGTTGCAGTTGAAAATGGGAGCTTATGGGAAAGTAGTATTAACTTGCCAGGAGAGCTTTCTGAATACTCTATTTTTTGGCAAGTAGTTAAGAGAAATGCTGAGAAGAATCAACTCTCGATTTTGTTTGTGGCATCACGCATAGATGAGATTGAGAAGATGTGTGATTTGGTTAGAAAAGCTGGCTTCGATCCACTCATTGTGGACGTCAGATGCTTCGCGCTCAGGAATATTTTAAAAACGTATAGTAACGTTGAAACATCGGAGTTGACAGTATTTTTGGAAGTGAGTGGGCACGAAAATTATATTGTATTTATCTACGATGATTTACCATTTATTTATGACGTGTTTGTTACTGATGCTGATGCTGTTGCATTAATTTCTGGGGGCAGTGCGCTAGATGAAGAAGTTTATAAGCGTATAGGCTCGCAGATTAGAACGGCGGTGACTTCATTTATTAACCAAAGTGGCGCCCCTGGCATTGAAAAAATCAACTTGGTGAGCTCGCTTCCGAATTTTGACCTTATTGCTGAAGGGCTGAAAAAGGAAATCGTTGAATATCGCATTCAACCATTAAATCCTTTGAGTCATTTGAATATCCCTCTTCAAATTAAATCCCGTGTTGAAACAGAAAAAAATGTCTCTTCATTAACAGTCGCTTTAGGCCTTGCTACTCGGCGCTTAGATATTTTTGGGTACTTCAAATTTGTAAAAGCGGTTGCCAATATTAACTTGCTTCCTAATCGAGAAGAGATAGTTAAGAAAGAGCAGGAGAAATCCGAAGCAAAGGGCAAGCTCACAAAGGTAGCTTTTGGTGGTGCTTTGCTACTATCATTGGTTCTTGCTTTGCATACGTACTTGGTCATATTTTTCCCATCGCAGTCGGAAATCGATGGGCTGCAGACAAATATTAATAGGTTGCAAACAGAGGTAAATACTCTCAAGGCCGGGCAAGATAACTATGAGCATTGGATAAAAGATGTTGCGGGAACTAACGATAAAATTTTGGACGTAAGCTATTTGACTGCCTTACCTACTGGTATTTATGTTGTCGAATTAGATCAGAAGCGAAAAGAGCTTTCAGTGTTGACGGTTAAGTCAAACGACCAGTCTTTAGTTTCAAATGTTATGGAAGTGCTTTCAAAGAATTATAAAAACGTGAAGTTGTTGGGTGTTGAGTCGAGCCCAGATGACTTTTACCAAACCTCTAAAATTTCTTATCAAGTGAAATAATATGGATCTGAACAAACCAATTAATTTGAGCTTCTCCCTGAAAGGGTTTGATATCGCTAATGCTAAGCTACCCTTTGCAGTCGCTCTGGTATCTATTCTGGGGACGTTAATTTTTGGATATTTTTCTTTTGGGCTATACAGCAACTATGAAGAACATGCGGCTGGTAAAAGTCAGTATGAGTCTTTGACGCAACAAAAATTATTGCTACAACAAGATCACGCAAAGATCTTAAAAGATCATGGTTCAACGATAGAAGATCTTGCAAAAAGTCCCAACTCTAAATCAGAACTGGTTGCTACTTTAAGCGGATTAGTTGCAAAAAATGGGATGAAGATTAGTAAGCTTAATTCGAACGATGCATCTCCATCCTCCGGAGGAAAAGATGCGGCAATTGAGTTGGAAGCGGATGGTCAGTTTCAAGCCATCAAGAAATTCTTAGAGCAAGCCAGGCTTGTCGTTTTGGCGAGTGATGTGACTCACCTTAAGATCACCAAGTCAAAGGAGTCGAGACTTTTGCATCTATCGCTTGGGGTTAAATTTACGAAACCACCTAAGCTGGAAGTGACTAAACAGAAAGTGGCTTTCAAAATTAATGGTCAAGATTATTTATATGATAATTTCAGCTAATGGCAAGTAATTCACACAGGTTTTGTACAAGCGCCTGATCCATTAAATGTAGAGAAGCCAACAGAAGTAGCTACGTCCAATCTATCCGGTGAAGCTAAGAGAAGTGATCCTTTCCAGGCCCCACCTCAGCCTTTTGCTGCAAAAGACCCAGGCGGTTTGATCGATCCAGCTAATTCGCAAGTGGTCACCAAAAAAGCGAATGTCATGTATTTGTCAGGTATTCTTTACTCCGCCAATGCAAAGTTTTGTATTGTTGTTCTGCCATCCGGTGAGTCGAAGGTCTTTGCTGAAGGTGAAAAGATTAATGGAAAGATTACGGTTAATAGAATTAGTGATGAAGACGTCACTTTTGCCGGTAAGAAAACAAGTCAATATAAGGTAGGTCAAGAGTTACCACTATGAAAAAATATTTACCCATCACCATTTCATCTTTGCTCATGACCCTGTTGGTGGCATGCACGCCGCCAGCTGTAGTCAAAAAGGATGTGCAAGTTAATGCAGATAAAGTTCGTGAAGATGTGATTGATTTGCAGAGCAAAGATCAGGCAAATGAAACTGATCTGAAAAAAGATGATGTAACCCAAACAGAAACAGCAATCAGGCCTACAAATATTGTTGAAATTAAAGGTAAAGAGCGTGGCTTAAAGTTTACTGACCCCAATTGGAAAGATTTCCAAATTGCGCTTGATCTTAATGTGGTGCCTTTGAGAACTTTTTTTGAGACGCTGCATCGTTTAACAAAAATTAACTTTGTTGTCGGAGATGAGGTTAAAGGTGATATTACCATTAGCTTGAAAGACGTCGGCTGGGTAGAGGCCTTAGATATCGTTGTAAAGAATAAAAATTTAATTAGCGATGTGAACGAAACAGGCACCGTTGTGACCATTCATAGTCCAGATTTCGTGGCCGCTCAGAGCGATTCAATTCAAAAAGCACTATCTTCAAGGATTGCTGCGGTTAAAGCTTTTTCTAGTTTGGAATCAAAAACGACGGCCATCATTAAGTTAAATTATGCGAAACCAGATGTTGTGGCTCAGCAGCTTAAGGACATTGTGGCAACCCTTGAAGCAACTGGAGCTGGTGCTGGTGCTTCACAAGGTGGTGGAGCAAGTTCTCGTGCATCTTTTGTAATTGATAGTCGGACTAATTCAATCATCATCCAAGCCACGACATCGGATATGGAGTGGATTAAGTCAGCTATTTTTAATTTGGATAAGGCAACAAGACAGGTCTTAGTTGAAGTATTCATCGTAGAAGCTAGCGATGATTTCCAAATGCAGTTGGGCAGCCGCGTAGGACTTTATAATACTGGCAATACTCGTACATTCGATACAGCCTCGGTGACTGGTACCCTCGCTGGGACGCCGCCCACTTCTGCAGGCTCAATCGGCCTTGCAACGACCGCGGGCAGCTTGGCCAACAATCCAATCGCTGGCGCGCTCGGCGGTGTGGCATTGTCTTTTAATTCAACCAGAACAGATTTGCGTTTTGAGTTGCAGGCGATGCAAAAAGAAAGCCTGATCAAAATTGTTTCTAACCCTAAACTATTTATCATTGATAATGAACAGGCGACCATCACTGATGGTACTGAGGTTCCCTACACTGCAACTGCTCAATTGGGTGCGTCACCCTCAGTTCAGTTCAAGAATGCTGCACTACAACTTCAAGTGAAGCCATCAGTAATTGGGGACGGTAACGTTTATCTGGATCTAGTGGTTAATAAAGATACACCGCTCACCGGAAGCCCGCCACCGATTTCCAAGAAGGAGCTTAAGACGAAGCTGCTTATTAAAGATGGCGGTGTAGCAATGATTGGAGGGATTAATAAATCAGAGGCAACAGCGACTGAAGATGGCGTGCCTTTATTTGGCAAGCTCCCGCTTATTGGGAACCTATTTAAAAGTAAAGGCGACCTAAATAAGAAAAATCAACTCTACATCTTCTTAGCTCCCAAAGTGCTCTAGTACGATGAGTTATAAGGATGTAATTAAAAGCATTAAGGACGAGGTCGCCAAGTCTTGTCTAGACTTTGGTCTAGTCCAAGCTGTCGATTTTGATAGACTAAATCAACACGCCAAGAATACTGATGGCAGCTTACTCGATCTGCTCTTTAAAGATGGCTTTGTGTCAGACGATCTCCTATTAGCTGGTCTTGAAAAGAAGTATGGGGTTGCAACAGCTGTTGACGCTCTCCCAGTTGACCCAGATTTCAAAAACTTTCCTTACAAGTTCTGTTATAAAAATGGATTGATACCCATCGGTGATGATGGCGTTACCCTTGTGATGGGGGTTATTGCTCCGAGCACATTAAACTCCATGAAGAATCTTGCCTTGTTAACGGGACGTAAAGTGAGCGCCAGATTCGTTCCTTTAAATCTAGTAGTCCGCGAGCTCATTAAGAACGATGAGGAACAGCCGCATTTGGAATCAGAGTCTGATCCTATTGTAGAGGCACCTCTGCCGCCAGAAGAAATTAAGATGCCAGAGCCTGATTTAGTAAAACAGATCATTCCTCAGCAAGTTCTGCAAAAACCAAAAGCTAACAAGAAAAATTTCGATAGTTCTAATATTGTCACAGCTGTTGAAGATATTCTTTCTCAGGCTGTTGATTCAGGGGTGAGCGATATTCACTTTGAGGTTTTTAGAGATACGGCGAACATACGATTTAGAAAAAATGGTACCTTAATTTCTGCTTCGGAGTACAAGAAATTTGCAACAGAAAACTATGTGGCGGTCGTAGCGCGAATCAAAATTTTGGCCAATTTAGATATTGCCGAAAAGCGTTTGCCTCAAGATGGCAAGATTGCCTTTAAGTCTAAGGGTGGCAATGAAGTAGATTTCCGGGTTTCTGTTTTGCCAACGAATCTTGGTGAGCGCATTGTTATCCGTATCTTAAACTCTAATAGCCTGGCAGTTTCTATTGAAGGGCTGGGATTCAAAGACAGGCAGCTAAAAGATTTCTTGGAGGCTATTGATGCGCCTCAAGGTCTTGTATTAGTCACAGGACCTACTGGTAGTGGTAAGTCCACAACCCTTTACGGGGCGATTCACTATCTTAATAAGCCAGACGTTAACATTCTGTCTTCATTATATCCTGTGGAATATACTTTGAGCGGCATCTCACAGGTTCAGGTAAGAGAGAATATTGGCCTTACTTTCGCGAATGCACTCAGATCATTTTTGCGTCAAGATCCTGAGATTATCTTAGTTGGGGAGATTCGTGATACTGAGACTGCTGATATTGCTACCAAAGCAGCGTTAACAGGGCACCTGGTATTAAGTACCTTGCACACGAATAGTGCCGTTGGCGCGATCACTCGTTTGGTCAACATGGGATTGCCGGAGTACTTGGTCTCTAGTGCATTGACCTTAGTGGTTGCACAGCGGCTTATCAGGGTTAATTGTAAGAGTTGCTTAGAGCCAGACGATGCCTTTTTAGCTGGCAATCTTGATCCAAATTTGCTGGAAGCCTTAAAGGGTGCGAGACCAATGCACGGCAAGGGTTGTGCGGCTTGCTCTTACACTGGATATTCAGGCAGAAAAGCTATTCATGAAGTGCTCAAGGTTTCGCCAAGAGTTCAAAAGGCGATTAATCATAAAGCAACAGAAGCTGAAATGCATGCGATAGCAGTTGAAGAAGGTTTCGAGAGTATGGCTTCAGCAGCAATTCGATATATTTTTAGCGGCGATTTGTCGATTGAGGAATATATGCGCGTTGTTCCACAAAATGGTGAGGAAGAGGAATCGTCATGAATTTCAATTGGCGAGGATTGAGGGCGAATGAATTTGCCTCTGGCGTTGTGGAAGCTGGATCAAGAGAAGAGGCGATCTTCAAGCTTAAAAACGAGGGCGTGATTGTCACCGAAATTGATGATGATGCCACAAAACAAGAAAAACAAAAGGTGCAGAAGAAGAGTCTCTTTGCCCGTAAGAAAATTAAAGAAGAGGAGCTTCTTCTTTTTACCCGTAAATTTGCCTCGATGATTGAAGCAGGATTGGCGATTGTGCCTGCATTAAATATGCTGAAGGTGCAATCGGAGAATCCAGCGATGACAGATATTTTGCAAGTGATCGTCGACAAGGTCAACGCTGGGGTCCCTCTGTCGAAGGTATTTCAGGACTACCCTGAGTTGTTTGATACGGTGTATATCAGCCTGATTAAAGCTGGTGAGGCGAGTGGTAGTTTAGATGTATTTCTCCGCAAAATTGCTGTCAACATTCAAAAGCGAATCAAAATTATTCGTGCTTTGAAGAGCGCGCTTACCTACCCGCTAGTGTTATTGGCCGTGGCGGTCCTTGTGATCGGCGTCATGATGATTTATGTCGTGCCTGTCTTTGTCGAAATTTTTGGGCAGGGTGGTGTTGAGCTCCCCGCGGCGACGAGGATGGTCATGTCGATGAGTGACTTCTTCAGAAGTTATCAGATGTTGGTTCTAGTGGCTGCCTTGGTGGGAACTTTAAAGTTCATTCAAAGCAAGCTCAAAACGGATAAGGCATTTAAGTGGAAGGTAGATAAGCGAAAATTGAGCCTCCCCCTCTTTGGCAAGATGATTCAAAACTCGATTATGGCAAGGCTTTCGGAAGTGCTTTCGAACTTGATTGCAGGTGGGGTAAATCTAATCGAGGCCATGGAAATCGCAAGAAACTCTATCGATAATGAGTACATCACCGATGCTCTCGAGAAAGTAAAGCGACAAGTCTATTCGGGACACCCGTTCGCTAAGTCTCTCAGGGAGACTGAAGCTTTCCCAGAAACTCTGTGTGGCTTTGTTGAGGTGGGTGAAGAGACCGGTAAACTAAACGATATGCTTAATACCATTTCACTCTTCTATGAAGATGAGTTTGATAACTCCATCTCACAATTTTCACAAATGTTGGAACCTATCATGATTGTGTTCTTAGGTGGTGTTATCGGGTTTATCTTGGTTGCAATGTACATGCCTATTTTCAATATGGGCGGTGCTGTTGCAAGCTAATCATGTGGTTTGTGAGGGTATTCATATTCTGCATCCTAAGCCTTTCGCCTTGGCCTATTTGCGCGGAGGACGTTCAGTCATCGCCAGTTTCATCTAATCAGCCCTTTTATACCTGGCTAGCAAGCTCTCATGTGATGAGCGCTAAAAGCTTGAACAACGGAAATCTTGCAACGATCAATGGGGCTTATGTCACTATGGATCGAATCGTTAACTCAACCCCACTCATTAAATTCTACGCAGATCGATTAGCGCTTGAAGGCGTGCCCTCCGACTTCGCCATTTTGCCTTTGGTTGAGAGCGGGAATAACCCTCAAGCCAAATCTCCTATGAATGCTCTAGGCTTGTGGCAGTTTATTCCCTCCACAGGTCGCGAGTTCGGGCTTGCCCATAGTCAGGTTCATGATGACCGTACGGATGTGAATAAATCGACAATCGCCGCCGCAAAATACCTCAGGTCGCTTTATGAGCGCTACCGTGATTGGAATTTAGTTTTGGCCGCCTATAACTGGGGAGCCGGATCAGTTGATCGTGCCCTAAAAAAAGGATTGCGACAGCCTAATGGCCAAATTAATTTGAAGTATTTGCCTCAAGAGACCAGGAATTATTTGGTTTATTTTTACTCATTCAATACTCAGATCGAAGCGAATCACCAACATCGTTATATGAGTAAGTATCCCAATGCGCCCTATTTAATGGAAATTGATAGTCGCAACTTCAATCAATACATATCCTCTTCGAGAGGTGTTCAAGGGATGAGTCGAAGTCTATTTAGTCAGGTGAACGGTTTTCCCCCTGAGCTCATGGGATCAATGAAGGGTGTTGTGCTTGTTCCGACGGACTTATTTTCTCAATATTTCTCGGTAGAGAAAGTTTCATTTAAAAATAGTAATCGCTACCATGGGCCCTCCAACGCTAACAAGGGCTGTGAACAGAGCTACAGGGTAAAGTACGGTGACACGATGGAAGGTATTGCAATCAAGCACAGGCTGAGCGTCGATCGATTAATGGATCTTAATCCATCCGTTCGCTTTGTTAGACCTGGGATGACTATTAATTTCTGTCCTTGATCAGGACAACTTTATACTGGAGGTAATTTTCTATGAGTACTATGACGAAAGAGGGCTTTTATCAGCTAATTTATGTCAGCGAGCCAGTTGCTGGAATACCTGAGCTTCTAGATATTGTTGCCAAGGCACAAGTGTTCAATAGCTCGAAAGAGATTTCCGGCATCTTGATTGTGAAAAATAAATCTGTATTCCAGCTACTTGAGGGACCAGAAAATGAAGTAAGGGCTTTATATGAAAAAATCAAACAAGATCCGCGGCATCGATCTCCGGATGTGATTTATGAAGGGATAACAAAAATGCGGAATATCCCATTCTTGGGGATGGCTCTCACTATTGACTTCGAAGAAAATGATGATCACAAGGTCTTTCTTTTCGACAAAAAAGAAGCGATCAAATTTAGTCAGCTAATTAAAGGTCCAGTAAAAGAGTACTTGCTAAGCTACTTAAACATGAACTAGAGCTAATTTATAAACGTTGAGGGCTTACCCCTCTTAATTTCATAGACGTTTCTTAGCTTCTACTTAGAAGTTCTTTAGACCGTTACTTAAGTAACGGTTGGGCTATTCAAGAAATGCGATCACTATCTGTTTCCACGTTTTACTTCCACACTTTTATTTTTTATACAACCAACTGATTATTAATTAAATTTATTTATTGAACCTAGGCATAATCCGTTGGTGCTGTGTTCGACTCACAGAGGTGCCACCACAAAACAAACCTCAGCTAGGAATGGCTGAGGTTTGTTACTTTAAAGACTTAGATTTTGAATTCCGCCCCAAATGACGAGGGTGGAAAGCATCAAAAATA
>Ga0172367_10004552_pt1 | contig 17200 bp, 16 predicted proteins | sample Lak10m_FD_114542 | JGI IMG/M metagenome (GOLD analysis project Ga0172367, IMG submission 114542) | Freshwater microbial communities from Kabuno Bay, South-Kivu, Congo - kab_022012_10m | ecosystem: Environmental > Aquatic > Freshwater > Lake | place: Democratic Republic of the Congo: South-Kivu...
AAATATTCAATAATACAATTATTCAAATTATCGGTAAAATAGCTACTACCGGTTTAAACTTATTTGCTTTTGCCTTGATGACTAGAGAATTGGGACAAAGTGGATTCGGAGAATACACAACGGTTATTACCTTTCTTTCATTTTTCGCGATTATTGCCGATCTCGGCCTAACCTTGGTAACGGTACAAATGATAAACAACGAAAAAGAAGAATCTATAATTTTAGGAAATTTATTTGGCTTACGACTAGTTTCTTCTTTATTATTTATCAGCCTAGCTCCGATTATTGTTATTTATTTAAACTATAATGATAATATTAAGCTGGGAGTTTTGATTGCCTCAGCTTCTTTTGTTTTTAATGCCTTGAACCAAATAATGGTAGGCTTATTTCAAAGTAAGTTAAAAATGGATAGAGTCGCCTGGGCGGAAACTCTCAGCCGTTTTATCATGATTATTGGCGTTATTTTATCAATTAAACTAAAGTGGGGATTAAATGGCATGCTGCTTGCAACTACCGCCGCCAGCCTTACCAGCTTTATACTGCATTTTATTTTTGCCAAAAAATTTGCCCGCATTAAACCACTTTTTAATTGGCTAATTTGGAAACGTATTATTAATCTGTCCTGGCCCCTAGCAATTACCATTGCTTTTAATCTCATCTATCTACGCGCAGATACATTGATTTTATCTTTAGTAAAAACAGCCGATGCGGTTGGACTCTATGGCGCAGCTTATAAAATAATTGATGTCTTAAGCTCACTACCTTTCATGTTTGCCGGCATCATTTTGCCTATATTAATCAGTGCTTGGCAAAAACAAGAAACGGAACGCTTTAATAATATTTTACAAAAATCTTTCGATATAATGGCTGCTGCCGCGTTGCCCATGCTAATTGGCACTCAATTTCTGTCCGACCATATTATTAATTTAATTGCTGGACCAAATTTCCAAGAAGCTGGCGTAATTTTACGCGTATTAATTTTTGCAGTAGCGGCAATATTTTTAGGAAACATGATGGCCCATGCCGTTATTGCAATTAAAGCGCAAAAAAAAGTAATCTGGATATATGTTTTTACCAGCCTCAGCTCCTTATTAGCTTATATAATTTTTATCCCTCGTTTTTCTTATTTTGGAGCCGCCGCTGTCACGATTTATAGCGAAGTTATGATTGCCTTGCTATCAACTTGGTTTATTTATAAACATCTAAAATTCCGCTTACGCTGGCAAAGCGCCATTAAATCATTAGGAGCTTCTTTGCTCATGGGTACAATTTTGTGGCTATGGCCTAAAGGTTGGCTAAATTCATCAATCGGCCTATTACTTTCCATGACAGCCTCAGCTTCTTTTTATTTATTATTCTTAGCTGGCTTACGCGCTTTTAATCGCTCTGATTTTCTTTTAATAATAGGTAAAAAAATATGAAAACCCTTAACACCCACGCCGGTAATATTGAAATCATCTATGAAGATGAAGATTTTTTAGTAATAAATAAACCTTCAGGCTTAATTGTTCATAAAACATCAAGTAATTCCGACTTAACCCTGGCAGACTATTTGTTAAAATTTCGACCGGATTTAGACGGCATAGGAGAAGACGAATCTCGACCAGGCATAGTCCATCGTTTAGATAAAGATGCCAGCGGATTAATGGTGGTGGCTAAAAATAATCAATCATTTGCCGCTTTAAAAAAACAATTTAAAAATAGAACCGTGATTAAAGAATATATAACCCTAATTCATGGCAAAATTATAAAAAATGAAGGCGAAATTCGCTTTCCCATCACCAGATCTAAGTCTGGTCACAAAATGGCTGCCTTACCGCTGAATTTTGGAGATAAAAAAAAATTATCTAACAGAGACCAGGGAAATATAAAAGCTAAAAATAAAGCACGAGAAGCCTTAACTCTGTTTACTGTTGAAAAAAAATGGCCCCATTTCAGTTTAGTTTCCGTAAACATTAAAACCGGGCGCACCCATCAAATAAGGGTTCACTTCGCCGCTTACGGGCATCCATTATTAGGCGATGATCTGTACGGAACACCAAAAACAAAAATTAAAAACAAAAAATATGCTTTAGGCAGGATTTTTCTTGTTGCCCAAAAACTGAGTTTTAAAAACCTATCCGGAGAGATGAAAGAGTTTCAAATTGAATTACCAAAACAATTACAAGATTTTTTAAAAAAATTAAAATAAATTTTGACTTTAACATCAATATTTTCTATAATTACTTATTATAGAAAATAAATAATTAAATTATATGAAGAAAATGTTTAAGAGTCTTTTTAAGAGCAAGCAAAGAATTATAATCATGGCAATTATCTTGATTTTAATTATTGCGGCCGCCCTTTCAATTACGTTGATGGGCAAAAAACAGTATAAAGAAATTAGCGCAGCTGAAGCAACCGCAAAATCAGAAGATTTTATTAATAATTTCTTAATGCCAAGCGGCAGCAAAGCTTCAGTCACCGAAACTTCTGAAGAATATGATTTATATAAAATGAAAATTGATATTGGTTCAGAAAGCCCAGTTGAATCATATGTCAGTAAAGATGGAAAACTCTTTTTCCCCCAAGCTATAGACATGGAAAAAACAGCTCAAGCTCAAACTGGAAATAATAACCAGGCATCCGCACCAGTTATTCCAACAGATTTACCGAAAAATGATAAACCGGTAGTTGAGTTATTCGTAATGAGCTATTGCCCTTATGGCACCCAAATAGAAAAAGGGATGTTGCCGGTTTTAGAAGCTTTAGGTAATAAAATCGATTTCCAATTAAAGTTCTGTGATTATGCTATGCATGAAAAAAAGGAATTAGACGAAAACCTGGTTCAATATTGTATACAAAAAGAACAACCGGAAAAATTAAAAGCTTATTTACAATGCTTTTTAGCTGAAGGTAATGGCTCTGATTGTTTAAGCAAAAATACTAATAAATCTAAAATTGAAAGCTGTGTAAACACAACCGACAAAGAATATAAAGTAACAGCTAATTATAATAATAAGACCGATTGGAAAGGAAGTTTTCCTGGTTTCAATGTAAACAAGGAAGATAATGCTAAATATAATGTCGGTGGCTCCCCTACTTTAATTATTAACGGCAAGGAAGTGCAAAGCGGTCGAGACTCAGCATCTTTATTGGCCACTATCTGCGCCGCTTTCAACAATGCCCCGGAAGAATGCAATCAACAGTTAAACGCACAGTCGCCAACTCCTGGATTTGGATTTGATTATAGTGCTAATAATGCCGGCGCTGCTTCTTGCAACTAAAAACAAAAAAATAAATTTAAAAAGACCTCTTTAACAGAGGTCTTTTTTATAATATCTTATTCCTGTCCACGCCAATGTTTAGCGGCCAATATCCTTCGCACTGCTAAAATATAAGCAGCCTGACGAAGGCTAATATTTTTTTTATCTTTATATAAAGACAGTATCCGCCCCCAATTAGACCGCATTTTCTTTTCCAGCAATCCCTTTAAATAATCCTCATCTAAAATTTGGCCGGTACGATTTTGAGCCCATTCAAAATAACTAACAATTACACCACCGGAGTTAGCCAAAATATCAGGCACAATTAATTTTCCCGCCTTATCCAAAATTTTATCAGCGGCTAAATCTATTGGCCCATTAGCCAATTCGATAATATATTCAGCTTTTATTTTATCGGCATTAATAGAGGTGATTTGATTTTCTAAGGCTGCTAAAACTAAAATGTCCACATCTAATTCCAATAATTCTTCATTACTGATGACTTTAACATCCTTAAAATCAACCACCTGCTTACCCTCTGATTTAAAAAGAGATAAAGCTTGAATATCTAAGCCTTCTTCCTTAAAAATACCGCCGCGACTATCGGAAGTAGCTACTATTTTATAACCATCAGCAAAAAGTTTTTCTGCCATAAATAAACCAGCATTACCGAATCCCTGCACTGCCACTTTAATATCTGACGTCTTTTTGTTCGGTAAAAATTCCTTTACCGCTTCTTGAGTAATAAAATATCCGCCCTGAGCAGTAGAATCAGATCGCAATTTAATACCTCCTAATTCAACAGGCTTGCCGGTAATCATTCCCGGTTCATGATATCCAACAATCTTTTCGTATTCATCTAAAATCCAGGACATTGTCTGGCTGTTAGTATAAACATCCGGAGCGGGGACATCTTTATCTTGCCCTAAAACAGAATAAAAAGCTCGAGCATAAGCACGGCTAATTTCTTCTAGCTCTTTCTTTTCTGTTTTTTTAGGATCAAATTTTACTCCACCCTTAGCGCCTCCATAAGGAATATCGGCTAAAGAATTTTTAAGAGCCATCCAAAAAGCTAAAGACTGCACCTCGTCTTCGCTCACTTCTGGATGAAAACGAATACCGCCCTTACCGGGGCCGAGATCGCGGCTATAAACAATACGCCAGGCCGGATATTTATTACCGTTAACCTCTAAATCTGCCTTAGAAATTAAAGCCGGCTCATTTAGTAAGGCGATGTCCTGCTCACTAATATTATCTAAAGCGGCAACAATATTTAAACGCTCTAAATTATCTTGAACAATACTCATATTTTTAATGGCGAATTAAAACGGCCACTGTCTTAAGCGGCCGTTTGTTTCATTATATAATTAAAGATACTTTTCTAAATCTTGACGCAAGGCCTCCTGGCTGCGCATACCAATAAATTCATCAACCACCTGTCCGCCCTTAAATAATTTCATATTAGGGATACTCTGAATTTGATATTGGATGGCTAATTCCTGGTTTTCTGGATTTTCTGTATCAACTTTAGCGATTTTTATTTTACCTTCGAGAACAACAGCTAATTCATCAAGAATCGGCGCCATCATTCGACAAGGCATACACCAAGGAGCCCAAAAATCAACTAACACCGGAATCTCACTTTTTAAAACCTCTGCCTCAAAATTACTTTTTACAAGATCAATTGCTTTACTCATAAATTTATAAATTATTTATATTTTTTATTTTTTAATTACTTCTTTAAATAAAGTCTCCATTTTTTTTCTTTTTTCAGGAGAGATTTTATCATTAAGACAGCGATCAAATTCTAAAGATAAAATTTGTTCAGTTAAAGAAGATACAGCTGATTTAACCGCCTTCATCTGCGTTAAAAGGGAAAAACAATCCTCGGGCGAATTTTTCAACATTCTTTTAATTCCTTCCAATTGACCAATAATATTATTAATTCTTTGTTCGCTAGTCTTCATACTAGTTTAGTATAGCACACACCCCCAGGGGGTGTCAAGATATATTCTTTCTGTTAAAAATAAAAATTATTTTTCAAAAAAATGCTTTATTTTTTAAGAGCCAGCACCCAAAAATTAAAGCGATCATCATAAAAATCTTGAATCTCCCATCCGGCTGAAATTATATCTTTTTTAAAACGGCGACGGGAGTAATAATAATAATAACGAGCGCTAAGCTTTCTTCCTCGCTGATCTTTCCAGGGAAAAACTAAATCGCGCCAATCATATTGATATCTGCCTGTAATTTTAAGCCAAAAATTCCTATAAAGCTGACGCCTATATTTATTTTTCATTTTCCAAAAACTAATGATTAGCCTGCCTCCAGGCAAACTTAAATCATAAAAAGAACGCAGAACCTTAATTCTTTCTTCTTTGCCGGGAATGTGACTGAGCACAGCCGAACAAAAAATTGTTGAAAAATAAGATTTTTTAAAATTATCCAAATTTGATAAATCTCCACTTTCAAAATTATAATTAGGATGATTGATTTTAGCTAAATTTAATAAACTTTTACTTTGATCAAACCCAAAATAATTTTCAGGTGCGATTGAAGAATAATTTAATAAACGGCCATTACCGCAGCCGGCATCAAAAACCTTGCCAGCACGCATAACTTGGCTAGCCGCCCATTTAAAATCCGGCGCCGCTTCCTTGCTGCGAGTATTATTAAAATGATCAGCCGTAATCTCATAAGAATCAAAAACTATTTTTTTTAATTCTATTAATTTTTCTTTTTTCATAATATCAATAATTACCCAAATATTGCCTTTCTTCGCCTCGATTTTTTTTTAAGCAATTATCGCAATAACCGCATTTAGGAGCATCTACTTCGCCAAAATATTTTAAAATATATTGTTGACGGCACAAAGAAGAATAAACATAAGATTCCATTTCATTTAATTTATTTCTAGCTCTCTCCGCTTTTAAATCAAGGGCTTTAAAGTCTAAAGACAACTCTTCAGGATCAACAAATTTAAGAATTCTTATTTCTGTTCCTTTAAAAGGAGGCCTGTATTCAATTAATCCCTGTTCGGCCATTTTTTTAACGGCACGATTAAGCACGTCTTTTTTGATTTGCAAAACTATAGCTGCCTCTTCGGCAATAAATTGCCATCCAAACTCAATCTCCCCAGCAAAACGATAACGTAATTTTTCTGCTACCGCCAATTGAACCTTGGCGCGCGGGCTAATGGCTGATAAAGTTTCTTCCCAAGAGTTTATCAGCTTAATAAAAGTATTAGTGGTGCGCTCATTGGGGCGGGAAACATAACCTTCTTTTTCTAAAATCTTAATTGCCGTCCCCACTGACATTTCAGGGGCTGATTCTGATAAACGTTTGGTTAATTCAGCATAAGTAATTAAAATAGAATTTTCACCATCAGGATTTTCTTCTTGCGCTTCTAAAAGAAAACCGTAAACTTCTTTAATTAAATTAGGGCTAGGGTTATCGCCGGAAATAAAAAATTCTTGCAAATAACGATCGGAGGAAGAATAAAAAAGCAAGCAATAACTATCAAGACCATCACGCCCCGCTCTACCGGCCTCCTGATAATATGCTTCAATGGTTCCGGGAAGATCATGATGAATAACAAAACGAATATCTTTCTTATTAATACCCAAACCAAAAGCATTTGTCGCTACCACCACCTGAGCTTTGCCTTGCATAAATTGCTCTTGAACCCAATTACGGCTATCGCCGTCCATGCCCGCATGATAAGCAACAGCGGCAATATCATAATCTGAAAAAAATTCCACTATTTCATCCGCCTTGGAACGAGTACCTACATAAATTATACCCGAACCGCCCTCCTGGCTGCGAACAGCATCTAAAATATATTCTAATTTACGACTATTATTGGTTAAAATAGCAGCAAAATGTAAATTAGGGCGAGCAAAACCACTAATTACTGATTGAAATTTACTTAAACCCAATTGTTTAGCGATATCAGAACGAACCTCAGGGGTTGCTGTAGCGGTTAAAGCAACCACAACCGGAGACCCACAATATTTAATCGCCTCTTTTAGGCGCAAATAACTGGGGCGAAAATCATGCCCCCATTGGCTAATACAGTGCGCTTCATCAATAGCAAATAAAGAAACTTTAATATTTTTTAACTCCGCCAAAAAAGCTTGATTATAAAATCTTTCCGGAGCAATATAAACCAAGCGGTAAGCTCCTGATTTTATTTTTGCCAATCTTTGACTGGTTTCACCTAAAGAAACCGAGGAATTAATAAAAGTGGCAGGAATGCCTACACGCTCCATTGAATCAACTTGATCTTTCATTAAAGCAATAAGTGGAGACACAACTAAAGTAACCCCTTCTAATATCAAAGAGGGTAATTGAAAAATTAAAGACTTTCCGCCACCGGTAGGTAAAACCGTAATCGTATCTTGGTTACTTAAAATAGCATCAATGGCTTTTTCTTGGCCAGGACGAAAAGATTCATAACCAAAATGAATTTTTAATAGTTCTAATAATTGTTTCTTCTTATCAACCATTATTTTAAGAAAAGTAAAGCCATGCGAGCATGGCTAAAGCTTAATAAGAGTCTAAAAAATTTCAATAAATATTTAGTGGTGTTTGAAAATTTCCCAAACATTTTTAAATAAAAAAGCGATTGTCATCGGTCCGATTCCGCCGGGAACAGGCGTTAAAGCTTGAACCTTATCAATAACTTCATCAAAATCAACATCGCCGAAAACAAAAGAACCCTCTTTAGTAATGCCAATATCAATAACTAAAGCGCCTGCTTTAAAATAATTTTTATCTAAAAAATGAGGCAAACCTAAAGCACTAACCACAACATCGGCCTTAGAACTAATTAAACTTAAATTATTTTTTAAAGATTTATTGATACGAGGATCATCTTTTTCAGAAACAGCCAAAAGATCAACTTCAAATCCTAATAATTCAAAGTGTTTTTTTAATCCTTGGCCGAAAACTTCAGAACGATAAAAAATACAAGCGCGACCCTTGGCCTTATAATTCTTAACTATAAAATCGGCAGCGGCAATAACGGGAGAAATAATATAATCAGGATGATGAGGATGAAACCCATCGGCATCTTTTAGCGGATCAATAGCATTAATAATTTTATCAGCATTAATTTTCTCAGGCAAAGGAAGCTGAAGTAAAATCGCATCTATTGCTTTATCTTTATTTAAAAAATCAATTACTTCTAATAATTCTTTTTCCTCAACCTTGGAATCTAATCGGTAAAGATGGGTGTCTATTCCCACCTTCTTAGCCTCTCGTTCTTTTAAAGAAACATAAATTTCAGAATCGGGCTTATTGCCAACCAAAATAATCGCTAAACTGGGATGATTTGGTAAAATATTAAATATTTCCTTAGTGATATTATCTTTAATAGTTTCGGCAATCAACTTGCCATCTATAATTTTGTTTTCATTTTTCATAATTTAAGCAGGAATAGGGAAGCGCTGGCATAAATCAAAAACAGCGCGCTTTAATTCATTTAATTTATTATTTTGCTTGCTATTTTTTATAGCTCCATCAATAATTTCGGCAATGATTTCCATCTCCCCTGCCTTCATACCCCTAGTGGTAACTGCTGGCGTCCCCAAGCGGATACCGGAAGGATTTAAAGGGGGGTTGGGGTCATTAGGGATAGTAGAGCGTGAAACAGAAATGCCGACTGTTTCTAAAATAAACTCCACTTCTTTACCACTAATACTTAAAGGCGATAAATCCAAAACCAAAAGATGATTATCGGTTCCACCAGAAATTATTTTATAACCTCTATTAATTAATGCTACTGCTAAAGCTTGGGCATTAATAATAATTTGTCGAGAATAATCTTTAAATTCAGGCAACAAGGCCTCGCCAAAAGCAACTGCTTTTGCTGCGGTTACATTATCATGGGGTCCGCCCTGCATTCCCGGAAAAACAGCTCGATCAACTTGCTTAGCATATTTTTCCTTACACATAATAATCGCGCCCCGCGGGCCGCGTAGAGTTTTATGAGTAGTAGTAGAAACAACATCAAATAAAGGCACTGGGTTATTTAATTGCTTACCCGCAATTAATCCGGCAATATGAGCAATATCGGCAAAAGTATAAGCACCAATTTCATCGGCAATCGCCTTAAATTCAGCCCAATCAATTTCTCGAGAATATGCGCTGAAACCGGCCACTATCATTTTTGGTTTTTCTTCTAAGGCAATCCTTCTTACTTCCGACATATCAATTAATCCTGTAACCGGATCAACGCCATAATGAACAAAGTTATATAAACGACCGGAGAAATTAACATTATGACCATGGGAAAGATGGCCGCCATGATCCAGGCGAAGACCCAAAACTTTATCGCCTGGCTCTAAAAAAGCCATATAAACCGCCGCATTAGCCGGCGACCCGGAAAGGGGCTGAACATTTACATGTTCCGCCACAAACAACTCTTTAGCTCTATTAATAGCTAAAGACTCAAGCTCATCAATAATAAAATTACCACCATAATAACGCTTGCCGGGATATCCCTCACTGTACTTATTGGTTAAGACAGACGCTAAAACCGACCGGACCACCGGGGAAGCGTAATTTTCCGAAGCAATAAGTTCAAGTTCATTATTCTGTCTATCTTCTTCCCGCACAATAATATCGGACACGATAGGATCTTGTTCAAATAAAATATTATTTTTCATATTTATAATCTTAGTTTAGAGATAGTCTTTTGTCAAAAATAAAAAAATACCCCTAAGGGTATTTTATTTAAAATAAAATTCTAAAATAAACACTTCAACATGTAAGTTCCCTTAAGGCGATAGCCTTTTTTACGATAATAATCCCTAACCCCAACTCCGGAAATAACCGCAATCTTATCAACTCCTTTTGTTAAAGCTAAATTCTCAGCCTTGGCTAATAAATCCTTACCTAAACCGCGATGCTGAACTTTTTTACCGGCACCAGCTGGCGTCAATTCTCCGTAAACATGAAGCTCTCTAATAATTGCCGGCGCCACAAAGCTGTTTTCATCTAAACGGAGACGACAAAAACCAAAAAGAGTTTGCCCATCTAAACTATCAGCGCTAATAAAATACTCATTAGCGCCTGAAGCTTTATATTGTTGAATATTTAATTGATAATTTTTAACCGAGACATCTTTTGCTTCCCGGCAACGTATACAACGGCAACTAACCCCTCTTTGCTTCATAATTTGACGTAAATTAGTTATTTTATTGCCGGCAATAATTGATTCTGAAGGTATGTCTCTAATTAAACGGATAATTCTCACATATTCAGGTACAAGCGATTTACATCTAGCAATAAGATTTTGTAAAACTTTATCAGAATAAGGCTTATATTTACCCTGTTTATACCATTTATACAAAAGACTGCCCTCAGTAACAACTGTGGGGTAAAATTTAATTTGATCGGGCTGAAATCTTTCATCTTTAAAAAGATCATTAAAAAGTTTTAAGTCTAAACGGGGATTAGATCCAGGAAGAGCGGGCATTATATGATAAGTTATCTTAAATCCATATTTTTTTAATAAAGCTGTGGCTTCAGTTATTTCTTTAACTCCGTGACCGCGCTTATTAATTTGTAAAACTTCATCGTCTATAATTTGAACCCCCATTTCCACGCGCGTACAACCAAGTAAGCGCATTTGTTCAACTTCTTTCTTATTAATATAATCCGGCCTAGTTTCCAAGGTTAAGCCGATAATGCGATAACGGGCTTTTTCATTTTTTCTCTGTTCTAAAAATAATAAACACTGCAATTCATTAGTTTTTAAATTTTGAAGATAAGGATTCTTTTTTAATTCTCCGCCGGGGAGATAATCATTGGCAGCTTTAAAACAATTTAATATATACCAATATTTATATTTTTCTGGTAAATAACTCCAAGTGCCGCCAATCACAATAATTTCTATTTTTTCCGGCTGATGACCATTATTTTCTAAAGCGCGCAACCGGGAGACGGTTTGAGTATAAGGATGATAATGACAACGAATAGCCCTCATCACCGCTGGTTCATTAGAAAGATAACTTACCGGTACCTCCTTTTGTCTGGGGCAATAAGCGCAGGTCCCCGGGCAAGGATAAGGTTTGGTTAAAACGGCAACTGGCGCAATCCCAGATAAAGTTCTAATCGATCTTTTTCTTAAAATATATTCTAAAACTGGATTTGTTTTAATTTTTTTTGACAACAACAAACGCTTATACTCCCTAATAATATCCGCATTTAGAATGGAATTTATTTGATATTTTTTACTTATCTGTCTTTTTAAAGATGACAAATCATCTCGATTATTCACCGAAGTTACTGCTTTTTCAATTAATTCTTTAATTGCTTCTATCATTTTTTTAAGATATAATACTGTTATTATAGCAAATTTTAATCATTATTATATTATTTATGAAAAAAATTAAACTACTACTTATTATTTCATCAATCGCCCTATTAACTAGTCCTTTTTTAGCTAAAGCTAGCGATATTAAATCTGGCAAAAATATTTATTTATCTTCACAAGAAACTATTGATGGCAATTTATACGCCGCCAGCAATAATATCACGATTGAGGGAGAAATTAAAGGGGATTTAATTGCTATCGCTAAAACTATAACGATAAATGGGCGCTTAGATGGGGATTTGATCGCCGCCGCTCAAGCTATAATTATTAACGGGGAAGTAAATGGCAGTGTTCGCCTGGTAGGCAACACCACTAATATTAATGGAAATATTGCTAGAAATATTAATTTTATTGGAAATTCATTGTTTATTGAAAAAAAAGCCCAAATAGGCTGGGATCTAATTAGCGGCGCCGTTAACACCAACATTGCCGGCACCATAAACGGAAACGTTTATAATAACGGAAAAAACTTTATTTTATCAGGGAAAATTGGAAAAAATTTAAACATCCAAGAAAATAAAAATGTATTAATAAACTTAAGTCCAGAATCAAATATTAACGGAGATTTAAACTATCCAGATAATGCTCAATTAATCAGTAAAAACGGCGCTAACATTTCTGGTGTTATTAATAAGGCAAAAACAGAATCCAATAAAAATAAAACAATTTTTTCTATTATTTATAAAATATTAGCCGCTGTTATAATCGGCTTGATTTTAATCGGTCCGGGCAAAAAAATAATTTATACTTTAGAAAATAATATTAAAGGTGGGCCAATATCAAGTTTTTTCTGGGGCTTGCTCATATTTCTGGCAGCTCCGACTTTAAGCCTAATTTTAATGTTTACTATAATAGGCATACCGCTCGCTCTTTTAATTGCTTTATTATGGTTCATCGCTTTATATATCAGCAAAATTTTTACAGCCCTAATTCTAGGCAAAGAAATAAATAAAATTTTTTATAAAAATAAAAATGAACAAAAAAATTTATTCACCCCCCTGCTTATCGGGATTATTCTCTCTTGGATACTGTTTTCAATACCGTTTATTGGTTGGCTGATTTCTTTAAGTTTTACCTGTTTAGGTATGGGGGCCTTAATTTTATATATAAAAATAAAAAAATAAAATTATATGTTTAATCCTGATATTTTTAAGGCTTACGACATAAGGGGTATATTCGAAAAAGACTTCGATCTTGAATTTGCTTATAATTTAGGAAGAGCTTTTATATCTTTACGTCGCTTAGATGGCGACTGTCCTGAAAATAAAAATCTTAAAATCCTGGTTGCTAGAGATATGCGCCTTAGCTCACCGCAATTAAATAAATATTTGATTGCCGGATTAGCGTCAGCTGGGGCAGAAATTATAGATGCCGGCTTAATTTCTACTCCGGCTTTTTATTTTAATGTGTCCGCCCAGGAAGCTGATGGCGGCATTATGATTTCTGCTTCTCACAATCCAAAAGAGTGGAATGGCTTTAAAATGGTAAGAACTAAAGGAAGACCAATTAGCGGAGACAGCGGTATCGAATGGTTAAAAAATAACATTAAAACAGAAGCTTTTATTGATAACAAAAAAGAAATAACTATACTAGAAGACGCCGCCAAACTTCAATTTCAACATGATTTAAAATTTATCGACCTTGAATCAATCAAGCCCTTAAATGTGGTGGCCGATGCCGCCAACAGTATGGGGGCACAATATTTAGAATTATTAGTAGAGGCTCTACCTATTAATTTAGAAAGAATAAATTGGCAAATTGACGGTTCTTTTCCCGCTCATGAAGCCGATCCTCTAAAAGAAGAAAACCTAAAAGAATTAAAAGAAAAGGTTTTATCCAGAAATGCAGATATCGGCATTGCCACCGATGGTGACGGGGATAGAGTGTTTTTTGTGGATAACAAAGGGGAATTAATAGAACCAGCCATAATCAGAGGGCTTCTTGCTCAAATATTTTTAAAAGACAAACCAGGAAGTAAAATTTGCTACGATGTTAGACCAGGAAAAATTACTGTTGATTTAATTAAAGAAGCTGGCGGTATACCAATACCAAGCAGAGTCGGTCATTCTTTGATAAAAGAACAAATGTTAAAAGAAAATGCTTATTTTGCCGGTGAGTCTTCCGGACACTTTTTTATTAACCTGGAAATCGGCTGTTTTGAAATGCCTATAATTATAATTGGGAAATTATTAAGCCTATTCTCCCAAACAAGCTTAAGCGTCTCAGATTTTATCAAACCCTACAGACGTTATTATCATTCAGGAGAGATTAATCGCGCCGTTCAGAATAAAGAGCTTGTTTTTCAATTAATAAAAGATAAATATAAAGACGGGGAAATTAATATGTTAGATGGAATTAGCGTTACTTATCCAGATTTTTGGTTTAATGTTAGGGCTTCAAATACAGAAGATAAGGTTAGATTAAATTTAGAATCGGCCAAAAAAGAATTAATGGAGCAAAAACGGGATGAGGTTTTAAATTTAATCGAAAACTGTTAACAAAAATAAAAAAAGACCTCTTTTAATAGAGGTCTTTTTTTATTTTTTATTTTTTTTCTACAACAATACTGCATTTATTTAATAACGCCGCCAAAGCACCAACCGCGGCCAAAACTGGAGCAAAAACAGCTCCAACCACAGCGATAGTAATGGGGATTTCCATAATAATTTTGCCCTTTTCATTTTTTATAATAATTCTTCTAACATTGCCTTCTTTGATTATTTCTTTAATCTTTTTTACCAATTCTTGACCGTTAAGCTTAAACTCCTCAAATTTAGACTCTGTTTTTGTCGTCTTTTTTTTAGTGGTTTTCATAATAATTAAAATAAAATTATAAAATAAAAATTACTTTTTCTTATTCCTAATTTTTGAACTTATAGGCCTGCGATTACTAAGGGAAGAAAAAACTATAAATAACATTTCTAATTGATTAATCATGGAACGAATGAAAAATTCTTGATCTCGGCCGGCTAATTTTATAGGCAAAACACAACAAGCTTTTATATTAAGATTTTCCTGATCTGATTTTATTATTGTGCATTGATCAAGATTGCATTTTCCCAAAAGTATTTCTTGATTATCAAATTTACCGCATTTAATAAATTGGTTATTGCGAGTAAATTTATCCTCCCGAATAGTCCTCCCTGTTTTTATATCAATGATTCTTAATATAACCCAATCGGCGTTAACTATACTTAATATTTTTTCAGAAAAATAAACAAAAACAGTTCTTATATCTTTTTTACTTTCTGGATATTTTTTAAAATTAGTAAAAGCTTGTCGCATCTCCTCCATTTGCAAATTAACCGAACCTATATATTTAAAGGTTTCTTGCAGCCTGTCTTCTAAGTTTACTTGATACCGACGCAAGCGGCCGACTTCTCTTAAATATAAAAAATTAACAAGATAAGCTAGAACTAATAAAATGCCGATAATTATCATTTCCACTCTTTCCTCGGATAAACCAAAAAAACCAGAATCAATTAGAACGGGAATAAAAGCAGTTAAAACAAAATTAAATGCTAGAAGACTAAAAAATATTTTCCTCCATTTAAAAATATATTGCATAATTTATCCCTAACTTGATTTATTTTTATTATAGCCCTTTTTAAAAAAAATAGTAACTAATTATTTTAAATTTTTGAAATTTTCTTATACATTAGATAAAAATAATATGAAAAATAATAAAATGTATTTATGGGGTTGCTAAAAAAACGCTAAACATTTAGACTATAAATATCGTTAAAAATTTGATCATGAAAAAGATCCTTAAAAATTTAATTAGCGCGTTAATGCTTCTTATTTTTTGGAGCATCGGCTGGTGGTTGTTTAAAATTAGAAACAAAACCACTATCATCGGAAGAGAAAATATACCTAAAAAAACAGGTCTTCTTTTTCTCTCAAACCATCAAAGTTTAATTGATTCAATGTTAATCGGTTATGCTTTATTCTCTCCTTGGGATATTTTCAGCCACTACCGCCAAATCCCCTGGAATGCTGCTGCTTGGGAAAATTTTTTCAAAAAACCAAGTAGAAGAATTTTCTGTTATTTTCTAAAAACAATTCCCGCCTATCGGCAAAGCGATATTTGCTTGGCTAATAAAAATATTCAAGATTTCAAAAATATTTTAAAAAACGGAAATCTTCTTTTATTTTTTGAGGGCACCCGCAGTCGCAATGGCGAAATAGGAACATGCAAATATGGGCCAGCAAAACTGGTGACCGATTTACAACCAACAACAGTTCCTATCAGAATTTCGGGAATGGATAAAGTAATGCCTATAAATATTGGATTTAAATGGCACCTTATAAAAAGTGGGCAAAAGATAGTTATTAAAATAGGCCCGGCCATTAAATTTGAGTATTTGGGCATTAATTCGGTGAGGCAAAAAATTCAAGAAGAAATTCAAAAATTATAAAACCCGACAAAAAATATTGTCGGGTTTTAAAATATAAAAATTATAATTTATAAAACAAAGCTTTTTTGCAAATTCTCAATATCTTGAAGCCCTTGTAGGTATTTATTTCTAATTGGGCCCTCAAACCCAATCTTTCCTTGAGAATATAAATACCAATCGGCTAAATAAGGATTATTTTTTTGATCAAGCATCACTGTGCCTCCCACAGGAATATTATTAATAAAACCCAATTCAGCCGCTTTAGTGTAAATCTGTTTCAGTTTTTCAAGAATTTCTATCACCTTAAATTTATTAATTTTTTCAGGCTCCTCCATTAAAACCATACTTAAATCAGGGCCATCGATAAACTCCATTAAAATAGAACCCCTTAAATCATCGTAAACGGCTCCATAAAATTTGGGAATACCAGTTAATCCTTGTAAGTCTCGCAAAGCCCTCTCTTCATTATAAAGATAATCAATAACTAACTTATCTTGATGATGATCAATATTATTAACAACTTCATAGCGTGGCTCCGAATCAGGCCTCCCTGGTAAACTGCTGGTTTCCACTAGACAAAAACGCCTCTCTATATCTTTAACCTCTGTAAAAGTTCTCTCCAACACAAAAAAACACTCTCCTGTTTTTATATTTTTAACTTTTAATTTAAAAATTGGACCAAAAATTCCGCCACTACAAGGCTCGCGTTCACTTATTAATTCTAAACCCTGACTTAAAAGTAAATCTTTTGTTTTAAAAATATCAGGTAATTCCAATTGTTCATCTTCGTCAATCGGTTTTTCCAGTTCCTCAAACTGCTCAGGACTCAAAGGCTTATCTTCTGGATGTATAATCAACAATTCCTCCTCCTCGTTTAATGGATACTTCTTTTTTGCGGACATAAATTTTAATAATTAATAATAAATTCATATTATCCTATCATTCTTAAATAGTAAATAACGCCTTTAAATAATAAAAATAACCCAGAATTTTCTGGGTTATTTTTATTATGGGTGGCTAAGCGCAAAACTTGGAAAACTTTTTTGATGGAATATGGTTTAATGGTCAAAAATAGTTGGTGAAAATGCTATATTTCCTGTAATATTTAATTAGAATACAAAACAAATATAAAACAGTTAATAATATGACAAAAAAAACGCTGCATTTTGTGCGGA
>Ga0172367_10004553_pt1 | contig 17198 bp, 14 predicted proteins | sample Lak10m_FD_114542 | JGI IMG/M metagenome (GOLD analysis project Ga0172367, IMG submission 114542) | Freshwater microbial communities from Kabuno Bay, South-Kivu, Congo - kab_022012_10m | ecosystem: Environmental > Aquatic > Freshwater > Lake | place: Democratic Republic of the Congo: South-Kivu...
ATCTGCATCTTGAATATCAATAGTCAAATATCCAGGCCTACTATTGATCCCACCACCTAAGTCTACTTTAAGAAGATTTCTTTTGTCAGCATCTTTTTCAGCAAGAAGTTGCGCATACTGGTTGAATAATTGAACAGTAGTGGTTTGAATTGCTTGATTTCTTTCTAACCAAGTATTGTCGCCTGTAACTCTATAAATGTACAAAACTTCTGGTATTCTTTTAAACTCTGTCTTCAAGTAAGTTCTTATCATTAATTCATGATCGTCACAAATAGATAAATCTTTATTATGACCTCCTATCTCTTTATAGACAGAGGATCTCCATGATCTTACATGGTCAGGTGCATACCAAATGTACCCTACCGAGTGACTTGAAGGTTCAAAACTATGCATAGCGAATAAATTTTTTTCATTCCAATTATACATTCTATGTGTCCATCCAAAAGATTTATCGTATGGAACAAATTTGTCTTCCATGTGATAGGTTGCATTGTCACTGTAAACAAAACCATATTGTTGATCTTGATATGCTTCGTTTAATTTTTCTAAACAAGTTTCAACTAAAATATCATCATGATCAGCTTCAACTAATATATCACCAGTACCAGAGTTGAAAGCAAGATTTTTCAAAAATCCTACATTTGTATTGTCCCCGTCATAATAAAAAGTTTTTACTTTACCATTTTTAAGAATAGACTGAGGTAGATCGCTGATTGAGATTGGACCATTTAGATATAAAATCCATTCCCAGTTTACATATGTTTGATAAACAATACTTTCATACAACTCCAATAAAAAAGGAATATTTTTTATACTATGTGTAGGTGTAATAATACTAAATTTGTAGTTATTCATTATCAAAGAAAAATAAATGAGTTAATCTTCCGTCTTCTTTGCCCTGTCCAAAATATTCGGCAGCAGCATGAATACAACGAGCATCCATAATTACTAATCGATTATACACATTTCCTGCTCTATCTACAACTTGAAACTTTGTTTTATCGTAGAATCCTCCATCAAAAGTTCCTTGGAAATTTGGATCTTCTGAGTGTCTTGCACCTGTAACTAAAGACTTTAGAAGTAATGTACCGCTTTGTGGAGGAGCATGTGGTGTCAGATAAATCATCGCTGCCCATGCTTGTGAGTCAACATGATACACTAACTGCTCTTGTGATCTACAAATCTGAAACCTTCCACACATTCCATGTGAATCTAAAGGTTTAAGTTTCATTCCCATAATTTCTTCAAAAGCTTCTTTAATACCATCAAAGTTATATTGCTCTTTAGATCTTAGTCCTTTGTACCATTGAATATCTTCTTGAAATTCAACTCCAAGTGCAAATTCTCTCACCTTATCAGGTTCAGCGTAAAAATTATCTACTATCCATAACCTCTTGTTCATTTTATTGTTTATCCTAAATGGTTTTATTTTGTTTTTAGATTTTGCTAATTCATGAAGTTGTTGTACATAATTACCAGTATCATAATAACTGTTAGAGTCTATAATAAAACTATAATCTGGAAAAGGATTTTTTCTTTGTGGTTCCAGCAATCTTGTAGTTGTCATCAACATCATTTCATCCTGACCCATCTCTTGATAACACAATGCCATATTAACAAGATGTTCATTTCTCACAGGACAAAACTCTTCTGCACCTCCTAAGAATTTTAAAGCATTTGAATACTCTTTGAGATACATGTAACAATTACCTATCAACATCATAGCATAATAAGCCATCTCATCTATTCTATCAGCTTTTTGAGTTATATTATAATTATGAGTAACATTGAGAAATTCAGTAAAGTTAAAAATACATCTTCTTGAAAATTCTTGTGAATGTTTCTCTTTTAATGGTAAAGATTTTTCTCTATAACAATCATAATAACTTTTTCCAATATACCAAAAATGATATAAATCTGTAAGTAGCGTATTTTCTCTTATTAATTTTTCTTCAAGTTTAAGAGCATCTGAAACATATTTTGTAGGTACTTGCCAACTCTCACCATCAGAAAAATGACCTATATGTCTAAATGATTTTGATAAATTATGTCTTCTAAAATTAGCTCCAATATTGTCATTCAAAAGTTCAATAGTTTCATGCGCAGTGTCATGATTGAATTTCCATTTTAATTTTGCATTCCATATCCATGCCCGTTGATAGATTGTACCTCCAGACAAAGCAGGAACATGGAAAGAATGGAGTGTATGATCGTCAAATACACTCCAATCAAAATCATCGTCAACTTCCAAAGTTTCATCACAATCCATTTTAAGGATCCAGTCACATCCATGATCAGTGTTTAAACATTTCTGTAGCAAGTGGTCTCTATTCCAACCAAACCCTACCCATCCCTCCTCACACTTGTAAACGTATCCGGGAATATTTTTATCTGAGAAAAATTGATTGACAATATCTGGTGTTCCGTCTGTTGATCCATTATCTTGAATCACATAATAATCAATGTGTTTGTAACAAGATTCTAACATCCTTCTTATTGTTTTAGCCTCATTTTTAAACATAGTAATCATTACGAACTTGGATTTTTTATTGGATGTCATTTCACTTTTCACCTCTGTAGGTTCAATATATGGTTGATTTATAACATAATCTGTAGGTAAATATTGTGAATCTTGATATTTGTCAAAACATTGTGTTTGATAAAAACTAAATTTTTTAGGATTTCCAGTTCCTATCCAGAATTCACTTCTATATCTAGCCCATCCTTTTTCCTGATTATACAAATACGAAACATCTAACCTATTAATGTAAGAACCATTCGCCCACCAATAATTTCCAGCATAGTGAGGATTGTTTTCCCACTCTGTTATTCCTGTAGACTGGTTTATCAAACCAGTTTCAAAGCTAAATTCAGTTCCTACAGTATCGTAGTTTTTTAATTTGGCGATACAGTCTTTCCATCGATGAATGTTAAAATATTCTAAGTAAAGTCTCCATTTATCAACATTGAATCTGTTGTTAGTTGATTCTTGGGTAGAACCTTTAGTATGGAAATAAAAAACTCTATAATCGGAATTTTCTTTGCAAAAACTATGTAAACTCGAAAGAGTGTCTGCTTCTAAAATTTGATTGTTATTATAAACAACACGGAACTTTTCTAAGTTCATAGGAAGTTTATCATTGCCATTAACACCTATATGAACAAAGCTAGCAGCATGATACAATCCTGATATCACCAACGAATTCATTTGTTCTTGAAACAATCTCTCCCATTGACCAAACTGACCTAAATGATAAAACACTGCTATTTTGTTTTTTGCTGGTTTAATCTTTTTAGTGATTGTAATGATAACATCATCATATCTTTGTTTAATATGTCTCAAATCGTAAACATTTACAATGAAATCATAAAGATCACTGTAAGGAATTTTTTGTTTAATTAGTTCAATAAAAGAAAAATCTTGTATATCTTCTATTACAAAAACACCATTGGGTTTTAATAAATCCAAATAGAGTTCAATACCTAATAATTGGCTATCAATGGTATGTGGTCCATCATCAATAATAACTTCAAACCCTCCAGGATGAAGGTTCTTACAATGTTCGACAGTAGAAATTTTATAAGCATCATCGACTATAAAAGTAAACTTATTATGGTTTAATTTACTTTTAATAGACTGATCTATTTGATCCTTAGTATCAATAGATAAAATCTTAAATTTTTCTAACAATTCATGCCATAAAAGAACAGATCCTCCGTACTGAGCACCTATCTCGAGTAAGTTACCATCACGTCCTAAATGTTGAAAAAGAATCTCTCCATAAACTTCAACATAAGAATGGTTAGTATTTTTATCAGTACCACCTGGTTTATCATGTCCATTGATGTTATGAAAATCAAGAAGCTCTAGTATCTTTTCAGAACAGTTCATTGTGATCGAATTTTTATCAATTGTTGTATTTCGAAGTTGTTTACTTGTTGTTCGGATGGAACATACAGAGCTCGTTTCCTTTGATCGGTATCTTGAGGAGGATCACACAAATAATACATTGCTATACTTTTCCTATGAATGTGATCAGGGCAAGTCAATTCTTGAGGAAATCCATGCCATGAATTTTGAGTGGTATCAAATAAAACTGCTCTGTTAAAAACATTTTTAATTGTTTTTATTTTTTTACTTGGTTTATTTGTATTGGTATTATGTGACCAAAATTCCAAATTACCACCCCAATCAGTATCCCAATGTTCTGTCAGGTAAATGATAATGTTTAGTTTTCTTTGAAGCTCAAGTTTGGGATGTATGTTATAGTCAAAATGAACATTTAACTTTCCACCGTTGCCATGAATATGCCAACCAGCGCCATGCAAACCAATATCAGGATAAAGTTTGGTTATACCTGTAACATTGCTAATAATCTTTAAGAATTCTGGACTATTTAAATACGATACGAATTTGTATGTTGTTGGTGGAAAATAATAATAGTTATTTAATGTCTTTTTATTTTCCAAAGGGTTATCATAAACATACCATTTATCGCTGCTATAATCAAGGAAATCATTGGAAAGTTGCTTGGCAAGATTTTTATCTAAAAAATTATCAAGTACCCAATGATCGAAAGGATCACTGAAATACATTGAATTAATTTACTATTTTATTTGCTAAAGGAGCGTTTTGTACGGCTTGTTGTTTTTCTTGAATTTCTTTGATTTGTGGTTGCAGCTGCCTCTGAACTTCATCAAAAAGCATACGAACCTCACCATGTTCTAATTTATCAAGTGCTTTCAATACAATGTTCCAACCAGCAATAGTCAATTCAACTTTTAAATTATTATTCATAACAAATTCCTAAATTATGTGTTTGCCACGGCAGACCATGGAAAATTATTACCAGATACTTCTACAACAGGATTTTTCTTAGCATTAATTTGTTCTAATATCTTACCATCAACATGTTGTTGATAAGAACCAATAACAACATCTTTGATCCATTGTAGAACTTGTTCTTCTGTTAGATTTTCAAAAGATGTAAAATTGTTTGGATCTACTTGTTGAGGATTAAATGGAGTTGCTCCTGAAAATTCTCCTGTATTTCCATCTTCATCAGTACCAATTTTTTTCCAATATGTTTGAACAACAATATTAGAAAGATTGTTTGTGTCTGTTTTCTTAAGACTAGAAAGTGACCAAGTGTATGTAATAGACATATAAATTCCTAAATTATCATTATAAAACTATTTTGATATTTTTTCAACTTTTTCTTTTATATTTATTAACTCTGAATTGAGATCTTTTATAGCTTCAATTAATAAAGCAACAAGGTTTCCATAAGCCACTGTTTTATGAGATCCCATATCTTCGACCACTTGAGGAATATATTTTTCTATTTCCTGTGCAATAACACCCATATGTTGTCTCTGTTTGTCTTCTAAATCCAATCTATTGTAAAAAACACCTCTTATATTTTTGACAATATCTAAACTATTTTGAATTGGTTGAATGTTAGTTTTTAACTTTGCATCGGAACTAGCTGTGACTGTTCCTCCTGCAGCTATGTTACCAGCAACATTAAGAGAAGTTCCTCCAGAATTGGCATCTAAATAATAACCTGTGTTATTTGAATCATAGAAGATTGGAGCATAAAATGTTCCACACTCAAACGCCTCAACATCTGTTCCTGGATTGTTTCTTATGTATATTCTGCCAGAGCTTGCCATTGCAATTTGACTTGCAACACGACCTCCCCAGTGGAAGCCAATACGAGGTGCTGTGGCCCATGTATCATCTTGTGCACCGCCAAATCCTCTTTCTCTAACTTCTATGGCAGCATCATAGTAGTTAGAAGAATTTGCAACCCCAGCTACTCCACCTTGAATATACAAATTATACAAGTTGCTGGTACTTGCTGCGTCCAAATAATAACCAGTATCATTGTAATCGTATATGATCGGTGCATATGTGGTTCTATATAGATACACATTATCACCACCAGTACCAAAAGACGCTAGAATATTACCTGAACTTATATTCCAAAAAGAAGTTCCGTAATCATATGATTGATGAGCATAGTTTCTTATGCCTGTGTAAAAGTACACATGCAATGGTTGTGTCCATGCACCGGCTGGTTTTCCAATATAGTAATCTCTATTTCCAGGGACGTGTAGTTCAATTCCAACGAAGCTGGAAGTTGCAATAGTACTAGATTGCAATGACATGTTGATAACATTACCAACATAAGGATAATTAATGTTTGTTTGATTTAATACAGAAGTGCTAGCTGGGTCTGCATAATACCCAGTATTATTATAATCATAAAATACAGGTGACCTGAAAGTACCATCACTAGCTATCTGGGCAACAGTACTGCTGCCTCCACTTCCAAAATAAACATTGCTGCCATCGTAGTAGTTAATATAAGTCTCGTAACCACTTGCAGCATCGATATGAAGATTGCCATTTGTAGCACATATCGATGCAGTAGTCCCGCTATTAGTATAATTTTGTCTTCCATCTCCACCTACTAAAAGATATGCACCCCATGTAGCATTAGGACCATGTAAAGCACCGCCACGAATTCTTAGAGCAGAGTCACTCGTTGAATTTTGATCAAGGTAGTATCCAGTATCATTGTAATCATAAAAAAGAGTACCTCTAACATCAGCACTAAAAACAGCTCTAGAACTAAGAGCAGCTCTGAATCCACCATTATTAATAATTAACAATCCATGATCATTTAAATTATTAGCACCTCCTAAACTTCCAGCGTTTGGATGTGACCATGCTAATCCATATAAGCTACCCGCACTCAACCCATCAGCACCTAATTTATAGGAATCACCCATAGCAAACACGCCTTGCAGGCGGTAACTATCATAAACCCCAACAACACTATGACCGTAATTACTATCAATATACAACCAGTTATTAGTACGAACAGTGCTTATGCGATTGAATACACTAGTACTTGCTGCGTCCAAATAATAACCAGTATCATTGGAATCGTAAAAGATTGGTGCTCTTGAGGATGATGCGCTATATGAATTTCCTCCCCCACTTATGTAAAAAGGTGAAGTAGCAGTATATGCTCCATATGTAAGTTTATTTCTAAACAACCATTGATCTTCATAAGCAGTCTCTATATCATCTACTAGTTCAAACACCATCCTAACGTTATTAGTAGAAGGAGCTTCACCATATATCCTCCAACCATCGTTATCACCAACTGTTTGTGATAACATGTAAGTAGGTGTGGATGAAACACCATTTCCATAAGTTGTTCCTACTGGATTTTGAGAAAGAGAATTAGGACCAGCAGCACCTTGAACACCCTGAGCTCCTGTAGCTCCCTGAACACCCTGGTTTCCTTGAGCTCCTGTAGCTCCTTGTGCTCCTACTGCTCCTTGAACGCCCTGGTTTCCTTGTGCTCCTACTGCTCCTTGAACGCCCTGCGCACCTTGAACGCCCTGGTTTCCTTGAGCTCCCGTTGCTCCCTGAACACCCTGAAAACCTTGAGCACCAACAACTCCTTGAACACCTTGGGCACCTTGAACTCCTTGGAATCCCTGCGCTCCTACAGATCCTTGTGCTCCCTGAACACCCTGTGCACCTTGAACCCCTTGGAATCCCTGTACTCCTTGTATTCCTTGTACTCCTTGAGCTCCCTGAACACCTTGTGATCCTTGAATACCTTGATATCCCTGAACTCCCTGAGCACCTTGTACACCTTGTGCTCCTTGATGACCTTGATTACCTTGAGCTCCTATAGCTCCTTGAACACCCTGATAACCCTGAACTCCTTGTGCTCCTTGTACACCTTGTGCTCCTTGTGCTCCCTGAACACCTTGTGCACCTTGGACTCCTTGTGCTCCCTGAACTCCTTGTGCTCCCTGAACTCCTTGTGCACCCTGGACACCCTGATATCCCTGAACGCCTTGAGCTCCCTGAACGCCTTGAGCTCCCTGAACGCCTTGTGCTCCCTGAGCTCCCTGAGCTCCTTGTGCTCCCTGTACACCCTGATATCCCTGAACACCTTGTGCACCTTGGACTCCTTGTGCTCCCTGAACACCTTGTGCACCCTGGACACCCTGATATCCCTGAACGCCTTGTGCTCCCTGAACACCTTGTGCTCCTTGGACGCCCTGTGCTCCTTGATGTCCTTGTTCTCCTTGAACACCTTGATGACCCTGAACACCTTGATGCCCTTGGACACCTTGATCACCCTGAACCCCTTGATAACCCTGAACACCCTGCGCTCCTTGAACACCCTGAGCTCCTTGGACTCCTTGTGATCCTTGGACTCCTTGTGATCCTTGAATACCTTGCGCTCCTTGGACACCCTGAGCTCCTTGGACACCTTGATATCCTTGAGCTCCAACATCACCTTTATCGCCAGTAGTTGTGAAAGTTACTGTAACATTTGCATTTAAACTAAACGGTGATGTAGTTCCTGTAACATAAGCTACTGGGACATCAATGTGATTTGGATCATCTATGTGATTTCCAGTTATATTAAAGATAACGAAATTAAGTGTGTTAGCTTCTTCAGTTATTTTTACTAGCCCTTTAATTGCGCTAGTGGAATCATCAATAGTAATTAGAAAAGGATTTATATTCGCATTGTTCTTATCATTGTCTGCAATACTAATAGTGTTTACTAATGACAAATTTGTATTAGAAAATTCTAAGTATCCGTTTGCTGAAACAGTATTATTTGTATCAGTATCAAATTTATAATAAAAAGAAGCACCACCAAACTGACCATCTCTTCCTTGATGTCCCTGTGTACCTTGAGCACCTTGTATCCCTTGAAATCCCTGAGCTCCTAGATTTCCTTGAAATCCCTGAGCTCCTTGGAATCCCTGAGCTCCTTGGAATCCTTGAGCACCTTGAATTCCTTGCGCACCTTGAATTCCTTGAGCTCCCTGATGTCCTTGCTCTCCTTGGATACCTTGATGTCCTTGAACGCCTTGTTCACCTTGAATACCTTGATGTCCTTGAAATCCTTGCTCTCCCTGAACACCTTGATATCCTTGAGCTCCTGAGTCACCCTGGAATCCTTGAGCGCCCTGAACACCCTGTGCTCCTTGAAAACCTTGATGACCTTGTATACCTTGAATACCTTGAACACCCTGTGCTCCTTGGAATCCTTGATATCCTTGATCACCTAAAACTCCCTGAACACCCTGTGCACCCTGAACACCCTGCGCTCCTTGATGTCCTTGCTCCCCCTGAACACCTTGTGATCCTTGGACCCCTTGTGATCCTTGGACCCCTTGAGCTCCTTGAACACCTTGATAACCCTGGACTCCCTGTGCTCCTTGATGTCCTTGCTCCCCCTGAACACCTTGTGATCCTTGGACCCCTTGATAACCCTGTACTCCCTGTGCTCCCTGATGACCCTGTTCTCCTTGGACTCCCTGAGCACCTTGAATCCCTTGAGCTCCTTGGACTCCCTGAGCACCTTGAATCCCTTGAGCTCCTTGAACGCCCTGAGCACCTTGAATCCCTTGAGCTCCTTGGTGTCCTTGCTCTCCTTGGACTCCTTGTGCACCCTGGACTCCTTGTGCACCTTGTACACCCTGCGATCCTTGAAAACCTTGGTGTCCCTGGATTCCTTGTGAACCCTGTACTCCTTGAAATCCTTGGACACCCTGAAATCCCTGTATCCCCTGAGCTCCTTGGACTCCTTGTGAACCTTGTATACCCTGAGCTCCTTGAATGCCTTGATACCCCTGAACGCCCTGCGCTCCTTGGACACCTTGAGCTCCTTGAATACCCTGATATCCCTGAACTCCCTGAGTACCTTGCACTCCCTGTGCTCCCTGAACACCCTGCGCTCCTTGGACGCCTTGAAATCCTTGAGCTCCTTGGACCCCTTGAAACCCTTGATATCCTTGAACTCCCTGGGCACCTTGGAACCCTTGATATCCCTGAGACCCTAAAACACCCTGAACACCCTGAGCACCTTGGACACCTTGAGATCCCTGAGGTCCTCTGACACCCTGAGCTCCATGTAAAGGAATTACATACTAATTTTGAGTAGACGATATAAAATTGTTTGTTGATGTTACTTTAATCGTAGCTGATTGAAGATTGTCAACGGCTACATTGATTTGTTGACTTGAATTTAAACCAGATATCTGTAGATTATTTTGTTCGTTAAAACTTACAGAACCAATCTGATTATTAGAATCGACTGTAACATTAGTCATCTGGTAACATTTGGTGTGACAGTTATGATTCCTTCTACAACTCTAGTCACAGATCCTGTTGCTCCATTTGTTATTTCTACATCATAAACATATCTTCCAGAATTCAAACTCGATGTATCATTAGCAGAAAGCCCGAGAGTAATAACTCCCGTATTACCACCTAACGTAACATTAAAACTCGTAGAGTTTGAAGATGTGAAATGTTTTCTTAACTGACCTTCGCCTGTGTAATTAGTCAAATCAATAGGATCTGAATCACTATCAGTTAAGTTAAGAGTTGTTTGAAATGTAGCACCTTGGTCTACAATAAGATTTGCTTTTATCGCCATAGAAATCTCCTATGGCTATATTTATAGTTTGTTATCTAACGAATAATTGCAGTAGAAGTTTCTCTGTCAATTTCCAAACTTCCTAAACAAAAAATATTATAATCAACCCCATTTTTGTCAAGTTCACTTTTAACAGGAACACTAATATTTAAGTTTTTGAAAAGATATTCTTTTCCATCATTTTCAAAAACTCTCCAAACATGATCGGTTGTTCCACGACCATGTTGTCCTCTTGTTTTATTAAATCTTATTGAATACTTATTCATATAACTTCAACATCTGAGTTACTATTATTAAACATCACACTTAAATTAAAATGAACAAATTTTATAGGAGTGTCAGAAACATGCCTTGAAAAGGAATGAGGTAACCAAGAATTAAACAAAACCATCATTCCTTGCTCTGGTTTCAAGTTTATCATTTGACTAGCAATAGAAGAAGATCGAAAATCTTTCTCAGGTAAATTAATTTGTACTTTTCCTGGTCTTGGGTCATAAAAAATTAGGTGAGAACTTTCTTCCGGAACTTCAAGAAAATATAATCCTGAAATTTGTGAGCCAAACCCATGTATATGTTGTTCCATGCCAGACATTTTATGATGTTCTTGAGTCCACATCTCAGTAAAGACCATGGAAAGATTACTCATATTATAACCTTGTCTATCTAAGATTTCATGCGATGTGTTTGTAATAAACTTAGAAAAATTTTCTATTCTAGAATCGTTAGAATAATTACCACTCATTAATACAGGATATATTAAATTTAAATCTTGTTTATTTCTCTCCACATTCAATGTCTCTTCTGAGACTTGATTGACTGAATATAAAAAATCATAATTTTGTATTGTATAAACAAAACTAGGAAAGCATGCCATTTCTTGAATCATCGTAAAAAACCTCCTTTAAGGCTTTCAAACACATTTTGTCTCATTTGATGTCTATCATAAGCAAAGGAAGTATAAGGACCATTTTTATCTACGAAATGAGTAAACACTTGACCGATTACATAATTATCCGGACCTTCACAACGTTCACGCCAATGCTCAAGATCACAACCTCTGTATATTACAGCATCTCCATCTTCAAGTAAATAGGGAGTATCTACCATCCAAATTGGCCAATTGTAACCACCTGAATCAGATAATTTTATCGTTGCTGAAATTTCACATGAAGGCCTGTCTTTATGTTTTAATAAAACATTACCTTTTTTATAAAGACGTCTGTAAGTGTAGCTAGGTATAAGTTCTAATCCTGTACATTGTTCCATCTTATTGTGAATGTTGAACATTAAAGATTCAAAACCTGGATCTCCATTGCTAGCACTTATTGAATCTGGAACTTGCTCATCTCCTGACGAACCATTGATAAATTGTGAAGCTCTGGTTGTTAAGCAAAGATAATCAAACAAAAATTTTGCAAGATCCTTAGAAATTAGTTCTTTAACTAAAATGTATTTTTGCTGTTTAAATATAATTGGATAATAGTTCATTTAAATGCAGGCCCTGTTAACCATGCTACTAAACTATATCTTGTGCCGTTAGTTACTGGATTTACTTTGTGTAGAGTGTAACTAGGAAATGCTACCATAAATCCCTGCTTTTTTTTAACATTAAAGGGATCTTTGCTGATAAACAATGATAAATCACCTCCTTCATACTCACAAGGATCAGAAAGTTGCACTACCATTGATAACTTTCTTATTTTAGAATAATATGTTTTATCAATATGTGCTTCATATTTACCATCAATCTGGTATTTGGTGAATTGAAACCCTTCATCAAAACCATCAATATCAAATTTAAAAAAACGATCATTTAACTCTTTGATAAAGTCTGTCATTTTTCTGAATACCCATTCAGATTCCGTAGAAGGTAGTATCCACGAAACATTACTATTTCTTACATCAAAGTTTGCACCACTTTGTATTAAAGCTTGTTTAGGAATTAGCGATTCACCTAAACTGATTATTTGTTGACACTCATATTTAGTAAGAGCATTATTAACAAATGCATAATTTTCTGTTGTATCGATTTTTTGTTCAAGAAACCACATAATATATTATCCTGTTTAACCTTCGGGGTCTATCGGTTCCGAAGGAGTTATTTTAGTAACTGACTCTACAATTGGTTTTTCAGGCCAAATTATTTCTCTAGGATCGATGACATCTTTAGTTATGTCTCTTAGTGTCTGTCTATAGACGGACCAAGCATGTTGCTCATCTTGGTTGTATGTAGCCCATCGATCTGGCATAACATATAAATCAGATTCAGCCAAATACAAATCCCTAGCGGCGCGAACGTTAGCCCATTCATTTAATATATCTCTAACAGGTGGTAACCACCTATCTTCCTGAGGCAAATATGTCCAATTTTTTTGAACATACTGTTGTGTTTCTGTGTCAAAAATCGGACTTTTTTTTAATCCTAACTTAGCAGCATCGTCTTCTCTGTATAAGGCTATATTAGTAACAATATTGTTGGAAAGAATGTAATATTTAAATATTTGCATATGATTTACCAAGAATAAACAACCGCATAACCATTTCCTCCACCTCCTGCAGGAGCTCCACCTCCAGCAGCCAATCCTCCTTTTTTATTAGTTGGAATGCTTGGTCCGCAAAATGAACCATTCCCACCTCCACCTCCATTGAAAGGTAATCCATTTCTTAGAGGGTAATTATAGCAACAATAAGCACCAGGAGCTCCGCCACCGGAAGTTAAAACAGAACTACAATTGGGAGCAAAAGGAGACTGAATAGTTGGAGAAGCTGCTCCCAAAACTCTTCCTTTTCCTCCATTCCCTGCTATGGCGGGGTTAGCTGCTGCCCCGCCACCTCCACCTCCAAACAAACTTACAGAACCATGCGCACGCATGGAGTTTTGGGAAGATAAGCAAGCTGGTGTGAAACCACCACTACCACCAGACCACATCCCCCAAACAGAAGCTGTTGTAACTATAGGTCTTGGAGCCAAGATACTCATCCATTGCTGAGGTGAGGAGGACATGAATGATGGACTACTTTCGTATAGTGTTCGTCCTAAAGGAGCATCTTGTAGAACCCTACCTCCATTACCACCCACGCTTCCTTGAGGATAACCACCCGGGTGTACCTTTCCGCCTGCACCACCACCAGCAAATAAAAGAGATCCAAATGTTGTATCGCCTCCGGCATTTCCATTTACACCCGACGATGGTGTGTAATCGGTGCCTTGTACAGCAGCACCACCAGCTCCTACAGTAACTGGAACAGTAGAGCATACTTCTGGAGCAATAAACATTCTATAAGAATATGCACCACCACCTCCACCACCTCCAGTCCTCGTACTACCTGGTTGTCCACAAATCTGCACGTGATTAGCACTTCCACCTGCTCCCCATAACTCAACCATTACAAATTTTGCTCCGGATGGTTTAGTGTATGTTCCAGAAGAACTAAATGATTGAACATTAGCTCCACCTCCAGTAAATGCTGTAGATTGAACTGTACTATCATTAAATGTTATTGAAGTACCACCAACTGTAATAGGCATTTATTCCTCTCTTAAATCTTTCAATTGATTATTGATTTCCTTGATTGCTTCTACTAATAAAGCAGTAATGTTTTGGTAAGAAACGCTAAGACCCTGTTCGTTTTCATAAACTACATTTGGTAATACTTTTTGGAGGTCTTGAGCAATAAATCCAATAACATTTTTTTCATTAGAATCAACTCTATCAAAAATAATCCCTTTCATATTAAGTACTAACTGTAAAGGATTTTCTATATCTCTAATATTTATTTTAAATTTCCTATCAGATGATGCGGTAACTGTCGTAGCACTTAAAACACCTGAGGAAGGATTGTAAGTCAATTTTGAAGAACTTACTTTAGGACTGAACGTTCCTGATGTGGAAGTAGCAAATGTTGGGTAGTATGTTGAATCTGTTGAAGTGTCATCAGAAAGAGTTCCTGAATTTGGAGCACCCTGAACACCTTGTGCTCCTGTAGCACCCTGAACTCCTTGTGCTCCTGTTGCTCCTGTTGCTCCTGTTGCTCCTTGTGCCCCCACTGCTCCTTGAGCTCCTGTTGCTCCTTGTGCCCCCACTGCTCCTTGAGCTCCTGTTGCTCCTTGTGCCCCCACTGCTCCTTGAGCTCCGATAACACCTTGAAATCCTTGTGCTCCTACTGCTCCTTGTGCTCCTTGAGCTCCAACAGATCCCTGAACTCCTTGTGTACCCTGAACACCTTGGTTACCAATCTGACCTTGATTACCCTGTACACCCTGAGCTCCTTGGACACCCTGTGTGCCCTGTACACCCTGATTACCTTGGACACCTTGAGCACCCTGAACACCTTGATTGCCTTGGACACCTTGAGCTCCTACTTGGCCCTGGACACCCTGAGCACCTTGTCTTCCTTGAGCTCCTTGAACACCTTGAAATCCAGCTGCTGACCCAACCCAATTACCAGAACTGTTTATTATATCTTGACTTCCAACTCTTACCCAACCACCTAAAGTAAGATTGGCACTTACATTTGCAGTACCAGTTACAGTGACTGTTGCGTCTGGTGTATTGTTATTAAAACCAACTCTATTGTTAGTAGCATCAACAAATAAAACACCAGAATCAAAATTAACATTACCAGTTAATGTTGATACATCAGCACTTACAACTAAGTTCTTATAGGTAGTGTTGCCTGTCACAATTACAGTATTACCAGCACCAGGATTAACAACCAAAGTACCATTTATCGTAGTATTAGTTGAAGTAACATTACCTAATGTAGAATTACCGCTTACATTGATTGTAAGAGAATTTAAATTGTTAGAATATGCATCCCATCTTCTAGACGTGTTACCAAAAGCAACATTATTTGCATTAGGTGCAACATTTGAAGAAAAAATAGTATTTCCACCAACAGATAAAGCATTAGCTGTAGTACTTCCTTGTACTGACAATGTATTTGCTTGTAGGTTCCATCTATTAGAAGTATTGCCTAAACTATATGTGCTATTAATAGGAATGAAATCACCAGCAGCTGTTCCACTAGAAACTAGATTTCCTGCAACGTTAAGGTTTCCTCCAACAGAAAGATTACCTGCAATATTTGCATTGTTTATAACCTCTAGCCCATGTTCTACCTTAAATACTGTGTTAGCCATCTGCTACCTATACTATTAAGTGAGCAATTACTTTGATTCTAGAATTTGCTGTATTTTGTTGGAAATATAATTCCACATTTGCATTATTTATAGATGTAGTAAAGACACCAAGATTTGCCGAAATAGGAGCTGATATAGTTCCATAAACTGTTAAAAAAGCATTTCCTGAATTATCATGTGCAAGAACAATCTCTTGTATTTGTGTATTGCTGTTATCAGCAGTCTTGACTTGAGCAGTTAACTTAGCTGAAGAATAACTTGTCTTTGGAAATGTAAAAACTGTCTGAGCACCTGTTGTATTTGATCCTACATTAGTATTTGAAGTAACAACAATAACATAATCGTTACCAATAAATACATTTGATGTAATTAAGGTTGAACCTGTTACTGTAAGATTTCCTATGTTTGCATAGCCTGTTACATTTAAGTTTGCAGTATTTGCAACAGTTCCTATAACAAGAAAAGTATTTACAGTCATGCTTCCATTGACAGTCGTATTACCAGCTCTGACAGCACCAGCAATATTTGCTGATGTATTGAAAACTGCATTGCCTCCAACTGATATTGAATTACTGAAAGTTGCTGTGTTTAGAACTGCTAATGTACCATCAGTATCAATACTTGATGAAGAAATTACCGTGTTTACTGTGGAATTGCCAATATTAAACTGAGTAGTAGATAAATTAACATTGGAACCAATATTTAAGGAAGTAGCATTTACAGTTCCTACTGTTGAATTTCCAACGGTAACAAATCCCGAAGTTACTATACTACCGTTTATTGTTGTGTTACCAGCTGAAAAAATATCAGAGATCGCTGCGTTTCCTAGAACTCTTAAGTAACCATCAGTATCAATAAACGTAGATGTAATTACCGTGTTTACTGTAGCATTTCCAACATGATATTGTGTGTTTGAAATAGTGACATTGGCACCTACATTAAACTCAATGGCTGTATTGACTCTTCCACCAAAAGTACCATAAGAGCTTGCATTAACAAATCCCGAAGTTGATACACTACCGTTTATTGTTGTGTTACCAGCAGAGAAAACATCTGTAATTGCTGCATTCCCTAGAACTCTTAAGTAACCATCAGTATCAATAAACGTAGATGTAATTACCGTGTTTACTGTAGCATTTCCAATATTAAACTGAGTAGTAGATAAATTAACATTGGAACCAATATTTAATAAGAATGCATTTACAGTTCCTACAGTAGAATTTCCAACTGTAACAAACCCTGAAGTTGTTACACTTCCGTTTATTGTTGTGTTACCAGCAGAAAAAACATCTAAAACTGCAGCGTTTCCTAGAACTCTTAAATAACCATCAGTGTCAATTAAAGTAGATGAAATAACTGTATTTACTGAAGAATTACCAACATGATATTGTGTGTTTGATATACTAACATTAGTTCCAACATTAAATCCAATTGAATTAACAACACCTCCAAAAGTACCATAAGAACTTACATTAACAAAACCAGTAACAGTCGAATTTCCTACTGCTGCAGTATTATTAACTGTTAAAGCACCATTTACAGTAGTATCTCCAACA
>Ga0172367_10004556_pt1 | contig 17191 bp, 15 predicted proteins | sample Lak10m_FD_114542 | JGI IMG/M metagenome (GOLD analysis project Ga0172367, IMG submission 114542) | Freshwater microbial communities from Kabuno Bay, South-Kivu, Congo - kab_022012_10m | ecosystem: Environmental > Aquatic > Freshwater > Lake | place: Democratic Republic of the Congo: South-Kivu...
CATACAAGCACAACAGAAATACCTATGATTCCCGTCATTCCGAACAACAATGGAAGCATGCTGATCGGAAGAAGAAATAACGTGTAAACGAGAATCTGAAAAGCACTTGCCTTGTCGCGCTCTTTAGAGGGAAGTAAACGGAAGCCTGCGTTTTTGTAATCATCATCTACAACCCAGGCAATTGCCCAGAAGTGCGGGAATTGCCACATGAACTGAACAGCGAAAAGCAATAATGCGTTGGTTCCAACGAATCCGAATCCATCTGTTGCTGCAACCCAACCTAACATGGCAGGAACAGCTCCGGGAAATGCTCCGACGAATACCGCGAAAGGTGTTACGCGTTTCAGTGGTGTGTAAGCGAAAACATAAAGCACCAAAGCGGTTGCGCTCAGAATAGCACTCAATGGATTGACAAATACGTGCAGAAAAACAATTCCGGTAATTCCCATCAATGAAGCGAGAATCGTTCCTTCCGTAACGCTCATTTTCCCTGTTGGAACAGGACGATTCATTGTACGCGGCATGAGTTTGTCGTATTCACGCTCTATGACCTGATTGAATCCGTTTGATGCACCCGTTACAAAGAAACCTCCGAGAAACAGCATGATCATGCGGAGCCAATCAACAGAAGTGCCGAGTTCTTCAATGGCAATTACGTAGCCGATGATTGCAGAGAAAACCACCAATGAGGCAAGTCTCAACTTTGCAAACTGAGCATAGGAGGACATTTTACCTTTCATTCCGGCTTGCTTCTGTATAGTATGTGCTTCGGCGTTCTGCACTGGTTTTCTGCGTGCGCAAAGTTACTCACTCAGAGCGATAAGTGGTTCTGAATCGGGAACAAATTCGCAGAAGAAAACAGGGTGTTGGAAGAAAAACAGGGTATCACCCTCCAAGGGTTCACACTCTCCAAGGGTCCGGACCCTACGGATGCGCAATCCAACTTCAGAGTTCTCGAAGATTTTCAGGCGAAGTAGCGAATGATCTTTGCCTCTGATGGCGCAGAGATCGCAGATGATTTACTGCGTAATCTGCGAAGAGAGTGAGTACAACTTCTTAACGCAGAGATCGCAGATTCGACGAAGGTTTAAGAGCGCGAACCTTCTGAGCAATCCGAGTAATCTGTGGCAGAAATCTGCTCAATCCATCAATAATCGGCGTGCGTGCGCCACAACGGCAGACTGAATCCCGCCATCACGAAAGATGATTTAAGTGAGCGCAAATTTCCTGTACGCTCTGAACGCGCAATAGCCGTAAGCGAAATCCGCAACGGGAATTTTGTGTTGAACGTATACGCCGCATTCAACTCCGCAAGGAAAACATTTGTGGCAAAGCCTTGAAAAAGTTTATTGCCATAGTCGTTTTCGCGTGTCATGTAGGAAACAAATACATTCTGGCCGTAATTAGTTCCTGTTGTATCGCGACCATAACGTATACCAACAAGTTTTCCGGATATGGCGAAACCATTATGGTAATAAGCGAGCTTCCCGAATACTTCCATGAAATTTGCACCCATCGGATGAGCTAAAGGCATTCCCGCGTTTGAATAACTCTGTTGCGGACTTCCATGCGAATACGTGTACGGGCGCACAACATTTACTTCCGTTTGCATCAGTAAATTTTCCACCATCGCAAAGTTGTAACACTTATATCCCAACTGTACTCCTTGCTTGTTTGCCCACCAACCTGCACTCCAGTTTTTAATTTCTTTCAAGTAAAATTCATCAAGAATTACCTGCGAATAAAAAACGTTGTTGCGGTTGAAGCGGACCTTCACGGAAAATCCGAGCATTGCGTTATCTGATGAACCTAAACTGTACTCCACTGGGCGGAAGAAAATCACCGGGTTGAGATAATTCGGATCAAACCCGCGAGAACGTGTGGAATCTGTTCCTTGCCAAACAACACCTTCAAACACGCCGATGTTCAACCACTTTGCTGCATTGAAACTGATGTAATGCAACGATGCAAACTTATTGCGGAAATCGTTTTTACTTCCGGTCGACATTGTCCAATCCTGCAGCCAGGCAAACACTGAAGTGTATTGCAGTTTCCATATTGTGGTTTGCAATTTCGCATAAGGAAATGCGGGACCTGCATCAGAGAGAAACAATGATCGATGTCCATCACCCCAGAAATGTTTGTCGCGGCCGACTTGAAAATTGAAAGCGGAATTCGGTCTCCAGATTACGTTACCGGAAAGGTGCTGAAATCCGTAACGATTATTGTCGAGCATATAAGCACGATCGCCCCAGCCCGGAACAATCTTATTTGTTCGTGCAATGGAATCCTGATAATTCAGAAGTGTTACGATACCTGAAGCAAGACGAAGGTCGTACCCGAATTTCTGTTTGAAGTCGCCACCGATTCGTACACCACCAATTCCGGTTGTGCTCAGCAGTAGTGCAGAAGATTTCATGTCGTAACCGGTTTGCAGATCGTAGATGGGTTGAACTCCAAAAGCAGTGTTCGGTAAGTTGTCATCCTTAAAATCTGTCTCCCGCTTTGAATAGATAACAGAATTTGTAAATCGTCCCGCTGTTTTTGAAACTTTCAAATCATAGGAAATATGAAAGGAATCCGGTTCGCTCCATTGATAATATCTTCTTACGTCTGTATTCACATAAGGGTGAATTGCAGAATGAAATGATGCGGCTTCAATAGTTGCGGGTTTAGATTTATCCTGCATGACAACTACTGTTTGTCCGTTGACATATTGTTCCAACAATATTGCATCCTCGGTTGTCGGCAAAATCACTTGCTGCGCATTCAGCATTGAAACGGACGCAAGAAGGAAACTGAAAAGACAAATGTTTCTGATGGAAACGAAACGACGTACTGATGACTGATGACTGATGACTGATGACTGAATTATCATGCTGCCACTTCATTAATATGACGCGTTTTCCCGCCTCCGGTTTTTTTCTTCATTGCAGAACGCTTGAGAAGCCATGGAACAAACGTTAGAAGGACAACTGTTCCGCCGGTTATGATAAAGGAAACGGTAATGTTGAAGTAAATACTGGTGATTCCGGCGAGTGCAATCACGAAAATGTTTGCGATGTAAATCCAGATAACCGTTTTAGCATGACTCATTCCGCTATCGATCAGCAAGTGATGCAAATGGTTTCTGTCTGCAGAAAACGGCGAAACACCTTTCATTGCGCGATAACCGAAAATGCGCAGTGTATCCGTTAACGGATAAGCGAGGAACGCCATTCCGACAACAGGATTCACCAATTGATTCGCCCAGGTTGCAGTTTGCGCTGCAGGTTTCATTTCGATGAAAGTGATAACAAGAATACTCATGATGAGTCCGATGCTCAACGAACCGGAATCGCCCATGAAAATTTTTGCAGGAGAAAAATTGAAAACCAAAAACGCTGCAAGCGATCCTGCAAGCGAGAATGCGAGAATAGCCGGAACCAAATGACCGCTAAGCACAAACATTGCTCCGAGCGTCGAAGAACTGATCAATCCAACACCTGCGGCAAGTCCGTCAACGCCATCTATTAAATTGTATGCATTTACAATTACAATCGTTGCGAACAATGAAAGAAATATACTTGCCCACAGCGGAATTTCATTGATGCCGAACAATCCGTGCATACTGCGCAAACGTGTTTCCGCCATGAGCACAAGAATCATACTTACGATAATTTGCGCTGCTAATTTTTTAATTGGTGCTGTACCGATGATGTCATCTTTAACACCAACGAAAAACATCATAATCATTGCAGCAACTACAAACTGAAACAAGTGTATGCCCCCCGAAACATGTTCTGTTGCGAGCACATCGTATGGAAACCACAACGCACATGCGAAAAGTGTTGCGGCAAAAATTATGATACCTCCGATTGTCGGAACCACACGCTTGTGAAGCTTTCTGGCCTCACCCGGCTCGTCGAAAAGTCGTTTTAGGAATGCCACCTTGATCAGCGAGGGCGTCGCGAACAAAACCACGCAAAATGCGGTAATTCCGGCTAAAATCAGGTAGATCATCGGTGTCAGCATATCGTCGAGACCTGCTAAGTCAACAGCTTATTAACAGGTTTTCAACAAATATAGAGTTTTTAAAACAAATCGAAATTGCCATTGGTCAGCGAGGTGCGCAGCGCCACATATACGAAGGATGTTGAGCTTTGGTTGCCGTTCACATCCAGATTCCTGAAACGATAGCCCGCCGCAACATTAAGATTACTTGCATAACTGATCATCCAGCCGATGTGAAGATCTCCGGAAGTAAGCGTGGCAGGTTCTCCTGTTCCCGGGTACCGCGGAATATCACTGTAAAATATATTCTGTCCGTAATTAGCTGTGTCGTTATCCAGATTTGCCTTTGCCAGAAACACATTCCCGCTGATGAAAAAGTCGCGCACCTTGTAATACAACGTTGCATTGATTTCTTTAAATCCCGCTCCCAACGGATGCGCCAAAGCCTGATTGTAATGCGACCAGGAATTATCTCCTGAGTTCGCTGAATAACTGAACGCGTTAACAGTATTGTATTCCAAACGCAAGTGAAGATGTTTGACCGTGAATGCATCGAAATAACGAATGCCAATTTGATATCCGTTTTTATTATTTCCGGGACCGGAAACAATTTTTGTTTTTACTTCATCCAACATGATCTGACCGTAAACTGTTAACGTACGGAACAGGTCTGCGCGGAAAGTAGCACCCAACAAATAATTATTCGGATTGTTCAACCCGTTTGCAATAGCGCTTGCTCCGATCACCGGATTGAAATACCAGAAATCCAATTGCTGTCGATTTGAATCGTTCACAGGTTCATAAATCGCACCTTGAAAAAGCGACACTTCGAATGTGCGCAGGAACTTCCAGCTGACGTGATGAAATACAGCCGATTTTTTCTTGAGTAGAGCTTCGGTTCCAACAGGTGGCGGCAGCATAGAGTATTTCAGATTCATCAGTGATGCATAAATAACTGAGTACTGAATATTCTTATTCGCTCCGATCCAACCGGTGAAACGTGCATAAGGATAATTGAAAGAATTATCGCTTAGCAAGATTGAGCGAATTCCATCGCCAACGAAGTGTTTACCATGTCCAACCTGAATATTGAAATAGCGGCAGATCGACCATGAAATCATTCCGGATGTTATTGCGTAATCGTAACCGGTTGTTTTAAAATTCTTCCAACGACCCATTCCGGGAATAACTTTGTAATCCAGCGCGAATGAATCCTGATAAGAAGGAAGAAATGCCTGATTCTCCATGAACGATGTTTCAAAAGAAACTTTTGTTCCGATATCACCGCGAGCTGTTACACCGCGCGAATTGATGTACAGCATTTCAGTTGAAGTATCGTTCATCAACTTCGAATACTGAAGATTCAACATTGGATCGATGTACAAACGAAACAAAGGCACATCGCCTTTTGCAGGCTGTTCAACCTGAAGCAAACTGTTTTGGTAATGATACTTTTTAATTCCGTGCTGAAATTTTCTGCGACGTATCCATACCGGGCCATGTCTTCCCGGATCTATACCCAGATGCGGTTGTGTCGGCAAACGTGTTCCGTGATTATTATGTACGTTGTATGAATGCCGCAATGGATGTCCTTGCTCAATCAGTGGTCGCAATGAAGTTTGCAATGGCCATGCAACAACTGCAGGTTGCTCCAACGGTTGCAACGAATCCATGTTGCTGATCAACACATGCAATGTTGTATCAGAATCATAGCCCATGAGCATTGTGGGAAGCAGAAATCCCTTAGACTTCACCATTTGCGCTTCGCTCTCTGTCATCCATTGATCATTAAGCGGCAGATTACCTTGCTGCGCAGCTAGAACTCCGGATAACAGAATGAATAACAATGTGAGTTTCTTCATAAGCGTTGTGCTCCGCTTCCGGTTGTATTGATCAAAGATTGAGAATCGAGCACATCTTTAACGGAATCATAAACCATTTGGATTCCTTCCGCGAGATTTATTTTATGCTTCCATCCAAGGCTGTGCAATTTACTCACGTCAGTAAGTTTGCGCGGAGTCCCATCCGGTTTGCTCGTATCGAATCGGATTTCTCCATTAAAACCTGTGATTCGGGCTATCAACTTTGCAAGTTCTCCAATGCTGATTTCCGCACCCGTACCGATATTCACGAAACCTTCCGAATTCCAGTTTTTCATGATATGTACACATGCGTCAGCCATATCATCTGCATGTAAAAATTCACGAAGCGGCTTTCCACTACCCCACACTTCAACAAATGATACATTATGAACTTTTGCCGCATGAAACTTTCGTAATAACGCAGGCAATACATGCGAATTCTTCAGATCGTAATTATCGTTCGGACCGTAAAGATTAGTTGGCATTACCGAAACAAAATTGGACCCGTATTGTGCGCGGTACGCATCACACATTTTTATACCTGCGATTTTTGCAATCGCGTAAGGTTCGTTCGTCGATTCCAACTGACCTGTTAAAAGATATTCTTCTTTCAGAGGTTGCGGAGCAAGCTTCGGATAAATGCAGGTTGAACCTAAAAACAAAAGTTTCTTTACACCGGTGACATGTGATTGATGAATCACATTATTCTGAATCATCAGATTGTCGTAAAGAAATTCTCCGCGCTGAATGTTATTAGCAAGTATCCCTCCCACTTTGGCAGCAGCAAGAAAAACAAACTCAGGTTTTTCAATTCTGAAAAAATCAGCAACGGATTGTTGATTCCGCAGATCCAACTCATCGGAAGTTCTGAAAACAAAATTCGAGTACCCGCGGGAAAGCAGATTCCTGTGAATGGCTGAACCAACCATTCCGCGATGACCTGCGATGTATATTCTAGCGTCCGGATTCAAAGTCTTGTGAAGGCGCTTCTTCTACTCGTGAAAATTATTGACTTCATGTCCGCCTTCAAGCAGGTATTTGTCTTTGCGGAAAGAACAAAGATCAGACTGAACCATTTCTCTGCACAATTCTTCAACGGTGTGTTTCGGTTTCCATCCGAGTTCACGCTCAGCTTTAGACGCATCTCCAACCAGAAGATCTACTTCTGCAGGACGGAAATAACGCGGATCAATCTGCACATGTACTTTTCCTGTTAGCGTATCTATGCCCCGCTCTTCCGCACCTTTACCATCCCAACGCAACACAATACCTGCTTCACGGAAAGCATAATCTACAAATGTCCGAACGGAAATTTTCTTTCCTGTTGCAAGTACATAATCATCCGGTTTTTCCTGCTGCAACATCAGCCACATTCCTTCAACGTAATCTTTGGCATGACCCCAATCACGTTCTGCATCAAGGTTACCGAGATAAAGTTTCTCCTGTAATCCGAGTTTGATTTTCGCAGCAGCCCGTGTGATTTTTCGCGTAACAAATGTTTCTCCGCGTATAGGACTTTCGTGATTAAAAAGAATTCCATTGCATGCGTACATGTTGTATGCTTCGCGATAGTTTTTCGTGATCCAGAATGCGTACAACTTCGCCACACCATAAGGACTTCTCGGATAAAAAGGAGTTGTTTCTTTCTGAGGAATCTCCTGAACCAAACCATACAGTTCGGAAGTTGAAGCCTGATAGAAACGTGTTTTATTTTCCAACTTCAGAATTCGCATTGCTTCGAGAATACGCAACGTACCGATGGCGTCGGCATTTGCAGTGTACTCCGGAGTTTCAAATGAAACCTGAACGTGTGATTGCGCCGCGAGATTATAAATCTCATCAGGTTGAACCTCCTGAACAATACGTATCAGGTTGGTTGAATCTGTAAGATCACCGTAATGCAAATGAAATGGAACTCCCTTCTCATGCGGATCATGGTACAGATGATCAATACGATGCGTATTGAACAATGAACTACGGCGTTTTACACCGTGCACAGTATAACCTTTGCTCAGTAATAATTCAGCGAGATAAGCGCCATCCTGTCCGGTAACCCCGGTAATCAATGCTGTTTTTGCCATGATATCGTGAATAAAAATACGATTTTAAAATGAAGCCAAAAACCAAGGGTTCAGCAATTGCTCTCTGTTATAGCGAAGTTCAGATTTATTGGGCCAAACAACCACCTTTCCTCCTGCTGCAAGAAGAACGGCATGTCCCGCTGCAGTATCCCATTCCATCGTAGGTGCAAATCGAGGATAAGCATGCGCCTTTCGCTCTGCAACAAGACAGAATTTCAATGAAGAACCGGAAGCAATAAAATCAACTGCTCCATGGATTTTTTTCATTTCGTCAACGTAAGATTCTGTTTCAGGTGAACCATGAGAGCGGCTTCCTACCATAGTAAAAGTTGCGGGAAGCGAATTTCGTCCTAACGGTACTGCCTCTTCGTCTGTAACATCGCCTTCAATAAGAAATGCACCTGAACCTGTTGTGCCGTAATAAAGTTTCTTCAATGCAGGAGCATACACAACCCCGAAAACCGGAATTCCGTCCCGAACTAATGCAATATTCACAGTGAATTCTCCATTGCGCTTAATGAACTCCTTTGTCCCGTCGAGTGGATCTACTATCCACAATTCCTTCCAGCTTTTTCTTTCGGTAAATAGAATTTCTTCATCACCTTCTTCACTTAAAATGGGAATGCCTGTCGACTGAAGTTCTTCTGCAATGATTTTATGTGCCGCTTTATCCGCCAAAGTAAGTGGCGAATTATCACTTTTCATCTCCACGCCGAAGTCTCCTTCATTATAGATCTTCATAATTGCTGCGCCGGCGTCAATAGCAACCTTCAGTACTTCCGTGAAATCATTCATAGATCAGTATTTCGCTCCACCCGTTCCGATATTCTCAATAGGATGCCATGTCGTTTTTGTTTCCTGCATATCACAAATCAAATAAGGATCTTGCGAAGCACTGTCGTTCCAATTCAACGACCAATTAAAGAAGCGCTTCACGTTAAGCGCGCTTAATTCCTGTGCAGATTTAATCGTTGCTTTATCACTACCGCAATAAACCAAAGCATTCACATCCATATGTGAAGCCATGTGTGAAATCAATTCGCCTGCATTACCGGTAAGAATATTTACAACACCACCGGGCAGATCTGAAGTTGCAAGTACTTCACCGAATGTTACGCAACAGAGCGGTTTACTTTCAGATGCGAGAACAATGGATGTATTCCCTCCGGCAATAATCGGCGCAATGACAGATACGAGTCCTATAAGCGATGTATCTTCAGCAGCAACTGCAGCAACAACGCCTGTCGGTTCCGGTACAGAAAAATTAAAGTGAGAAGACTGCACAGGATTCACTGACGAAAAAACAGCAGTGAACTTATCGCACCATCCGGAATAATAAACCAATCGATCTACAGCAAGTGTTACTTCCTTCTCAGCCTGCGATTTTGTTGCACCTTGAAGCACGAGCTCTTCGATGAACTGCGCTTTACGTGTTTCCAGCATTTCCGCAATACGATACAGAATCTGACTTCTGTTATACGCAGCGCGACCGCTCCATCCGGTAAATGCTCCGCGTGCAGCGACAACTGCGTTACGAAAATCCTTGCGCGATGAAAGACAAATATTCGCAATTACATTTTTCTTCTTATCCATCAACGGATAATAGCGGCCGGATTCTGTTCTGGGAAATTGTCCGCCGATGTAAAGCTTATATGTTTTGAGTACTTCTATTCTTGCCATATTATTTAACCGCAGAGTGCGCTGAGGTTATCCGCATGAGTTCGCTGAGTTATATTCCGTTTACGAGTCGTTTGACTCCTTTTACAAGTTGTGTTACATTGAAGTTAATCAACAACCCCAATTTTAGTTCAGAAAGCTTTAAGTAAGTCAATATCTGAGCAACGTGTACATCGTTCAGTGCTTCGACTGACTTGACTTCAACAATTACTTTGTCATCTACTATGAGATCAATTCTATAACCAACATCTAATTTTACTGATTCGTAAACCAGAGGCATCGGAACCTGACTTCTAACTTCCAAACCTGACTTCCGAAGTTCATAAATCAAACACTGCTCGTATGCAGACTCAAGTAACCCAGGCCCAAGGCTTCTGTGTACTCGAATTGCTGCACCTATGATTTTTTCTGAAACTTCATTCTCGCGCTTGACTCCATACAAAACATTAGAATCGAATCCATCTTCAACCAGTATAGTTTCATCTCCGCATCCTCTGCGTAAATCTCCGGCGCTCTCTGCGGTTAATTTTTTCATCGTTAACAGTTCTAGTATTTGAGATAAGCCGCCAATCCCTGCACTCCGCCTTCTCTTCCGAATCCGCTTTCTTTATAACCGCCGAAAGGCGAAACAGGATCAAATTTGTTGTACGTATTTGCCCACACAACACCTGCCCGAAGTTTTCCGGTAAGATTGAAAATACGCGACCCTTTGTCTGTCCATACTCCCGCAGATAATCCGTAAGGAATATTGTTCGCCTTCTCAATTACTTCTTCTACTGTGCGGAATGTCTGAATCGTAAGAACAGGCCCGAAAATTTCCTCCTGTACAATACGATGCGATTGTGATGCGTTCAGAAACAATGTTGGTCTGCAGAAATATCCTGCCTTTGGAATTGCTCCTGATGGTTGCCACATTTCAGCGCCTTCTTCTTTTCCGAGGCCGATGTAGTAATTGATCTTTTCCAGTTGCTCTTTGGAATTGATGGCGCCTACATCTGTATTCTTGTCCAGCGGATCTCCCACTCTCAATGTTTCAATTCTGTCTTTCAGTTTTCTGATCAACTTATCGGCAACACCTTCCTGAACAAACAATCGTGATCCGGCACAACATACATGCCCCTGATTGAAAAATATTCCGTTGATGATTCCTTCCACAGCCTGATCCAAAGGTGCGTCTTCGAAAACAATATTTGCAGCTTTACCGCCCAATTCGAGTGTAAGCTTCTTCCCTGTACCTGCTACGGCTTTCTGGATAATCTTCCCGACGTCAGTGGAACCGGTGAAAGCAATTTTCGCAACATCCTTATGATTTACTAATGCTGCACCTGCATCTCCGAAACCGTTTACAATATTCACAACTCCCGGAGGTAAACCGCTGTCACGAATAATTTCTGCAAGTTTCATTGCGGTCAAAGGTGTCGACTCCGCCGGTTTCAAAACAACTGTATTACCGCAAGCCAATGCGGGAGCAATTTTCCATGCAGCCATGAGGAGAGGAAAATTCCATGGAATAATTTGTCCTGCAACACCCAACGATTCCGGTTTGCGTCCCGGAAATGCATATTCGAGTTTATCTGCCCATCCTGCGTAATAGAAAAAATGTGCCGCAGCTAACGGAACATCAATGTCCCTGGATTCGCGAATCGGTTTTCCGCCATCCATTGATTCGATCACCGCTAATTCACGCGCACGCTCCTGAATCATTCTTGCAATACGATACAGATACTTGCCACGTTCTGCAGCAGGCATTTTCTTCCACACTTTATCGTAAGCAGTTTTTGCAGCTTTCACTGCTTTATCCATATCGCGCGCATCACCTTTGCCTACTTCTGCAAGTGCTTTTTCCGTTGAAGGATTATAACTGGTGAAGTACTTACCGGAAGCCGGAGCAACGAATTCACCATTGATAAAATGTCCGTACTTCTTCTCCAGACGTATGTGATCGCTGCTTTCAGGCGCAGGCGCGTACTGCCAACCCTGATTGAAGTTCAACGTGATTTCCGGTTTAGATTTTTTGCTCATATATTTTTTCTTTAACGCAGATTTCGCAGATGTCTGCAACTTACTGCGATGAATTTAATCCTTCGAAAAATAATCTCCACCCTGATAAACACCTTTCGCCTCTTTCGCCAACTGCATCAGAATATCATTCGCCAATGAACTTGCTCCGAAGCGGAACCATTCATTGTTCATCCATGCGTTGCCCAGTGTTTCGTGCACCATTACAAGATAATTCAGAGCGGATTTTGCAGTTGAAATCCCACCTGCGGGCTTCATGCCTATCATAATTCCTGTTTCGTAATAGTATTCGCGAATTGCTTCCAACATTACTAATGTCACAGGTTGTGTTGCTGCAGGCTGAATTTTACCTGTAGATGTTTTGATGAAATCAGCTCCGGCACGCATTGCAATTTCACTGGCTCTGCGAACGTTATCCAGCGTTGAGAGTTCTCCTGTTTCGAGAATCACTTTCAATCTTGCTTTACCGCAAGCTTCTTTTACCTCGGCAATTTCATCGAACACATAATTATAATTTCCTGCTAAAAACTCGCCGCGTGAAATCACCATATCCACTTCATCCGCACCTTCACTCACTGCAAATTTTGTGTCTTCAATTTTTATCTGTCGCGTTGATTGTCCGGAAGGGAATGCCGTTGCAACGGATGCAACTTTCACACCTGAACTTCCCAATTCTTTTTTCGCAAGACCTACAAAAGTGGGATACACACAAACAGCTGCCACAGTTGGCAAACCCGGTAATTCATCATGCGGATGCATCGCCTTATAACACATCTGCTTCACTTTGCCCGAAGTGTCCTTTCCCTCAAGTGTTGTAAGGTCAATCATGTTCAGCGCCAACTTCAATCCCTGAATTTTTGTCGCTTTCTTGATACTTCTTGTATTCAAGCGAGCAACGCGCTCTTCAACGCTTACCTGATCAATCACCTGTGTTTGCGTAAAATCAATGTTCTTCATCATTTTTCCGGTATTCTTACAAATGTAATCAGCCATTCCGCACCAGCCAAGTTATAACACAGGATAAACAGTATGTGCTTAAAGCATTTGGTGTTTCAGGAATCTGTTCTATATTTGCCTCCGAAATGAAAGCAACAACAACAGTTAACAATAAAAAAATGTACAGCATCATGTGCTGCTGCATGTGTATTCCTCTTTGAGAAAGACTGTTTAACTGTTTAATATACCAGAGCAAGGTCTTTCCGTTATAAACGAAAGACCTTTTTTTATTCTATGAACAAATCAAAAAATATACATCCGGTTACAGACCGAATGCTTCCACGGGAAAGCAGAGAAAATCTCTTGCAGCAGAAAGCGAAAGTTTTCTGGCTCACCGGCTTGTCGGGATCAGGGAAATCCACGCTGGCAATAGGATTGCAAAGCGAACTCCACAAAGCCGGAAAACTCTGTTACATTCTGGACGGAGATAATGTGCGCACAGGGATAAACAGCAATCTCGGGTTTTCAGAGGAAGATCGCACAGAAAATATCAGACGCATTGCCGAAGTAGCGAAACTTTTCGCTGATGCAGGAATAATTACCATTTGCAGTTTTGTAAGCCCGTCGATACCAATACGAGAATTGGCGAAAAACATTATCGGTCAGAACGACTTTCATGAAGTTTACATCAACGCATCTTTGGAGTCGTGCGAAAATCGCGATGTTAAAGGTTTGTACAAGAAAGCTAGAGCCGGAGAAATAAAAGACTTCACCGGAATTCACCAACCATTTGAAGCTCCTGCAAATCCGTGGCTGGAAATCAAAACCGACACTGAGAGTTACGAAAACTCATTGCAGGTTCTCAGTCAAAATGTATTCAAAGTAATTACAACGTGAATATGAAGAATTACAATCTGCGTCACTTACAGGAGCTCGAGTCTGAATCTATTTTCATACTTCGTGAAGTGGCTGCTCAATTCGAAAATCCTGCGCTTCTGTTTTCAGGCGGGAAAGATTCCATTGTAGTGAGTCATCTTGCACGCAAGGCATTTCATCCTGCTAAAATTCCTTTTCCGTTATTACATATTGATACAGGACACAATTTCCCTGAAACCTTGGAATATCGCGATAACTGGGCACGTGAAATCGGAGCGAAAGTGATAGTTAAATATGTTCAGGAATCAATTGACAACGGTCGAGTGAAAGAAGAGAAAGGAATTAACGCCAGCAGAAATGCGCTTCAAACAGTAACGCTGCTCGATGCGATTGAAGAACTGAAATTCGATGCGTGTATCGGTGGCGCGCGAAGAGATGAAGAGAAAGCACGTGCAAAAGAACGATTCTTTTCACACCGCGACGAATTCGGACAGTGGGATCCGAAAAATCAAAGACCGGAATTGTGGAACCTCTTCAACGGAAGAAAAAATATCGGCGAACACTTTCGGATATTTCCAATTTCCAATTGGACAGAAATGGACGTATGGCAATATATTCTCGCTGAAAATATTCCGCTTCCATCTCTTTACTTCTCACATAAACGCAAAGTGTTTCAACGCGACGGACAATGGCTTGCCGACTTTGATTTCATGATGAAGAAACCAAGTGAAGTTGTTGAAGAAAAAATCATTCGCTTCAGAACCATAGGTGATATCACTTGTACCGGGGCTGTAGAATCAACGGCTTCCTCTCTTGAAGAAATCGTACAGGAAGTTGCAGCTTCAAGAACAACAGAACGCGGAACACGGGCTGACGACAAGCGCAGTGAAGCTGCAATGGAGGATAGAAAAAAGCAAGGTTATTTTTAAATCTACATACCGAATTTTTGAAATAGCATTATGTCAACTGAATTGAATTCTGAAAATTATCTCGACATGGATCTTCTTCGGTTTACTACCGCAGGAAGTGTTGATGACGGAAAGTCGACCTTGATTGGCCGATTGCTCTATGATTCAAAATCCATTTTTGAAGATCAGTACGAAGCGGTTAAAGCTACGAGTGAGAAACGCGGTGAAGAGTACGTGAATCTTGCGTTGCTGACCGATGGATTGCGTGCGGAGCGCGAACAGGGAATTACCATTGATGTTGCATACCGGTATTTCGCAACGCCGAAACGTAAATTCATCATTGCAGATACGCCCGGACATATACAGTACACACGCAACATGGTTACCGGCGCGTCAACCGCAAACCTTGCCATCATTCTTATTGATGCACGCAAAGGTGTAATTGAGCAGACCATGCGCCACACTTTTATTGCGTCGCTCCTGAGAATTCCTCACGTGGTGGTTTGTGTAAACAAAATGGATCTTGTCGATTTTCAGCAAGATGTTTATGATAAAATCAGGAAAGACTTCGAGGCATTTGCATCCAAGCTTGAAACGATTGACATACACTTCCTGCCGATTTCTGCACTCAACGGCGATAACGTTGTAGAACGTTCACCGAATATGCCATGGTACGAAGGATCAACTTTGCTCCACCTGCTTGAGAATGTTCACATATCATCAGATCAAAATCACATCGATTGCCGCTTCCCTGTGCAATATGTAATACGTCCTATGAAGAATGAATATCACGACTACCGCGGATTTGCCGGGCGTGTAGCTGGAGGCGTATTCAGAAAAGGTGATAAAATTACTGTACTGCCCAGCGGATTCAATTCAACGATAAAGTCGATAGATACATTCACAGGTGAAGTTGAAGAAGCATTCGCACCAATGAGTGTAACCATTACACTTGATGATGAAATTGATATTTCCCGTGGCGATATGATTGCACGCGAGAACAACCAGCCTCAGGTTTCGCAGGATATTGATATAATGATCTGCTGGTTCAACAACAAACCGCTTCAGCCGAATTCGAAGTTCGTGATTCGTCATACAACAAGAGAAGCAAGAGCAATCGTCAAGGAAATAAATTACAAAGTTGACATCAACACATTGCACCGGAACGAAGACGACAAAACGATAAATATGAACGACATTGCACGTGTTCGCTTGCGTACAACCGTGCCTTTGTTATTTGACAGTTACTCGCGCAACAGAAATACAGGAAGTATTATCTTGGTAGACGAAGCCACCAACGAAACAGTGGCTGCCGGAATGATTATTTAAATCTCTGAAAAATGAAAAAGCTATTTTGTGCGATTGCAATCGCCTGTTCAATCTCTGCTTCAGCGCAGCTTATTGACAAAAATGACATTATCATTTCTGCCGGCGGTGGCATCGGATTATATAAATATCAATTCACAGACGTAACAAACAATGTGGTGAATCCACGCGACACAAGCGGAGCCTGGGTATTTCCTTTTCAGATTGAATACGGTTTCAATCGCTGGCTCGGAGCAGGATTGAATTTCACCTACAACAATTACATCGAAGGTGACAGCGCCACGAATGAAAGTGCGAGAACCATCGACTTGGCTCCATCAGTGAATTTTCATATTCCGTGGAACCTGAAAAAATTCGATCTCACAGCAAATGTGGGATACGGTTATTCGAATTTCCGTTACAATGTGAACGATAATAACGGAGGCGTTGCAAAAGCGGGCGGAACCGTGTTCTTCTTCGGTGTGAATCCGCGACTTTACTTTAAAGCAGATGGTCATCTCGGCATTCACGCCTGGTACCGCTTTGTGCAATACAACTATGCGAAAGGCGAAGTCACCGATAATTCAAATAACAAATACGAATTCAAACTTGACGGTCCGGGACAAACTTTCGGTTTCGGGTTATTCTATCGTATCTGATTCATGTATCTCTTCGAAACAGAACGACTTCGTTTTCGTGAGATGACTGCGGAAGATGCGCAATTTGCGTACGATCTGAACAGTGATCCGGAAGTAATTCAATACACAGGCGATCCGCCTTTTGAATCCGTTGAAGCGGCGCGGGAGTTTCTGGCTGCGTACGAATTCGTTTACCGCAAATACGGTTACGGTCGCTGGGGAATGGAGTTAAAAGAAACCGGAGAACTGATAGGTTGGTGCGGATTGAAATATCATCCGGATGCTCAGGTTACAGATGTCGGCTACCGTTTACCAAAGAAATTCTGGGGCAAAGGTTACGCTACGGAAGCAGCGACGGCAACAATAAAAATCGGTTTTGAAAAACTTGGCTTAAATAAGATTGTTGCACATGCACGAAAAGAAAATTCCGCATCTCTCCGTGTACTTGAGAAATGCGGAATGACGCGTACTGGCGAAGGTTTGGAATGCGGTGGTGAAATTTATATTTACGGAATAGATTACTCCGGTGAGTGAAGCATATCCAAATGCGGAATATCATCTTCTAAATACTCTTCTTTCTCACTCCGCACAAATCCGAATTTCTCGTAATATTTCTGCAAGTAACTCTGCGCAGAAATACGAATCGGAACATTTCCGAAATGATCTTTGATGTAGTTTATGGTTTTCTCCATCAACACCAAACCTGCGCCTGTTCCGCGAACATCCTGAGAAGTTGCAACACGCCCGATTGAAACTTCATCATACGAAACACCTTGCGGAAGAATACGCGACACAGCAACGAGTTCTCCGTCTTTCCATCCCATTACATGCAAAGCGTATTCATCTTTGTAGTCCGGATCCTGATACGGACACTTCTGCTCCACAACAAATACTGC
>Ga0172367_10004557_pt1 | contig 17190 bp, 14 predicted proteins | sample Lak10m_FD_114542 | JGI IMG/M metagenome (GOLD analysis project Ga0172367, IMG submission 114542) | Freshwater microbial communities from Kabuno Bay, South-Kivu, Congo - kab_022012_10m | ecosystem: Environmental > Aquatic > Freshwater > Lake | place: Democratic Republic of the Congo: South-Kivu...
ACCTGATAGCCGCGATCGCTTAGGTACTTATTCGCCTTGATTGATCGCATTCCCGAAGTACAGTACAAAACTAATGTGGGTTTAGTTTTTTGCTTTTCTTCATAGCTTTTCACAATCTTGTCAATCCTTTGAAGACCTGACTCAATCTCAATTTCAGCTAACGGTACAAGCTCACTATTACCAATCCGATCCTCTTGATATTCTTCAGGCGATCGCACATCGATTAATACTATAGATTTCAGCTTGCTAATAGCCAACGCATTGACTGAAATTTGCGGTGTACTAAAACTTTGTAAATATATAGGTAAACTCATTTGTTGCTGATAAGCCAACAAACTCAAAGTACCAAGACCAACAACTAATAATGTGACAGCTATAGCTAAAGGGATCAGATATCTACGTGTAGATATAAATTCTTTAAAGTTGCTTTTTGTTAGTTGAAATTCTTGTCTATCCATTAGATTTTCTTGATTTTAAATAGATGCTTAAATGGATAAACTAAATGATTAAAATAATTAGTCCTAATATTTAATTTTGTTCCATATTGTTTGGGTAGCTCTTGATTAGGCATATACCAAGTACCAAATATATAATCAAGGATGGGCAACTGTACAGCCAAATTTTGAGCATATAGTTTTGGATGGCGATCATGATGCCAGTGATGAAATTCAGGCGTGGCAATGATCCATTTTAAAATTGGAAACTTGACGCTGATATTGGCATGAATAAAAAAGGCGATCGCACTCGAAAAAATCCCATAGATTGCTAAAGCCTCAGTTGAAAAACCAAGCCAGTAGAGTGGAATCATTTGGCAAGCCTTGGTCAAAATCTGCTCAAAAGGGTGCACACGCACAGTTGCAAGCCAGTCTATATGCGTTGAACTATGGTGAATTGCATGAAATTTCCATAACCAAGGCACAGTATGCATTAGATAGTGAATTATATAAAAACTAAGATCCCCAATAAATATGGCGACGATTACTTGAAGAACAAGTGGTTGCTGTCCAACAAAGCTAGATAAGGTTGGAATAGAAACTTGTCCAAATAACACAAATATAACTAATAATTTAGCTGTGATATTTCCAATAAAATAGCCTGAGAAATAATAACAAATATCTGTAAACCAGCCTTCACGTAATAATTTTTGGTGATGTACTGGAAATATTTTCTCAATTGGTACAAATATAAAAATAAGGACTATGATTCCTTTAATAACATTAGGTATTTCCAGCATTGTTCAAGTCACTAATTTTATTCGTAAGTTAGAAAGTCACACTTACAGCCTATTAAGACTTTGAGTAGTACAGAGATATTTTTGAAAGTGGCGCTTTGCGCCGCTTTCAAAAATATCTCTGGGTTTTGATTTAGTGCAAAGGGCTGTAATAGCACTCACTTTGTTGTTTAGATGCTGACGTAATTGGTTGCAGTTTCAATCTCAGGATTTTTAGCGATCGCCTCTTGAGCGTCTAGAGAAAAATTCTTAGGAAATTTGCAGTTTTTAAAAGTTGCGCCATACCAGTCAATCCCTTCTATATTTGCACCCGAAAAATCACAATTTTCGAGAACTGCATTTACAAATCGCGCATTTGTTAAGTCTGCGCCATCAAAAGAAGTCACTGCCGACATTTTGACTCTTGCAAAGTGGAGATTAAAAGCCCTAGTCGCTAGCACAGCAGGCAAAATAGCCAATACAGCAAACAAAATTGCATAATGAATTTCTCGGTATTCGAGCCAGCTATAGCCAGCCGAAATTGCTGAAGATACTCCTACCGCCACCCAGACCATCCCGACTGCGATCGCCCCTTTTTTATAACCTAGATATAGCCCCAAAAGAGACATCCCAAAAGCGGCAATCATTACACCTATCGCAGCTATTGTTAAAACGGTATGGTGTATACCAGCGACTACCATTACTCCAATGAGCCCCATATATATGTAGCAAAGCCTTCTTTGAGATACTGCCGCAGCCGTAGCAAAGGCAAACATCCACACAAAAGGATTTAACAGCCATCCATAGGCACTTGCAGCCTCCTTACCACAACCTGCGATCTCAAGTTGAGCTAAAAACCAAGAGGCAACTCCTAAAGGGATTCCTACTAGGATGTGTAGCAACATTTGGATGCGATGCCTATGAAAGTTTTTCTGCTCTCGGCTGATCTTTGTTTCTGAAAAATCAGCACCTACTAGCCCCGATCCTCGAAAATCGCAACCTTGCAACCTTGAGCCTGTAAAGTCAGCTTGATTTGCCGCATCTTTACGAAATTCATTTTGAAAAGAGTGATTCTGAAAGTCACGATAACGATAATTTACATAATTATCCATGGGGTAACCTCTCTTAGTAGGTATTTGAGTGGATATATTTAACAGTTTAAGAGCTTGCTGATACTCCTAACTTTGGGCAAATAAAATAGCGGCTTGAATATCAACCTAAATTGTGAAATTGTGACTTGAAATCTGCCTTAGGTTTTCAAAATGTTCTAAGGGTAAACGACAGCTATTTTATAAAGACAGTTCCCTCTGCACATTGTGGAATGCCCTTTTCTAGAAATGGTTTGGGTAGCTTTGTCTTTACACCAAGTTGGGGGGATTCACAGAGAATCGTGGTTGTAGTTAGCTGTTTTTTGCTGCTTGGCTTTGGACTTGAAGCAGTTTCATCTGAGCCTTGAGACGTTTTATTTGTTTCAGGGACTACAAACACTGCACCGACATAACTTTTTAAATTGTCATGCTTTGAGACACCGTAATGATAGGCAACAAGATCAAAACTTTGTAAATCATACTTGTAATTATCTGTCTCCTCTTTGATGCCAATTGCTAAAGCAGGGATTGATCGCCCCAAAGCTTCATTTTCTAGCCAAAAAGCTTGCTGCGCTCTACCCATACTTCCTACATAAGTCCGAGCCTCTGAACTCTTAGCTTTTGTGCCACAAGATGAAGATGATCCTAGAAATGCAATTGCGGCTATGGCAAGCGCTCCAAATGTCAGCAAGCCATAAATTGACCAACGTAGTATTTGGCGGGATCTTTTTTGTTTTCGTGGCTGAGCTTCTTCTTGAGGTAAATCAGTTAGCAAACTAGTTTCATCATCTACTTCTCCAAGTTTTTGAGGAGCAGATGGCACTTGGTCTAGCAGGAGATCTATTTGCTCTACTTCAGATTGTTTTGTTTCAGCTTGCCTTATCATTTGGATTGCCTCTTTCCCAGCTTTCACTAAACGTAAGCTCGATATCACCAATGGTGAGAAATGGTAAAAAGCGCTAAGCGCTTTTTACCATTTCTCACTTTTGTCGAACTGACGTTAACTAATACTGTCCTGTTGTTGAAATTAAGAATGCGATCGCGATCGCAAGTTTTAGTGATTATTGACTATTTCCATTACTGGTAATCCTAAAAGGATGGGAGGCTGAAGTGCCGTCCATCCTTACCTATTTAGCAAGATTTATAAGTACAAATACTTAATTGCTAGCGCGTAGACCAAGTCAAATCAGTCCCCCATACAAGTTTTTTGAACTGACTGGATTTAGCACTGCTATTATTGTTAATTAATATACTAATTTGTTAGCAGCTATCTCAAAAGAGGTAGAAGTGAACCTTCTTAATACTTTTTTAAGATTTTCCGCTAAGCACATATTCTTTGTAAAGTAAGCTCAAACCCTTGCTTGCAAACAGCTTGAGGGTTTTAACTATTTTGTAAGACCCCAAACGTAAAGATGTGTTAAGCTAATTTCAAATCCATAAAAATACTCCTAGTTACAGCAGGATTTAAGATTATGACCATTGCAATGGGCAGGTCGCAAGAAGTCGAAAGAGGATGGTTTGACATCATCGACGACTGGCTAAAGCGCGACAGATTCGTATTTATTGGTTGGAGTGGCTTATTGCTATTCCCTACCGCGTTTTTATCAATTGGTGGCTGGTTTACAGGCATTACCTTCGTATCATCTTGGTATAGCCACGGTCTAGCTTCTAGCTTCCTCGAAGGTTGCAATATCTTGACCGTAGCTGTATCTTCTCCACCTTTGAGTGTTGGACATTCCTTGCTATTGCTTTGGGGTCCTGAAGCACAAGGTGACTTTACTCGCTGGTGTCAAATCGGTGGCTTGTGGACATTCCTAGCACTTCACGGCGCATTCGCGCTGATCGGCTTCATGCTACGTCAGTTTGAGATTGCTCGTCTAGTCGGTATTCGTCCTTACAACGCGATCGCTTTCTCTGGTCCTATCTCCGTATTCGTATCCGTCTTCTTAATGTACCCCTTGGGTCAATCTGGTTGGTTCTTCGGTCCTACCTTCGGTGTTGCTGGTATTTTCCGCTTCATCTTGTTCTTGCAAGGTTTCCACAACTGGACTCTTAACCCATTCCACATGATGGGCGTAGCAGGTATTCTTGGTGGCGCATTACTCTGTGCTATTCACGGTGCAACCGTAGAAAACACCTTGTTTGAAGATGGCGAAGGTTCTAACACTTTCAAAGCTTTCAATCCAACTCAAGCTGAAGAAACCTACTCCATGGTTACAGCTAATCGCTTCTGGAGCCAAATCTTTGGTATTGCATTCTCCAACAAGCGTTGGTTGCACTTCTTCATGCTATTCGTACCTGTAACTGGACTATGGTTCAGCAGTGTAGGTATCGTTGGTCTAGCATTGAATTTGCGCGCCTATGACTTCGTATCTCAAGAAGTTCGTGCAGCAGAAGACCCTGAATTTGAAACTTTCTACACCAAGAACTTGCTTTTGAATGAAGGTATCCGTGCTTGGATGGCTCCTCAAGACCAACCTGCTGAAAGATTCATCTTCCCTGAAGAAGTATTACCTCGCGGTAACGCACTATAAATTTGAATCTTAAAAACTGATTGCAGTTCTCTGCCATCAATTTTGTGAGGATAATTGCAAAACTTAGCTATCAGAAATCAGTACGGTTCTACTAGTTTTTAGATTATGATGAATCTCATCAAACGTCTGAACGCTCTTCAGTTAACTATCTGATAACTGATAGCTTAAAAATTATTTGCACTTTAAACCTATAAAAATTTTTCTGGAGATAACCTCTCGTGACGACGACCATTAACTTAAACTCCCTAGGAGTGGGCGGGCGCACACAAGACTCATCGGGCTTTGCTTGGTGGTCTGGCAACGCACGACTTATCAACCTTTCTGGTAAACTGCTGGGCGCTCACGTTGCTCACGCTGGTCTCATTGTGTTCTGGGCTGGTGCAATGACTTTGTTTGAAGTCGCACACTTTGTTCCTGAAAAGCCAATGTATGAGCAAGGCTTCATCCTATTACCTCACCTTGCAACTCAAGGTTGGGGTGTTGGCGCTGGCGGTGAAGTTGTTGATATATTTCCATACTTTGTAGTTGGTGTTTTACACCTTATTTCTTCAGCCGTACTGGGCTTCGGTGGTATTTACCATGCTTTGCGTGGGCCTGAAGTCTTAGAAAATTATTCTTCTTTCTTCGGATATGACTGGAAAGATAAGAACCAAATGACTAACATCATCGGGTATCACCTGATCTTGTTGGGATGTGGAGCACTCCTACTCGTTTTCAAGGCAATGTTCTTTGGTGGTCTTTATGACACATGGGCTCCTGGTGGAGGCGATGTACGTGTCATCACCAACCCTACGATCAATCCCGTTGTTATCTTTGGCTATTTGCTCAACTCACCCTTTGGTGGCGAAGGCAATATTATTGGAGTCAACAACCTTGAAGACGTAGTTGGCGGACATATTTGGATTGGATTGATCTGTATCAGTGGCGGTATCTGGCATATCCTCACCAAGCCTTTCGGTTGGGCTCGTCGTGCCTTTGTATGGTCTGGTGAAGCATATCTCTCCTACAGTCTCGGTGCTTTGAGCTTGATGGCATTTATTGCAACTTGCTTTGTGTGGTTTAACAACACTGTTTATCCAAGTGAGTTCTTTGGTCCTACTGGTGCTGAAGCGTCTCAATCCCAAGCATTTACCTACCTTGTTCGTGACCAAAAGCTTGGTGCAAACATTGCAACCTCTCAAGGTCCTACTGGTCTTGGTAAGTATTTGATGCGTTCTCCTTCGGGTGAAATCATCTTCGGTGGTGAAACCATGCGTTTCTGGGACTTCCGTGGTCCTTGGTTGGAGCCTCTCCGTGGTCCTAGCGGTTTGGACATCGACAAACTCAAGAATGACGTTCAGCCTTGGCAAGTACGTCGCGCTGCTGAGTACATGACCCACGCTCCTTTGGGCTCTTTGAACTCTGTTGGTGGTGTTATTACTGAAATCAACGCAGTTAACTTCGTATCTCCTCGCTCTTGGTTGTCAACTTCTCACTTTGTATTGTCCTTCATGTTCTTAGTTGGTCACCTATGGCACGCTGGTCGCGCACGCGCGGCTGTTGCTGGTTTTGAAAAGGGTATTGATCGTGAGACTGAGGCTGTACTATCTATGCCTGACCTCGATAAATAGTTTCTTTCACTTGAGCATTTGGTGCGTCGCACCAAATGCTCAAGTGAAAAAGGGGCGCATTGCGCCCCTTTTTTATTTGCTTTAGTTACTACCAGTAAATATGACATCAGGGAATTTACCTTGAGCTTCTGTCATAGGGCGATTTTTGCCCTCTTGCTGCCAGTAATTAATTACTTCAGTTGCCTTATTTAAAATTCCAATGCGATCTTGGTCGGCAATCCAAGGCTTGCTTTCCATTTCTGTTTTAAGTTGATCCCAAGCATCATCACGGGGCCAAAAGAAATACTTGGTGAGAGGGCTGAAGCCTTTGCCAACGACTTGATCGACGGCAAGAGCGACATTATTCTCTAACCATAAGATTTTTAGAATAAACTGGGACAATGCTACCTACCTCCAAGAAAATTTAAATTACATATTAAAGTAGCGATCTTGCATTATAACATGATTGAAACCTCTAAAGTTGACTCAAAAGTATTAAATACAAGTATTTTTGTTTTTGATATTGATGGCGTGATTCGTGATGTATCGGGTTCTTATCGGCGTGCACTTGCTGATACAGTTGAGCATTTTACTGAGCATTCTACTGAAAACTTCACAAAAGTGGCTTACCGTCCTACTCCTGAAGAAATTGACGAGTTAAAAGCTGAAGGAATTTGGAATAATGACTGGGAAGCTTCACAGGAGCTAATTAAGCGTTATTTTCAAAGTCTGGGGAAAGAGATTCAAGTATCCTATGAGGCGATCGTCGAGTTTTTTCAACGCCGTTATCGGGGGAGCAATTCAGACTGGTCAGATGGCTATATTGCAACAGAACCTCTAATTGCCTCTACAGAGTATTTTCAAGAGCTAACGATCGCAGGAATTGGCTGGGGCTTTTTTAGTGGTGCAACAAGGGCTTCGGCTAGTTATGTACTAAGGCGGCTAGATATCAATGAGCCTGTGCTAATAGCGATGGAGGATGCTGCGGGTAAGCCCGATCCCACAGGGCTTTTATTGGCAGCCAAGCAAATTGAGATGAAGCAGGGTCATGCGGCAACGGTGATTGTGTATGTGGGGGATACGGTGGCGGATATGCTGACGGTAGTAAAAGCACGAGACTATGATCCTAGTTATCAATATGTTGCTGTTGGCGTAATCCCTCCCCATGTCAGTGTAGATTTGCGCGATCGCTATACAGCTTTGCTCAAGGAAAATGGCGCAGATATAGTGTTAAGCAGTGTTCTAGAGCTAACGCCACAGATCAATTTGTTGCAAGATATATAAGTATGAAAGCTTTGCTTAAGGCATCAATAAAGGCGGCGCTTCGCGCCGCCTTTATTGATGTTTTGTTATTAAATAAGCGTTAACATATATCTAGCTTTGCAAGCTATTACCTTGTTAAGAAAAAAATTTATGTCAGACTCCCAGCAATATTATTTCGTGGCTGCTAGCCGTAAGTATTTGTGTGAAGATGAAGGAAAACCTTTGGGTGAGACGCTATCGGAGCGTCGTCGCAATTTTGAAGCTCGCAACAAGGAAATTAATTTTTGGTTGATTGAGCAGCCTGCTTTTTTAGAAGCGCCTGAGATGGCAAACATTAAAAAGCAAATTCCTCAACCTGCAGCGGCGATAATTACAACTGATCCAAATACTATGCGGTGGTTGAAGTTAAGACTTGAGTTTGTGGTGACTGGTGAGTTTATCGCCCCTAGTGCCTCTATTCCTCAGCCTTTAGCTTCTTTAGCGCTTGCGTAATAAAAAGAGAGTGTGCAACGCACGCTCTCTTTTTACGATCAAAAAGCCGCCATATGGCGGCTTTTTGATTAGGCTAATGTGCTAAGGTGTGACCTTGAATTTGCTGATCAAATTAGCGATCGCCATAGCTACTGTGTTTAGATCTTTTTTTACTAATACTTTTTCTGGCTTGCATTCTCCTTACGGGTATGCAAATCTTGGCTTTAAGGCAATATCCTTAAATGCTCAGAAATATAGCGATCGCAGTTTATATAATCAGACCCTCAAGCCTGAGCAAAAATTAGACAAAGAACTAGATGCTAATTTTGAGTTGATTCAGAGTTTTTCAGTCCAAAAGGCTGGAAATATGATCGCCGAATGTGAAGACATTTGGCATTGTGTAAAACGAAATCCGATGGTGTCGATCGCTTTATCCGATGGGGCAACCGAGTCTTCCTTTGCGAGGGAATGGGCGCAGGAATTAGTAACAGCTTTTGTAAATCGTCAATTACCTTGGCAAGAAGTCTACACTTGTGCTGCAAATTGGCTATTACCTCGACAAATTTCTTGGCAAAAATGGTTAGAACATCAGGATTTGTCTTGGTTCGCTAAACGTAAAGCATGTGACGGTGCTTTTGCCACTTTTGTGAGCTTAGAAGTTTTTGCAGATTTAAGTTGGAAGTCTCTTGCTGTAGGCGATTCTTGCTTATTCATAGTGCGCGATCGCTGTTTACTCACCAGCTTTCCTTTGCAAACAAGTCATGAATTTAATAGTCGTCCCAAACTGCTCGGAACCAATGTTAAGGCAGCGAATATCAAGATTTCACAAATTCATGGGGATGCAAAATTTGGCGATCGCTTTTATCTGGTTACCGATGCGATCGCCTGTTGGATTTTTAAGCAATTAGAAGCAAATCAAGATCCTTGGGTAAAATTAGATGAGATCAGATCGCAAGATTTGTTTGCAGAATGGGTGGCAGAACTGCGCGATCGCCATGAAATAGCTAACGACGATACAACCTTGCTATGTCTCAAAATTCAGGATGCAAACGAAATTCCCATGAGTCAAAGTTGTGAATCATGATAGATATTCAAACTTGGCCCCTAAATATTGACTTTACAATTGCGGTACAAAACCCGCATCTTTGCTTTGCCGATCCTGACCTAAAGCAATCTAGTACTTCTAAAAATTCGCGGGGACGGGTTTTGCTATGGTCGGGTAACTTTGCGACGGTATACAAGCTTACTAAGGGAAATCGCTCTTGGGCTGTGCGTTGTTTTACGCGCATTCCGCAGTCAGATGTGCAGCAACGCTACAGGTTAATTAGCGAATATCTCAGTCAACACCAGATTCCTTACTTAGTGGATTTTGAATTTTTAACTCAAGGAATTTTGGTCAAAGGCGAATGGTATCCGATCCTAAAAATGGATTGGGTGGAAGGCTCAGAACTTGATCGCTATATTGGTGAATATATTGATGATTCGCAAGTATTACTGCGTTTGGAGCGTCAACTGAAACAACTCCAAAAAGATCTCCAACAGGTAGGCATCGCCCACGGAGATTTGCAGCATGGCAATATCATGGTGGATGATCAAGGAGAACTAAAGCTGGTGGACTATGACGGCATGTATGTGCCTGCATTGCGAGGGATTCCGCCCCTTGAGGTGGGGCATCCTAATTATCAACCACCAATGCGATCACCAAAGGACTTTGGGTATCAGCTTGATGAATTCTCCTTTGAAGTGATCTCCCTATCTCTTCGCGCCTTAGCTAGTCAACCCAATCTTTGGGAAACCTTCCACGAAGACAACAAAAATCTGATTTTTCGGCAAAATGATTTTCAAGAACCTGATTTGTCACCTGTGTTTCAGACGATCGCCAGTATTCCTGATGATGAAACTCGGGAACTATGCGATCGCCTGATTCGCCGCTGCCACGGCAAAGATCAGCAAGAGCAATCTGCACAGCCATTACAAAAAGTAAAACTTGTAGTTACACAGTCCAAGAGGATCTTAGTTTGGGGAGTAACAGTATTTGCCATTGCTGGGCTTATTTTCTGGTTGGTTAAAAAAATTCCATCACCACCACAGCCTGTAGTCACTAATCCTCCTCCCAATTCGCCTTCTCCTACGCCCATTAATTCTCCTACGTCCACTAATTCTCCTACGCCCGTCGCTGTCACAACTCCCAAATTAACCCCCATCACCGCCACAACTTTACAAGCAAAATATGCAGAAGGGCAGCGAGATTTTCGATATATTCAGTTGACAGGTGTGCAAGGCGATCGCTTGCAAGGTCAAGACTTTAGCGATATTAATCTCAGTGGTTCTGTGCTAGAGCGAGTCGATTTACGTCAAGTCATCTTCAAAAATGCAAATTTGAATGGCATCAAAATCATTAAAGTCGATCTTCGAGGTGCGGATTTGAGTAACTCTAGTCTTGTTGATGCAAATTTAGCCTTTTCCAATCTGACCGAAGCAAATTTATCTCAGGCAAATTTATTACGAGTTAATTTATTTCAAGCAAAGTTGGGATCAGCGATTTTACAAAGGGCTGAATTAATGAAGACTAATCTGAGTGAAGCTGATCTTAGTTCTGCAAATCTTAAAGGCGCAAATTTAGTACTCACTAATCTTCGCAAAGCTAATCTCGTTAAAGCAAATCTAAGCGAGAGTAATTTAAGTGCCGCAAATCTTAGCGATGCAGTTTTAGACGATGCTGATTTATCTTCAGCTAATTTGCGATCGGCTGAGCTGCAATTAACTAACCTCTCTAATGCAAATCTCAGTGCTGCTAACCTAACCGCAGCAAAACTAATTTTGGTCGAGTTTGCTGGTACAAACCTTAACGGCGCGAATTTCCGTAATGCGATCGTTGAAAATGTTGGTAGCATTGAATCCGCCGATTTTACCAATGCTTTAAATCTTGCTCCCAATATTCGTACATATTTTTGCTCTTTAGCTTCTGGAAATGTTGCGGAGACTGGCGTACCTACAAAATCAACTCTTAATTGTTTGCAATGAATAAATAAAGGCGGCGCGAAGCGCCGCCTTTATTTGGGCTTTATGCCCCAATCAAAACTTTCATTGCTATATATGCCACTAACAGCTATACGTTGTCTCAGATAAAGAGTAAAATCGAAATGTATGACAAAATCGTCAAAACTAACACTTAAATTTTAACTCTTAGCAATTTACTGCTAGTCTAAAAAGCGCTAAAAGAGTATCACCGTAATGATCGAAGAAGAAAATATACTAAGTTCTGACGACCTCATTGATGAAGATGATGAGGTTCTTGAGTCACGGTTGCAACAACTTGCTGCCGAAGAATTAAATCAAATCTCATCAAATCAAGACATACCTGAAGCTGAAAGCTCTTCCACCCCTGCGACTACAGCTAGCGAGCCAAAACCTGACACAAGCAAAGCAAGTGCGGCAGCCGCAGCAACGCTAGAAAAAATTAACGGTTTAATTGCTGAGTCAACCTCGCTGAGAGAGCAATTAGATGATCGCAAACAGCAGTATTTGCGTTTATACGCTGACTTCGAGAATTTTCGTAAACGTACCGAACGCGATAAAGAAGAGCAAGAAGGGAATATTACATCCAAAATTCTTAAAAAAATCCTGCCTGTAGTCGATGACTTTGAGCGTGCACAGTTACAAATTTCTCCAAAAACTGATGGGGAGGCTTCAATTCATAAAAGTTATCAATCTGTATATAAGCAGTTGCTAAAATGCCTCAAAGAGACTGGTGTTGTCAGGATGGAATGCGTCGGTCAAGACTTTGACCCCAATTTCCATGAAGCAATTATGCAAGAACCTTCAACCGAATACGACGAAGGTATCATCACTGAAGAATTACGCCCAGGATATCTTGTTAGCGATGATCGTGTCTTACGTCATTCACTGGTCAAAGTGTCTTCAGGTAAAATTGATGGGGATGATAATTCGTCCTCAAGCGATGTCTCTGAAAATAGCTCTAGTTAACCTAGTTAAGCTAAATATTTCAAGATGCGATCGTGATTGCATCTTGAAATGCATTCTTAGGGTACATTATTCGGAAATTCATTAAGCTAAACTTTTAAAAAAGCTTTTTACGGAACTGGCGATTATGTCGAAAGTAATTGGGATCGACCTTGGTACGACAAACAGTTGTGTTTCGGTTTTAGAGGGTGGTAAGCCTGTCGTCATCTCTAGTGCAGAGGGGGGGCGCACCACGCCGAGTATTGTCGCTTTTGTTAAAGACAGTAGCGAGCGGATCGTTGGACAGGTTGCTAAGCGCCAATCCGTGACCAACTCAGTCAATACCGTATACAGTATCAAGCGTTTTATTGGACGTGGTTGGGACGAAACTGAATCAGAGCGTCGTCGAGTTCCTTACACAGCCGCCAAAGGAAAAGACGAGACTGTTGATGTTCAGATTGGGGATAAAACTTATACGCCCCAAGAAGTTTCAGCAATGATTCTGCAAAAGCTAAAGCAGGATGCTGAGAACTATCTAGGCGAAGAGGTTACTCAAGCCGTTATTACAGTGCCCGCTTACTTTACTGATACTCAGCGTCAAGCCACCAAAGATGCTGGGGCAATTTCGGGAATGGAAGTGCTACGGATTGTCAATGAGCCGACAGCCGCAGCACTTGCCTATGGGTTAGACAAGCAGGATCAAGATCAGATCGTTTTAGTATTTGACCTTGGCGGCGGTACATTCGATGTGTCTGTGCTGCAACTTGGTGATGGTATTTTTGAAGTTAAGGCAACGTCGGGAAATAACCACCTTGGTGGTGACGACTTTGACGCAATGATTGTGGATTGGTTAGTTGCTGACTTTAAACAAAAAGAAGGTATTGATCTATCTGCTGATAAAACTGCTTTGCAACGACTTAAAGAAGCCGCTGAAAAAGCAAAGATTGAGCTTTCTAGCGCCTCTTCGACTTTGATTAGTTTGCCATTTATTGCTGCTGATGCGTCAGGGCCTAAGACGATTGAGCTAGATTTTACTCGTTCCAAGTTTGATGAAATTACAGCACCGTTAGTCAAAGCAACTCTCGAACCGACTGCCCAAGCCTTGAAGGATGCAGGGTTATTACCTAAAGAAATTAATCGAATTATTTTGGTTGGTGGTTCAACTCGGATTCCTTCAGTGCAAGAGGCGATATCCAGATTTTTTGATGGTAAAAAGCCTGATCAGTCGGTTAACCCTGACGAAGCTGTAGCGATCGGTGCAGCAGTGCAAGCTGGGATCTTAGGCGGTGAAGTTAAGGATCTTCTATTACTGGATGTAATTCCCCTCTCAATTGGACTAGAAACTCAAGGAGGTGTATTTACAAAAAACCTAGAACGTAATACCACTATCCCCACTAGCAAGTCTCAAATTTTTTCCACTGCTGTTGATAATCAATCGGCTGTAGAAATCCATGTGCTACAGGGTGAAAGAGCCATGGCAAAGGATAACAAGAGTCTTGGTAAATTTGAACTAGAGGGCATTCGTCCCGCGCCAAGAGGTATTCCGCAGATCGAAGTTTCTTTTGATATTGATGCTAATGGCATTCTTAAGGTTTCAGCGCGAGATGTTGATACTGGAGTTGAGCAAAGCATCAGCATCACGAACACAGGTGGCTTGAGTCCCAGCGAAATCGAGAGAATGCGGATGGAAGCTGAGGTCTACTCTGAAGAAGATGAAGCTCGTCGTGAGTTAGCGAATATGCGAAACCAAGCATCTAACCTGATTCGTACTGTTGAAGAAATCCTCAGAGACAATGGCCCGTCGGTGATCACTACCAGTTTGCGTGAACCTACACTCAAGAATATGGAAACTCTTAAGAATTTATGTGAAGCTGAAGAGGCTACCTATGAGGACTTACAAATTGCCATTAAACCTTTGCAACAGTCATTATTTGAAGTCACTCAAACAGTTGAGAAATACTCTCAAGTTGAACGGGTGAAGCAAAATTCTAGTGACAGCCTAGAATAAAACTAAGGGGTGATGCTGAGCATCACCCCTTAGTTTTACTGAGAGCGCAAAGCGCTGTATGATGACAAAGTAATACTTGTATTTTTAGCTACAGTTGTTATCTATCAACATTAGCAACTAATGCCAATTCACAAGATTGTTTTTATAGCGCTTGTCAAGCAAGCGAGGTACATAGGTTTGTTTCCACAAACCTGTATTTCACTAGCCTGATAAAGTCTATATACTTTTGTGGATTAAAAGACCAACCCAGTAAGGGTTTTTAAAGTTACAAAATGGCAAAGGCATTTTGTGATTTGGTATTAAAAGCTTATTCTGTAAACCGTGAGCCGCTATGTCACTGTTTGATTGGTTTGCTGAAACTCGCTCTCGCGCAGGTGAAGCATATCGCCGCAAAACTCCTAATCTTAATCAAGAGTCTCAAGAACGTGAGATCCCTGATGGTTTGTGGCACAAATGTTCTAGTTGTGCCACTTTGACCTATGTAAAGGATTTAAAAACCAATTTGATGGTTTGCCCTGAATGTGGCCACCACAATCAGGTTAATGCCTATGAGCGTATAGCCCAACTGATCGATGCAGGCACATGGGAAGAAATGGATGCAGATTTAACTTCCTGTGATCCTTTAGGTTTTAAAGATCGTAAGCCCTATAGCGATCGCATCAAAGAATATAAACAAAAAACTGGTTTAAGCGACGGGGTGCTCACTGGCACTGGCAAGATCGATGGTTGTGACGCGGCGCTTGCGGTCATGGATTTCCGTTTTATGGGCGGCAGCATGGGATCGGTTGTTGGTGAAAAGATTACCCGTATGCTAGAAACAGCAACGAAAAAGCGTTATCCTGCGTTGATCTTTTGTGCGTCAGGTGGGGCGAGGATGCAGGAAGGAATTTTGAGCTTAATGCAGATGGCAAAGACTTCGGCAGCCCTTGAGCGTCACCGTCAAGCAAATTTACTTTACATTCCCATTTTGACAAATCCGACAACGGGCGGTGTGACTGCAAGCTTTGCGATGCTTGGCGATTTGATTTTAGCTGAACCCAAGGCATTAATTGGTTTTACAGGTCGGCGCGTTATTGAGCAGACACTTAAGCAAAAAATCCCTGAAGGTTTCCAATCGGCGGAATATCTGCTCGATCACGGTTTTGTGGATGCGGTTGTACCCAGAACTAAGCTCAAGCAAAGTCTTGCCATGATTTTAAAAATGCACCAACCACAGGCTAATATTGCTAGTGATCGCCATCTTAATGGTGCTGTGAAGTCAGGAATTGATATGGTATCAGAGACACAGACATAGCCTCTGAGGTTTAGCTCTATCAATTAACTTCACACACCCAAGAAGTGCGGACTTCTTTAAAATCGGGTGGTGCAAATCCAGCAGCCATAGCACAAGAGAACGAGTAACTACACCAAGTGAGTCTCTGAGGTGCATTGCGATCGATTTCAAGATTCATGGCAAGGCGTGGAGCTTCGATCGCTAGTTTGATAGCATCTGCTGGCTCACAAACTCCCCACTCGATCAGATTATTGACGGCGTTGACTAAAGGTAGCGTCGTACCTGAAAGCGTACCATCGGGCAATCTCGCTGTGCTGTTTTGAATCGTAATTTGGCGATCGTCCCAAGGATAAGTGCCATCGGGTAAACCAAGAGGCGCAAGGGCATCACTGACCAGAAAAATTTGTTTTTTCATCCGATAGAGCAGTTTGATCATTTCGGGTGACACATGAACACCATCGGCGATTAACCCGCACCAAACCTGATCGCTTAAAATTGCCGCACCTAATAGCCCTACATCACGATGATGCAAACTGGGCATGGCATTAAAGGCATGGGTAACCATTGTTGCCCCTTGAGCGATCGCCGTTCTCGTTTGCTCAGCATTTGCCGTAGAGTGGCCTAAGCTCACAATAATATTGCGATCACGTAAATATTGAATCGTTTCCCCTGATGGATCAAGTTCGGGCGCTAGGGTAACAAGTTTAACAATGTTAGTGTAATCACCTAATACTCGCCGTAATGTATTGAAATTAAGACGTGATAATAGATATTCTTGGGGATGTGCGCCACGTTTGTCAGGATGTAAAAAAGGACCTTCGAGATGGACTCCTAAAATTTTGGCTTCATGAGGATCGGGATGTTGCTTTTGGTAGGCGATCGCTTCGGCTAGGAAAAATAGCGATCGATGTGTTTGCTCAATAGATGTAGTAACAAGCGTTGGTAAAAACCCATCTAGTCCTTGTTGATAGAGAAATCGACAAATTTCTGTTAACCTAGCGGCGTGATCGCGATCTAAATCATTAAATGGAACTCCTAATGCTCCATTAATTTGCAGATCAATTGCACCTTGAGTAGAACAGATGATTTTACGTAAACCTGTCATGATTTTTGGCGATCTCTAATTATTTTGGTTAAGTTTAGGATTCTGAGCTTTAATAAGGAAGCGTTCTTTAGAGTGTGTTTGAGAAATTTTGATCCCCCTAAATCCCCCTTACCAAAGGGGGACCTTTTTAATCTTTTCCCCATTTTGTAAGGGGATTAGGGGGGATCGATCAGTATTTTTAGCAAATACCTACACTTTTCAAATAGGCTCTTAGAAATTAAAAAATAATATTATTAAATTGCAACTGTTTCGTGAAAGTGCGTGTAATCAAGGTAGCGATGCCCATCATTTCCCATGTAGATCACATCTACAAAACGGCGATCGAATAGGATATTTCGAGCCGCATACATATGTCGAGCATGAAGTGTTCCTTCGATCGTCTCATCGACACCAGTGAGAGATACAAGAATCTGAGCATGTAATCTTTCCATTGTTTCCATTGATAATCCATATAGTGGACTACTCTCATTGATGGTATGCATCACCGTCCATGATAGTAAAAAGACAGGTGAATGATCGCGAGTTAGTTTCAACTCATGCAAACGGCGCATCATCTGACCTTCCACAGTTACTTCATCGATCATTAGACCTGTCGGGAAATAAAAGTAAGTCATAGAAGCAACTTTACATTTATTTCTGGACTTCAATCCATTGATAAATACCAAAGCGATAAGTTCAATTAAGTA
>Ga0172367_10004558_pt1 | contig 17189 bp, 14 predicted proteins | sample Lak10m_FD_114542 | JGI IMG/M metagenome (GOLD analysis project Ga0172367, IMG submission 114542) | Freshwater microbial communities from Kabuno Bay, South-Kivu, Congo - kab_022012_10m | ecosystem: Environmental > Aquatic > Freshwater > Lake | place: Democratic Republic of the Congo: South-Kivu...
GTTTACTCGGTGGTCTTGAACCAATCTCATAAACTTGCAAAAGCGTTTTACGAAACCTGGCATGCCCACTTTTTACGCAACGACTTGTTGCTTATTTTGGGCAAAATTTAGGTGTCAGGTCTGTGAAAGAGATATAACATGACCCAACTTTTCAAAATGGCTATTCGAGACCTGGGGCGCAACAAGCGGCGTTCGCTGCTTTCCGCGCTGGCGGTCTCCATTGGCATGTCGCTGCTGCTGTTGATGGCGTCCATTGTGGACGGCGAAATGCGCGGCGCGTTGGAAAATACCATCCGCCTGCAAAGCGGACATTTGCAAATCCGCCCCGTGGATTACAACGAAAACAAGACCAGCCTGAAGTGGGAGGATTTAATCGCCGACCCGCAAGGCGTGATTGCGAAGTTGAAAACCGTTCCGCAGGTGACAGAAGCCACGCCGCGATTATTCGCCAGCGGAATCGTCTCACGCGGAGAAAACTCGGCGGGCGTGCAAGTCATCGGCATCGACCCAGCCTCCCCTGCGAATCAAGTCCTCCGCGAGGGATTGCTCGAAGGGGACTTCATCAGCCCCGACGACCGCGAAGGAATCCTCATCGGCAGACCGCTGGCGCGCAAGTTCAACCTCCAAGCGGGCGACCAGGTCAGTCTGCTGGTCAACAAATCCGAAGGCGATGTGGACGAGCAGTTGTTCACCGTGCGCGGAATCTACACCACCAACACCGTCGGTTATGACGAAAGTTCCGTCTTCATGCCGCTGGTCAAGGCGCAGGCGTTCACGGGCGCGGGCGACCATGCGACGATACTCTTCGTCCTGCTGCAAGACCGCGAACAAGCGGAAAGCGTCGCCGCCGCGCTCCAGTCGTCGAACATGAAGGCGGTGACATGGCAGGAGATGAACGAACTCATTATGCAGTTTGAAGGTTTTGCCGACGCCTACATGACCGTGCTTTATCTCATCGTGCTGGGAATCACTGCGACCGTCGTGACCAACACGCTGGTGATGGCGGTCTTCGAGCGGACTCGTGAGATTGGCATCCTCGCTGCGATTGGGATGAAGGGACGGCGCATCATGGCGCAGTTCCTCGTCGAAGGCGCGATGATTGCCACACTGGGAATCATCGGCGGATTAATTTTGGGCGGCGCGTTGGTCTGGTACTTCACCGTCTACGGATTCTTCGTCGGCGACATGGGCATGACGGGAATCCTGATGGGCGACCAAATCTACGCCCACCTGACCGCGCAAGACACCATCTACCTGGCGATTGTCGCCTATGTCGTCACGCTACTCGCTTCACTGTATCCCGCCACGCTCGCCGCGCGCATGGAACCCGTCGAAGCCTTGCATGGAAAATAAAATATCCAGACCTGACAGGTTTTCGGAAACCTGTCAGGTCTTAAGGAGAATCAAAATGGAAGTCGCAAAACTCACGAACATCACCCGTGTTTTCAAAATCGGCGAAGTGGAAACTCGCGCTCTGCGCGGCGTGGATTTATCCATTCAATCTGGAGAATTTACAGCATTGGTTGGTCCTTCTGGCTCGGGCAAGACCACCCTGCTGCAACTCATCGGATGTCTCGACCAGCCCACAGCGGGGACGGTGGTCATCAACGGGCAGGACGCCACCAAACTCAGCCGCAACCAGCGCGCCGACTTGCGCAAAGCCACGCTGGGATTTATCTTCCAGTTCTTCGCCCTCATCCCCACGCTGACGGCGTATGAAAACATCGAAATGCCCCTGCTGTTGAATCATCAAAAAGAAAGCGAACGCAAAGCCCGCGTCAACGAACTGATCAAAGCGGTGGGACTCGAAGACCGCGCCCATCACCGTCCCGACCAACTCAGCGGCGGACAGCAGCAACGCGTCGCCATTGCCCGCGCCCTCGCCACCAATCCCGTCATCATCCTCGCCGACGAACCCACCGCCAACCTCGACACCGAAAACGGCAAACAGGTGATGGAGATTATGCAAAAACTCAACAAGGAAACGGGCGTCACCTTCGTCTTCGCCACCCACGATCCGCGTGTCATCGGCTACGCCAACCGCGTGGTGACGTTGGAAGATGGGCTGATTGCAAAAGATACCCAAAAATAAAACCTGTGCAAAACCTGTGCATTCTGGTAGAATGGGAGAAACACGCAATGGGCGCATTTGAAACCGCCCCCCATTCACGGAGAAAACAAATGAAGAAAGCGTTTTTGATATTTACTATTGTTCTATCGATTGCCCTGTCCGCCTGCGCTACAACCGCCGCGCCAGAGGCAATTCCCACCGTCTCGCTTGACTCGGCAGCCGCAGAGTCTCCCGCCGCATCTTCCAGCCAGCCAAGCGCCTCGGCAATCGTCGTACCAGTCAATAAGGTGGAACTTTCCTTCCCGCTTTCGGGCGCGGTCAAAACCGTCGAAGTGGAACGCGGCGACTCGGTCAAGGCGGGAGATGTCCTCGCCACCCTCGATACTGCCATCCTCGAAGCCAAGGTCAGGGAAGCCGAATCCGCCGTCGTCACCGAACAAACCCAGGTTGCGTATCTTGTCCGCACGGGAACGGATAATGAAAGACTGCTTGCGGCAAAAGCCGATGTTGACCGCGCCCAGGCAGCCGTGGATATCGCCAAAGCCCAACTCGCCCAAGCTGCACTCACTTCACCCATCGATGGCACGATTGCGTCGCTGGACATCTCTCCAGCAGAGTTTGCGAACCCCGGTCAAATTGTTATTATTATCGGCGACCTCTCTCATTTTCAAATCGAAACCACTGACTTGAGCGAAAAGGATGTGCCAGGTATCGAGATAGGGCAACCCGCAAATGTTTTCATCGAAGCGCTTGGCGGCGAATTCAGCGGTAAAGTGACAGACGTTGCCCGCATCTCTGAAACCGTCGGCGGCGACGTGGTCTTCAAAGTCACCATCGAACTCGACGACCAGCCCGAAGGCTTGCGCTGGGGCATGAGCGCCGACGTAAAAATTGCGGCTGAATAAGAGGCTGCCATGAAGAAATTTTTTTGGATGACACTACCCGCGTTGAGTTTGATTCTCGCGGCATGTGGAACCAGTGCCCCAGCCGCCACCCCGCCCGCAACTCCGATTGTTGAATCAGCCCCATCGGGCCTTCTCCTGACTGGCGGTGTCGTCGCTTCCGCCGAGGCACAGCCCGCCCGCGAAACGCAAATCAGTTTCACCATCTCTGCGCCCGTGCAGGAAGTGCTGGTCAAGGAAGGCGACTCGGTCAAGTCGGGACAGGCGCTGATTACGTTGTACACGCCCGACCTCGAAGGCGAAGTCGCCCGCGCTGAACTGGCGGCAAAAGCGGGAGAATTGGAATATCAATATTGGCTTCCGCATCGTTTCGACCGCCCGCCCGAAAGACAGTGGCAGGCAGAAGCCGAATGGAATCAACAGAAAATGGCGTTGGAAGTTGCCAGGGCGTCGCTTGCCCAGTCCACGATCTACGCGCCGTTCGATGCAACGGTGGCGCAGGTCGATACGCAATTCGGTGAACTGGCGCAGACAGGTCAGGTGATTGTCACGCTGGCAGACCTGGCGCACATGCAAATCGAAACCACAGACTTGAGCGAACGCGATGTTCCCGCTGTAAAAATAGGTCAAGCCGCGAATATTTATATCGAAGCGCTGGATGTCACCATTACAGGCAAAGTGACAAAAATCTCGCCCATGTCTGAAACCGTCGGCGGTGATGTGGTTTACCCTGTCACGATTGAATTGAACGAACAGCCCGAAGGTCTGCTGTGGGGCATGAGCGCCGAAGTGGAAATTCAGGCGAATTAGATTCGAGCGTAAGTTTTATTTTTTGAAATAAAAAAACGAGGGATGCCGCGCAGGCATCCCTCGTTTTTTGCAAACAGGGTCTGAATAGGTTACGGGGTAGTCAACACAAAAATGCCGGGGAAGTTCACGGTGAAGGTGATGGTGTCTCCATCTTTTTGAACGCCGGCGTTCACGATGCGCCCGTCTTCGGGATTTTCAGGATGGAGCGGAAAACTGGTTCCAGCTTCGAACATCGGAAGCCTCACCCAGCCGCCCAATCCGCCGTTCAGTGTGGGATCCCAGAACAGGATGGAGTAATTTCGGTCCCGCGTATTTTCGGGCAGGTTGAAACTGATGGTGACCGTCCCGTCTTCATTGAGAATGGAGTTGCCTTCTTCATCGAGCAGGCTCATATTGATGCCCGATACGAATGAGATACCGGCGCCCAACTGACCAGGCAGGGCAAACTCTGTCACTTCTTCGAGGTTGCTAAATCCCACGAACGGGCAACCGACATCTGCCCATGTGCCGTTGGGTAGTTCCAAAACGGTGCTGCCGAACAAGTCGCAGTTTTGTTCAACAGGCAGGGTGGGAGCCGCTACGACCTTTGGTTCGCGCTCCGGCTTGGTGTCGCAGCATCCGCCACAAGCGCAGGGAGCGCAATCTTCGGGAACGAATGCCAGATCGAGGATGAAATCTCCCAGCCCATTACCGCTGAAAAGCGTTGAGGTGGTAGTCGGCGGGTCGATGAAGCTGAGCGAACCCGACGGACCAGGCAGGATGTACATTCCATAATCCGTGTTGTTCGTAAATTCGCCGCCGTCGATGTAGATGTTCGTGTTGTTCGGCGCTTGACCTTCGCACAGGCAGCCGTAGGTGTAATTGCTGTAGCCTTCATAACCGTTGTCGCCGTTTCGATCTGCAATTACATTGACCAGGTCCACCCGGCTCTTGTTGACCGTTCGCAAGCCGACTTCGGTATTGAGTTCGAAGGTGCTATTGCTGACAAAAATGCTGCCGCCATGTTCGGTCTTGAGCGTCGCTCCGATGTTGGTCAGGTTGTCGGCTCCAACTGCGCCGTCGTCCACACCGTTATCGCCGGTGACGGTGACCTGATCCAAGTTGATGTTCCCCTTGTTGGTTTTGGCGTAGATGCCGCGATAACCGTTTTCGACAAAAGCGCTGTTGTTTACGAAGATGTTTCCAACGCCATGTGAGGAAAGGTATGCGCCCGTAGTTTGATTGTAGGATGCGGTAAGACCAGTCAGGGAGATGTTGCCATCCTGGCTGTAGGCTTGAATGCCCGTCGTTCCGTTGTTGTTGAAATTGCCGCCGTTGACTGTGACCGTACCCGATTGCCAGGCAGTCAATACCGCGCCGGAACCATGATCATTGCCGTTGGCGGTTACATTATTTAGCACAATGTTGCCGCCGATGCTGCGGGCGTAGATGCCGGGGTCTTCGGGGAAATTGAAATGAACATTTTCATTGAAAACGCCATTGGTGACAGTGATGTCGCCCTCGGCTTCGAGGTAGGCGCCGTTCGTGCCGTTGTACGAGGCGATGACATCGAGCAGCGTAATGGAGCCGTTGGACACTGCGTGCAAACCAGTCCATTTATTCCCAGTGCTGTTATCCATGCCAAAATTACTGTCGGTGACATGGATCGAGCCTGTGCCGCGAGTCGAGTCGAGGATTGCGCCGAGGCTATTTGAGGATACTTCGACGCTTGTCAAGTCCACGTTTCCGTCGGAAAGAACTTTCAATCCGATGCCGTTTATGTTTTCGCTGAACTCACTTTGATCGATGGATACATTTCCAGTGCCATCATCGTCGGCGCTGGTCAGGTATGCGCCGTCCAATCCATTGCTGTTTGCTTGAACGTGATCCAGCGCAATGCCGCCGCCAGAATCAATGAAAAGTCCGCCTGCGCCGGTGCTGATTTTTCCGCCGAAACCATCATCGACAAAACCGTTGTTGTTGAATGTGTTGGAGCCGGCTGCGCTTGTAACGGTTACTTTCCCGCTTCCAGCGCATAAGCCGGTCAAGTTGTCGTACTGGCAACTATCCAGGTATGCTCCAGTCAATGAGTTGTTGCTGGCTGAAACGGTATCCAGTGTAATGTCTCCGCTGGTGTTGACGATGAGCCCATTGCCTGCATTCGAATCGAAGTTGCTGATATTGATTTTGACATCGCCGTCGGTGGTCACCACTGCGCCATTACCGGCTCCGCCCAAGCCGTTTGCGGCGGCATCGACGACAGAGACGTTGTTGAGGGTCACATCCCCGTCAGTATCGATGGATAAACCAAACCCGGCGGCGTCAGGGTCTGCTGGATTGAAATCGATATCGAAGTCATTGAGGGTGATGTTTCCGCTCCAATTGACGAAAGCAAGCGAAACATCGGCAAGGGATGTGCCGTTGATGCTCTCATCTGCGGGTGTTCCGCTCCATCCGCCTTTGATTACCAGGTTGTGACCGAATAAATTTCCAAGCGTATCTCCATTGAAGACGATTTGGGCATCGTCATTTCCGTTGTAGGAATCTTCCACCCAGATCACGCCGTTGCCAGTGAATAGCGGAACGTCGAGCAATGCATCCGCTTCCAGCGCGTCGATCAATTCGGCGAAAGTTCCAAATGCGCCGGTGCATCCTACTCCATCATCGGGCGCTATGTCAGACGGACACCAGCGGGGGTCGCCGGTAGCGATGATTTCTGCGGCGGCTTCCGTTGCCAGAGGTTCTATCTCGCCGGCTTCGTTGAGAACCACGACTTCCGTTCCGTCGGGGATCTGTTCAAATATTTCCGCCAACGGAGCAGGTTCTTCGACCGCGGCTTCCGCTTCGCCTTCCGCTGGAGCGGCTGGCTCTTCGGTATCCGTCTGTTGTGGGGCTTCGTCTTCGCCTGATGCCGCTGGAACAACTTCATCTTCTGCCGGTTCGACAATCTCTCCGCTTGGGGTTTCGGGGGGGATGCTGTCATCTGCATACACGGAATATGGACCGATGGCGCTTGCCAATATGGCGGCAAGCATCGCCATAATCGGTATGAATAGACGGGCGTTGTATCTCATTTGGTTCCTCCTGAATAATGACATGAAATGTAATGAAATTAGAACGATTTGCGTTCTATGTTATGGGAATTTTTTTTGAGCGTCAATCGAATTGCGCCGTTTCTGTTAACACTTTTGCAAACTGGGCGCCATCTTTTTGCGACGTCCTTGCCCAGCCCTTTTCGGATGTCAAATTATTCCGGGGTGTTTGTTGTCCTGTGGAAGTAAAATAAGACCAGCGAAGTACATTCCTCATCAGGATAATATCCAACTATGAATCATACGAGAACAGACTGGGTCGATTATGCAAAGGGGATCGGCATTATTTTGGTCGTTTATGGGCATTTGCTTAGCAGCGGATACCATGCGGGGCTGGCGATTCCCCCCCATTTCTTCGAACTTTCGGACAGCATCGTCTACACCTTTCACATGCCGTTTTTCTTTCTGTTGTCCGGCTTGTTCGTCGAGGGCAGTCTCGAGAAACGCGGCGCGGTCGAATATTTGAAGGATAAGATGCTGCGGATTGCGTATCCCTACTTCATTTGGTCGATTTTACAGATGAGCGTGGAAATCCTTTTTTCCAATCAAACCCAACGCGGCGCGGGGATTTCCGACATTCTTTCCATCGTATATCGTCCGTGGGGACAGTTTTGGTTTATTTATGCGCTGCTATTAATGCATATTGTTTTCGCCATCGTCAGTCAGGTGAAAAGATTTTCCGCGCCATTGCTTTTCCTTGCCGGGGCGGTTTTGTTTTTTGAGCCGATGCCATTCAGCGAGTTCGCGCTATTGGGCTTTTCGACCCATTTCCTCTTTTTCGTTTTGGGGATTCTGTTGCGCCGCTGGCTGGTGGATAAGAACGCCCTGCTCCTGCCGCTGTGGACAATTCTGTCGTTGTTTGCCGTTTTGCTTGGATCGGGCTTCCTTGTGTTCGAGAATTTTCTCGAACCAAGCCGCATCATGAGCATTTCGCATCCGTTATATGTGCTTTATTTTTCCGCGATTGGAGTTGCCGCCTGCGTCAGTCTGGCAAAATATCTGGCGACGAATAACAGACTTTCTTTTTTGAAGACGCTTGGCGTTTACTCGCTTCCAATTTACCTTGTTCATATGCTGGCGGGCGCCGGGACAAGGATGATTTTGCAGCAAGCATTTCACTTGCAAAACTGGGTTCTGCATATTGGGCTTGGGGTGACAGCCGCGCTGGTGATTCCCGTTGTCCTCCAAAAAATATCCGAAAGAATTAATTTCCCCTATTTGTTCGAATTCAAGATAAAAAGATAAGGAGAAAAGTATGGCTAAGATTACCGTGATCGGCGCGGGCAGCGCATCTTTTGGAGAGAATACGCTTGCGGCGCTTATGCGCTCTAAGAGATTGCGCGGTTCACACCTTGCCCTGGTGGATCGTAATGCGCAAAGTCTGGATATTGTTCTCAGGCTTGCAAACCGCCTCAACCGCGACTGGGACGCCGGCTTCATCATCAGCGCCCATGCCAGTCATCGAGATGCGCTCGACGGCGCAGACTTTGTTGTTTCAGCCATCGAGGTGGGACCCCGTGAAGAGTTATGGCGGTCGGACTACGAAATTACATTGAAATATGGTTTGCACCAGCCTTACGCTGAAAATGGCGGTCCCGGCGGATTCATTCACGCAGCGCGTAATATCAAACCGCTGATGGAGATTCTCCGCGACATGGAACAGGCGTGTCCCGATGCGTGGTTCGTCAATTTTACCAATCCCATGGTGAGGATTTGCGATGCAGTCCATCGTTACAGCAAAATCAAAGTTGTTGGATTGTGTCATCAAATCTATGCTGGATATGTCATGGCGGGCGTTGCCCTGGCAAATGACCTGGGTATCGAAGTGCCTGATGGTTTGGAAGGGATGCATGCCGATGTGATGCAGTATCCGCTTCAACAGATGGTCAAGCATCAAGCTGTTTCGCGGCTTGACATCCGCGCTGCGGGCACGAATCACTTTTCATGGATCGTGTCCATTCATGATAAACGCACGGGTGAGGATTTATATCCGCTTTTGAGGAAACGCTTTTTTGAACTGGATGAAAAGTTCGAACCGCTCACTCGACGGGTTTTCCAGGACTTTGGCTTGTTTCCTGTTCCCGGCGATACGCATCTCTGCGAATATCTTCCGTGGATGAGCGATCCCATTGCCAAACCCTGGGAAAAATTCAATATCCGCCTATATGATTGGGATCTGATGGCTGGTTTGCGCGATTTCAGTCTTGATCGCCTGAACGAAATGGCAAATGGGGATATGTCGGTGGCTGGGCTGCTCGATGCAGACTCGGAAGGCGCGCTGGAGATGATCGAGAATATCACTTGCGCAGGCAGTCATTATCATCTTGCGGCAAACCTGCCGAACCTGGGACAAATATCCAACCTGCCGTCGGGCGCGATTGTCGAAACGCCTGTCATGGTGGACGGCGCTGGCATTCATCCTGTGCATGTGGGCGCATTGCCAGAACCAGTTGCGGAGCTTTGCCGCCGAGAATTGATGATTGCCCAACTTGGCATCGATGCGGCTGTGGAGGGCAGTTACGAAAAGGCGCTGCAATGTCTGTTGCTCGATCCTGTCGTTCATAACCTGGATACAGCCGGACTCGTTTTGGATGATTACCTGAAAACATACAAGAATCAACTTCCACAGTTTTGGAGATAAGGTTTTGTCTTGAACGCAAAAGAAACCGCAGAGGCGATACTCTGCGGTTTTTTTTCTTAATCACCTTAATAACCTTAATGAAAAATATCATCAATGCAAATGATGCTTGTGTGATATTTTAAGATAAATATATGTTCAAAAACCTTTACATAAGCCAATAGTTAGTTACAATGGATATGTAAATAATGTTTTTGATTGATGATGTTTATTGCGTGATAATAAAACATATGACTGCATGGCAATAAATAAATACCTGAAAGAAAGTAATAAAGGATAAATCATGTATATCTGTGTGTTGACAAGCGTTCCAGACGAAAACGATATACCTTACGATCCATCACCATACATGGCTGGATATCGCTGGAAGCAGCACCTTGTGGAGCCAAGGGACGTGGAACAACAAATCCGCGATCTGATAGGCGAAGGTGTGGATATGTTTATTAACTTGTGTGACGGAACACCGGACGACCCGCTTTCGGGTATTTCACTGGTGAATGCGCTCGAAAAATATAATGCGGCTTTTACAGGTGCTGATTCGAAATTCTTCGACCCCACGCGCGATGAGATGAAGAACGCCGCCCGCCGCGTATCTGTCCCCACCCCCAATTGGATGTTTGTCAGCCGCCCCGAAGATGCGGAAAAAGTTGCCAGGCGGTTGAAATTTCCCATGTTGGTCAAGCCGCCGCATGGATATGCCAGTGTCGGCATTCGCCGTAACTCACGCGTCGAAACCGTCCAACAATTACGCGAACAATTGCAAGTTGAAGTCAACGAATTTGGGCGCGCCCTGGTCGAAGAGTTTGTCGAAGGGCGTGAGTTTACCTGCTTGATCGCAGAGAATCCCGACGATGCCAGGAATCCGCTGACCTTTACGCCGGTTGAATTTATTTTTCCCGATGGCGAATCCTTCAAGCATTACGATATGAAGTGGGTTGAATATGAGCGCATGTCTGTGGCTGTGGTTGGCGAACCCAAGATTCAGAAAACCCTGCGCCAGCAGACCATGAGAGTTTTCAAGGAACTGGGCGGTAATGGTTATGCCCGCTGCGATTATCGTATGGATGCGGACGGCGCGATTTATATGCTGGAGATCAACCCCAACTGCGGTATTTTCTATCCGCCTCACGAGCCGGGGTCGGCAGATTTCTCGTTGTTGAACGATCCGACGGATCACACCAGGTTCATGAAGTTGATCATCCGCAATGCGCAAAACCGCCAGGCGCGCATTGCAGCGGAAAGGGCAGTTAAGCGACAGCCTCGCAAACGCGCCATCGAGATCGAGCAAATGGCATACAGTTAGAACCAAAAGGACACGCAGCGCGTGTCCTTTTTTTCAACGATCATCGTGGAAGATATTTAACCGCTTGTGATTGCATTCGCTCCCGCGCTTGCCTTGCAGACGTAGACACTGGCATCCAAGCCCGACTTTTGTTTGTAAGCGGCAGAAACGAGTTGGGTGAATTCTTTTGCGCTTTCTTCCTGTACCAACGCCACAGCACAACCGCCGAAACCGGCGCCTGTCATGCGCGCCCCGTAACAGGATGCCTGCTCTTGGGCGCATTCCACAATTTGATTGAGCGCCGTGTTGGTTACTTCGAAATCGTCGCGCAGGCTGGCGTGACTGGCGTTGAACAATGCCCCCAGCCTTTTTACATCGCCTGCTTTCATTGCCTCTACCGCTTCCAGAACCCGCTCATTTTCCGTGACAATGTGCCTTGCCCGTTTCAGCACAATATCGCTTAGTTCATGTCCCCTTTGTTCCAGATTCGATGCGCTTACATCGCGCAGCGCCTTTACGCCAAACCAGCGGGCAGCCTCTTCGCATTGGCTTCGCCGTTCGTTGTATGCGGAATCAACCAATCCACGCCGCGTGGAGGTATCCAGAATCACGACGGAAGTATTTTGGGGCAGGGGCGCGTGTCGATATTCCAGCGTGCGGCAATCCAGGAATAAAGCATAGCCTTCCTCGGATGCCGCGCTTGCCATCTGATCCATGATGCCGCAATTCACCCCCACCCATTCGTTTTCGGCTTTTTGCGAAATTCTTGCCATGTGCGCCGCATTCCATGCAAAGCCGCAGACTGCCGCAAAGGCGCGGGCGGTTGCCAGTTCCACAGCGGCAGAGGATGATAACCCTGCGCCGCGGGGCACATCACCTGTCATCACTGCATCGAAGCCGCGCAGTTCGTGTCCATCCTTTTGAAGTTCATACGCGACGCCCTTGATGTACTCGATCCAGCCATTGCTCTTTGTGAGGTCGCGCAGGTTGAATTCGGCATCCACATCGAGGTCGAGCGAGTGGACACGGACAGTCGAATCGGAGCGAGGGGTCAGCGCCATCCAGACTGCGCGATCAATTGCCATCGGCAGGACAAATCCATCGTTATAATCGGTATGCTCACCAATCAGGTTTACCCGCCCGGGCGCGCGGACGATAAATTCCGATTTGGCGTTAAAATAAGTCGAAAAAGATTGCTCGAGGAATTCTGTTTTCATAATCGCATTTATACCATAGAGGCATCGTGACCGAACTTGAGCTGCTCGAGAAATATGAACCTGTCCTGCGCTTTGCAAAAAGCGAGCGTTTTTTTCCGATGGCTGTCGAGCCGTATTTGGAAAGGTGCGCGCTTTTTGCAAACGACCCGCAGGGCGTGGTGGAATTGCTGGCTCATCATGGTGATCCGTTGATGATACGGATGGGAAAATTGACAGGCGGCTACTTTCATCTTCGTTTTGTCAATAGAACATTGAACGATTCCGATGCCTGGGTCTGGCTGGCTGTTCTTTCGGGGTTGGGGACGATCGGTGGCTGGCTTGTTGCCGGCATGGCGGGCGTGGAAATTGCGTTTCTCTCCGCTTTTCTTGCAGCCTTGTTTCTTTTCATGATTGCGTCGCCAATTCGACTGCGAATTATCCCAGCGGCTTTGGCGGCATTTGCTTTCATTGCGTTGGAGATTCTGCCTGTTTGGTTTTTTCTTCATCCCAACCGTCAGGTGGGAATTGCGGTGGAATACCTTATCCTTCTTCCGATCTACCTGGTTGCGCTGTTTTACTTTTCGATCCGCACCATGAAGTTTATCCTGGATCATATTGTGCCGGAGGGGCCGGGAATGGTCATGGATATTCTTTCCCACGCCACCGAAAAGATCGCCCAGGAAGCCTATGCTGAATATGCGCGCATCCTCGAAGCGCACCCCCAGCCGGTTTATTATGGACGTGTTTTGCGCGAAACAGATGGGGAGGCAAACTGCTGGACGATTCTTCAGTATCATTTTTTCTATGCTTTTAATGACTGGCGTCTGGCGGCGAATGGCATGAACCATCATGAAGGCGACTGGGAGATGGTTGCCGTTTACCTGAAAAATGACGCGCCCTATGCGGTTCTGTTTTCGCAGCATGGCGCGGGCTGCATTGCGGCATGGGATGCGGCAACTGTGGCGATCGATAAGCAGGGCGCGAGGACAACGCATCCGCTGGTGTATGTTGCGCTTGGCTCACATGCAAACTATGACAAGCCCAGGGTCATTCGTTCGACCGATATGTATAAAGCCGGCAGGTTGCAGCGACTTATCTTTTGGGTCGACGGTTTGATACATTATCTGTTTTTGTTGTTGAATCCAAACCAGAAGGCGCGGCAGATTGCGTTGAATGAAATCACAGCCAGACGCGCCGATGTTCTGACCGAGGATGCCTTTGCTGACTTGCGGGACGAAGAAGATCATTACGTGGTCAGCCTGCCGATGGAAATGGCAACCGGCGACGGGCTTCGTATCGGCAATAAGGATGCGCATCAGCGCGAACATTTTATGCGGTCCGATAGTTACCTGAAACGCGGCAAATCCGATCGCGCCACAACGCGCCCTAAAATAAACGAGTGGCGGCGTGAGTTGTTGAATTCAGAGCCTGATTGGGTACAATATAAGGGATTGTGGGGTGTCAAAAGCTGGCTGGTTGAAGAGTCTGGACCTCCAGGACCCAAATGGGACAGACCCCAGGAAGGCCGGACTGACGCGGGTGAAAGATTGCGCTGGAGCAAGCCGCTGGACTGGCTTGCAGAGTTGGAAAAACGTTCATCATAAAACAACAAGGAGAAATCACAATGTCCATTTCGCTGGTTCTCGAAGTCGCCCTCGGTCTTATTCTCGTTTACTATATTTTAGGCTCGATTATTTCGCTGATTACCCAATGGATTAACGAGTTTTTCGAAACGCGCGGCAAGGCATTGGAGCGCTACCTGATTAAAATCGTCGGCGATAAAAAGATCGGCGATTTTATCAGCCTGCCCCAGATACAGGCGCTGCGCCCCATTCGTTACAAAAGCCCGTGGAGTGTGTTCGGCGCGGTTACCGAACCAAAGAGAATCGAAAAAATTCCCGTTGCCACCCTGGTCGATGCTTATTTTGACCTCACCGGCTTGACTGCAAACCAGGAGTTGAACTTGCTGCAACTGGCTGAACTGGTCGATAAACTGCCCGACTCCGAAGGCAAGCGCGCCTTTATCAGTTGGATCAACCAGGGCGTGACCAATATCGAAGATTTGCGCAAGCGCACCACCGCCTATTTCACCGGGATGATGGAGCAGGCTGCGGCAACCTTCCGCGCCAACGCTCGCAGTTTTGTGATTATCCTGTCCATCGGCATTACCATTCTATTTGGGACAGACAGCATTCAACTGGCAAAGACCTTGTGGTCGAATGCCGAATTGCGCGCCCTTGCGGTTGCCAAAGCGGAGGTCGTTGCAGCCCAGGAAGGTTCAGCCGCGACCATCGATGAACTGATTCGACAATTGAGCGACCTTACCATCAGAATCGGCTGGTGGCAGACGGAACGTCCCGAAGCTGGATCGACCGCTACCGACTGGATTCTTTTCATCGTCCTCAAAGTGATTGGTCTTGGCTTGACCGCCGCCGCAGTATCCCAAGGCTCCTCCTTCTGGTATGACTTGTTGAAGAAGATTACCTCGCCAACTTCGAGCAGCAGCAAGTCTGGCGAATCGAGCGGCGCTGCGGGCGCTGGATTGGGCTAGATGAATTTGCGGTAAAATCCACCCGCTGAACCGATTTATTGTTACAAGGAGAAAAAAACATGACAACCATTCGTACTGATGTAATAAAAGTAGGCGATAAGTTTGCGACCTTATTGGGCGACGACGTGGCGGTTGGACAGCCCGCCCCCGAATTCACCTCCGCAGGCGCGGGGTGGGTTCCTGTCAGCCCCTTGCAGGAGTCGAAGGGGAAAGTGATTATCCTTTCCGCCGTGCCTTCTTTGGATACTTCCGTTTGTGATCGTGAGACGCGCCGATTTAATGAAGAAGCCGCCAAACTGGGCGAGGAGATTGTCATCTACACCATCAGCACAGATTTTCCGATGGCGCAGGCGCGTTGGTGCGGAGCCGCCGGCGTGGATAAAGTCAAGGTGATTTCCGATGTCCTTGAAACCGAATTTGGCTTGAAGTATGGTCTGGTTATCAAGGAACGTCGTTTTCTGCGCCGCTCGGTCTTCATCGTGGGACGCGACGGCAAGTTGACCTACGTTAAATATCTGCCTGCCCTGGGCGATGAACCGAATTACGAAGAGGTCATTGCCGCGGCAAAAGAAGCGTTGAAGTAAGCGAGGACGGCAATCCAACCCAAAATCCCGTCACGGCGTTGACGGGATTTTTTTATAAAGATCCTGAATCAGTTCATCACGAAACTAAAATGGAGATTGCATGAACGAGGCAAGAAAAACTTTTTGGGAAGGGGCGCGCTCTGAAATTCCCCTGTTGATTGGCGTGTTCCCCTTTGGCATGATCTACGGCGCGTTGGCGCTGGGCGCGGGGCTTTCCAAGTCGGCTTCGCAAATGATGTCGTCGATTGTGTTCGCGGGATCGGCGCAATTTGTCACCGCGCAACTGGCGCATGATGCCGCCCCGGCGTTGGTCATCATCCTGACCATTGCGGTGGTCAATCTGCGGCACATGTTGTATAGCGCGTCGCTTGCGCCGTATTTGAAGAACCTTTCGTTGAAGTGGAAGGTCGCGCTCTCATACCTGCTAACCGATGAAGCCTACGCGCCGAGCATTCTTCAATACGAGAAAACGGGAGTTACCCCGTTCAGCCATTGGTTTTTACTTGGCGCGGGACTTGCGCTTTGGTCCACCTGGCAGGTTAGCACGGGGCTTGGCATTTTTCTCGGCGCGGCAATTCCCGACTCCTGGCAATTGGATTTTGCCCTGCCCCTGACGTTTATTGCGATGGTCGTGCCCGCTTTGAAAAGCCGCCCGATGGTCGCAGCGGCGCTTAGCGCAGGCGGGGTTGCCCTGCTTGCCTATGGAATTCCATTCAAGTTGGGGTTGATTCTTGCGGCGTTGACCGGCATTGCAGTCGGCGCTGTGTTGGAGGGGAGAAAGTCCCCAGGGAGGGCGTTGTGAATATCTGGCTGGTCATGTTGGTCGGCGGTTTGATTACGTTTGGGATGCGGTTCTCGCTCATCTTTTTATTCGGCAAATTCGAAATCCCTGAAACCATGCGCAGGGCGCTGCATTATGTCCCCCCCGCCGTATTGTCTGCCATCATCTTCCCCGAACTGCTCTATCGTTCCGATCAACTTTATATTTCGCTTGACAATACCCGTTTGCTGGCTGGCATGGTTGCCATTCTTGTGGCGTGGTATTCCAAAAACACCCTGCTCACCATTCTTGCCGGCATGATCGCCCTGTTGGTATTACAGTTGTTGTAAACTTCCCGCGCGGATCGATTTTCACGACCCGCGCGGTGAGTGGGAATTTTAGACGTACTTTTCGCGTAACACCGAACTGATGTAATCCATGCTTGCCACGACAACCGCAATGGCGAGCATTTGCGCGCTGGCGGCGCGGTAGTTCAACAGGTTGATATTTTGCTGGAGCAGGAAACCGATTCCGCCGCCGCCGACGAAGCCGATGATGGTGGACATGCGGACGTTGATATCCCAGCGGTACATGGTGTATGAAATATACGGCGGGATAATCTGCGGGATGACGGCGTAGATGATGGTCTGCAAGCGATTCGCGCCGGTGGCTTCGATTGCCTCCAGCGGTCCCGCCGAGATGCTCTCGACCTGTTCGGAGTAGAGTTTGGCAAGGCTGACGATGGTATGCAAGCCCAGTGCCATCACGCCTGCAAACGGACCGATGCCGACGGCGATGACGAAGACGATTGCCATGACCAGCGCTTCCACCGAGCGCAGGGCATTGAGGAAGGTGCGGGTGATGGAGTAAATCACCATGCCAATTGGCAGGGCTTCTTTCGATTTGGTGAAAGCCGCCAGCACAAGCCCAGCCGCCGCGCCAACTGCCAGGGGACCCCATAGAGTCAGGTTGGGATCGCCGATTTGGTAGAGCCATTCCACCAGTTGACCGAGCAAGCCCAGGATGGTTGCCCCAGCCAGCGGGGTCAGAATCAGGTTGAGGGTCTTGATTCCCGATGCGGGCAGTTTTTCAGAGCCGCGCTGTCCGAGTCTCCCCATGAAGCTGCTCAAGGCTCCGCCTGCCGCCAACCCGCCGAGGACGGGGGTGAGGATGGCAACGATGTCGCCCGCCTGATAGAGAAAGTATCCCAAAAAGCCGAATACGCCGAGTGAGGCTTGCAGAACTTCGCCGCTGCTCATGGTCAAACTGGCGAGTTGGAACAAGCCGAAAAAGCCGACCAACATGATCAGCAGGATGATGCCCA
>Ga0172367_10004560_pt1 | contig 17188 bp, 17 predicted proteins | sample Lak10m_FD_114542 | JGI IMG/M metagenome (GOLD analysis project Ga0172367, IMG submission 114542) | Freshwater microbial communities from Kabuno Bay, South-Kivu, Congo - kab_022012_10m | ecosystem: Environmental > Aquatic > Freshwater > Lake | place: Democratic Republic of the Congo: South-Kivu...
CAGGGGCGCTCGCGGCGGGCGGTGAGGATCGCCGCTTCGTTGAGCAGGTTGGAGAGGTCAGCGCCCGAGAAGCCGGGGGTGCGGCTGGCCCAGTCCGCCAGGCAAACCTCCGGGTCCAGGGGTCGGCTGCGGGCATGCACCGCCAGGATCGCCTCCCGGCCGCGGCGATCGGGAAGGTCCACCACGATGCGGCGGTCAAAGCGGCCCGGGCGCATCAGCGCCGTGTCGAGCACATCCGGGCGGTTGGTGGCCGCCAGCAGGATCACGCCGGAGTTTTCGGCGAAGCCATCCATCTCCGTGAGCAGCTGATTGAGGGTCTGCTCCCGCTCATCGTTGCCGCCGCCGATGCCGGCGCCCCGCTGGCGCCCCACCGCGTCGATCTCATCGATGAACACGATGCAGGGGGCCTTCTCCTTGGCCTGGCGGAACAGATCCCGCACACGGCTGGCCCCCACCCCCACGAACAGCTCCACAAATTCGGAGGCCGCCATCGAGAAGAAGGGCACCCCCGCCTCACCGGCGATGGCCTTGGCCAGCAGGGTTTTGCCGGTGCCCGGAGGGCCCACCAGCAGCACCCCCTTGGGGATCTTGGCCCCGACGGCGGTGAACCGCTCGGGCTCCTTCAGAAAGGTGACCACCTCCTGGAGCTCCTCCTTGGCCTCGGCGATGCCGGCCACATCCTCAAACCGCACCGCCACCGCCGCCTCCGGCTGCACCATGCGGGCCTTGCTGCGCCCAAAGCCGAGGGTGCGGTTGGCCACCTGGGAGGAGCGGCGAATCAACAGCGCCAGCCCCCCCAGCAGCAGCAACAGCAGCAGGCCATTGGCCAGCAGGCTGGCGCTGGCCTGCTCCTGGCGGTCATCGCGCACCGTGAGCGGCACCCGTGCCGCCTGGGCCGTGCGCAGCAGCACCTGGTCGTTGCTGAACACCGGCACCTGCACCCGGGAGCCGTTGGCGTAGGTGACGCCTACCTCCCGCTGGGAGGGGGAGAGCACCAGCTCCTTCACCTTGCCCTGGCGGAGCTGCTGCAACAGCTGGCTGTAGCTGGGCTGGGGGGTGCGGCTCAACCCCAGATCGCGGAACAGATCCAGGCGCGCCGGAGGGCCCTGCTCAGCCGCTGATGGGCCACTGGAACCGCCGCTGCTCACTGGCCTCTGCCGTTGCGGGGAGCTTAGCGATTTGACGAAAGGCGAGTCGGCCAAGGAAGATCTTGGTTTGGCTGAGAGCGAGCGGGATGGCTGTTCCCAAGAAGAAAACCTCCAAAGGCAAGCGGAACCAGCGCCATGCCACCTGGAAGGGCAAGGCCGTCGTGGCCGCCCGCAAGGCGCTCTCAATCGGCAAGGCCGTGCTGAGTGGCCGTGCCCAGGGCTTCGTGTACCCCGTGGCTGAGGAGGAAGGCGAGGAGGCCTGAGCCCCACGCCTGAGTCTCTGTTAGCCCCACCCCCTGGCCCCGCCCCCCGGCGCGGCCTGCTGGGTGGCCAGCTGGGCGGGCAGGGCGGCAGCCCCGCCACCCTCCCATACCACCCGCCTGCGAACGTCCAGGAGCCGCACCCACGCCGCCCGTTGCAGCAGGGGCCGTTGGTACAGCTCCGGCGGACACGACCGCAGGCTGGCCCGCACCAGCGCCTCCAGCTGCGGCGGCGGCAGCCAGGCGCCGCCGGACCGCCGTTGACGGGCCTCCGCCTGGAAGCGCCAACGCCGCGGCAGGCCCCAGTGGACGGGCCACAGCACCACCAGCTGATCCAGCTCGGCCCACAGCGGGCCATAGGCCGCCAGCCGTCCATTGCAGTGGCGCAGCCAGCGGCGCTCCTCGGGACTGAACCCCGCCAGCGGCCCCTCCGGATCCGCTAGGGGGCCCTCCAGGGCCTCCCCCTGCAGGGGCGCGCAGCCCAGCAGCCAGCCCTCCAGCAACAGGGCATCGGCCGGGCCGATCCAGGGGTGGGTGGGGTCCCCCTGTCCCCCCTGCAGCGTCTTGTCGAAGCGGGGCAGGCAGAGGTCAGCGGAGGGGGCCTGGCGCCAGCGGCGGATCGGATCCGCCAGGGCCTCCGGGTCGTGGCTGCCGGGGGGCACCCGCCACACCCCGAAGGGATTGCCCTCCATGGCCCGGCGGCGTGCCTCCAGGGGGAGGTAGGCGTCGTCGATGCTGGCCACCGCCAGCCGCAGCCCTGCTGCGGCGAAGTGGTGCTGCAGCCGCCGGCTGAGGGTGGTTTTACCGGCCCCCACCGGCCCGTTCAGCCCGATCACCGGCCGCTGGCCCCCCGCCAGCCGCCCATGGCAATGGGCCAGCAGCAAGGCCTCCAGGCTCATGAGCCGAGCTTGAACCCCTCCAGCACCACGGCGTAGACCACCCCAATCCGCAGGTTGTCCAGCACCAGCCAGGGCAGCGGCGCCACCCCCCGCACCCAGCGGGAGCGCAGGCGCACCACCAGCTCGATCAGCAGCACGATCCCCAGCACCGCCACGGGTCGTTTCCCGACCTGGGTGAGCCACAGGGAGGTGAGGTTCTGCCCCAGGTAGAAACCGATCAACAGGCCCAGCACCGCCAGGCTGCGCCGGCGCCAACTGCCCCGCAGGCCGCTGAACAGCCCATCCGCCAGCTGGCGCAGCAGCCGGTCAAAGCGGGTGGCCTGCAGCGGCGGCGGGGTCATGGGGCGCTCAGCAGTTGCTGCAGATAGGAGAGCGTGACCTGTCCCCCGGGGCAAGCCGGACCCTGCCGCACCGTCAAGGCGGGGCCATCGGGCTCACCGAGCTGGTCGAGCTCGGCGGCGGCGGCGCGAAAGGCCTCGGCGGGTTCGCCGGCGCTGGAGGCACTGCGCACGGCCAGCACCGCCAGGCCGGCGGCGGTGGCGGCGGCCACGCCATTGGCGGAATCCTCGATGGCCAGCACCGTGGCCGCCGGCAGGGCCAACCGCTGCAGGGCCAGGGAGTAGGCCTCGGGATGGGGCTTCTTGTGCTGCACATCCTCACCGCAGATCCAGAACTGCAGCCACTGGGCATGCTCCGGCAGCTGGCGATCCAGCAGGGCCCGCACCGCGGCGCGGCCACTGGTGGTGACCACCGCCTGGGCCACGCCGGCGGCGGCCGCCGCCGCCATCAGCCGCCGCACCCCCGGCCGCAGCTGCAGCTCACCGGCCTCCACCAGGGCTCCGTAGTGGCGGGTTTTGCTGCTCTGCAGCGCTTCCACCTGGTCCTCACTGGGGCAGGTGCCGGTGGCCTGGCTGAGGAAATGGCGCAGGCGCTCGCGACCACCGCTGATGGCCAGCAGCTGGGCGTAGCGCGTCCCATCCCAGCGCCAGGGCAGGCCAGCCTCCGCGAAGGCCCGGTTGAAGGCGCGGCGGTGGCCCTGCAGCTCCGTCTCCGCCAGGGTGCCATCCACATCCCAGAGCAGGGCCGCCGGCACGGTGATCTCAAGGCTCAGCAGGGGGCCAGGCTACGGGCTGGACGCCCGCGGCGGTCCCCCCACAATGGGGGCACTTGGCCGATCACCGTTGCTCCCCCTGACCCCAGAGCAACGGCCCACCACCCCCAGCTGGCAACTGCCGGCAGCGCTGCTCCCCGAGGCGCCCGGGGCCTGTGCCTTGGATGGTCTGGGGTTGGCTGAACCGCTGCTGGCACTGCTGCGGCGCCGCGGCTACGCCACGGCCGAGGCGGTGCAGGCCCTGCTGGATCCCCCGGCGGCCCCGGATCCGGCCGAACATTTCCCCCACCTGGCCATCGCCGTGGAGCGCCTGCGCCGGGCCTGCCGCCAGGGGGAGGCCCTGGCCATCTGCGGCGATTACGACGCCGACGGCATGACCAGCACCGCCCTGCTGGTGGGGGTGCTGGGGCACCTGGGGGCGAAGCCCAGGGCGGCGATCCCCAGCCGCCTGGATGATGGCTACGGGCTCAATCCCTGCATGGTGGAGCGGTTGGCGGGGGAGGGCATCGCCCTGTTGGTGACCGTGGACAACGGCATCGCCGCCCGCGAGGCCCTGGAGCGGGCCCAGCAGCTGGGGGTGGAGGTGATCGTGACCGACCACCACACCCTGCCGCCCCAACTGCCGCCGCTGCTGGCGCTGCTGCATCCCGCCACCACCCCCGAGGGCTCCCCCTACCGGGGCCTGGCGGGGGTGGGACTGGCCTACGTGCTGGCCCGCGCCCTGGCCCAGCAGCAGCGCTCCAAGCGCGCCCTGGCCATGGCCCTGGATCTGTTCTGCATCGGCACCATCGCCGACATGGCCCCTCTGCAGGGGGTGAACCGCCGCTGGCTGCTGGATGGCCTGCCCCGGTTGAAGACCAGCCCCCTGCCGGGGTTGCAGGCCCTGCAGCAGCTGGCGGGGCTGGATGAGGCCCCCCTCGATGCGGGCGCCGTGGGCTTCCAGATCGCCCCGCGGATCAATGCGGTGGGCCGGCTGGGGGATCCCCAGTTGGTGGTGGAGCTGCTCACCACCGATGAGCCGCAACGGGCCCTGGAGCTGGCCCACGCCTGTGAACAGCTCAACCGACAACGGCGCGAGCTCTGCGATGCCATCGAAGCGGAGGCCCGCGCCCTGGTGGAGGCGGACGGGCAGCAGCGCAGCCCCTTTCTGCTCCTGGCCCAGGGCCATTGGCACCACGGGGTGATCGGCATCGTGGCGGCCCGGCTGGTGGAGCATTTCGGGCTGCCGGTGGCCCTGCTGGCCTCCGAGGGGGAGGGGCGGCTGCGGGCCTCCGTGCGGGCCCCCCAGGGGTTCGCCGTGGATGCGGCCTTGGCGGCCTGCGACGACCTGCTCGAACGCCACGGCGGCCACCCCGCCGCCGGCGGGTTCACCGTGCGGGCCGAGCGGGTGGCCGCCCTGCATGAGCGGCTCAACCAACGGGCCCAGGCCTGGCTGCAGAGCGATGCCAGCCTGCGGGCGGTGCGGCCCGAAGCCCACGTGCCCCTCAGCGCCCTGGACCGGAGCTTCTGGGGGCAGGTGCAGCGGCTGGAGCCCTTCGGGATTGCCCACCCCACGCCCCTGTTCTGGAGCAGCTACTGCAGCGTGGAGCAACAACGCCAGCTCCGAGGCGGCCACCTGCAGCTCACCCTGCGGCAGGGGGACACCAGCCTGCGGGCCATCGCCTGGCGTTGGGGCGGCAGCTGGACCCTGCCCAAGGAGGTGGATGTGGCCTTCCACCTGCGCCTCAACCGCTGGCAGGGGGAGGAGCGACTGCAGCTGGAGCTGGTGGACCTGCGGCCCAGCTGCAGCGACAGCCTGGTGCTGCGGCGGCGGGATCGCCGCTACTGGGTGAGCCGCCAGCAGGATCACCTGGTGATCCGCAATGCCGACGGGGAGGAGCTGCGGGCCCGCTGCGGACCCGGCCGCCTGGAGGTGGAGCACCCCGATGGGGAGCACCCCTATGTGCGGGCCCTGTTTGCCGATGCGGCCACCGCCCTGGGGCTGGCGGCCTAGACAAAACCCCCGGCCCGTGGCCCTCAGGGGGGCCGCACGGACCGGGGGCTTCGGCTGGATGGGTGCCGCAGGGCGGCCGCCGATCAGAGGGCGCCGCGGCGGTAGAAGAGGATGAAGATCACTGCCGGGCCGGCCACGGTGATCAGGAACAGGGCAGCGAAATTAGCGATCAGATGGAAGTCGATTCCCATGGGAGAACGGCGCAGCAGCTGCACAAGTCGACATCCACATTACGGTCAGCAACCGCGGCGCCCCCAGCCCAAGCAGCGCGCCTGTGACGGGTTGTCACAGCGCCGGGGCGGGCCCTCGCCCCTGGGGGACGCCCGCCATGGCTGAGCCGCTGCACTGGCGCTGCATCAGCGGCTGCGGCGCCTGCTGCCGCCTGGACCCGGGGGAGCGCCATGAGGCCATCGAGGCCCTCAGCCCCGAGCAGCAGGAGCTCTACCTCTCGATGGTGGGGCCCGATGGCTGGTGCATCCACTTCGACACCGGCTCCAGCACCTGCCGCATCTATGCCGATCGCCCCAGCTTCTGCCGGGTGGACAACCTGGCGGCGCTGTTTGCGGTGCCACCCGAGGACGCCAATGGCTTCGCCATCGACTGCTGCCGGCAGCAGATCCGCTGCGAACACGGCGGTCGTGGCATGGTGATGAAGCGTTTTGAGCAGGCCATCCGCCAGCCCCCCTCAGAACCCTGATGACCGAGCCGCAGCCCGCTCCGGAGGCGCCCAGCCCTACCCCCAGCACCATCCCCAGCCCGGGTTCCGATCAGGCCGGTTCCTTCGGTGCGGTGTTTCTCACCACCTTCACCACCGTGTTCCTGGCGGAACTGGGGGACAAGACCCAGCTGGCGGCACTGCTGTTGTCGGCGGAGTCGGGCCGGCCGGTGTTGGTGTTCTTCGGAGCCTCCCTGGCCCTGATCAGCTCCAGCCTGGTGGGGGTGGTGCTGGGGCGCTGGCTGTCGCGGGTGTTGCCACCCCAGCAGCTGGAGCGGCTGGCGGGCATCCTGATGGTGGGCCTGGGCCTGTGGCTCGGGCGACAGGCCGCCGTAAGCGTGTTCCCCCTGGCCTGACCCATGGACCTCCCCCTGCTGGCCTCCACCTACGCCACCGTGTTTCTGGCGGAGCTGGGCGACAAAACCCAACTGGCGATCGTGACCATCAGCGGCACCTCCAGCCGCAGCGGGGCGGTGTTCGCCGGCAGCTCCCTGGCCCTGGTGCTCGCCAGCCTGCTGGGGGCAGCCGCCGGGGGATCCCTCTCCTCGGTGATCGGGCCGGATGTGCTGCAGCTGGCCGCCTCCGTGGGCTTCCTGGTGATCGGCACCCGCCTGCTGATCAAGGCCTCCCGCCCCGAACCCGAGGCCGATCCCGACGACGCCAGCGTGGGCTGAGGGCAGGCCCCATCCCCCTTGGCAGGGGGCGACAGCTGGCTACAGTTGTGAAGTTGCGAAAGACCCCGAAGGCGTTGGCCGTCTTCAGGAGCTGCTCGCCACCCGTTGAAGCCCTGGTTGAACCACCCCGCCGACGCCCCAGGGCCGACGCCAGCCATCCCGCCAAACGGCCCGATCAGCCCTCCTCGAGGGCACGTTCCCGGAAGTCATGAAATTCACGGTCGCCTCCCTGATCGACCAGCTGCCCGCAGCGGAGCCGCTGAGCGTCAGCAAGTTGGAGAAAGCCCTGGGCCTGAGCGCCAAGGGCGACAAGGAGCTCCTGCGCATCGCCCTCAGTGGCCTGGTGAAGGCGGGGGTGCTGGCGGAGGACGACCAGGGGGTGTGCCGCGTCGAGGACGAGGGCCTGATCGAGGCACGGCTGCGCTGCAGCAGCAAGGGCTTCTGTTTCGCCCTGAGGGATGACGGCGGCGAGGACATCTACATCCGCGACAACCAGCTCAACCACGCCTGGAACGGCGATCGGGTGCTGGTGCGCATCACCCGTGAGGGGGGCCGCCGCCGCTCCCCCGAGGGGGGCGTGCAGTGCATCCTCGAGCGCCACACCACCAGCCTGTTGGCCCATCTGGAGCAGCAGAACGAGCGCCTGGTGGCGGTGCCCCTGGACGATCGCCTGCTCACCAGCATCGAGCTCCCCAGCGGCGACAGCCAATACCTCAAACCCGCCGACGAGGCGGTGGTGGAGGTGCGGGTGGACCGCTACCCCGTGGGCCAGCTGGCACCCCAGGGCCATGTGGCCCGCAGCCTGGCGGTGAACGCCGGCCCGGCGGCGGACCTGGATCTGCTGCTCACCAAACACGGCCTGCGGGAGCTGCCTGCGGCCCCCAAGGCCACCCTCAAGACCCCCGACAGCAAGGAGCGCGACGACCTCACGGCCCTGCCCACCCTGGCCCTGGAGCTGTGGAGCGGCAGCGAGGCGCCCGTGCTGCCGGCGGTGTCCCTGGAGAGCGGTGAAAACGGCCATCGCCTCTGGGTGCACGCCCCCGCCATCGCCGAACGCATCGGCTTCGCCAGCCCCCTGGATCTGTTCCTGCGGGACCAGGGCGAAAGCCTCTGCCTCGGCACCAGCTGGCTGCCCCTGCTGACGCCGGCCCTCACCAAGGCCGCCGCCTTCAAGCCCGGCAGCGCCGCCGCCGCCCTGTCGGTGCTGCTGGAGATCAGCCCCAAGGGGGAGCTGCAGCACTACCGCTTCTGCCGCAGCACCATCCAGGTGGATGGCCAGGCCGACGCCAAGGCCCTGCAGGCCCTGGCGGAGCGCAAACCCAAGGCCCGCACCACCCCAGCGGCCCTCAAGGCCCTCAAGGATCAACTGCCCCTGCTGGAGGGGTTGATCGCCCTGGCCCAGACCCTGCGCCAACGGCGCCTGGGGGCCGGCTCAATCGACCTCGACCTGGCCATGCCCGCCATCGACGGCCTCGGCGACCTGGCCGTCCCCGAACCGGATGAGGGCCGCCAGGGTTGGCTGGTGCAGCTGGATCCCGCCCAGAGCCCCTGCGGCCTGCTGCGGGAGCTGGTGCTCTGCGCCCACCGGGCCCTGGGGCGCCATGGCGCCGCCCTGGAGCTGCCGGCCCTCTACGCCCAGAACCCCGCCCCCGATGCGGAGGCCCTCAACGACGTGGCCAAGGCGGCCCTGGCCCTGGAGATCCCCCTGGAGCTGGCGGCCGACGGCAACGCCAGCGCCCAGGAGCTGGCCACCGCCTTCGCCGCCAGCGACCGCAGTCGGGTGCTGCAGCAGCAGCTGCGCGATCCGCTCAAGCCGGTGAGCCTCAGCGCTGAACCAGGGCCCAACCCCCTGGCGGCGGAGCCGCTGGCCTTCGCCCCCTGGTGCTGCCCAGCCCTCCACTACGCCGACCTCTGGAACCAGCACCTGCTGGTGCTGCTGCTCAGCGAGGGCAAGGACCGCCCCTCCGTGCGCCACAAGACCCGCGTCGACATCGCCGGCGACAGCAGCCATGGCGTGATCGACTGGCCCCTGCTCACCCCCACCCAGCTGGCACCCCTGGAGGAGGGCCGCAGCGCCACGCTGCTGCATCGCCTCAACGGCCGCAGCCGCTTTGTCAGCGAGCTGCAGAACGACGCCCTCGCCATGGCCCAGGCGCGCCAGGCGGAACCCCTGGTGGGCCAGACCCTCACCGGGGTGATCAGCGGCGTGCAGAGCTACGGCTTCTTCGTGGAGGTGCCCCCCTCCCAGGTGGAGGGCCTGGTGCATGTGAGCTCCCTCAAGGACGACTGGTACGAGTACCGCTCCCGCCAGAACCGCCTGGTGGGCCGCAAGAACCGCCGCAGCTACATGCTCGGCGACGCCGTGGAGGTGATCATCCAGAAGGTGGATGTGCTGCGCCACCAGATCGACCTGGCGGTGGTGCTGCCGGAGGGGTACGAGGAGTACGTGCCCGACCACCGCGACCGCCGCGGCTCCAGCGATCCCGACGGCGAGGGCGACGACGGCGGCAACGATGGCGGCAGCGACGACAGCTGACCCATGGCCAGTCCGCCGCGTCTGCCAATCGTGCTGGGCATCTCCGGCGCCAGTGCCCAGCCCCTAGCGCTGCGGGCCCTGCAGCTGCTGCTGGAGGCGGGCGAAACCGTGGACCTGGTGGTGAGCCGCGGCGCCATCAACGTGTGGCTGGCGGAGCTGGGCATCAAGGTGCCAGTGGAGCCCCAGGCGCAGCTGCGCTTCTGGCGCCAGCAGACCGGCACCGAGGCCGGCGAGCTGCGCTGCCACCGCTGGAATGACCAGGCCACGGCCATCGCCAGCGGCAGCCACCGCACCGCCGGCATGGTGATCCTGCCCTGCTCCATGGGGGCCGTGGGCCGCATGGCCAGCGGCGTGGCCACCGACCTGTTGGAGCGCGCCGCCGATGTGCATCTCAAGGAGGGGAGGCCGCTGGTGATCTGCCCGCGGGAGCTGCCCTGGAACCTGGTGCACCTGCGCAACCTCACCGCCCTGGCGGAGGCCGGGGCCCGCGTCGCCCCACCGGTGCCCGCCTGGTATCACCAGCCGAGCACCATCGAAGACATGGTGGACTTTCTGGTGATCCGGGTGTTCGATTGCCTCGGTTTGGAGCTGGGCCAGCTGCGCCGCTGGAGCGGCCCCATCCAGCCCTGAGGGCCACCCGCCGTGCACGCCCTGCTCACCCGCCTGCTGCTGCTGCCGCTGCTCTCGCCCCTGCTGGCGGTGCTGCTGATCGCCGCCGTGAATCCACGGCCCTGGGTGGCCCTGCGGCTGCTCACCTGGACCAGCCCCGCCTGGCCGCTGGGGGGGTGGCTGGCCAGCGGTGTGGCCGTGGGGGCGGGCCTCAGCGCCGCCGGCACGGCCCTGGCCCTGCAGGGTCAGGGCCCATCCCTGCGGCCCCGGCGCCAGGTGCGCCGCGGCGCGGCTGAGGCCGAGGCCGAGGCTCCCCCTGAACCCCGCAGCCCGCGCCCCCGCGGCGAGCAACCCCGGAACGGGCGCGGCCCAGCCCCCTGGGCGGGCCCGAGCCGCGGCGCCTCCGATCCACCGCCCACCGTGTCAGTGCCGTTCCGGGTGATCCGCCGCGGCAGGCCCGCGGCTGCGTCAGCCACGGCGCGCCCAACGCCCCCCAGCAGCGGCGGCGCCGAGGATTGGAACACCCCCACCAACGACGACTGGTGAACCCCGGCCGGCGCCGGGCTCCCTAAAGTTCCGCCTGCAAGACGCCAGAGGCCAGCGAGGGTGACCGATTCCGCTAAGCCAGCCCCCGCTGACGCCACCACGCCGGAGGCGAAGCAGCCCAGCGCCGCCAAGGCGGCGGTCGACAAAGCCCCTGCCGCCAAGCCAGCCGCTGAGAAACCGGCCCCGAAGCCGCCGGCCCCGGAGGACCAGCCCTTCGCCACCTTCGTGCCCGGGCTGCTGATCCCCGCCCTCCAGAAGGAGATCAGCGCCTATGGCGGCCCCAGCTGCAGCATCAGCCTGGAACAGGGGCCGATGCCGGTGGTGGGCAGCCCCTGCTGGATGGTGGTGGGCCAGCTGGAGGGGGGCCGCCGCTTCTGGCTGTGCTTCACCCAGGAGGCCATCAGCTCCGCCAAAACCATTGCCCTGGCCGAAACCGGCGCCGAACCAAGTCTGCTGGAGTCGTTCCTGATCGACGAGAAGAAAACCACCCTGGCCCTGTTGGTGTCGCGCCTGGTGCAGCGCCTGAACGGCCAGAAGTGGCTGGGGGCCAACTGAGCCAACGCGGTTACAGGGGGGCTGACGAGGACCGCCACCCCCCAGGGGCCACCTACGATGCAAGGCCTAGTCCGCCCGACGCCACCGATGGTGCCTCCCACCGCCGTTGCCACGCCCGACGCACCGGCGATCAAGGACCCGGTGAAGGACACGATCCTGACGCCGCGGTTCTACACCACGGATTTCGAGGCCATGGCCGCCATGGACCTCAGCCCCAATGCGGTGGAGCTGGAGGCCATCTGCGAGGAGTTCCGCAAGGACTACAACCGCCACCACTTCGTCCGCAACGAGGAGTTCGAAGGGGCCGCCGACAAACTCGACCCGGAAACCCGCCAGGTGTTCATCGAGTTTCTCGAGCAGAGCTGCACCTCCGAGTTCTCCGGCTTCCTGCTCTACAAGGAGCTGAGCCGTCGCATCAAAACCAAGAACCCGCTGCTGGCGGAGTGTTTCGCCCACATGGCCCGCGATGAGGCCCGCCACGCCGGCTTCCTCAACAAGGCCATGAGCGATTTCGGGCTGCAGCTCGACCTCGGCTTCCTCACCGCCAACAAGGCCTACACCTACTTCAAGCCCGAGTACATCTTCTACGCCACCTATCTGAGCGAGAAGATCGGCTACTGGCGCTACATCGCCATCTACCGCCACCTCGAGAAGAACCCCGACAGCAAGATCTTCCCGATCTTCAACTTCTTCGAGAACTGGTGCCAGGACGAGAACCGCCACGGCGACTTCTTCGACGCCCTGATGAAGGCCCAGCCCAAGAGCGTCACCGGCCTGCGGGCACGCCTCTGGTGCCGCTTCTTCCTGCTGGCCGTGTTCGCCACCATGTACGTGCGTGATGTGGCCCGCAAGGAGTTCTATGAGGCCCTTGGTCTCGATGCCCGCGAGTACGACAAGTACGTGATCGCCAAGACCAACGAAACCTCGGCCCGGGTGTTCCCCGTGGTGCTCAACGTGGAGCATCCGAAGTTCTACACGCGGCTCGAGCGCCTGGTGCGCAACAACAACCAGCTCAGCGCCGCCGAGCAGGGCGGAGCCCCGGCCCCGGTGAAGCTGCTGCGCAAGCTGCCCTTCTGGGCCGCCAACGCCGCCGAGATGGCCAAGCTGTTCCTGATGAGCCCCATCCGCAGCGAACGGTTCCAACCGGCCGTGCGCTGAGTCGCGCGTGACCCTGACAGCCCCCCTGCAGAGCCTGCTCAACGGCCCCCTCGACCAGCGCTGGGCCCCACGGCTCGAAAGCCTGCTGGGGATCGGCACCGCAGCCGGCGCCGACCTGGTGGAGGTGTTCCTGGAGCGCACCGACCACCTCGGAGTGCTGGCGGAGCAGGACACGATCACCAGCGTGACCCCAGCCTTCGGCATGGGGGCCGGGATCCGCGTGTTCCGCGGCCACCGCGATGGCTTCGTGAGCACCAACGACCTCAGCGAAGCGGGCCTGCAACGGGCCCTCGAGCAGGCCCTGGGCATGCTCGGCCTGCAGCTGGGGGCCCTCAGCCGCAGCGCCTTTGCAGGGCTGCCGGCCCTCAACGACTTCGCCGCCAGCAAGGGTGATTGGCTGCAGCGCAGCCCCGAACTGCAGGAGGCCACCCAGGCCCTGCTGGGGGGCACCCAGCAGCTGCAGCGCCGCGGCGCCCACCTGCAGGTGCGCCGCGGCAGCTATGCCCGCGATTGGCAGGAGGTGCTGGTGGCCGCCAGCGATGGCACCTTCGGCCGCGACATCCGCCTGCACCAATCGGTGGGGCTGAATGTGCTGGCGGCGGATGGCGACCACCGGGCCGGCGTGGGCCGCCGCTACGGCAGCGCCGATCGCCCCGATGACCTGCGCAGCTGGGATGCCCAGCAATCGGCCCAGGAGGTGTGCGACAGCGCCGCCGCCATGCTCTACGCCGACTACGTGGAGGCGGGGCAGATGCCGGCGGTGCTGGCCAACCGCTTCGGCGGCGTGATCTTCCATGAGGCCTGCGGCCACCTGCTGGAAACCACCCAGGTGGAGCGGGGCACCACCCCCTTCGCCGAGCGGGTGGGTGAGCCGATCGCCCACAGCGCCGTCAACGCCATCGATGAGGGCCTCACCAGCGGTGCCTTCGGCTCCCTGAGCATGGATGACGAGGGCATGGAGGCCCAGCGCACCGTGCTGATCGAAAACGGGGTGCTCAAGCGCTTCATCAGCGACCGGGCCGGGGAGCTGCGCACGGGCCATGCCCGCACCGGCAGCGGCCGCCGCCAGAGCCACTCCTTCGCGGCCGCCAGCCGCATGCGCAACACCTACATCGCCGCCGGCACCCACACGCCGGAGCAGCTGATCGGCTCCGTGGATCGGGGGCTCTATTGCAAATCCATGGGGGGCGGCAGCGTCGGCCCCACGGGCCAGTTCAACTTCGCCGTGGAGGAGGGCTACCTGATCGAAAACGGCGCCCTCACCAAACCGGTGAAGGGGGCCACCCTGATCGGCGAAGCCAAGGAGGTGATGCCCCGCATCTCCATGTGCGCCAACGACCTGGAACTGGCGGCCGGCTTCTGCGGCTCCGTCAGCGGCAGCATTTTTGTCACCGTCGGCCAGCCCCACATCAAGGTGGATTCGATCACCGTGGGGGGCCGCTGACCATGGCCAGCCTCGACGCCGACCAGCTGGGCCAGACCCTCGCGCGCCTGGCGGCGGCCAACGGCATCCGCCAGTGGGACCTGGGGGCCGCCTGCAGCAGCGACACCTCGGTTCAGGTGGACCGCGGTGAGCCCAAGCAGCTCAAGGGGGCCCAGCGCAGCTCCATCACCGTGCGCGTCTGGAACGGCGACGGACTGGTGGGCACCACCAGCACCTCCGACCTGTCGGAATCAGGCCTGGAGCGCGCCCTCAGTGGCGCCCATGCCGCCAGTGCCTTCGGCAACCCCGACGACACCCCGGCCTTCTCCCCCCTGGCCGCGGCACCCGTAGCGACCCTGGACCAACCCCTGCATGAGCCCCAGGGCATCCTGCAGCTGCTCAACACCCTCAAGGATGCGGAACAGCAGCTGCTGGGCCGCCACAGCGCCATCGGCACCGTGCCCTACAACGGCCTGGCGGAGCGCAGCAGCGAACGGCTCTACCTCAACAGCGACGGGGCCCGCCGCCAGCAGCGGCTCACCACCGCCAGCGTCTACCTCTACGCCCGCGCCGAGGAGGCCGGCCGTAAACCCCGCAGCGCCGGAGCCATGCGGCTGGCCTACGGCGCCAGCGACCTCGACGTTGCCGGCTGCATCGACGAAGCGGCGGAACGCACCATCAGCCACCTCGACTACGCCCCAATCGAAACCGGCCACTACACCTGCGTGTTCAGCCCCGAGGCCTTCCTCGATCTGATCGGCGCCTTCAGCAGCCTGTTCAATGCCCGGGCCGTGCTCGATGGGGTGAGCCTCAGCAACCGCGATTCCCTGGGCCAGACCCTGGCGGTGCCCTTCCTCGACCTCCACGACAACGGCCTGCACCCGGGCAACATCGGCGCCTCCGCCTTCGACGGCGAAGGCACCCCCACCCGGCGGCTGGCGTTGTTGGAGGGTGGCGTGATCCGCCACTTCCTGCATTCGGAGGCCACAGCCCGGGCCTTCGGCGTTGAGCCCACCGGCCACGCCGGCCTCGGGGCCAAGGTGTCGGTGGGTCCCGACTGGTTCGAGATCGGCCCCACCCCCGGCAGCGGCGGCGGCCAAGCGGGCCTCAACCGCTTCGGGGCCGATCAGCCCCTGGTGTGGATCGATTCCCTCTCGGCCCTGCATGCGGGTGTGAAGGCCAGCCAGGGCTCCTTCTCCCTGCCCTTCGATGGCTGGCTCGTGCGGGGCGGGGAGTGTCGCTCCATCGAAGCGGCCACCGTGGCCGGCGACATCCGCCAGGTGCTGCAGGGCATCGTGGGGTTCGAAGGGGAAGCCAAGATCACCCCCGACGGCCTCTGCCCGCTGGTGTGGGTGGACGGGCTCTCGATCACCGGCGAAGCCTGATCCGGCGATGAAGGTGCTGTTCTGGGGCACACCGGCCTACGCGGTGCCGAGCCTGAATGCGCTGGTGGCGGCCGGGCACCAGCTGGTGGGGGTGGTGACCCAGCCGGATCGGCGCCGGGGCCGCGGCAAGGCCCTGGTGCCATCGCCCGTGAAGGCCCGGGCCCTGGAGCTGGGGGTGCCGGTGTTCTGCCCCGAACGCATCCGCCGTGATGCCAATTGCCAACGGCAGCTCGCCGATCTGGGGGCCGACGTCTCCGTGGTGGTGGCCTTCGGGCAGATCCTGCCGCCAGAGGTGCTGGCGCAGCCGCCCTTCGGATGCTGGAACGGCCATGGATCCCTGCTGCCCCGCTGGCGCGGCGCCGGGCCGATCCAGTGGTGCCTGCTGGAGGGGGATGCCGAAACCGGAGTGGGGGTGATGGCCATGGAGGCGGGCCTCGACACCGGGCCGGTGCTGCTGGAGCGGGCCATCCCCATCGGGCTGCTGGAGAACGCCCAGCAGTTGGGGGCTCGGCTGGCCCAACTCACCGGCGACCTCCTGGTGGAGGCCCTGCCCCGCATTGAGGCGGCGGGGCCCGGCCCCGAGGCGGAGCGGCTCGCACACCTGGGGGTGCGCCCCCAGACCAGCGAGGGCCTCACCACCGCCCGCATGCTGGAGAAGGCGGATTTCCAGATCGACTGGAGCCAATCGGCCCTGGCGATCCACCGCCGGGTGATGGGGCTCTACCCCGGCGCCACCAGCGGCTGGCGGGGCAAACGGCTGAAACTGCTGGCCACCGAACCGCTGGTGCAGCGGCTGGCGGCCCAGCTCAGCCCGGAGGCCACGGCCCTGCTGCAGCCCCCCGAGGAGCCGGGGGCGCACCCGGCGGGCACGGTGCTGCGGGTGGTGCCCAACGTGGGGCTGGTGGTGGCCACCGGCGGCTGTCCGCTGTTGCTGCGGGCGGCGCAACTGGAGGGCAAGGGGCCAGCCGCCGGCGGCCCGCTGCTGCAACAACTGCAGGCCAGCCCCGGGGATCGGCTGGGTTAGCGGCCGCTGCGGGGCCGGGCGGACGGGGAGGAGGAGGAGCGGGCCGCAGGGCGACCGGCTGAGGCCCGGCCGGAGGGTGCCCCGCCGCGGCGCGCCCCGGCACCGCCGCGGTCGCTCCCGCCACGGCCAGAGCGGCCACCACCACCACCACCGCCGCGGCCACGGCCACCGCTGAGGTCGAGGGGTGGTGCCGAGAGCACCGTGGGCTCGAAGCCCGGGATCTCCTGGCGGGGCAGCGGGTTGCCGATCAGCCGCTCGATCGCCCGCAGCAGCTCATGCTCCTCCGCCGCCACCAGCGACACCGCATGGCCGTTGTGGCCGGCCCGGCCGGTGCGGCCGATGCGGTGCACATAGTCCTCGGCCTGGTTGGGCAGGTCCAGATTCACCACGTGGGGCAGCTGGTGGATGTCGATGCCCCGGGCGGCGATGTCGGTGGCCACCAGCACCCGCACCTCCCCCGCCTTGAACCCCGACAGGGCGCGGGTGCGGGCCCCCTGGCTCTTGTTGCCATGGATGGCCGCCGCCTCCATGCCCTCCTGGCTGAGGCGCTCGGCGATGCGGTTGGCGCCGTGCTTGGTGCGGGAAAACACCAGCACCTGCTGCCAGTCGTTGCTGCGGATCAGATGGCACAGCAGCTCGGGCTTGCGGGCCATGTCGCAGGGGTGGAGCACATGCTCCACGGTGGTGGCGGTGCGGTTCTCAGGGGTGGCCTGCAGCTGCACCGGGTTGTGCAGCAGGCCGGTGGCCAACTTCTTGATCGAAGCCTCGAAGGTGGCGGAGAACAGCAGGTTCTGCCGACGGGCCGGCAACAGCGCCAGGATTTTCTGGATGTCGCGGATGAAGCCCATATCGAGCATGCGGTCGGCCTCATCCAGCACCAGGATCTCCACCCGGTCGAGCTTCACCGCGTTCTGCTGGGCCAGGTCCATCAGCCGGCCCGGGGTGGCCACCAGCACGTCGGCGCCGCGCCGCAGCCGCATCATCTGGGGATTGATCTTGACGCCGCCGAACACCACATCGGAGCGCAGATCGAGGTGGCGGGAATAGGCCGCCACGTTCTCACCCACCTGGGCCGCCAGCTCGCGGGTGGGGGTGAGCACCAGGGCCCGCACGATGTTGTTGCGGGCGTGGGGGCCGTGGCGCAGCCGCTCC
>Ga0172367_10004561_pt1 | contig 17185 bp, 17 predicted proteins | sample Lak10m_FD_114542 | JGI IMG/M metagenome (GOLD analysis project Ga0172367, IMG submission 114542) | Freshwater microbial communities from Kabuno Bay, South-Kivu, Congo - kab_022012_10m | ecosystem: Environmental > Aquatic > Freshwater > Lake | place: Democratic Republic of the Congo: South-Kivu...
TAGTCATTTCATAATTTTTTCTCTTTCCATAATTGATAACTGTGACATTTGATAGTGTGAGATAATAAAGTTATTAACTATTATAATCTATCAAGTGTCGGTTTTCAAATTTAAACTTAGGAAACAAATACTATGAAAAAGATTCTTGTTATTGTTGTAATTAGTCTGATGGCTATACCAGCCTTTAGTCAGTTTGTCTTGCTTGAGCAGGATTTCAGATTTCCTATCAATGGCAATCCGGTCCCCTTTACCCAGATTACCTGGGAACAGACTATAAAAAACGGATTTTCCATCGCGCCTTATTTTGCCACCACGACTGGGTGGAATGAAGGTTTTATGTATTTCAACTTCAATGTTGGTTCATTTTACTTTGGTATAGGGCCTGGCATTGAACAACTCGAAACCTGGTCATTCAGAGTATCACCGTGGATTAAGTTTACTCCACAAATTGGAGGCGACTCTACAAAGTCTCTTTGTATCTTTACTTTATGGGAAATCGGGCAGGGTGTCAATAATTATTGGTATACTGCATCGTTTACCTATGAAACATCCAAGATATCGGTAGGAGCAATGGCAAGGAGACAATATGGTGTTGGACCTTTGTTTGGATATAAGGTTAAGGTTGCTAGCTTGAATGTTAAATTGTCCACTGCTCCACTCTATGACTTTGAAGAGTATTTGTTCAAACCAACTGTAATCCTTACCATTACAAATTAGTGGTTTTAAAAACCATAAAAGTCAGATCTTTTTTGAGGTCTGACTTTTTTTATTTTCGAAAATATTTTTTATCAATTTTGTTGTTTATGATTTTTATTCAATCTGATTCTAATTTTTTGATTTTGAATTTACATCATGGTCAGTATCATCATAAACTTCAGTCTGATTTAATGACTTTGTAACATGGATAAATATCGGGATTTTGATTTTGATGCATTATTTTACCTACATATCTTGGATGAATATTAAATTTATTAGCTATGGTTTTGTAGCTTATAACTTTTCATTGAGGGATTGTTTGTAGAAATTTGTAGATGGGAAGTTTGATATCCATGGATAGAAATTATTTTAAATTTTTTGAAGCTAATTGATCATCAAAATCATTGTAATTATCCAACAGCTCTTCTCCTTTCTTAATATCATTAGCTGCGATTAATTTATATTCTTGATGCTTTATATTAGGAGTATCTGAATGATTAATAAATCTTGTATTGTCTATATTCAACATATACTTTTTTGTAAGCTGATCTTTCCATCAATAACTATCAAAGAAAACTTTGGCAGATTTGCTTAGATCTTTGTACTGTTCATAAGATAAACTAATATCTAGTCAGAAATTAAATTCTCCAATAATGGTCCCTTTCTCAATATTATGATTTGCGAAAAGTCATAATCAATGTATTGCGCTTTGGCCAACAAATGTATCGATAAATAACATTCAAATATTAAATAAATAAAATTAAGGATTGTAATGAATAGTTTAAAACCCTGATTGTAGTTCTATCATTTTGTAGTAGGTTCATTTTTTGTTTAATAACTGGGTATGTGTTCAGCTTTCTATTATTTTTCATCATGTTTTGAAAACGTGTATTATATCTGCTTGTTTAACTGTTTGTAATCTATGAGCAGCCACTATTACTGTCCTTCATTTGAATAAATTATTAAATGCTTGAGCGATATCTTCCTCAGAAAAACTATCTAAAGAACTTGTAGGTTCGTCCAAGAAAATAATTTTAGGATCTTTTAGAAATAATTTTGCTATAGCTAATCTTTGCTTCTGACCTCAGCTTAATCTTATTCATTTTTCTCATATTGGGGTATTTATTCAATCTTTGAATGTATAGATAAAGTCGCATTTGGCAGATTTAATTGCATTATTAATCTGATTTTTTGTAGGTTTTGTTTTGCTTCAATAAAGTAAATTATCTATTATACTACCATCAAATACGTTTGGATCTTGTGTAAGATATCAGATATTTTGGTAATAAGATTTAAGAGCAGTTTCACATAGTCTTTGTCAATCTACTGTTATATATCATTTATCTGGATGAATGTATCATGAGAGCATTTTTATAAGTGTTGTTTTGCCTGATCCACTCTCCCCTACTAATGCTGTTTTTTTTCATCATTGTATTTCCAAACTAAATTTTGAAAAAATATTTTTATCTCAGTAACTTAAACTTATATTATCAATTAGGATGTTTCAATTATTAAATTTGAATATATTTCAATCTTCATATCATTTTAATGTTGGCATATCATCAAGAGTAGTTCGTAATTTTTGAACAAAGGAAATTTGTTCGAAATATGATAATGTTAGATCATTAGTCTCAAATATAACTCCTGTCATCTGATTCATAAGCATCCATATTAGCGTAAATTCAGCAAAATTTGCGTTTCATTGAAATATTTGGTAACCATATCGAGCGATTAATCATAATTTCATAAAATCTAATAAGGCTCTAGGAGTGTCACTGGCTAGTATAAATCCTTTACTTTCTTTTATATCTCGCCATATTAGATCTTTGAAACTTTGAGATATTACTTTGAGTTCTTTTATGATTTTGTTGTTTTGAAGGATATCAAATTTTGACATAATAATCCTTACTATTGTTCTATCTGCTCGTATAAATATTTCTCTTCTTCAGTTTCTTATGTGTCTCATGCGTTGATTTCCAATCCAAGCAATAAACATCATTATTATAAATACGCCAAATACTATTAAAAAAGTAATCCATCAAAGATTTAAAATAATAATAGTAAATATGGTAATAATGTTTATTAGTATTCTTATAAATCAATTTGAAAATACGTCCATTACTATCCTTTGTCGGTTGTCACATCATTTTTGTAGTATGCTATTGGATTGTCATGTTCATAGTCATTCTATTTTATTATTATCTGCTTTGAGATACTTGGATAGATATTTTTCGTATAGAGTTTTTTGTAATGTTCTTGTTGTGATTTTTCTTGATGTTCTGAAAAAATAGTTTAATCAATAATTTACAATTAATAATCAAAGAAACACAAAAACATAGATTTTGAAATAATTAAAATCTTTTAGTTCTATTCATTTAATTATTTTACTTACTATAAGAGCGTATAATGGTCGTATTATTCAAAAATATACAGAGCTGGTCATATAAAAAACATAGCGTCGTTTTAGACTTTTTATAGGCTCAAGGAGCTTTTTGATTGTTTGCATTATGTATGAAAAATAAAAAAAATCATTTTGTTTTATTGATGTACTGTTGAAAAAATCTTCCTGTATTTCATATCACCCCTGCTTTTTCAAAGGAGAAGTCTAGTTATTTATAAGTTATCAAATCAATCATTTTTTATTTGATAAGCTATTTCTAGCCCCCCCTCTTTTATTAATTCTCATTTATCTAGAACATATATATGATTTATTGGAAGATAGTCTAGAATATTAAAATAATGAGTAATGATTACAAAACAATTTTTTGGTGAATTTAATCACTTTATCATTTCTGCTACTTGACGAAAGGCATCTACGTCTAGTCAAGAATCTATTTCATCTAAAAAAATATATTTAGGTTTGAGTAGTTTAAGTTGAAGTATTTCAAGTTTCCTCCTTTCTCCACCACTAAATCATACATTTAAATCTCTTCGTAGAAATCCCCTATCAATACTTAGTTCTTCTATTAATGGTTCGATAACTTTTTTAAATTGAATGAAAGAAGTCTGAGAATTATTTTGAGCATCATATATAGATCTTAGAAATTCAAAAACCTTAACTCATTTGATTTCGGGGATATGTTGAAAAGCAAGAAAAATTCAGAGTTTTGCTCTTTCATCTGGTTTGAGATCTAAAAGATTAATTTCTTCTTTTCAATTCTGAATTTTACATTCTCAATTCTGAATTAAATATTTAGGATGTCACATGATGGTCATAGCGAGAGATGATTTTCATGATCCATTTTTTCATAATATACAATAATTTTTTCATGGTTCAAATATCAGATTTATATTTTTTAGTATAGATTTATTTTCTATTTGAACTGATAAGTCTTTGATTATTAACATTAAAAAATTAACGAATTAAAAAATTGGAATATTTATAGGAATTTGATTATAAAAAAGCAAAAGAAAATCATTTGAAAATTATATTTATAATGTTATATTATGTGTGTAAAACAAAAAAAGTAAATATTATGCAAGAGTTATTAATTTTTATTTCTTCTATGGATAAGGTTTTTCTTTATGTGTTTTTGACGAGTTTTATAATGTTGTTTATAACGATGTTTTTTTACTCTTCTCAAACAGAAGAATCTTATATTTCGAATGTAATGTGGATTATAACTCATTTGGAACGATGTATGGCTATTTGGATTATTGCCGTTACTGTTTCTTGGGGGTGTTTGCTTATAAGCCTATTTACTAGTTTCTTTGTTTAATGTAAGTATTATAATCTTATTTAATATCCTTGGCTTTTTAGTTGAGGATTTTTTTATTTGAATTAACTAATTAAAAGATTAAATATTAATTGATTAAAATATTAATTGATTAAAATATTAACTGATTAAAAATTAAAAAATGATAATAAACGTTTCAGTAGTCCCTTGATCTAAACAAGAAAAGATAGATCTTCAAAAAGATCTTATGTGAAATGAAATTTATAAAATATGGTTAAAAGCTAAACCAATAGATGGAGAGGCAAATAAAAATTTAATTCAGATTTTATCTATTTATTTTAATGTAGCAAAAAAGGATATTATAATTTTGAAATGAGGAAATTGAAGATTGAAAACCATTGAAATTAAAAATTAAACTGATTTTTGTAACATTTCTACCATCATATCGCTATGTCTTCATTTGAGATCATGTATTTGCATTTTCTTGTTTTCCATAAATTTATTTATATCAAATCAATATTCTTCTAACATAAGTGAGGTATGATCTACTCAAATATAATGTGGCAATATAACATAATCTGCTCCTAATTCATAAAGTTTTATAGATTCTTCCACATGATTGGAAACCAATACTATGATTATATGTTTATGTGTATATTTAATTGTTTTAATCAGTATTATATTTTCTTCAAAATTTCTTACAGTGCTGATTATCATTTTTGTTTCTTTAAGATTCAGCTCTTGTAAAAAATCAATATCTCATACATCTCAATATATACATGGGATATTCTTTTTTTGTAAATATGATATTATTCATGGTTTTTCATCTATAACCAATATTTTTTCGTGTCTTTTTTTTAATACATCGTATAAATTACTACCAAATCTTCAATATCAGAACAAGACAACATTATAATTTTCTTTGTTTATTTTTTTATATTCTTTATTCCGGCTTCATGGTATGTATTTTATGAATTTTCATTTGCAGCATTTATAAAGTGTTTCTCAGTAATCTATAAAGTAACTTGATCATGCTATACTCAAAAATCCTATTATAGTAATCGTTGAAATAAGATTTGTGTCTTTTAAAACTCATGAAGTAATTCACATAGTAATAAAAAGAAATGAGAACTCACTTATTTGTCATAGAGATCATCAAGTTAAAAAACTATTTTTTTTAGTATGTCATAATATTCAAAGTATTGTCATTGTTATAATTGGCTTGATAATTAGCACAAATATAGTCAGTATAATAGCTGGTAAAATAACTTTTTGAATATTTCAAAAATCTATCTGAGATCATAGTAATACAAAAAATATAACTATAAAAAAATCTCTTAAAGATCTGATTTTACTTGTAATTTCAAATCTATATGTTGAAGTAGCTAATGTTATTCATGCTATCAATGTCCCTATTTCTGTGCTAAATCAGAGTATGTGAAAGACCGTTCATAAAATAAAACACCATCATATTGCAAAAAGAAAAAGATATTCTTGAGATTCTGCTATTTTAGAAGTTATTTTGGGTATTAAATATTTACTTATAAAAAATAAACTTCATCATAATAAAATTATTTTTAATATTAATGATCATACTATAAGTCCTATGTTTCATTCTCATTTCATTGATACTATTCATAAGAGTATAATCATAACCAAAAGATCTTGTATTATAAGTATTCATATTGATAGTCTTCAAAAGGTGCTTTCATTTTCTCATTTGTCAGTTAATAACTTCATTACAACTATAGTGCTACTAAATGATAAACCTACTCATAAATATACTGAAGTAGTAATGTCGAATCATAATAAATAAGAGCATCAAAATCAGATAAGAGAAGTTATAAGTACTTGTAAAAATCATGCTATTATTGATGTTTTTCAAAGATCTTTTATGAGCAGTGGATTTAGTTCCATTCAAACCATAAACAATAGAAAACTTACTCATATGTTTGCAAAATTTTGAAATTCAGCGTTGTTATTTAACATATTTGGTAAAAATATACTGATAAGAGTACCAGCTATTATATATCAAATAATCATTGGCTGTTTAAGCATTTTCATAACTCGTAGAGTTATAAGAACCACTCAAATTACTACACTTAAGCCTGTAAAAATTTCTTGTTGCATAGAAACGTTAAAGCGCTAAAATGTTGAAGCGTTGAAACGATAATTATACTGTTGTGAAGTAGATCGTTGAAACAATATAATTGTATTGAAAATCATTAAATTTGTCAAATTATATATATTAAACTTGTTTTTTTTTGTTAAATACATATAGCTTGTTAAATGTGTGATATATTTTATATATCAATCAAAAATATGAATTTGGAAAAATTATTTTGAAGTAAAGCGAAAGTTGATATATTAAAATATCTTCTTTTTAGGAGGCAATGAGTGTCTATGAGAGCTTTAGAAAGTGAGCTTGAATGGACATTTCCTGCTATAAAAAAACAAATTGATTCTCTTAATGAAGCTAAAATCATAGATGTTAATAAAGAAGGACAATGATGGAGTATCTCTATAAAAAAGAATTTTTATGATAGTGTTAAAAATGTTTTTTTTGCTGGTTTAAAACAAGAAGTTGTAGAACTTTTTGAAAGTTATCAAATAATGATCTATAAATATTATTTTTGAAAAAGATTTGGAATTAATTTGGATATGGACTTGGTTGTTATATATAAGAATTTGGAAAAGCCTCAAATTGACCAAATAAAAGATTCTATAAATGAAATATTTAGAAGTTATTTTATAGAAACTGTATCTGTAGTATTTATGTCTGCTGAGGAACGAGATAAACGCTATAGGTTAGCAGATAGATTTGTTTTACAGATTCTTAGATGTTATCCTATTGGTTCTTAGTTTTTGGCACTTAGCTTTTAGTTCTTAGTCTTTAGCTCAATGAAAGAATTTGTAGTAGATCATGAAGTTGTCGTGGAATACACTCTTTCCTATTTTTTTTGAGCAAAAAATATTTTGAAAAATATTCCTAGACTTTTTGATGTGGCATTTTTACCATCAGGATACCATTTATATACTGGAATTTTACAGTCAGCTTCTTATTGAGCATTGAAAAATAAAAACAAAATAATCTTGATATTTGAATGAGAAAATAATAATGGAATATCTATCTATAATAAAAATATATGACCATTTTTAGGTAAAGTACGGAATTTCGATAAGAATTTAAAAAAATTGGAAAATAAATTTGATTTTTTGACTATGGATGATTATTGAATTGAAAAAATAAACACTCAACTGAATTATATAAGAATGTTATTTGATATTAAACAAATAATACCTGTTTTTGTATGAACAAAAGTAGATAAAAAAAATTTTATAAAATTTATATGAGAGTTTGATATAAAATCTGATTTTAATTTGGTTTTTGTATCCGATATTAATTTAATAAAAAAAAATGAAAAAATTGTTATAAAGGATAAAACAACATGATATGAAAAAATAAATTATCGTTTTGTTTCAGATAATATAGTATTTAATATGTTTTCAGCCTATATAAAAAATAGTTTGATGGATGTAAAAATACTTGCACAAACTGATTCTTATCAAGTTTCTTGAGATTATAATAACTTAGCAGTTTATTTATCTGCCGTAGCTAAATAAATTATAATCAGTTTCCCTTGAAAATAGTGGTTAAATTTATACAAGTAGTAGAACTTTATTTGAGTAATTTTTTTATTATGATGAAATTTATTTATGACAGCTTAGAAACAGTAAAAAAATTGAAGCGTCCGGATAAAAAACAATATATTACTTTAACTGTTGCTATATTTTGATTGGTGATAGTTGCTTGAGCTTATTTTATACTTACTGATACTGTTTTTTCATCAGTGTATAAACTCTTTTATAGTAGTATGTCGTAACCTTTAATTACATAAATATTTTTAATGCAAAAAGATGTAAATACTGTTGAAATTAAAAAACAGATAGAAGACAATTCTTTTAGACGATATGTTTTGAGTGTCGTTTCTTGACAAGAGTCTTTGGTTATAGAAAACTTAAGAGAAAGGGTAAATAAACAATGATTGTCTCAGGATGTTATAGATTATATTTTCCCAATGGTAAATGAGACTTCTATGAAAAAATGAGAAAAAGTTATTAAGCAAAGAAAATTATATCCATGATATGTATTTATAAGATCAAAAATGAATGATAAAATTTGGTATGTTGTTAGAAATACACCATGAGTTAGATTGATTGTATGAGCAGAAACACGTCCAGTTCCACTTACAGATTTAGAATATAATGCTATGATGGAACAGATATTGAAATCTCAAGAAAGATCAGAATTGATTATTCCTTATAAAAAATGAGATGTTGTATTATTAAAGACTTGAGATTTTAAATGAATGAAGGGAAGTATTAGGGATATTGATTGAGAGAAATGAACTGTTATAGTAAATATAGAGATGTTGTGAAGATTAACCCCGGTGGTTGTGGATGTAGATAAAATAGAATTGATGAATTAGCAAATTTTATTCTAAAAAAGTAATATGCATCAATTGGAAAGAAAAATATTAAGACTGTCAATTATTGTGTTATTTTTATCTCTTTTGGTTGTATATGCGTTGTTTTATCAAGTCAAATGGACTAAAATTACCAATAATGTTTGATCTTATAATGATGATAATCTTACTAAAATATATGTTAAAAGCGGTGATGATAAAAAATTAGTAGGATTTATAAGTTTAAATAAAACAGGTTCATTAGATACTGAGTTATTGAGAAATGATGATATTATAAATAAGTCTATTACTGGAAATTGAAAAACTATTACTTGAAATGATTTAGTTAAAATTGTTAATAATAAACAATCAATTGAAATAAAATATTTATCTTGAACTCAATTGTTTTATTGAGTATTGGAATCTATAGAGAAGTTGTGAATACCATATAAATATATTTTACAAGATAATAAATGAATATATTATGCTTATTTAGGAGATTTTAATTATGATATAGTTAATATAGCGAGAAAATTATGATGAAATATATATACAATTAATACTGAACAAGAAATACTGAAAAATCAACTATTTTGAAATAAGGTTATATTTATTAACTTAGCTGAATATAAAAATAAAAAAGTATTGATGCTTGTTTATATATGAAAAGAAGCACGATTGATACAAGTTGATTATAAATTATACCATAAGTCTAAGACTTATTTACAAAGTTTATTTATTGATTAATATATTAAGAAAATGGCTTGAAAAATTATGAACATTTTGAATTTGGAGATACCTGCAGGGAAAGCTCAGCCCGCTCCTCCACTTTGACCTATGCTTTGAGCAAACTGAGTTAATATCTGACAATTTATAAAAGAATTTAACGAAAAAACTGCAGATTATATGAAAAAATTTGGTGGTTTTGATGTAAAAGTAAAAGTTAAAGTAACTGTCTATGCTGATAGAACTTTTACTTTAGATATTTGATCTCCTGTAACATCTAATTTAATTTTGTGGAAAATAGCCCAAAAGACTTGATCTGGAGAGCCCAATAAAACAAAAATATGAAAGATTAGTAAGAAAGATTTGGAAGAAATAGCAGAAATGAAAAAAGACGATATGAATTCAAATGATTTAGCTTGAGCTATTAAAATAATTTCTGGGACTGCTAAAAATATGTGAGTCGAAGTTGAAAACTAGAAAATATTTCTCAGTGTGGGAGAACTGATTGTTCGTAGACCACTTTTATATATTAAATTATTTAAAAAATGAAACATTGAAAAAAGTATGATGAATCAAAAAAACATTTAGATTCTATGAAACTTTATACTGTAAAAGAAGCAGTAGAGTTATTAAAAAAAATTAATATTACAAAATTTGATCCTACTGTAGAGATAGCTGTTAAGACGAATGCTAATCCAAAGTATAATGATCAGGTTATTAGAGCGACAACTATTTTGCCAAATTGAACTTGAAAAACAACTAGAGTTGCTGTTTTTGTTTCTGATGATAAACTAGATGAAGCTAGAAAATCTTGAGCTGATGTTGTATGACATGAAACCTTAATCAACGATATTAAAAATAATAAATTTGATTTTGATGTTTTGATTACTACACCTGATAGTATCAGAGATCTTGTGGTCGTAGCAAAACAGCTTGGTCCAAAATGACTTATGCCCAGTCCTAAAGCTGGTACTGTAACTCCAAATATTACTCAATCTGTACAAGAAATAAAAAAATGAAAGATAGAATTTAGATTAGATAAAACTTGAAATATACATTCTGGTATAGGTAAATTATCTTTTGATGAAGCTAAGATAGAAGAAAATATAAATTCTTTTGTAAAAGCCATTGAAGATAATAAACCAAGTTGAGTAAAATGAAAATTGATAAAAAAAATAGTGTTATCAACTACTATGAGCCCATGAATACAGATTCAGTGTTAGAGTAAAAAAATATTTCAGAAAAAAGAATCTTTTGTGATAAGGATTCTTTTTTTTTGAAAGAAAAATTTATTTTTAATGTAATTTTTCGTTGAGTGTTTTTATTAATAGTGAAGAACTATAAAAGGATATTAGTATAGTTATTGCTATTTCTATTATGAATATTATTATGATAGAAAATATATTATCAAATATGTATCTTGATATATTAAATTCAAATAATTTGTTTAAATAAAATCATGTTACATATCAACTTAATCATAATAAAACAATATTAACTATAAATGCTATTAATATAACTGTTACTAATATTCGTAGAAAGCTTTCTTTTATTTGATTGGTAGTTGCTCATAATATTTTCTTAATAGATAAGTCTGTATGAAATGTATTAAATATACTATTAACTAAAAATAGTAAAAATACTAATATTATAAATCATAGAACAATTATGAGGGTATAAGACAAAATTTTAAAAAAGTTTGTAAAATTTATAATATTTAATATTCTATTTTCTTGTTGCTTCACTGTACTTGATTGGTCTATGTCTTTTACATTTAATATTATTTCTTTATATTTTAGTATTGAGGTTTTTAATGTTTCGTATTGGTTATCGTTTTTAAACATAACATAAAGTGTGGCTGGTAATGGATTGTTGATATTGAATTTTTTTAAATTTGTTATTAATTCAGGGACTCTTTTTTCTAAGAAAGAAAAAGCATCTTCTTTGGATGAAAAGACAACTTTAAGTCATTTTGATTCTAAATCTTCTTTTAATGTTATGATTTTTTTATATGTGGTATTTTCTTCTCAGGGGATATCTCTTACATAAAAATATATTCCCAATTTGTCTTTTAGTGTATTTGAAAAATTTGATGTATATATGGATATTCATAAAAAAACATTTAGTAAAAAAAACAAAAATCATATTAAAAATCAGATTCCAAAAAGTTCTTTTCAATAGATTTTAAATATAGAATTTACTTCGTGTTTCGCTAGTTTTGATATATATTTTGTTGCCATCTTTTTGTTTATTATTTAAATTGCTCTTTTGTTATATTAAAAATTGTTTGTGTTTTTACAAATCTTTCTAATAAAGAAACTTTTTTATCGTAATATGTAATTTCTTTATCTATTGTTTGTAATTTTTCATGATTCCTATGATAATAATTTATCATACTTTGTGCTTTAGTATATTTATGTTCTAATATGTATAATTCTATGAGATTGTATATTACTTCTGCATCTTTATTATTTAAGCTGAAAGAATCTTTTAATAGATCAAGTCATTTTTCTCTATTACCATACCGATATTCACATAAACCATAACATCTGATAATTTCATGATTTTCTGCATGTGTAAGTTCTAATGCTTTTTGTAAATATTTTTTTGCTTCTAATCGATGATTTTTTTCCATTTCAAGGATTCATTTTATATATAATCATAATGGGTCTTCATTCTTTTTTTTAGCATTTAAAAAATCTATAGCTTTTCATGCTTTTATAATTTCTCATCTTCTGTACTGTATATCTGCTACTTGTAACAACGCTTCCTCATTATTCGGATCTTTAAAAAGAACGTTGTTAATCTTTTTAATTGCTTCATCGAATTTTCATAATTCTTTAAGCTCTTCTATCTCATCTATTAGAGATTGTGGTATATAATCCATAAACCAATATTATCTTTTAAAAACTGTTAGTTTAATAATACTTAAAAAAAAATATTGTTTCAAGTTTTTGACCAATAGATGAGAAACTTATCTTTACATTATCGTATTTTAATAAAAAATATGCTTTATTCGGTACTTTCTTTTAAAAATACATCTATATCTAATTTTTTTGATCATCTTTTTATGTTTAATACTATTTTTTCTCAAAATTTATATCAATATAGTTGATATAGAAGTGGTTTGTCGTTGTTGATTTCATTCCCGTTTATTCATATTATAATATCTCCTATTTTTATTCATTTATTTTCTGCTTCAGAATTTTTTAGTATTTCAGTTACCAAAATACCGTTATTTGTTGGTACTTTAAGATCATTTTTATTTATAGCATTGATTTCTGTAAAATAAAATCAAAGCGATGGATATGATATTTTTCAATTTTTTTGTATACTAGAAAAAATCCGATTTATTAATTCTTTTGTGATTGGCGTAATATAAGATACTCATTGATTTATATTGCTGATTGCTGTACTGATACCTATTACTTCTCAATTTGTATTTATTAGTGGTCATCAACTATTTCACGGGAATAGTGAAGCATCAGTTTGATATCGTCAAACAGTGTTTGTATTTCATAATATTCTTTTGTTTTTAGAACTTATTATTCACATTGTAACTGTATTTATATTTTCTGTTGATGTATTTCATATAGCAAAAACCCATTGTCCTATCTGTACTTGAGATTTTGATGATATAATACTTATTGGTATCATGTCTTTAGCATTGTTTCAATTAAGATCTTTTATTTTTATAATAGCAAGATCATTGTGACTATCTGACCATATTTTATCTAACTTATAAATATTTCACCAAAAATCTATTATTTTATATTCTATATTTGGCTCTTTAACTACATGTTTATTTGTGATTATAAATCCGTCTTCACTTATTATTATTCAATTTCATCATCATATTTCTACTTTTTGATTTTGTGTAAATCAGGTATTAAACAAATTTCATGAGTTATTTAAATATCATCCTATAGTTTGTGTCCCGACTATATGTACAATAGACTGCTTGGTGTGCTGAATATTGTTTGTTATTTTTTTTTCAAAATCTCATAAATTTAGTTTATCCTGAATATTTCATAAATCAACTATACTATTTGATTTAACGGCTTGTATTACTTCTTTTTTGAAATTAATTAATCTGATATCAAATACTATATAAGCTAAAATAAATCATATAATGATAAAAAAAAGTCAGCTTAATGAAAAAGTTATTATTTTTTTTTGTGACATGAAATAATGTAGAAACGTAAAAACGTGGCAACGTAAATTTTTTTAATAATATTTTTAGCTATTATTTTCTATTTCGTTATCTTCTGGTTTTAAAGTATCGTCTCAGTCGACATCTTCTAATAGTGGTTTCTGTCAGTTTAATCTTTTTTCTTCTTTTTGTGCTCTTTTTCTATCTTCTTTGTATTTCATGTTTTCATCTTTTTCTTCTCGAGGTCTATATATGATATCGATTTCTTTATCTACCATTTTGTGTAATGGTGTCTCTGGTTCGTCAAGACGAATATCATTTGAATGTAATGTTGTAATTTCTCAATCTGGATATCTTATCCTGATAGCTCACTCTATTATACTGATTCATCATTCTAGTTTTGTATTGCCTGTCATTACAACTATTCATTTTCTTGCTCTTTTCCATATCTTAAGATCTTCTAAACTCAATAATTTTCAATCTTTTTTAGAATGAATGAGTATAAATGGCTCTCATTTATGTAAGAACATATTTGCTACTTTGTCTCATTCTTGCAATTCAATAGCTTTTACTCATCAGGCTGTTTTTCACATAGGTCTAATATCATCATTCTTGAATATATTCATCCATCCTTGTTGAGATATTATACATATGTTGTTTCATGGATTGACAGCTTCTACTGATAATATTTTTTCTTTATCAGCAAGATTCATAATTTTTGTAGGGAATTTTTTGAATGAAAGAACTAATTCTTTTTTGATTTTTTTTATACTATTTAGATTTGTGAATAAAACTAAATTTTCATAATCAAAATGTAATGTTTTAGCAAAGATTATTTTTCATTTTAATCAAAAATGTTGTTTTAAATTTAGGGATGGTTTGGCTATTGTAAATTGTCATAGATCTTTTAATCTTTGAACTACCAATTCTCAAATATCTGTGATTACTATAAGTTTGTCTTGATTGTGAGTATATATCAACTCTAATGTTTCGTCTGGAGTAGCTAATATCCTGGATTGATATAATACTCTTATAGAATAATCATTTCATATCCGAACTATTGAGTCTTCTTTTACCCTATCAGCAGCATCTTTGAAAGCTTTTAGGCTACCTGCGATATTATAGACACTAAGATTATTTGAAACTTCTGTCTTTCTAGGATCTCAATATTTTTTCTTCATATATTTAAACTCATCTTCAACTACTTCATCAAGTTTTATAGGGTCATTTATTATTCATTCTAGGTATTCTATAAGTTTTTTCTTTTCTTCTATTTCTTCAATAATTTTTTGTATTTCAAGTCCGACAAGTGATTGTAATCTCATAAGTAGTATGTATTCTGCCTGTGCTTCAGAAAATTCAAATTTATCTATTAAATTTTGTTTTGCGTCTGCTTTGGTTTGAGATTTCTTAATAGTATCTATTACATCATCTATTATGTCTATAGCTTTTTTTAATCACTCTAATATATGTAATCTATCTTTAGCTTTGTTTAATTGAAAAACTGATCTACGATAAATTACTTGTCTTCTGAATATCACATATTCCATAAGTAAATCCTTGATATTTAACAATCTTGGTTGTATTCAATCTTCTACTAATGAAACATTATTTAAATTAAAATTACATTGTAAATCTGTGGATTTGTATAATTGCACCAAAATACCATCAGCATCTACTCATTTTCTAAGATAAATAGCTATTCTAATCTTATTTTTATTACTTTCATCTCTTATATCTACTATTCAATCAATTTTTTTATCCACTACAAGTTCTCATATCTTTGCTACCAATCAAGATTTATTTACTAGATATGGTATTTCTTCTATTATTATTATTTGTCATCAGTGACTATCTTCTATATGTGTTTTTCAACGCATAATCATTCATCATTTTCATCTCTTGTAAACTTCTTTAATATTATTTGAATCGTATATCGTTCATCAAGTAGGAAAATCTGGTCACTTAATAATTTCCATTATTTCATCTATACTTATTTCTGTTGTTGTTCAGTCTTTTTTAATTTTTCATTCTTTTTTTAACAATAAAAGAGCAGCATCTAAAACTTCGTTTAGATTGTGTGGTGCCATATTTGTTGCCATACCTACTGCGATTCACATTGTACCGTTACAAAGATGATTTGGGAATTTGGTGGGTAACATACGAGGTTCTTTGATAGATCCATCAAAATTATCGGCTCGATCTATAGTATCTTGTTCTATATCAGAAAGCATTTCCTCTGCTATTTCTGTGAGTCTTGCTTCAGTATATCTCATAGCAGCAGCAGAATCTCAATCTATAGATCAGAAATTTCCTTGTCAATCTACTAATGGATATCTAAGAGACCATGGTTGTGCAATACGAACCATTGCTTCATAGATACTACTATCTCCATGTGGATGATATTTTCACATTACTTCTCAAACTATTCTAGCTGATTTCTTATGTTTTTGGTTATGAAAATTATTCATTTGATACATTGCAAAAAGTATTCTTCTAAGAACTGGTTTGAATCAATCTCTAGTATCAGGTAATGCACGAGCAACTATGACAGACATTGCATAATCTATGTATGACTGAGTTATTTCTTTTTCTATAGGATGTAGATTTATTGTCCCTGAAAATAAGTTTGTATCTTTTTCTGGCATCAAAATATATTAACATAATTAAATCAAAAAAAACGTTAGTCTTGCGACTTAGCTAAATATATAAAATTAAAATCTGAATTCAATACAAAACTTTGATTAAACTTGCATAAACTTGTAAAAAGTTGTATAAAATAATATAAAAAATAAAGTTTATTGTAGTTAGATTCCGGTTGCAATGAATACCCTACGTAGTTCTACGGGGAAAGCATCGGAATGACAGTATAAAAGCAAATAAAAAAACCCGACTGTGTGGGTTACACACAGCCGGTTGCAAAGTCGTTGTTTGAAATGTTTGTTTTGAAAGTCTATCTCTTTCCGAGGGCTCTAGCTTCCCTATGCCCTCTCCACTACGTAGGTGAGCACGTTTGCTATGACCCATTGGGATCCTTTCCCTGTTCATAGCGTAGGAGACAATTTTCGGCAGCCCTTTTGTCCCGGGACTTAAGGTTTTCAAATTTTAATAACTTAATGCATAGATTGTAAATTAGTTTCTGTCGTTATATAATTTATTTACTGGTTACCCTTTCAGATACCAAGGAGAATACCCCCATTCTCTAAGCCCGGCCATTTCCGTTGACATCCACGGATACGGTCGCAAACCACGTCCCCTGATCTTATATGTGTTGCGGGGATAAAGTAATAAATACTGTTTAGGGAATATGTGTTGGTCATAGGGTCCCTAGGCCCTCATCATAGAAGCATTTTTAAAAAATATTTTTCCTAAGTTTAAATTTGAAAACCGACACTTGATAGATTATAATAGTTAATAACTTTATTATCTCACACTATCAAATGTCACAGTTATCAATTATGGAAAGA
>Ga0172367_10004562_pt1 | contig 17183 bp, 10 predicted proteins | sample Lak10m_FD_114542 | JGI IMG/M metagenome (GOLD analysis project Ga0172367, IMG submission 114542) | Freshwater microbial communities from Kabuno Bay, South-Kivu, Congo - kab_022012_10m | ecosystem: Environmental > Aquatic > Freshwater > Lake | place: Democratic Republic of the Congo: South-Kivu...
ATGCAACTAGTGGTAATTTTAGCGGATCGGTTGATCCAACTGTATTAAATAATTTCCAATTAATTTTGGCACAAAATGCTTCTTTAATTGGTTATTACAACTTCTCTTTAAATCCTGCTGATAATAATTATATTACAAATGTATTTGGAAATGATGCTACAGTTGGTAATCAAGACGACCAAGTATCCGGTGCTAAAATTGAAGCTGCTTATTTATATAAAATATTTGAAGATTCAATTCAAAAAGTCAACGACGAATTGAATAGTGGTAATCCTGGTTGGAAAGTTTATGCTGCTACATTACCATCTGCTTCATTCGCAACCGGAGAAGTCTTGAAGTTTACAGATCAATATTCAACAAATCTTAATGCTGGTGATTCTCAGTATGGATTGACAAATGCAAGTACACCGTGGATACTTTCTCAAGGTATTGCTCCTTGGGGAACTACTTCCGACGGTGGAACTACAACTAAGTATCAATTGTTCAAAGTACACACATTGAGTGATGGTACTAATACTAATACTCAATATAAAATTGAAATTAGCAATGTAAAATTATCTAGTACAGTTGCCGGAAGTGATTGGGGTTCATTTACACTTTCCGTAAGAAAGTATAGTGATACTGATAAGAAACCAAAATATTTGGAAATCTTCCAAAACTTGAGTCTAGACCCAGATTCTTCAAACTTTATTGCTCGTAGAATCGGTGATAGATATAATTTTATTACTTTTTCAGGCAAGATAATCGAATTCGGTACATATACAAATTTAAGTAAGTATGTAAGAATTGAAATGGCAACAGTACCATATCCAGTTGCTGCTGTTCCTTATGGTAATGAAGCTTATGTAACTCCTCTCGGAAATACAATTGGAAATTATGTTCCAGTAGTACAATATAGCAAAGCAAGTATTTATGGATTAGCACCAGGTAAATATCCATCTGGAACTGTTATCAGTGACATTCCTCTTGGTGCAGATAGTGAATTGACTGCTTTATATCCAACAAGTTCAGTTAATGCAGGAGTAAAGAATGATACATCACAATATTTTGCTCCTCTTCCATTTGGTTCAACTGTAGGTTCAAATGTAGCATTTAGTTTAGAATCTACAAGTTCAAATGTAGGTACCGGTTCATTACTCGCTGCTTCATTGAGTGGTAGTATTCCTTCAACATATGATGCAACTAATGAATCTACATATGTCAAGATGCGTAAGTTCGTAGTAGGATTCCAAGGTGGATTTGATGGTCAATCACCAGCAATTCCAATTAAAGTTGGAAGTGATATTATCGCAGGTAATACACAAGGTTTAAATTGTACAAATATCAATAGTGCAGGTTCAATTGCTTACAAACAATGTGTAGGCGCTCTTGGAAATGCTGATGAATTTGACATCAACTTGATTGTAACTCCTGGTATTTTCCACGAACAACATAGTTATGTTACTGACTTAGTTACAGATATGTGTGAAGCCCGTGGTGATACATTCTATATTATGGATAACGTAGTATTTCCATCAAGTAACCAAACAGTAGGATTGATTGATGCAGCAGTAAATGATGTATCTACAATCGATAGTAGTTATGTTGCTACATATTATCCTTGGGTTAAAATTCTGGACACCAACTTAAATAAGATTGTAAGTGTACCTCCATCAGTAGTAATGCCAGCTATTTATGCTGCTAATGATAATTCTGCTGCTGAATGGTTTGCTCCAGCCGGTTTAAACCGTGGTGGAATCGCACAAGCAGTTCAAGTTCTAGATAGAACCACTCACAGTGAACGTGATACATTGTATGAAGGTCGTGTAAATCCAATCGCAGCATTCCCTGGTCAAGGTATTTGTGTATGGGGTCAAAAGACTCTACAAATCCAACCAAGTGCTCTTGATAGAGTAAATGTTCGTAGATTGTTAATCGCACTCAAGAAGTTCATTGCAAGTAGTAGTAAGTTCTTGGTCTTCGAACAAAATGTTGCTGCTACAAGAAACCGTTTCTTGAGTATCGTAAATCCATATTTGGAATCTGTACAACAACGCAGTGGATTGTACGCCTTCCAAGTTGTAATGGATGATACAAATAATACACCTGACTTGATTGATAGAAATATCCTTTACGGTCAAATCTATCTCCAACCAGCTAAGACTGCTGAATTCATCGTACTTGACTTCAATATATTGCCTACCGGAGCAGTTTTTCCAGGAGCTTAATTAAAATATAAACATATGAACCCCACTTAGAAATAAGTGGGGTTTTTTCTTTACTAAATCTATTTATATTATACGATGATTAAACTTGCTGACTTATTATTGGAAGCTCAATTGCCTTCTAGTGAACAAGATATGGATTTTTATGCTAAAAAGTATAAAAAGACCATTGATTATTTAAGAACAAAGAATAAAGTATTGTTATTAACTACTAGTAATAGATGGAGTGGTCATAAAGACGATGTGCCTAAAAGTAATCAACTGGCTATTAAAATTCAAGAACTATTAGGTAAAGAAAAAGTATCATTGATAGATACTACCAAATTAAATATAGTTCCGTGTGAGGGCAATGTATCGTCAAAATGGGGAAATCATTGTGGTACAAAAGATTCATCTTTAAAAGATAAAGAAAAAAATCCAACAGGAGAACATCGTTGTTGGGCTAGTATTAATAATAAGAACGACGAATTATGGAAAGTAAGTAAAGAATTATTTGAAAGTGATTGTGTATTATTTTTTGCAAGTGTTAGATGGGGACAAGCCAATGGTTTTTATCAGAAACTAATTGAAAGATTAACTTGGATTGAAAACAGACATTCTACGTTGGGAGAAAGTAATATTGTTAAAAATATTGATTCAGGGTTCATTGCAACTGGACAAAATTGGAATGGCAAAGATGTTACACAAACACAAAAAGAGGTACTTCAGTTTTTTGGATTCAAAACACCAGACCAATTATTTTGGAACTGGCAATTTACTGATAATAGTTTAGACGAAACTAAGAGTTCTTACAAAAAAGCAATACCAGTATTTGATAAAACATTCATAAAACCATATGACAAAGCTGAATAATTTAGAACATTTTTTGGTATCCAGTATATTAAATGAAGGCACTCGTATAGATCATGCAGAAGATTTAATATTTTGGGAAGGATCAAAAGGAGCAATTCGTTCAATCAAAAGTTTTATAGAACTAGAAAAAACTGGTTATAAAAATGTAACTCTTAAATGGGATGGTTCTCCCGCAGTTGTATTTGGAAGAAATGACGAAGGTAAATTTGTATTGACAGATAAAAGTGGATTTATAGCTAAAAGTTATAATGGCAGACCAACTTCACCGGAAGAATTGAAGCAAATGTTTTTAAACAGAGGTAAAAGCGTTAAAACAGATGAGTATAGATTATTTGTTCAAAATATGAAAGAAGCTTTTAGTGTATTTGAATTATCCGTTCCAAGTACATTTAGAGGATATTTCAAAGGAGATTTACTTTATTTTAAAACACCATCGATTGAAAACGGAAGATATGTATTCAAACCAAATATTGTAACGTATACCGTTGATGTAAATTCGGAACTAGGGAAGAAAATCTCTCAAAGTAAAGCTGCGGTTGTTGTACATAAAGAAGTAGACAGTTTTGGAAATGAAAGTGTAATAACTAATTACAACGTGTTTCAAGGTAATGAATTATTGGTAATACCACCTATTTCAGTAAATAGTGCGCCTTCAGTAGACGATAAACAATTAAAAGATATTGTGTCGTATGTTAATAAACATGCTAGAAATATAGATGATTTTATAAATCCAACAAAATTGGCTAGTTTAAAAATGACTAATTTCCCAGATATTTTATATAAATACTTAAATAGTAAAGTTGATACTGGATTGACAAATATTGGAGTCGATTTTCTAACGTGGATAGATCAGAGGAGTGATATTACAGGTGTAATGAAAAAGAAGATTACTGATTATGTTAATAGTAATCGTGATGGATTTGAATCTTTATGGAAAGTAGTTGTTGAAATAATGTCTGTTAAAGAAGAAATCATTAATCAAATAGACAATCAAGACAGTGAAATTAAATCATATATAGGCAATCAACCTGGCGGTGAAGGTTATGTATTCTCTGACCCGGAAGGTGATATAAAGTATGTTTCTCGTTCCAAATTCAGCGCAGCAAATAGAGCTGCGCATAAACAATCTATTGATGAAGGTGGATGGTTAAAACCAGAATTAACTTCAAAGACCGTTTTGACACCAGATACTATAGAAAAGGCAACAGATAAATTCAAATTTTTTTTGGATGATTTGAATAAGTTTTTGACTGATAAGTCATTAACTCCAATTAAAGATTATCAAGTACTGGGGTCGGCTGGTTATTATAAACAAGACAAAGAAGATAAAAAAGAAGTTACATATGGTGATATTGATGTAATGGTAGTTGTTCCAATTGAAAGTGCAGAAGAAAGTAGTAATAAAAAGAAGGAATACATTCAAAATGTAATTGAATTTATTGAAACCAGTGGACAGAATTATATTGATGTTGAAAGTGCTAAAAGGTCTGACGGTAAACAAATTGTAATAAATGTAGAAAATGACACTTGGGTTCAATTGGATTTATTATATACTACAAAGATATATAAAGATTGGTTTGCAGCTAGATTTACACCTGAGAGAGGTATAAAAGGATTTACAATGGGTGGGATGTATTCTGCCTTAGCAGAAGTTCTTAATATAAGAATTGGAGATACAGGAGTTAGAGCTAAATTTAAGGACGGTAAGATTGTATCTCCTATGTTAAGAAAAGATACTGTAGATAAGTTAATTTCTAATAGTCCAACTACATTTTTAAGAGATTTGGCAGACTTTTTAGCAGAATTATTTGGTAAAAAGATTACGACTGTAGACCCGAATTTAACTGCACATAGTGGTGTAAATCCAAATAGTGTAAAATTGAAAGACTTAACTACAGGTGTATTAGGATTTGCAAAGACACTTGATGTAAATGGAATATTGACTGATTTGGGATTTGATTATCAATCTTTTATTACCGCAATCAAAAACAAATATGCGGAAAAGATGGTTGAACAATATGCGAAAAAAGAAAAGAAAGCAACTACACCAGAAACACAAGCATCTATAGATAAAATTAAGAAACATGCTGATTTAGGAAATAAAATAGTTAATGATATTTTGAAAGAATTATTAATTACAGAAGGTGGAAATGCAGTTGCAGCAAATAGTGATTTACCAAAAGAATATTTAGAATCGACCATCAAAAATGGATTGAAGATGTGGAATCTAGATAAATTAAAGTATGAAATTATTGGTAATAAGTCAAAACCAATATTGGGAGATATTGACGTAGCTGTTTCTGTAGACCAATTAAATGAATTATTAGGTACAAATTATGATTATGATAAAAAAGGGTTTTATGAAAAATTGCAAAATTATGTAGAAACAAATAAACCAAATGTACCATCTCCGTCATTTAAAATTATTACTGGATTGGATCAATTACATTTGAATGTACCTATTATTGATGAAAATGGTAATCCTGTTAGATCTACAGAAACACCAAATGAAGATGGATATGTACAAATTGATTTGATGATTGGAAATCTTAATTTCATGATTAAATCTTTGTCAGGAGCACCAGAATCTAAACATAAAGCCGCATTAAGAAATATTCTATTAATGAATATTATGTCTCATAGTTATGAACCTACCGAAGATCCAAATAAACAAAAGAGATATCAAATGAATTGGAAAAAAGGTCTTCAAAGTGCAGATGTAATAACAAATGAAAAGGGTAAACAAGAAAAACAAAATATAAAAATTGTTTATACCGACATGGATGATGTTGCTAAATTTTTATTTGGCGATAATGTAACATTTAATGATATAAACAATTTAGAAAAACTAATTAAATTAGTAAAGGGTAACACTTTTCGTTATAAAAACAAAAGAACTGAAATCTTGAATGATTTCAAAAAAGAATTAGTCAGATTAAAAGTAAAGTTATGAAAAGAGCATCAGGAAAATCAATTTTTTATTTTTTTAATCATATTTATTCTATATGAATGAAAGGTCTATGTCTAATACAGGAATATATAAAATAAGAAATATTATTAATGACGACTGTTATATTGGAAGTGCATCGTATACTTTTAATAAACGATGGAATACACATAAACATCAATTAAAAAATAACAAACATCATTCTACAATTCTTCAAAGAGCGTGGAATAAATACGGAGAAAATAATTTTAAATTTGAAATTATAGAATATTGTAAACCAATCGAATGTTTAATAAAAGAACAACAATATTTAGACGATTTAAAACCAAAGTATAATATTCATCCTAATGCAAAAAGTCCGTTGGGAAGAAAACTTAAACCGAAAGATTGTAAAAAAATATCAGATAGAACAAGTGGTGAAAAAAATCCATTTTTTGGAAAACATCACATGGATGAAACTAAAAAAATACTTTCGGAAAAATTAAAAGGTAAGAATAAAGGAAAATTTTTAGCAGAAAAAAATCCGATGTATAAAAAAACGCATTCTAATGAAAATAGAAAAATAATGTCTATAGCTAGTAATCAATTTTGGAATAGTGAAGTAGGAATTAAATTAAAAGAAATTAAATCAAAAGAAAAATTAGGGAAGTCTAATCGATTTGCAAAAAAAGGATCGGAACACCCTAATTTTATTTCTACAATATATCAGTTTCTAAATAAACAATTAAATGAAGAATTCGTAGGAACAATGTTTGATTTTAGAAAAAAATATAAATTATGTTCGGATGTTTACTATCTATTGGATGGTAAAAAGAAAAAATATCAACAATATAAAGGATGGACTATAAGTTATGAGAAGTAATACAGGTAAAAATATTAAATTAAAAACGGGAAAATCTAATTTAGATATAGTAAAAAGTTATTTAAACGGTGAAAGAGCATTCATTCAAGTTGGATATGACCCAAATCTAAACAACAGTAAAAGAAAAGAAGGTGAAGAATGGGAAGATGGTCAAGGTAATAAATGGATTTGGAAAAATGGGAGTAAAAGAAAAGTATCTAAACTTGGAAAAATAAAGATTGATCAAAGATGTAGTATCTGTAATGCAGATATGAAATTTGGAAATTATCTTGATGATAGATTTTATCCTAAAACAGGTAAATGTTATGATTGTACCATTTCATTTGACAGCAAGTTAAAAGTATTAGGTGTATATGCTGACTATGAAAAGTATAAAATTTATAATAATGTACTTTCAGAAATGAGAGATTTTAAGAAAAATATTACAGACAGTATTGAATATTTAGAAAAAAATCCAGAAGAAAAATTACAATTTTTTAACGACGATGGCAGTCAAGAATTTTGGACAGATGATAGTGGACAAATACAAAAAGTATTAAGTGATTTGAAAAAAGATCTACAAGATGTAGAAGATAATATTAAAAAAGCTAATGAAGAATTAGCTAAAATTAATTATAATTCTGAAGTAGAACAAAAAGCCAAACAAATGGTTTTGGAAAAATTAAATAAATGAGTGTACCTAAAACTCTTAAAGAAGTAATTAAAGAGGAATACAAGAAATGTCTTGTAGATCCAATATATTTCATGAAGAAGTATGTTAAAATTCAACATCCTATTCGTGGAACTGTAAATTTTGATCTTTATAAGTTTCAAGAACATGCATTAACCGATTTGGTTAATTTTGATTTTAATATTATATTAAAGTCTAGACAGATGGGTATTAGTACATTAACTGCTGCATATAGTTTGTGGTTAATGATATTTCATAAAGACAAAAATATTCTTTGTATTAGTATTAACCAAGAAACTTCCAAAGAAATTGTTACCCGTGTTAGATTCGCAAATGATAATCTTCCTTCTTGGTTAAAAGTAAAAGAACAAGAAGATAATAGATTAAGTTTGAGATTAACAAACGGGTCTCAAATCAAAGCAGTATCTTCTGCTGGAACATCCGGTCGTTCTTCTTCATTGTCATTATTGATTATTGACGAAGCTGCATTCATTGATAACATTGAAGAAATATGGTTGTCTACACAATATACATTAAGTACTGGTGGTAAAGGTATTATATTAAGTACTCCAAATGGTGTAGGTAATTTCTTTCATCAAACTTGGGTAAAAGCAGAAGCTAAGGAAAATAAATTTAATACTATCAAACTTCCTTGGCACTTACATCCAGAAAGAGATCAAACTTGGAGAGATAAACAAACAGAATTATCCGGTGTAAAAGGTGCTGCTCAAGAATGTGATTGTGACTTTGCTACAACTGGTAATGGTATAGTTGACTTAACAACAATTGAATTTTATAAACAAAGTAAAGTAAAAGATCCAATTGAAATGCGTGGATTGGATCATGGTTATTGGATATGGGAATATCCAGATTATAGTAGAAATTACATAGTTAGTGCAGACGTTGCTAGAGGTGATGGTGCAGATTATAGTGCATTTCAAGTAATTGATGTAGAATCACTAACCCAAGTAGCGGAATATAAAGGTCAAATAGGAACTAAAGATTATGGTAATATGTTAGTTAGTGTTGCTACAGATTATAATAATGCTTTATTGATAGTAGAAAATGCAAATATAGGATGGGCAGTATTGCAACAAATAATAGATAGACAATATCCAAATACCTTTTATAGTAGTGCAGATTTGCAGTATGTAGATGTTGAAAAACAACTAACAAATAAAATTAATAGAGATGAAAAGAAAATGATACCTGGTTTTACTAATAGTCAAAAGACAAGACCATTATTAATTTCAAAATTAGAGAGTTATTTCAGAGAAAGGTCAGTAGAAGTAAGGTCAATAAGATTTTTAGATGAACTTTCCGTATTTATTTGGGATGGCAATAAAGTAGCTGCAATGAAAGGTTACAATGACGATTTGGTAATGGCAATGAGTATTGGATTATGGGTAAGAGATACTGCATTAAAATTAAGACAACAAAGTATGGATTTGAATAGATCTATGTTAGGTGGTATTACACGAATTGGAGTATCTCAAAATATTTATAAATCCAAGGTTATTGGCAGTGAAGAATCATGGACAATGCAAATTGGTAAAGTAACAGATAAAAAAGAAAACTTAACTTGGTTGTTGTAACATATTTATACATATAAAACTATGGCAAACGAAGAATTTCAAATATTAAAACAAAGATCTTTATATTCAAAATTAAAGAGACTTTTCTCTACTGATGCGGTAATTCGTAATATTGGTGGCAAGAAATTGAAGGTAGTAGATACAGACGAAGTGATGTATGCTACAGACCGTAATACTCTAAGAGATCGTTTTAATAGAATTAGAACGTCATCATATAATCAATATAGTAGAGATTTCACATTAAGTTATCAAGCATCTCGTATTGAACTATTTAGAGATTACGATTGCGTAGGACCAGATACGATTATACCTTTACCAGATGGCACCAAACCAACTATAGCTGAATTAACGGAGAGATATAAAGATAAACCACAAGAAAGATTTTATGTGTTTTCATACGATCACGAAACTGACAGCATAAAATTAGGCAAAGCGTATCATCCTAGAAAAAAGAAAGGAAAACGTCAAGGATATAAAGTCACATTTGATAACGGACAATTTGTAATAGCAAGTCTTAAACATCCGTTTATGATGCGTGACGGTACCTATAAACGAACATTTGAATTGCGTGTAGGCGATTCTGTTATGCCTTTTTATCAAAAAGAATACGGGTATAATAAACACGGATTTAACAGATATCGACGTTTGTATAATTTTTCAAAAGGATGGCAATCAGAACATAAAATTGTTGCTGAACAGTTTTATAGACCTCTTAAAAAAAATGAAGTGATTCATCACTTAGATATAAAAGGTTCTAATAATTTACCAGATAATTTATTAATAATGGATTGGAAAGAACACAAACGATATCACAGTGAATATAACAAGAATGTCTTATGGGGAGATAAAAATTACGAAACTCAACTTAATAAGTTGAAGTCACATCCTAACTATATAAATAGAAATTTTCATCATTGGGACGGTGAACGTTCTGGCGAAAACAATCCATTTTATGGAAAGACTCACTCAAACGAATCGAACCAGAAACGTTCAATTACATTGAAAAATGTATTCAAGAATAGAGATCAAACCGATGTCAAAAATCCAAAATATAGACACGATATAACGTTTGATAATGTAAAACAAAAAGCATTTGAATATTATAAAGAATATTCGAAGATTAACTTATGGGACTTCATAGAACATATTAATTGTGATCATTCCACTCTTCAAAACCGACTGAAAAAAGAAGGTCATGATTGGAAATCGTTTAAACAAAATATCGAGTCTACGCTTAATCATAAAATTGTATCCATTGAACAAATCGGTGAAGTTGATGTTTATGACGTAACCGTTGAAAAATATGAAAATTTTGCAACAGATAGTTGTTTCGTTTCAAACACAATGGATATGGACCCAATTATTGCATCTGCATTAGACATTTATGCGGATGAATGTGTTACTAAAAATGAATTGGGTGAGATTCTTGTAATACATTCAAGTAACGATAATATCAAACATATTCTTTATAATTTGTTTTATGATATTTTGAATATTGAATTTAACATGTGGAGTTGGACTAGAAATCTAGTAAAGTACGGTGATTTCTATTTAAAAATGTATATTAGTCCAGAATATGGTGTATACATGGTCGAACCAATTAGTGCATACAATGTTACCCGTGTTGAAAATAGTGATTTAACAAACAAAAATTATGTTAAATACCAAATTAATTTACCAGAAGGTGGTAGATTAGAAGAATTGGAAAACTATCAAATTGCACATTTCAGAATGATAAGTGATAGTAATTTTATTCCATATGGTAAGAGTATAATTGAAGGTGGTAGAAGAGTATGGAAACAATTGAGTCTAATGGAAGATGCAATGTTAATTCATCGTGTAATGCGTGCTCCAGAAAAGAGAATTTTTAAGGTAGATGTTGGTAATATTCCTCCATCCGAAGTCGATCAATATATGCAAAGATTGATGGATAAGATGAAAAAAGTACCATACATTGATGAAAAGACAGGTGATTACAATCTTCGTTTTAATCTTCAAAACATGGTAGAAGATTTTTATTTACCAGTTCGTGGAAGTGATAGTGGTACTAGTATTGAACCATTAAGTGGTATGGAATTTAATGGTATTGATGACATTGAATATCTTCGTAATAAGATGTTAGCTGCATTAAAGATTCCAAAGGCATTTTTGGGTTATGAAGAAGATTTAAGCGGTAAAGCCACTCTTGCAAGTGAAGATGTAAGATTTGCAAAGACTGTTAATAGAGTACAAAGAATTTTAATTAGTGAATTAAATAAGATTGCAATGGTTCATTTGTATGCTCAAGGGTATAAGGATGCTTCGTTAGTTGATTTTACATTGGAATTAACAAATCCATCGGTAATATTTGAAAAAGAAAAGATTGCTATTTGGCAAGATAAAGTAAATCTTTCCAAAGATATGATGGAAACTAAGTTATTTAGTAAGAAATGGATATATCATAATGTATTTAAAATTTCCGAGGAAGATGTTGATATTCAAAAGAATGACCTTGTTGAAGATGCTAAACAAACTTATAGATTTAAACAAATCGAAGACGAAGGTATCGATCCAGCCAAACCATTTAATAAGATTAAATCTGAAGAAGGCGGAGAATCAAGTGTCGGAGGCGAAACAGAAGGAGGAGAAACTAGTGGTGAAGCCGAAGCCGGTGGTGGAGAACCAGAAACTGGAGGAGGAGAAACTAGTGGTGGAGCCGAAGCTGGTGGTGAAGCTCCTGCATTAACTGAAAAATCATTTAGGGCTTATAAAAGACCCTCTCAAAAAGGTTCTCATAAAAAAAGAAAAGATACTACATTTGGTTACGATCCATTAGGAAGTAAAGAAAATGTTGCAAAATCTCAAACAGATCCAATTAGACAAGGATTTAAAACCAAATCTGTATTGAGTTTAGAAGGATTAAATGACTATTTAAAATCAACAAAGCAAATCAAAACGGAACTTTTAAAAGAAACAAAAAGTCTATCAATGTTAGACGAAAAAAATATTATTGAATAATCCATGTAAATAGTATACTAAAAATGATTTTTACTATAAATTTACTATATTTATAAAATAACGAAGATTAAATTATATGCACAAAGCTAAGCATTCAAAGTTTAGAAACACGGGAATATTGTTTGAATTGCTCACTCGACAAGTGACATCAGATATTCTGTCTGGAAAAGACGAGTCTTTTGCCAAGAATATTTTATTTAAATATTTTTCCGAAAATAAAGAATTAGGAAAAGAGTTACAATTGTATAACTTTTTAGTTAATGAAGTTGCTAAGGATGAAACACAAGCAGAAAAATATATTGAAATTGTATTAAAACAAAGAGACAAACTAAATCAAAAATCCTTATCTTCAGAAAAGTATAATTTAATCAAAGAAGTTAAAGAAGTTTATCCAATTAACGATTTATTTAAATCTAGTATTAAAAATTATAAAGTATTGGCATCAATATATAAAATTTTTGAAAATCATGTCAATAAAGATTCTAAATTTGATGTAAAAGAAATTGTTACATCAAGAACTTGCATCGTTGAAAATTTATGCGGTGTTAAAAAAGTAAATAAAGAAACTGAAGACGAATTAATCGGTGTTTATAAACAACAAAATGAAGAAGTTCGTCTTTTAAGTTATAAGATATTAGTAGAATCACTAAATGAAAAATATAAAGATTTAGATTCTAACCAAAAGAATTTATTAAAGGAATATATCAACAGTATTAGTAACACTAATTCATTAAAGAAGTTAATTGATGATGAAGTAACAAATGTTAAAAAACAATTAGCAGAATTGACTTCAAAGATTTCAGATGATGTCGTTAAAATTAAAATTAATGAAACTGTAAAACAACTTGATAATGTTAAGAAATTTAATCTCGTTAAAGACAATCAAGTAATGGTTCTATTGTTGTCATATGAATTGATAAAAGAAATTAAAAATCAACTTTAATATGGAAGAATCTAAAGAAATTATCAAGTCAGATGAATCTTTTAAACAAAAGATCAAAGAATTAATCAAACAAGTAATGGACGAAATCACTACTTCTGTTGCTGCAGGTAGTGGAGAAGGTTCTGCAGGTGTACCAAGAGTTCCAACGTGGGTATCAAAGAATAAAAAAGGAAGACCAGATGTAGCAACTGCACTTGGATATACTCTCGCAAAACCAGTAAATGAAGCCGCAGATCCAAACGCACAACAAAATCCTAATGCACAACAACCACAAGGTAGTGAACAAGGTCAAGGAGATCCAAATCTGTATGATGCAAAAAATGATTTAACCGATTTTGAAACAAGAGTATCACAATCCACTCTCCAAAATAAAGGTGAATTTCAAAATAAAATATTGAGCAAAATTGGAAATAAACAAGTCCAATTAAGAGCATCAAAAGGATATGGTCAACCAGAAAAAGACTATGTAGTTAATGTTTCTGGTGTAAGTATTGATTTTTACTATGAAAAGTATGTTATCATAATAAAAGGAAGAGAACAAGGTAAACAAAAAGAAAGTGAATACTTTGTAAAAGCACCATATCAAATTAGAATTTTAGGTAATGCAGTTGTTACACCTTCAGTAAGAAAGAAACAACAACAATCTCCAGTTGCACCTGTTGTAGCAACAAACACTGCAACAAAAGGAGTATAAAAATATGAGTAAAAAATTATTAGTAGATTGTATAACATTTGATGTAGATAAATCCGTACTCACTGAATCAATGGCAAAAGGTGGTCCATTGATTGTACAAGGTGTTTTGCAAAGAGCCGAAGCCAAAAACCAAAACGGTAGAGTTTACGGTAAAGAAATTTTATTGAGAGAAGCTCAAAAATATGATGAAAATTTCATCAAAGAAAGAAGAGCTCTCGGTGAATTAGATCATCCAGACAGTAGCGTTGTCAACTTAAAAAATGTAAGTCACAATGTTAAAAGAATGTACTGGAATGGTAATGATTTAATGGGCGAAGTTGAAATTTTAACTACACCAAGTGGTAATATTTTGAAACAACTACTTAATTGTGGAATTAAATTAGGAATTAGTTCTAGAGGTATGGGAAGTGTTAAGAAAAATGTACACGAAGGCACTGATGAGGTTCAAGATGATTTTGAATTGATTGCATTTGACTTTGTTAGCAATCCATCTACTAAAGGTGCATTTATGTTTCCATCTGGAGAACAATCTTTACAAGAAGGAGTTGTAAAAAACCCATTAACAAACAAATGGGAAAAAGTAGAAGATTTAATCAGAGACATTTTAGGAGAAATTAAATAATATGAATGACATTCTTATTGAAAATATTAAATTAAAATCGGATTTAGAATATGATATTTTATTTGAATCCAAAGAATATTACGGATTAGATGTCGAAACAAAGTCGTTTTTAAAAGAATGTTATGATATTGGTGTAAATCGTTCTATATATTTACATCAACAAGATCAAACATTACTTGAAAGTATTGATGAAGGATTATGGGATCGTTTTAAAGCAGGCGCCGCTCGTTTTGGACAAGGATTAAAAAATGTGTCTGGTATAGGCACACCAACTACAGATAGTAAAGATGCTGGCGTTGAGTCTTTATTAAATAGTTTTAAAACAAAATGGTCAAAAGCTCCAAAGGCACAAACATCACCTACGACATCTGGAGGGAATCAAAAAATTGGTGATGAATTAACAAAAGATATAGAAAAAATAGACAATGCATCTAAGATTAGTACTACACCTCCTCCTTCACCACAACAAGCTGCATCAATTGTTCAACAAAGTAATGCTCCTAAAGGATTAAAAGATAAAATTTTAACGGCTATTCGTGAAAATCCTGGTAAAGTTAAATTTTTATTAGGTGTTTTATCATTTGGTGCTGGTGTTGCCGCTGCTGCTGCTACTGGTGGTAATCCGTTAGTAGGTAAAGCCGCTGGAGCATTAATTAATGGTATAGGTAATGCAGCATTGGCTAAAATTCAAGGTCGTGGTACTGGTGATGCTGTAATGTCCGGTGTCGGCGGTGCTTTAGCTGGTGCATCTTTAGCAAGTTTAGGTGCAGGTGCTACTAATTTATTAGGATCTGCAGCGGAACAAGGAATTGATATGGTAATGGGTACAGACGGAAGTGCATTGCCTGTAACAAAGACTGCAACACCTTTTCCTGGTACTAGACCTGAAGATATTGTTCCTGGTAGTGCAAATGATCCAAATCAAGGAATGTATCAAGGAAATCCAGCTTCTGCTGGACCAGGTAACTGGCAATCAGGCGCAATAGCACCAGAAGATCAAAGATTGCCTGATACTGAAGCACCAGATACAAATCAATATGATGCACAAGGTAATAGAATTTATCCACAACAAGGATTTGCTGACACTAGTGATGCAAATAGTCCTGAAGTACAAGTTACACAACAACAAAGTGCAGTATCCCCAGAAGATACATTTGCTGATACCAGTGATGCAAATAGTCCTGAAGTACAAGCAACACAACAACAAGTTGCAAATACTCCACAAGGCACTGCACAACCAAGATTTAAATCAGCATTAAGTCCAAGAGATGCAAGAGTTGCATTCGATAGATCTAGAGGAGTAATTAGAGAAGAAAAAATGTTTGTTAAATCTTATAATAACACATATACACTTAAAAAGTCTTTAAATGAAACAATAGAAGAAAAATGGAATGAATCTGTAGAAGAAACAATTGATGAAGTATTAAGTTCCGAACAACAAAAAGTATATAATGAATTTTTGGCAGATTTAGGTAAAATGTTTAAAATACAACCTGGTCAAGTAATTGACTTTATGCAAAGTCAAGGAGAAAGATTTAAAAATGTTCTTGATTTTTTAAATGCAGAAGTTAATCCTTCTATTAGTGGTGCACAGCCAGTTGTTCCAGTTGTTCCAACTCCTGGTGCAGGTGGACTTCCACAAATTACGCCACAACTTCAACTTGATGTTGATACGAAGATTAAAACATTATTGTCAGGTCTTACAATTATAAATCCAAAAGTTCAAAAATTATTAAAAAGAAATCCAACAACAAAAGTTGCCGGGAATACATCAAGTTATGTATTTAGATTGACCAATACAGGCGATATTGCATTTATTATTAAAGGTTGGATTGGTCAAACACCATTTTTATATCAAGATAAACCAACCGTAGCTCAACAAAATGCTCAAAAAGTATTAGTTAAAGAAATTGCATATAAACCAATTGATAAATTGAAAAATAATTTTATTGTTCAATTATCAAAAAATTTAGCACTATATTATAGTAAATTACCACAATTAGCTGGTCAATTAAAACAAAATCAACTTGAAATTGTAATAAGTAATTATTTGACTCAATCTGCCAAAACAAATCCTAGTTTTAATAAATTATTTACTAGTGTATTAACATTATTGGATAGTGTATCTAATAGAATGAAACTAAGTAGAACTAAACCAAAACAAATTTGGATTGGTATTACTAGTAAAGGAATGGGATTATTTACCGATTTACCATCCAAGAAAAAAGTTCAACCAGATAAACCTCAAGCAGATAAACCTCAAGCAGGTAAACCTCAAGCAGGTAAACCTCAACTAGGTAAACCTCAAGCAGTAAAAGGTAAACCAGTAAAAGGTAAACCTCAAGCAGTTCAACCAACAGGTGTTGTTGGTAAAAATCCATAACATTTTTAAATTAGTGTAATATTTATATCATATGATTAAATTATCTGAAATAGCAGAAACATTGGGTTTAAAACAACAACCACAATCTGCACCACAACAACCACAAGCTGTTGGTGAATCACCTGCTCCTATTAAAACACTTACTAAGGAAGAAAAGAAAGCTCTTTACGAATTGGTAAATAATTATAATGAATATGGTAAGATTTTATATGAATATCATCAATTGATGAAGGTAGCAGAGAACATTGATAAAATCTCTCAATATGCAGAAACCTATGCATTGAATGAATGTGGTGACTGGATGCAAGAAAATACCGCAGTTCGTCATTTCAAAGAATTGAAGAAGATGTCTGAAGCATTTAAGAAAACTGCTTCTAAATGTCAACAACAAAATAATGAAATGGTAAGTTTATA
>Ga0172367_10004563_pt1 | contig 17182 bp, 16 predicted proteins | sample Lak10m_FD_114542 | JGI IMG/M metagenome (GOLD analysis project Ga0172367, IMG submission 114542) | Freshwater microbial communities from Kabuno Bay, South-Kivu, Congo - kab_022012_10m | ecosystem: Environmental > Aquatic > Freshwater > Lake | place: Democratic Republic of the Congo: South-Kivu...
ACTACTACGCACCTACTATACTGCGTATTAGACCAGATATGCGCATAGCCCGCACTGAAGTTTTCGGACCAGTGCTAAGTGTAATCGAGATCTCAGCCAAGTCACGAGCTGACTGCCTCAAGCAAGCTATGGCTATAGCCAACGCCACTGACTATGGGCTGTCTAGCTCTATCTACACCCGCGATATAAACCTAGCTATGCAAGCTGCTAGTAGCTTTGAGACGGGGCTTGTCTATATTAACGCTCCTACTATAGGGGCTGAGTGCGGCGGTGCTAGTCTTTTTGGTGGCTGGAAGACTACCGGCAATGGTAGCCGCGAAGGTGGAGTTACTGCTCTAGATACTTACACTCAATACAAAACCATATCTATAGATTATTCTGGGCACTTGCAGCGCGCGCAGATAGACTAGGCGCCGCCAGCTTCTGCTTAGCCAGAGCATCTATATCACGCACTTGCATATTAGCTATATCTTCAGCAGCTATACCTCGCACACGCGCTTGAGCGATACGATCCTCGACTATAGAATTAAGCTCGGGATAACTCTGCGCAAGCAGCTTAAGCTCAGCTACAGTCATAGAGCCGGCTTGAGCTTTAGCAGCAGAAATCACAGCAGCCTTATCCTCTTCGTGATTTAGATATTCTTGTTTAAGACCCAGCTGCAATTTAGCTGAGCGAATACTATTCTGTATCGCCTGCAGCGAGCTTGGATCGCCAGCACTAGCGAGCATGAGACTTGCCTTGCGCTCTTCCAGAATAGCAGCCTGATGCTCTTGCATCTCCTCTTCAGTTTTGTAAAAACTAGCCTGACCAGTAGTCGGATCATAAGCGACAAATTCACGCGAGAAGTAATCATCTTGAAAAAACTTTGAGCTAGATCTCTGGAATGAATCTCGCTTAGCTTCAGTCTTAGGCGCAGCATCTTCAGCAGGCTTGGTGGCAGCGACTTGCATGGGCGCAGCTATATGACTATTAGCTTGGGTTTTAATTTCTGCCCGCATAACCTATGCTACGCAGCCAAGGTTAAGCCTGGGTTAAGACTTTGCAGATAGGCTCCCTAACAGTTGTTTAAGATCGGCAACTGTATGCTTAGTATCATCGAGACTAAAACCAAGACCCACAAGCAGCTTCTCATGCTCGTGATTATCAAGCGAGAAGCCGGGCAGCTCAGAAGCAGCTTTGCGCTTCTGGGCGATAGACATCTTGGCAGCATCTGACTTAAGAGCGTCTCTGTATAAATCCTGCCAATAAGCATCAAGCTTATCGAGACTCTTGCCGTAAACCGACTTAGTGATGCGAGCAACGGCTTCAGCACTACCACTACTTGCTATTAATAAATCTAATACACGCTGCTTACGTTTCTCTTCTGCTCTCTCTTCAGCACTAAGCAAGTCATGCTCAGTTTCTTCTAGACTGTGACTAAGCTTACGCCATATATTATCCAGAAACATATTATCCTCCCGCCCTTATAGTCATATAAGGTAGATAAACTGCTAGAATTGACAGGGAATGACGGGCAAAGACAAAACAAAACTCTGGGGAGGACTCACTAGCGGCACTACAGCAGCTATTCTCGATGAGTTCAACGCTAGTATAGGCTTTGACTACAGACTCTACGCTCAGGACATTATAGGCAGCAAGGCTCACGCCAAGATGTTATCTGAAGTGGGTGTAATATCCAAAGACGAAGCCTTCGAGATAACTAGGGGCCTAGATATTATCCAAGAAGAGATCGAAGCTGATACCCAGAGCTGGGTGCAGGCACGGCTAAGAGACGAGGATATACATATGGCTATAGAGCGCAGGCTCACTGAACTTATCGGTGACGCTGGACGCAAACTACATAGCGCACGCAGCCGCAATGACCAAGTCGCGTTAGATCTTAGACTTTGGCTCAGAGACGAACTTAAAAGCACGCTTAAATTAGTTAACGAACTAAGAGAGACACTTATTAGTAAAGCAGACAATGACATCAACCATATACTACCCGGCTACACTCACTTGCAGCACGCACAACCAATATCACTAGGGCATTACTGGCTGGCGCATGAAGCTAAGCTTGCGCGCGACAGTTCGCGCTTGCAGGATTGTTATCAGCGCATGAACGTCAATCCCCTAGGATCTGGCGCTCTCTCGGGCACTAGCTGTCCTATAGATAGAGAGAGCACTACGCGCGCACTAGGTTTCACTAGGCCTAGCGAGAATAGCCTCGATGCTGTCTCAGACAGAGACTATGTCGCAGAGTATGAGTTCAGCATCTCTATGATTATGGTGCATCTCTCACAGCTAGCCGAGGAGATGATACTTTGGAGCACGCGCGAATTCAGTTTCATCGAGATAGCCGACGAGTTCGCCACCGGCAGCAGTATGATGCCACAGAAGAAGAACCCAGATATCCCCGAGCTAGTGCGCGGCAAAACTGGACGCGTAATAGGTTCACTGCAAGCACTACTAGTAACGCTCAAAGGTCTGCCACTAGCCTACAATAAAGATCTTCAAGAAGACAAAGAAATGTTATTCCAGGCTAACGATACAGTGCAGATCTGCCTGCGTATCACTAGAGAGTTCCTTGAACATATCAAAGCTAATAAAGAACGGATGCATGAAGCGATATACCACAGCTATGCAGATGCCACGGACGCTGCTGAATACTTAGTACGCAAAGGTGTGCCCTTTAGAGTAGCCTACGAAGCAGTCGGCAAGGCAGTTCGCTACGCAATAGAACGCAAACGCTACCTTAAGGAGTTGAGCGTATCCGAGTGGGCAGATATGCACCAGTCCTTCACCGAAGATATGGAAGATCTCTTGAAGCCAGAAGCACTAGTAGATAGCCGCAGAGTCACTGGCGGTACTGCGCGCAGCGAAGTTCTTAAGGCTATTAATTTTGCGCGCGCGAGATTAAGCGAGGATTATGCTGCTTAGACCAAGAAGACTTAGACGCAACCAGCATATTAGAGATCTGGTGCAAGAGACACACCTAAGGATAGAAGACTTCATCTATCCCATGTTCGTCATAGAGTCAGCTAAATCCTCAAAGATGTACTCAACTGAGATCAAGTCTATGCCGGGGATACAGAGATATGGCATCGACGCCCTGCTCGCTGAAATAGAAACCGTAATGAAATTAGGTGTAAGAGCTATAGCACTATTCCCAGTGATAGATCCTGCGCTCAAGAACTTAGAAGCGACAGAAGCTTATAACCCCAATGGACTTACCCAAAGAGCTGTTCGCGCAATTAAAGCAAGATTCCCAGAACTTGTAGTAGTAACCGATGTCGCCCTAGATCCTTATACTAGCCACGGTCATGATGGTTTGCTCGGGCTGCCGCTAAACCCCAGTCGCCGTAAGCTTCATGATGAATACAGCAAGCAAGCCGAAATCAAACAAACCGAAGCCGAACTACTTAATGACATAACAGTAGCTGCGCTCGCCAAGATGGCAATAGTGCAAGCAGAGGCTGGCTCAGATATAGTGGCGCCCTCAGATATGATGGACGGGCGAGTAGGCGCTATTCGCGCGGCATTAGATACAGTAGGCTTCCAAGATGTAAGCATAATGTCTTATACCGCCAAATACGCATCATGCATGTACGCGCCGTTTAGAGACGCACTAGGCTCGCTTGGATCCAAGCAGATGACAGATATAGATACAGACTACCCTAGCGATGAGCCCTTACAGATACATCCAGAAGCGCCGCGCATGTTAATCCCCAAAGACAAAAAATCTTATCAAATGAACCCAGCCAACTCGCGCGAAGCGTTTAGAGAACTGCAACTCGATCTAAACGAAGGCGCTGATATAGTCATGGTCAAACCTGCTGGCATGTATCTGGATATAATCAGCAAATTCAAATCACAGTCACCAGTGCCGGTTGCTGCCTATCAAGTTAGCGGCGAATACGCCATGATACATGCAGCAGCTTCTCAAGGCTTAGTAGATCTTAACCTAGCTACTTGGGAATCGCTAATAGCGATCAAGCGCGCTGGCGCCGATATTATACTTAGCTATTTTGTGAAGTCGTTTAGTAAGCAATAGGCGTTATTGCCAGCGTAGCCGCCTGTCATTGCGAGCACAGCGAAGCAATCCAAATCAAGCAAATAACATTAACCAAACCTTAACCCCCATGTGATATTACCTAGTTATGAAAATACGGGACACAGGCAACCTACAAGGAAGACAAGAACTTAGGCAACAGCAAAGAAGTGATAGACAAGAATTACGCAAGTCCAACCTGCAAGCAAAAATTGCTAACTCAAAGTCAAAAGTAGCTAGCTCGAGACTAGAACAAGTAGCTTCACCAAAATCAAAAATAATAGAAGATATTAGATCTGATATCAGTAGCTCTACAGGAGGAAATCCAAATCAAGAATTGATCAACAATCTAGCTAAAGAGAATCAATACTCTAAGCAAATGGGTGAAGATTTCACCAATCTAACAACAAGCCTTAATCAATATCAAAAAGAACTTGAGCAAAGCAATATCGATGATCCAGCCATAAGAGACGCAATGGCAAGAACCACTAGCCAGCAAGCAAACAGTACAGAAGCAACGCAATTCTGGAATGAAGAGTCTAGATTTACAGAAGCACTTAGCAATAATCTTAAAACAAATCCCTATGTCTTTATTGGCAAACCAGAGAATAAAGAGATGTTCAAACAGCTGCTAGCAATGCACGCAGTCTATAGCAATGAAATAAGTGACTTAACTTCAGCTGGTATCGAGGATCCAAATATTCGAGATCGTTATCAAGATACACATAATAAAAATGAGATCAATAAGTATCAATTACTATTCCTAGCTAAAGGTGGCAATCTGAAAGATCTAGAAAAGCTAGACTGTGCTTCACAATTAGTTAGCTACCCAAAATCAATGGCTGCACAATTTAGTCAACTGGGCAAAGTTTTGCAAAACGAAATGAGGGATCTCAAGTCTGCTGGACTGGATGATCCGGTTATTAAACAAAGAGCTAATGAAGTTAGCACTCTAGTCAAAAATACTAATGAGGCAAAGGAGTTCTGGGTTGACGAACAAAAATTTGGTCAAAAAGTAATGAAGGCGCTAAGCGACCCTGCTAATGGTATCTACAAAGACCCTCAGAAAAAAGCAGAGCTAGATCAGTACATTAAACTACAAAGCACACTACAGAATGAAATGAGCGATTTAATTAGTGCTGGCACTGACGATCCAAGCATCAGAAGTCAAAGAACAGCACTAAAGAAACAGATGGAATCAGTAAAACGAGAGATAAGTAGCAGGCTAGCATAGAGTGGTGGTCAGAGGCAGAATTGAACTGCCGACACGAGGATTTTCAGTCCTCTGCTCTACCGACTGAGCTATCTGACCGCGAGCGAACTTGATATTAGCATAAGAATTTTTCAAGCCAAATATAATTAATATAAAATCTCAGCCACTGCTCAGGCTTTTGGGTACTTTGCGGCTCAGCGTTTCCGTGTTAGCTTATAAGAGTAACCATGGAATACATAAGTACACATTCATTATCTTTAATACTCTGGGTGCTAACTATTGGCGCACTGATTATCAGCTTCGCCCCACTCTGCGAGCGCAAAGCTAGAACCGTCGCACTGCTTAGCAGCTTAGGAGCGCTAATCATAACGCTAGTACAGTATTTCAAACTGTTTGACCCTGCCAAAACAGGCACTCAATTAATTGAGACTTATAACTGGATCGGCAATATCAAATTCGCCCTTGGCGTCGATGGGCTGGGCTACTCGATGATATTACTTATGGGCATATTATTGCCATGCGCTATTATCGCCAGCAAACCTATCGCCGAGCAACAAAAACCACGCCTATATTATGCTTTGATACTTTTCTTAGCTATCGCTGTTAACACCGTGTTTATGGCTAAGGACATATTCTTATTCTTCCTTGCTTGGGAGCTAGAGCTAGTGCCGATGTATTTCTTAATCGTCATTTGGGGTTCTAAGAACCGCAACTACGCTGCGATGAAATTCCTTATCTATACTTTTGCTGCTGGAGTACTTTTATTATTAGGTTTCTTCGGCTTGCTTGCAGCGACAGGTTTTGCGAGTTTCGACATGGTTGAACTTGCTAAGCTCGCTAACGGACTGAGCCCAGCAGTGCAAACGGCTATCTTCGTGCCTATCGCTCTATGCTTCTTAGTTAAGTTACCGTCGGCACCCTTCCACACTTGGCTACCAGACGCGCACGTAGAGGCGCCAACTCCAGTATCTATGCTACTTGCAGGCATCTTGTTGAAGATGGGCTGTTATGGACTTTTGCGCTTCGGCTTAGAGTTCTTCCCGGCTGTAGTGGTGAAGTACGCAGGATTCCTTGCTGTACTAGGCGCATTCAATATTATTTACGCAGCTTACGTCGCACTAATCCAGACAGATTTCAAAAAAATCATCGCTTATTCAAGCGTCTCGCATATGGGTTTTATAACTCTAGGTTTAGCGTCTCTTAATAGCGCAGGCTATACTGGTGCAGCCTACCAAATGTTCTCGCACGGACTCATATCAGCCGCTCTGTTCATGCTAGTAGGCATGATCTACGAGCGCACTCACACTCGTGAGCTAAGTGATTTTGGCGGACTAGCCAAAGTAATGCCAAGAGTCTTTTTCGTCTTCTTACTTGCTTGCATGGCTAATCTAGGCTTGCCGGGGTTATCAGGTTTCGTCGGTGAGTCATTAGTGTTTTACGGCGCTTATACAGCTTCGCTGGGCACTGATGTATTCAAGATCGCCACAGCTGTAGCTGCTCTAGGTGTAGTACTGACAGCAGCCTATATGCTCTGGACTAATCAGAGAGTATTCTACGGCGAGATGAATCCACGCTGGGCAGCTCTCAAAGATGCTCGCGCAGCAGAACTTGTGGTGTTAGCTATCTTATTAGGACTTGCACTTGTCTATGGTTTATATCCAAAGTTTATAAGTGTACTATTCGAGCCGGAGCTTAATGGGCTGGCGTATTATAGTTCTAAGCTACTAGGCTAAGTAGTATAATTGCCCAATGGATTGCTTCGTCACTCCGTTCCTCGCAATGACTATGAAGACTATTAGCATCGCGCACAGCCCAGACTCTGACGACGCGTTCATGTTCTACGCTATGCGCTACGGCAAAATAGCTCTGCCTGAAGAGCTAGAGTTTAGCTACGCAAGCGCAGAAATAGAAGAGCTTAACCAAGCTGCTCTTAAACATGAAGCAGCTGATATTTGTGCGCTGTCATTTCATGCTTATGCCTATGTCGCTGATCAGTACCAAATACTTAGAAGCGGCGCTTCGATGGCGGGCAAGAATTATGGACCGCGGTTGGTAGCTAAAAGCGTCATCCTGAGCGAAGCGAAAGGATCCCTTACGCCTCGCAATGACAGGTTGCGCATCGCCATCCCCGGCAAACTAACTAGCGCATATTTAGTGCTGCAAATATACTACAAACAACTCGGCATAGAGTTCACGCCTATATTCTGCAAGTTCGATGAAGTCTTCGATCTGCTTGAACGCGGCGAAGTAGATGCTAGTCTCCTAATCCACGAGTCGCAGCTTAAATACCAAGAGCTAGGATATTCTCTATTAGTGGATCTTGGCGCATGGTGGCATCAGATGAGCGGCGGACTAAGTATGCCGCTGGGCTGCAATGCTATTCGCAGAGATCTGCCACAGAAGAACAAACTAGCTAAATTAATGCATGACTCTATTAAATGGGGCCTCGCTAACCTTGATGAGACTTTAGACTACGCGCGCAAATTCGCTGCTAATGAGCTTGACGATGCTAAAGCGCGCGAATATATATCAATGTATGTTAATGCGCAGACTCTAAGACTCAGTGATGATGATACTAAATCTATTGAACTAATGTATGAGCTTGCCGCAAACTTCAAGTTACTAGCAAATAAAAATATCAATATCAAACCTGTATAGAATTGATAGATTGCTTCGTCGCTAACGCTCCTTACAATGACGAAACATGTCATTGCGAGCGAAGTGAAGCAATCCACCACCTAGATACTAGCGAGTCCACGAAAATAACTCACACACTTATCTAAGCCCTCATTAAGAGTGATTTTAGGCTCCCAGTTAAGAAGTTTACGCGCACGTGATATATCGGGCTGTCTCTGTTTAGGGTCGTCCTCTGGTAGCGGCTTAAATATTATGCGCGAAGATGATTTAGTGAAGTCGCGAATCTTCTCAGCAAGCTCTAGAAGCGTCATCTCAACCGGGTTACCGAGGTTCACCGGCTGGTGATAATCTACAGCCATAAGTCTTACTATAGCTTCGACAAGATCTGTTACATACTGGAAACTGCGCGTCTGCGAGCCATCACCGAATACTGATATATCTTCATTACGAAGTGCTTGATTAATAAAAGTACATATCGCCCTGCCATCATCAGCACGCATCCTAGGACCATAGGTATTAAAAATACGAATAATGCGAGTATCTAAACCGTGCTTGTTATGATACGCCATAGTTATAGCTTCAGCGAAACGCTTGGACTCATCATAGACGCCGCGCGGACCGATGGGATTGACGTTACCGTAATATTCTTCTGGCTGTGGGTGCACTAGAGGATCACCATAGACTTCAGAGGTGCTCGCCAAAAAAAACTTCGCGCGCTTATCCAGCGCCACACCAAGTGCGTTATGAGTACCGAGGCTGCCGACCTTGAGGATAGGAATAGCTAGCTTATCGAAATCCACGGGACTAGCTGGACTAGCAAAATGCATCACCCAATCAAGCTTGCCTTCTATACGAATAAACTCAGAAACATTATGATCTACAAAACTGAATCTGGGATTAGCTTCCAGATGCTTAATGTTATCGTAGTGACCTGTAACTAGGTTATCCAGAACTATAACTTCATGCCCGTCAGTGAGTAGCCGCTCAGCTAGATGCGAACCTATAAATCCAGCGCCGCCTGTAAGAAGTATACGCATTAGTGTCTACCTATACCTATATAATTAAAGCCCATCGCTTTAAGCTCGCGCGGCTCATATTGATTACGACCATCGATGAAAATATTGCCATTCATCTTCTCTAGTAGTTTTTTCATAGGTAGGTTCTTGTATTCGTCCCACTCTGTAACTAAGACTAGAGCATCTAATCCATCGACAAGCTCATCTACTGAGGCTGCATAGTGAATATCCAGATCTGGATTCTGCGTCCTAGCATGACTCATAGCTATAGGGTCTATCGCTCTTACTAGTGCGCCCATCTTAGTTAGGGCTCTTGCTATATCCAGCGCAGGCGCGTCGCGAAGGTCATCAGTATTAGGTTTGAAGGCTAGACCCAAGAGACCAATTTTTTTGCCTTTGACTATCTTCAGCTCTTGCTGCAAGCGCTTGACCACCAGATCGCGCTGCTTATAATTAACAGTTTTAGATGCCTCCAAAAGCTCAGGGTGATAATCATACTCTTCAGCTATTTTGATTATCGCCTGCACGTCTTTACCGAAGCAGCTACCGCCCCAGCCTATGCCGGCATTGAGGAATTTATTACCGATGCGGCTATCACTACCGATACCATGCATCACTTCTGTTACATCAGCGCCGACTAGATCGCAGATATTAGCGATCTGGTTAGCGAAGCTGATCTTCATGGCTAGAAACGCGTTAGCACTATATTTGATCATCTCAGCACTAGTAATATCAGTACTGATCAGCAGCACCTCACCAAAACCCTCTGGGCGCTTGCAAAACACCGGCGCTGCGAATTTCTGCGACTGCAATTTCTCGTAGAGTTTCTCCATGCGCGCAAGAGTAGTATCGTCATCAGCACCAACAACTATGCGATCTGGATAGAGCGTATCAAATATCGCCGAGCCCTCTCTTAAGAACTCTGGATTAGAAGCGACAGTAAAAGCCACTGCCTGAGTCTCTTTGGATCCAGTCGTCGTTGTGAGCACGCGCTCACGCACTCCGCGCTCAACTAGCATGCGCACCCAGTTTCCTGAACCTACAGGCACTGTGGATTTATTAATCACCACCGCGCCATCACTAAGATACTGTCCTATAGTAGTAGCAGCAGACTCTAGATAGCTAAGATTCGCTTCGCCGTTCTCTTTAGGCGGAGTGCCAACTGCGATGAATATAAACTCGCTATTAGTGATAGCCTCTTGAGGCTTGGTTGTGAATAATGGCTTATTAGGCGCAAGATCTAATAATTCCTTGAGCCCCGGCTCATATATAGGTATCTCACCAGCGTTAAGCTTAGCGATGCGCTCAGCGTTGATATCAAGACAACTAACCTCATGCCCCAAGAAGGAGAAGGTCGCCGCCGTAACTAGTCCTACATATCCTGTGCCTATTACTGATACTTTCATTTAGATCAATATAGTAGGATAGCACTAAAATATTTTGATAAGTACTGCTAGTACGGTTATAGTAAAGCCAGCAAGAGCACCCATCTTGAGGGTTAAGCTACTCTCAAGTTCTTTCATAGAAGCATGAATCCTAAGCTCTAACTCCTTAATATCTCGCTTAAGCGAAAACTCTGACTCACGTTGGTCACGCTTAGTCACAAGCTGACTTTCAATAAGTTCAAGCATAACCTCAGCTTGAACCTCTGCCTGCTTCTCAGGCACGCCAACAGCCTTAAGCTTGCGCACATAAGATAAACTGTTAAATGGTAGCGCTTCACCCATATAAATGTATTATACCACAAGCAGATTAATTTGAAACATTAAGATTAGCAAGAATAGACAAAACTCTTGTTTAGTACCATTAACGTGATGTCATATCAAGAATGTATCCTCGCCTCCGCCTCGCCTCGCCGCCACGAGATACTTAGTTGGCTAGGCATAGAACACACCGTTATCCCTAGTAAGGCTGAGGAGCCGCGGATAACTAATGTAGAAAATCTGATTCAAGTATCAGAGTTTAAGGCTAAGGATGTCTATGCGCAACAGCTCGTCATTGCGAGCGAAGCGAAGCCGTCCACAACTGGCTGGCTTATTTTAGCCGCTGACACCATTGTCTACACATCAGCTACGCGCATATTAGGCAAACCACGTGACGCAGCAGAAGCCGCCAGTATGCTTGAAGAACTATCAGGTAATAAGCACCAAGTATCAACTGCTATCACGCTAATGCAACCAGACGGCACTATGCGCTCAGCCGTCGAAACAACAGTTATATACTTTCGCCAGCTAAGCCGCAAGGAAATCCAAAACTATATAGCAGAATATAAGCCCTACGATAAGGCAGGTGCCTATGCTATTCAAGAACCAGCCTCACTATTCATAGAGCGCATAGAGGGCTGCTACAGTAATGTAGTGGGGCTACCTGTAGCGCTATTGCTTAAAACCCTTGAACAATACTATTCAACAAGGTGATATTATCTAGTGCATGATCGGTCTTGATCAACTAATAAAAAGACTAGAAACACAATTAGGTCGAACAGCAAGACTTGCAACTGCACTTAGAACACTTAAGGCTAAGACAAGTACAGACCCAAACAGCCAAGCTATTAAAGAGTTAGAAGGAGAATTAGAGGCTCTTAAATTAATATCAAATGCAGCATCGTGGACTCAAACAAGAAAATTATTTTTAAGTAACTTGCATCCAGATATTTATGCAACAAACAATCCAAAAGCTACAGAACAAGACAGAAAGGCAGCCGAATTAATATGCCAAAAGGTAACCGAAATTCCTCACGAACAAAACAATGAAACAGATCCACTAGAATTAAGACTTCAAAAACAGCAAATAAGGAAGGATGAAAAAAGACAAACAGATATCACCCGCCTAGAAGAGATCTTAAAACCAGAGAGCAAAGCTAATTTAGAACAACTCAATTACAGTTTAAGACAAGTATTAGAAAGTGACCCACAAGTAGATCTTGATCTATATAAAGCAAGAATATACAGCACTATAAATCGTTTCTACCGGGCCAATGCTAAAACAGAAAAACATGACAATAACAGGATTGAACTTATAAACTTACAAAAACTTACCCATATAGCCGATGATGAATTAGCGGAAAACTGCTTAGTCGTAGATCTCACGCTGAGTAAAGTAAAAGATTTACTAGCTTTGGCTGAATTAAATAGCTCATATGAATCAAGATCAATATTTATTACACAATTAAACAAAATATTTCAACAAATTATGCAAAAGCTTGTCAGGCTAACTGACCTAGAAGATATTCCAAACCTAGACCTTAGAATTGCAAGCAAAATATATGATAAAAGAAAGCGAGTCTGTCCCCTAAACCCTGATTCAAGAAAGCTAATAGAACAGTATGAAACTAAATTAGCCGTAACCATTAAAGAAAGAACACTCACTCCAATGACCATAATCCAAAAAGGGCTAATAATTGGTGAATCTAAGACTCTATACCATCTCCTGTTCAACGCCTCAAGTCCAGAAGAAAGAAATGAGACAAGAGGATATCTTACAGATATAAGCCCTCAGCTTAAAGTATTTTTTAAATAATTATCGTAAGCTCTTGACAAAATATAGCTCGAATATGTATTATCTAATTCCATGAGTAAATTAAATCAAGTAACTGACCAATTTATTAAAGCAATAAATCAAATCCCTAAAGATAAGAGTCGTCGGCTTAAACAGGTGAGAAGCTTAGGCCGGGTCAGTGCCAGCCTGGAAGTCAATGCCAATGATGAGGTAATTATTCAAAGCAACAACACAACGAAAAACTTAGGAGCAATAGTTGCTTTTAAAAAATTAAACAGCGAAGCAAAAGTTAATTTCATCAGAGAAAGTCTAAGACAGCTCTCAGCACCAACAAAAGTTGAAGCTGCTCAAGCTGATGAAGAAGCTCATAGTCAAACCATAGAGGTGCCGAGAGATAAAACAAGTGTTTCAAGCGGAAGAAAATTAATAAGACCAAACTTAAACCAAACAGCAATCGATTTATTAATCCACAACGGAGAAGTTAACCTGCCAGACAAAAGAGGTAGAACACCAGTAATGCTTGTACAGAACGGGCCAGATGCAGCGTTAAATACATTAAAACTAATAAAAGCTGGAGCTGATTTGACGATGCAAGACAAGAATGGACTAGGCTTAATACATCATGCAGTTATTGCTGGCAATACAGATGTTATAGCCGATGTACTCCCACATTACCCTAACAGAGTTGATACTTCTCAGAGAACTAACCAAAATCGAGTAGCAATGCATTTTGTTAAAACTACAGAGATGGCAGAAGCACTATTGCACTTCGAAGCGCTTAAAGAAGGGCATGATCAACAAGCTAAAACTGGAAGCAAAGCTCTCACAACGCGATCAAATACCCAGAATGTGTCAAAAGGACTTGGATTATCAACAAGAAATAAATTATCCGCTTCAACTCCATTAATGACTGCACTTAAAGCAGGGAGATATGATATTGCAAAATTGATTCTAAGTACGTTAGAGGGGCAGAGAAGTTGCGCCTTAACAGATCATGGAGAAAATAATGCCGCACACATACTAGTCAAACAACTCCCTCATATAGAGGTTGACCGGGAACTTGCTTTAAACTTACTGGGAGACATACTCCTCGACGGACATGTACACCCAGATGATGAAAACAATAAAGGTGAAACTGTTTGGGGACTAATTCAACAACATGGAGTAGACGCTGAATTAGAAAGTATAGGCAAACTACCAGAAATGCCTGGTAGACGTTATGCTGAGGTGTCAGAAACTGAAGAAGAGTATGCATGAAACTAGACCCTTTTGTTCAAAAAGTAATTGAATCCAAGGGCGATGATGTTACCTTAAGACAAATAATTGGCAAAACTGTTGAAGAGCATAGATTAAACGGAGTAGCAGATCCAGCAATTTTAAAAAAACTAAGAGTCAAAATACATCCTGATAGAATAAGTGGTGAAACCGATAAAGCAATAGCTGACAAGGCTACAAGGATACTCACTCAACATTTACACCAAGTTGAACCAACTATAGATACCACAACCAGTCCAGAAGAAGCGGCGCTATTAGCTAAATTACAGCGCAAAAGTAAACAAGCAAGCAGCCATGCAAGTGACTTACAAGTAGCATTTAACCAAACTAAATACGATTTAAAAGAAGTTACGACTGTTTGCAGTAAAGCGAATGCAGCAGGACATTTTAAAGAACGAAAACCACAAGAAGAGTTAGCTGAACTAATAATTCAATGGAGCAGCAAACACTCAACAAGCGATGATGATTTAGTCACATTACTTACCTTAGTGAGAGGGGCAGAGAAAGAACGTTTAACAGAACGACTTGTCAAACATCTCGACTCAACTGGCAAGAATCAATCGCTACTTTATTTGTATGCAAATTCTCCGAACGCAGCATCGAAACTAAAAGAGAAAATAATCTCCAAATGCAAAATAGAATTAAAAAAGCCAAGGGAACAGAGAGACAATAATTTTTTGATTAAAGCCAGAGCCATACTAAAATCTAGTGTTGAAGCAGACATAGACAAAGTAGAAGCTATCGACAATGAAACGGTAAATCAAGAAGGTATTGAAATAATCAGAAGAGCCGTTATAGCAAAGCAGACACCAGAATTAAATGCACTTAAATATAAATTTACATTCTATTCAGGGGACATAGAGGCAAGACAGAATCGGGCTTACATGAGATTAATCAATCTTTGCCTTAATCATGATATTTTTGAACCTTTAATAAAATATCCTGGTTGTTTTCTTGGCAATCACAGAATTTACTTAAGAGACAATGATAAATACATAGCATTAGAAGAGAAAGGCAGACATAGAACTGTAAAAGCATACAATCCTCATCTTCAAGCAGCCGTACTCAAGCAAGCTGAAAAAGATGTAGATATACTGATACCAAGCGAAACAGACCATACCATGAATCCATCGGTAATAAAAATTCTAGTGCAACAAGACTTGCTTGAAGAAAGTACTCTTCAGAGACTTAAAGATCTACTCACGCAAAGATATAGTCGATTGATGCCAGAACTGTTCAAACTGATAAAAACCGATCCCAAGAGGGCTGAAAATATATTTAAATGGACCTTTGATACTAAAATGTTAAGCGAAGCGGATGCAGAAAAGTATAACTTGGAATTCTATCTCGAGCTCTTGAGAATGCAACAATATGAAACCGCCATTAGATTCACCGGCATTGGGAAGAACGACGAACATTATAATTGCTTTACCGGGCTAAATCTAGACAAGATTCCTTCCAAAGATAAAGCAGCACTAGCTCAAGAAGCTAAAAAAGCGATAACATTATCAAAGAGCACGAAAGAACAAGAATATTTTATTCGACTAGAAGCTATTTTAAATGTCTAAAATCTGCATTATCGATTATAAAACCGGTGGCAATATTTTTAGTGTTAATAACTCGCTTGAATATATCGGCGCTAAACCCATTATCACTAGCGATCCAGAGGAGATACTCCGCGCTGACAAGATTATATTCCCGGGTGTAGGTAGCTTTAAAGTAGCCGCTGAGCAAATTAGCAAGCTCGGTATCGCAGATGCCCTCAAAAAAGCGCGTGAGAAGAAAATCCCCATACTCGGAATATGTGTCGGTATGCAAATTATGTTCGAGGCGGGCACTGAGGGCTCGCGCAGCGAAGGCTTAGGCTTCTATAAGGGCACAGTCGAAGAGTTCAAAACAACTAAGCTTAAAATCCCACATATGGGCTGGAATGAAGTGGATTTCTCTCAGTCAAACACAAACCCATTAACTAAAAATATAAACAATAGAAGCTCGATGTATTTCGTGCATAGTTATAGAGTAGAGGCTGAGCCCAAACTCAACCCAGAAGCCTCTATTGCTACTACTGATTACGCTGGCAAATTTATCGCTCATATATGGGACGGTGGTACCACTTGGGGCTCGCAGTTCCACATGGAGAAAAGCGGTGAAGCGGGCTTGGAAATGCTGAGGAGTTTCATAAAGCTATAACGGCTAAATCAAAGCGAAACTTGACATATAATAGATTCATGGACTTTCTTAAAGACGATAAAAAACGCGAGACAGCAGTAGTACTAACTCTAGTTATAAGCTGCCTAATATGTCTTAGCCTCGGCACTGCACTCTATTCTAAGCAACGCGGCAAAAGCACGGGCAGCGCCGAAGTCGTGAACACTATAATGAAGGATAAGATAGTTGTTATTGGACTAGAAGGTCCTATCTTCGACTCACTTGAGAGTTCTAATCCCTTCATCAAATCCAAACCTAATGCCGTGCAAGCACGCAAAGAACTCAAGAAGGCTCTTGAAGACCCTTACACTAAAGCTGTAATTATTAGAGCTAATAGCCCGGGTGGCACAGTTGGCACTAGCCAAGAATTATATAAACTCGTTCTGCAATTTAGAGAAAAGAAGAAACCAGTAGTCATCTCGATGTCAGATGTCTGCGCTAGCGGTTGTTACTATTTGGCTAGCGCTTCTGATCTTATAGTCGCTAATCCGGGCACGCTAACAGGAAGTATCGGTGTCATCACTCAAGGACTTAATTTCACGGGGCTTATGGCGCGCTGGGGCATAGCTGATCAGACTTTCAAGGCTGGTCGCTTCAAGGACATGGGCAGCGGACTGCGCAATATGAGCCCAGAAGAAAGAGCCGTGATGCAAGCGATGCTTGATGATAGCTACAAACAATTTCTTGATGATGTATCCTCTGCGCGCGGCATGGACAGATCTAAGCTCGAAACACTTGCACAGGGATTAATCTACACTGGCAGCCAAGCACAGCGAGCTGGACTGGTAGATAAGATCGGCGGCTATGATGATGCCAAAGCACTCACGCGCAAACTACTTAAAGACAAATACAAATACCACAAAGCTTCAAGCATAGCTATTGTTGAAACCTGGAGTACTACTAAGATTACAGATCTTGATGATATTCTCAATTTAGGTTTGGGTAGCAGCCTTGGTAAGCTTGGTCTAGGAGCTCTACTTGGTGAGCATAGCGAGATGCCATCATATAGTAGCTATCAGCCACTGTGGTTGCTGCCGTAACCCAGTCATCCTGAGCGTAGCAAAAACGTGACCAGCGTCACGTTTTTGCGCTCACAACATGGTTAATTCCTGTCATTGCGAGCGTAGCGAAGCAATCCACAACACAGATGGATTGCTTCGTCGAGCTAACGCTCTCCTCGCAATGACTTTGTGGTTAAGATCAGATTAAGAACTCTCTGCTAAAACCCAGCAAGCTCAATACTTTATATACTTATAAGCCGCTTGGGCTTAGCTATAGGCGCGTAGTTGCTAAAAGCCAATCCC